>Ga0114129_10015196_pt1 | contig 10958 bp, 9 predicted proteins | sample RhiMetdeltSRZDD1_FD_80071 | JGI IMG/M metagenome (GOLD analysis project Ga0114129, IMG submission 80071) | Populus rhizosphere microbial communities from Tennessee, USA - Rhizosphere MetaG P. deltoides SRZDD1 (version 2) (version 2) | ecosystem: Host-associated > Plants > Roots > Rhizosphere >... | reverse complement strand
CGGTCTTGAGGGCGGGCGGCAGCAGCACCGACGGTGTCGAGAAGTTCGACGCCGTCCCGCAGCCGCGCCCGCATTGCCCGCAGTAGTGGCACGCCGGACGGTTGCCGAGCGCACGCGTGAGCACGGACAGCCGTGACGGGATGCAGGTGATGGACAGCCCCCGGCACGTCTTCTGGATCAGCCGTTCGTAGGCACGCGGCGCCGGTGGCGGCTGGAAGATCCCGTCGGGCTCGTTCTCCAGGCCTTCGGCCGAGCCGAAGAGTCCGACCATCTCGTCGAGCTTGTCGTAGTACGGCGAGAGGTCGTCGTAACCGATCGGCCAGTCGTCGCCGAGGCCGTCGCGGCTGCGGCCCTTGAAGTCCCACGGCCCGAAACGCAGAGAGATACGCCCCCAGTGGTTGGTGCGGCCGCCGAGCATGCGCGCGCGGAACCAGAGGAACTTCTCGCCGTCGGCCACGGTGTAGGGCTCACCTTCGATGTCCCAGCCGCCGATGCATCCGTCGAACTCGCCGAACGGCCGCGACCGCGAGCCGGCGCCGCGGCGCGGCGAGTCGTAGCTCCACGAGAACATCGCGCCGTCCTTGCGCGCGTCCCACGGGGCGCCCGCCTCGAGGAGGACGACCCGGGCGCCGCCTTCGGTGAGGACCTTGGCCGCCATGCCGCCGCCGGCACCGGAGCCCACGATGCAGACGTCGTACTCCTTCGCGGGGGTGGCGGCGTCCATGCGGGGTCCCCTTTCGTGCGGTACGGAAGTGAAGGCTGGCCTAAACCTAGCCTGCCGTGGCGGCGGGGTCAACGATCGTTTGCGCAAAGAGCGGATCGCATCCGCCATTTCGAAAATGACTCGATCGGGGGAGGCGCCTCCCGATCGTTCGATACGTCGTCCGACGTGAGGTATCCGTTCGGGTACTGGGCAACGCGCCGTTCGGGGGGCCACACTCGGCACCTCACTACTGCACGGAGGAGTCGATGAAAGTCCACGGAGCTTCGTTCGCCCGCACGCTCGCCACGCTGGCGCTGGTCGCCGCCGCCGCGAGCCACGCCGGGGCCGCCGCCAGCACCTGGGTGTTCTACGGAACGGACGGCCGCCTCGGCTATCGCACCTGGGGCAACGGAAACAAGATCATGGACTTCTCGCACGCCGGCTACGAGGGCGGCGGTGTGGCCATCCCCGACGTGCCCGTGGTGCGGACGCTGAACCCGTCGGGCAGCGATGACTCGTCGGCGCTGCAGAGCGCGATCAACGCGGTGGCGGCGATGCCGATGCAGAACGGCTTCCGCGGCGCGCTCCAGCTCGGCGCCGGCACGTTCCGCCTCAGCCAGCAGATCAACATCACGACGAGCGGCGTCGTGGTGCGCGGCAGCGGGTCCGGCACCGGCGGCACCCTCATCCAGTCCACCGCCACCACCCTGTTCAGCATCATGGGCTCGGGCTCGCCGTCGCTCTCGGGCGCCGTGAACATGACGGAGTCGTACGTGCCGTCAGGGACGACCTCGTTCAACGTGTCGAGCGCGAGCGGCTTCAGCCCGGGCGACGCGGTCATCGTCACGCGGACGGTGACGTCCGCGTGGGTCCACCTGCTGGGCATGGACACCCTCGTGCGCGACGGCCAGCCGCAGACGTGGCTCGCCCCGGGGACGAAGATCACTACGGATCGCACCGTCGCCGCGGTCTCCGGCAGCCGGATCACGCTCGATGTGCCGCTGACCGACTCCTTCGACTCCGCCTATCTCGGCAGCCCCGTCGGCACGCTGTCCCATTACTCGTGGTCCGGCCGGATCAACCACGTCGGCCTCGAGCGGCTGCGCATCGTCTGCCCCGCAGTGGCCACGACCTATCGCTCGGTCACGATGGGCGCGGTCATCGACTCGTGGGTGCGCGACGTCGCCATCCAGGACGGCGTGAACAACTTCAACATCAACACCAACACCAAGCGCATCACCGTCGACAACGTCCGCGTGAGCCACACCGTCAGCTCGACCACCTCCGCGGGCCCGGCGGAGTTCACCGCCACCGGCACGCAGCTCTTCTTCAACAAATGCTCGACGACCGGCACCGGCTCGTGGCCGTTCGTCACCCAGGGGCCGGGTACCGGGCCGATCGCGGTCCTGAACTTCAGCACCACGCAACGCGCCGGCGTCTCGCCGCACCAGCGCTGGTTCACCGGCCTCCTCGCCGATGCCGCCAGCCTGCCGAACGCGCCGCAGCAAACGCAGGGCATCGCGTTCCGCAACCGCGGCACCGCCGGCTCCGGTCAGGGCTGGACGACGGGGTGGTCAGTGGCGTGGAACGTCACCACGCCGTTCTTCCTCGTCTCCGCGCCCGGCGGCGCGCAGAACTGGTGCCTGGGCTGCGTGGGCGCGCGCACGTCGACGTCGGATCCCGACGGTATCTACGAGTCACTGGGGACGAAGCTCGACCTCGGCGCGACCGACAGCCTGTACCTCGAGCAGCTCCGCGACCGTCTCGGCGACCAGGCGCTGGCCAACATCGGCTACGGATCGGGGACGAGCCCGACACCGACGCCCACGTCGCCGGGCCCGACTCCGACTCCGACACCCACGTCACCGGGCGCCACGCCCACTCCGACCGCGACTCCGACTCCGGCGGGAACCTTCAGCGGCTACTACCGGATCACGCCGCGCCACAGCGGCAAGGCCGTCGTGGTCCAGAGCGCGTCCACCGCCAACAGCGCGAACGTCTTCCAGTGGACGTACGGCGGCACCAACACGAACGACGAGTGGGAGATCCGCAGCATCGGCAGCGGCTACTACCGATTGATCGCGCGCCACAGCGGCAAGGACATGGTCGTCCAAAGCGCGTCCACTGCCGAAGGCGCCGACATCATCCAGTTCGCCTATGGCGGTACCAACACCAACGACGAGTGGACGCTGGTCGACCTCGGCTCGGGTTATCACCGGATCACGAACCGCATGAGCGGCAAGTCGGCGGAAGTCGTGGGCGGCAGCACGGCGGACGGCGCGGACGTGGTGCAGCGCACGTACAGCGGTGCGGCGTACCAGCAGTTTCAGTTGGTCTCCGTGCCGTAGCGGCCGGGCGCCGGTCTGTCGGCACGCGTCTGTCGGCACGCGTCTGTCGGCACGCGTCTGTCGGCGCGGGTCTGTCGTCGCCCGTCTGTCGTCGCCCGCCTGTCGTCGCCCGCCTGTCGTCGCTTGTCGGCAGTCGCCGCTCTGGCGTTGCTCGTCGGCAGTCGCTCGCCGGTCGGCGATCGGCGGGCGACTTCAAGTAGCACTGGAGCCAACTCGGTCCGGACCGAGCCGTCGCTGGTGGACCACCCTCATCGCCCTTTCACACAGTTGGGCACGGGTGCGTCTCAGCGTGGCCCACGCTCGTTGGAGTCGAATGATGAATTTCTAGTCACACATTCCAAATGGACCTATTGCGTCAATTGACAGCGATATTCATCGTTTCATGAATGCTCATATCGATCACGCACGTTCATTGTCGGACAGCGCCCTTCTCGAGCGCGTGCAGGACCTGGCCGTTCACGAGCGCGGCACGCTGGTCGAGCTCATCGCGCATCTCACCGAGGTCGACACCCGTGGGCTGCACCTCAAGTCGGGCTACGGCTCGCTGTACGCGTATTGCCGCGGCGCCCTGAGCCTCTCCGAGTTCGAGGCCTACAGTCGCATCGAGGCCGCCCGCGCCGCGCTCCGGTTTCCTGGCATCCTCGAGCGCCTCGCCGACGGCGCGCTGAACCTCACTACGATGACGCTGCTGGCGCGGCATCTGACTGCGGAGAACCATCTCGAGCTCCTCGAATCGGCCCGCGGCCGCAGCAAGTCGGAGGTCAAGAAGATCGTCGCGCGGCTGGCGCCGAAGCCGGACGTCGCCACGTCCGTTCGAAAGGTGCCGGCGCCGAGATCCGCCCCGAGCCCGATCGATGCCCCCAGTCCGGAAGCGGCTCCAACGGCCCTCGCCGTTCCGATGGCTCCGGCTGACGCGCCGCGGGGCTCGACCGCGCAGGATGTTGGCGTGCTGGGGTGGCCAACAGAGGCGGCCGTCTCGAACGCAACCGCCACCCCCGCGGATCCATTCAGATCGGTGGCCCTTCCGACGACGGCGACGATCGCGCGAACCGAGTCCCGCCGCGCCGCGGTCGACGCCCTGTCGCCGGACCGCTACAAGTTGCAACTCACAATCGACGGCGACACGCTCGAGATGCTCCGCCTGGCGCAGGACATGGGCCGCCACACGAATCCGTCGGGCGATGAGTCCCAGATCCTCAACTCGGCACTGGCGCTGCTCGTCGAGCATCTCGCCAAGACCAAGTTCGCGGCCACGGACGATCCTCGGCCGGCGCGGGGTGTGGAGCCCGATTCGCGCCACGTGCCGGCGGCGGTCAAGCGCACGGTGTGGGTGCGAGACCGGGGCCGATGCGCCTTCATCAGCGACAACGGGCACCGATGCGAGGAACGCGCCTTCCTCGAGTTCCACCACGTGCACCCCTATGCGGAGGGCGGCCCGCCGACGGTCGAGAACATCGCGCTCCGGTGTCGGATGCACAACCGGTACGAATGGGAGCTGCGGTCGACACACGTCAGGCGGCAGGAGGAGGAATGGCTCTATCGACAACTGTCAGCCGGCGTCGCACCGCGGACGGACACGCGAGCTCGGTCTGGACCGAGTCCGAATTCGGCCGGGCAACGCGGATGCGCACGAGCGCCTGTCGACCCGCACGGGGGCCCGTGGATGAACGATCGCGGTTCTAGAGGTTGAACCGCGGCCCTGAACCCTGAGCCCTGAACCCTGAGCCCTGAACCCTGAGCCCTGAACCCTGAGCCCTGAGCGCGAGCCCGAACCGCGAGCCCCGTTGGCGCCGGCGAGCAACGATGCCACGGTGGCGACAACCGCCGGCGCGCGGGGGCGGCCTGCGAATCCGCGTGGCCCTACCCGCTCGGGTGGTCCGTGGTCGCCCGTTATCGGATGATACTCGGCGGTCATCGTCTCGAAGAGGCGATCCAGAGTCACGGACCAGGGAGCGGGGCCATGAGCACTACGAGATCTCGGCGGGAGTTCTTGACGACATCGGCCGCGGGCCTGGCCCTCACCACCGCTACCGCGGCGTCCCGGCCGGCGCACGCGGCCACCAACGGAACGTCGCGTGATCCGGGCCCCATCGCCACGTGGATCACCGCGGGCGACAAACGGTTCGCGCCCGGCGACACCCTGAAATGGGAAGCCGCGGGGGCGCCGTCCGCGGACGCCGTACACCTCGATCCGTCAAAGACGTTCCAGGAGGTCCTCGGCTTCGGCGCTTCGTTCACCGACGCCGCCTGCTACATGGTGAACCAGCTGGCCGCGCCCGCGCGGGCGCGCCTGCTGCACGAGCTCTTCCATCCGTCCGAGATGGGGCTCAGCGTGTGCCGCACCTGCATCGGATCGAGCGACTACGCGACCAAGCTCTACAGCTACGACGACGGCGAGGCCGATCCCGAGCTGACGCGCTTCTCCATCGACCACGACCGCCAGTACATCCTGCCGATCCTGCGCGAGGCGCGCCGCGAGAACCCCGACCTCTTCCTCCTCGCCTCGCCGTGGAGCCCGCCGGGTTGGATGAAGGCCAACAACTCGATGCTGGGCGGATCCATGCGGAAGAAGTACCTCCCGGTGTACGCGAAGTATTTCCTGCGCTTCCTGCAGGACTACGCCGCCGAGGGCGTGCCCGTGCAGGCGGTGACGCCGCAGAACGAGGTCGACACCGACCAGGACGGACGCATGCCGGCGTGCCTCTGGGGGCAGGAGTACGAGATCGAGTTCGTGCGCGATCATCTCGGCCCGCTGCTCGAGCAGACGAAGACGCCGACGCAGATATGGATCCTCGACCACAACTACAACCTCTGGGGCCGCGTGGTCAGCATGCTCGACGACGCGAAGGTGCGCCAGTACGTGAGCGGCGTGGCCTGGCACGGCTACGTCGGCAAGGCCGAGATGATGGGCCGCGTCCTGGCCGCGCATCCCGAGGTGGGGATGTACTGGACGGAAGGCGGCCCCGACTACACGAACGCGGACTACCTCACCGACTGGACGAAGTGGGGCACCGCGTTCGCCCGCATCCTGCAGAACGGCTGCCGCTCCGTCACCGCCTGGAACCTGGCCCTCGACGAGAAGGGGCGGCCCAACATCGGTCCGTTCCCGTGCGGCGGCGTGGTCACGATCCACTCGGAGACGAAGGAGATCGTCCGCAGCGGGCAGTACTGGGCCCTCGCCCACTACTCGCGGGCGATCCGCCGCGGAGCCCGGCGCTTCGACTCGCGCAGCGCCGCCGCCGATCTGCATCACGTCGCGGTACGCAACCCCGACGGCCGAACGGCGGTGCTGCTGTCGAACGCCGGCCCCACACGTACGGTCGAGCTGCGCCTCGACAACCGCGCGGCGCGCGTGCCGCTGCCCGAGAAGGCAGTGGCGACGCTGACCTTCTGACGCGCGCGTACGCTCGGGCCTTCGGCCTGGACGCGACGATCAGAAGTCCCGGCGCTCGTACAGCCGCACGGACACGAGACAGGAAGCGCACGCCAGCACGAGCACGGCGGCCAACATCCAGGGGCTCGCCACCGCCTGAAGCAGCACGCCGTCGTAGCCATAGGAACGCGCGATATTCCGGATGAGGGCGAGCCACAGGCCCGGCAGCAGCATCATGCCCAGGCTCAGGAGCCCTTGCGTGCGGGTGACGCCGTACGCCACCACGAGCGGCAGGCCGAGGGACCAGATGGCCATCGTGAGCGTGACGCACTGCCCCGCCGTCTTCAGCCAATCGACGGGCGCCATCGACATGCCGCCGCCGACGCCGAGCATCGCCAGATACACCACGGCCAACGACGTCGCCGCGGCCAGGAGAAAGGCGTATCGCCCCGCGACGATCTGTCGCCGGCTGAGCGGCAGCAGGAGGAGCAGCAGGTCACCCCGAGACTTCTCCTCGACAGAGCCCGCCTGGATGAACAACACGGACGTCACCATGTGAACGGCGATGGCGCCGAACATGGCCGCGGAGCGCGGCCGGCTGTCCATCATCGAGAGCACCAGCGCGATGACGCCGATGGAGATGAGCACACGGAATCGAACCAGGAGGAAGTCCTTCCAGACCAGCGACCGGATCATGGCGTCTCCTTAGAGGTCCCGCCGCGTATACAGGCGGGTGGACACGACAGACGACACCCACGCCAGGATGACGGCGACGGCGAGCCCACCGAGACCCGCCGGCAGCGACGAGAAGAGGCCCTGCCGCGCGAGCGACTGGATCCCGGCCCCGAACCAGCGCGACAACAGCATGAGGACGAGGAACGGGATGAACATCAGGGAGTTGAGCAGGATCTGGCTCCTCGTCACCCCCCAGCGGAAGACGACGGGCAACGAGATCGACCACATCAGCATGGTGAGCGTCGCCGCCCACAGCCACCACAAGAGTACCGTGGAGGCGGGAATCGGCGCCGGCACGAAGGGGGCGATCGCCGCGATCGGGCCGGTGTACAGCGTGGCCGTGGCGGCGGCGAGCCCACCGAGCAGCAGGTAGCGCGCCTGGACCACGTCCCTCCGGCCGACGGGCAATAGCGATACGAGCACGTGCCCACGCGACTGCTCCTCGAGCAGGGCCGCCTGGGTGAGGAACGCCGTCACCACCATGTGCGTGAACAGGGCCCCGAGGAGCCCGCGCTTTCCCTCATGCGGCATCGGAGCGACCGCGAGGGCGACGAGGATCAACGAATAGAAGAGGCGATGCCGCAGGATCATCAGGTCCTTCACGACGAGGGCGCGTACCATGGCCAGCCTCACTTCGCCCGCGCGTACTTCGTCGAGTACACGAGGATGTCGTCGATCGACGCACGCTCCAGCGCCAGCGGCGGGCCGGACAAGCGCCGCAGCGCCTCGCGCTCGGTGGACAGCGCCTCGAAGCCGAACTCGTGCTCGCGCACGCCGAGGAGGTGGGGCCGCGCGGCGGCCAGACCCTCGACGCCGCCCTTCACCCGCACGTAGGACGCCAGCAGGTCGTCCTTGACCTGCGAGAACACGATCCGGCCGCGGTGGATGAAGGTCACGTAGTCGGCGATCTTCTCGAGGTCGCTCGTGATGTGGGTGGAGAAGAGGACGGACCGCCGCTCGTCGGAGATCACCTGGGCGACGATGTCGAGCATCTCCGCGCGGAAGATCGGATCGAGGCCGGAGGTCGGCTCGTCCATCACGATGAGCTCGGCACCGTGCGACAGAGACGCCGCCAGGGCCAGCTTGGCCTTCATGCCGCGCGACAGGTCCTTGACCTTGCGGTCGGCGGGGAGCTCGAACTGCGACAGCCGGCGGCGGAACTCGCCGTCGTCCCACGCGCTGTAGAAGCGGCCGAGAAGCGTGCCGATCTCCCGCACGCGGAAGTCCTCGTAGAAGACGTTCTCATCCCACACGAAGCCGATGCGGTCGCGGATCTGCGGGCCGTGGCTCTCGGCGTCGAGGCCGAACACCTTCACCTCACCCGCGTCCTTGCGCACGAGCCCGAGCAGGATCTTGAGGGTCGTCGTCTTTCCCGCCCCGTTCGGTCCCACGAAGCCCATGATCGAGCCGCGCGGCAGCGAGAACCCCACGTCCTCGAGGGCGAACTCCCCCAGCCTCTTGCAAACGCCCGACAACGACAGGATCGGCTCCATCACTCCTCCTCGAAGAGCAGCTTGAGCATCGACGTCACTTCCTTTTGCGGCAGCCCGAACTCCTTGGCCTGTTTCACCGCCTGCGCGAGCTGGCCCTCGACGATCTTCAGCTTCTTCTCGTGCAGGAACTCCTCGCGCTGGCGCGCGACGTACGTACCGCGGCCGACCGCCGTCTCCAGGAACCCCTCGCGCTCGAGGTCGTCGTACGCGCGCTTGGTGGTGATGACGGAGATCTGCAGCTCGGCGGCGAGACGGCGGATCGACGGGAGCAGATCGCCCTCCTTCAAGGAGCCGGCGATGATCTGGCTCTTGATCTGCTGCTTGATCTGCTCGTAGATCGGTTCGTCGCCGGTGTTGGTGATGACGATGTCCATACCGTACCTAGTGTATATATTGACTAGATACACCTTGTCAAGCGAAACCCCGCGGCACCCTCATGCGTTACATGGACGGAAGGAGGAGGTGTGACCCAGTTCCTGCTGTGGCTGATCCTGCTGGTGGTGTGCTGGCCCGCCGCCCTGCTGGCGCTCGTGTTGTACCCGTTCGTGTGGCTGGTGCTGCTGCCGTTCCGCATCGTCGGCATCGCCGTGAACGGCGTGCTGGCGCTGCTCCGCGGCGTGCTGATGCTTCCGGGGCGGCTGCTGGGTGTTCGGGTCTGACCGGAAACGGTATTCCTGGGGAGATACTGGAATCATGGAAACGAAGAATCCGGGCACGGCGGCGGTACTGAGCTTCTTCGTGCCGGGCGTCGGGCAGATCTACAACGGCGACTGGTGGCGGGCGATCTTCTGGCTGATCATCACGCCGGGCTTCTGGATCGGCACCGGCGGCACTCTCGGCTGGATCTGCCACATCATCGCCGCCGTGACCGCGCACCATCGCGCGCGCCTCAAGAACGAGGGGCCGAGGGTCGAGGTCATCCCGTAGGTCGTCTACTGAGGAGCTTTTCGCACGACCAGGCGCTGGCGAGCGGCGACGCTCGTGCGAACGGTGCGCGTGCCGTCCGGCCAGTCGACGACGACCTCGTCGACGGTCTCGGCCGAGCCCAGGCCGAAGTGGAGCCGCGGGTCGTGGGTGCTCGCATAGGAATCCCCCGCCGCCACGTCGCGCCTCTGGACCTTTGCCGCCGCTTTCACAGTCACCCGCGTGCCCACCGGCACCGCAGTGCCGCCGGGGATCGCCGGCACCACCGTCAGCCACGAGCCGGCCGCGCTGCGGTTCTGCAGCAGGACGGGCGGGCCGTCGAGCACCGACATCAGGATGTCGAGGCGTCCGTCGTCGTCGAAATCGCCGACGGCCAGGCCGCGATGCGAGCGCGCCGTCGCGAATCCCGGACCGGCGGAGGCGGTGGCCTCGCGGAACAGCGTCTCGCCCGGGCCGAGGGCGCCGGCGCTCCGGTTCTCGAGGAGCGACGCCTGTTGGCGATATGTCCCGATGATCTCCGGATGACGATCGATCTGCGGATAGATGTGGCCGTTCGCGATCACGAGGTCGAGGTCGGTGTCGTTGTCGAAGTCGGCGAGGGCGGCCCCCCACGATAGCGCACGGTACACGAGCGGGCCGACACCGGTCTCGCGGCTCACGTCGGAGAAAAAGCCGCCGCCCAGCCCTTTGTAGAGGGTCTTGTTGTCCTCGGAAAAGTTGCTGACGTAGAGGTCGGTGATCCCGTCGCCGTCGGCGTCGCCGGTGGCGATGCCCATGCTGGCCTGAGCGGCGCCGTTCCCGTCGAGGGCGCAGAGGGACATCACGCCCACCTCGGTGAAACGGCCGCCGCCGTCGTTGCGATACAGGTAGTTGGGATCGGAATCGTTCGCGACGTACACGTCCGTGTCGCCGTCGTCGTCGAAATCGGCGGCGCGCACGGCGAAACCGAAGCCGAGGGCGAGGTCCTTCATCCCGGCTTCGTTCGTGGCCTCGACGAAACGGCCGTGGTCGTTGCGGAAGAAATAGTCGGGCGCGCCCTTCAAGCCGAACGGCCCGAACGCCACCTTTTCGAGGCCGCGCCACGGCAACGTACGTTCTGCCTTCAGCACGTCGTCGAGGGTGCAGTCGATGTAGCGGGCGAGATACAGATCGAGCCAGCCGTCACCGTCGGCATCGAAGAAGGACGCTGCCGCGTTCCATCCCGGCGCCTCGACGCCGGCGCGGGCGGCCACGTTCTCGAAGCGGCCGTGGCCGAGGTTGCGATAGAGGACGTTGCGCCCGAAGTTGGTGACGAGGATGTCCGTGGCGCCGTCGTTGTCGTAGTCGGCGGCGGTGACGCCCGCCCCCCACTCGCCTTCACCGCCGACCCCGGCGGCGTCGGT
>Ga0114129_10015195_pt1 | contig 10958 bp, 11 predicted proteins | sample RhiMetdeltSRZDD1_FD_80071 | JGI IMG/M metagenome (GOLD analysis project Ga0114129, IMG submission 80071) | Populus rhizosphere microbial communities from Tennessee, USA - Rhizosphere MetaG P. deltoides SRZDD1 (version 2) (version 2) | ecosystem: Host-associated > Plants > Roots > Rhizosphere >... | reverse complement strand
CACGGTCGTCGAGCGATTTTCCGAGACCTACGAGCGCAGCCCGGTCGAGCTGACGGATGCTGACCTCGCCGAGCGGGCGGGGATCGAGGTCCCATCCACCGTGCCCGCGGGGCCTCCCGTCTAGCCTGGTTTCCATGACCGAGCTCCACGTCACCAGGTCGCGTGCAAAGCCGGGAGGGACCGCCGCCGACGGGAACGGCAAGGTCGGCTTCCGCGAGCGCAAGCCGCCCTGGCTCAAGGTGCCCGCGCCGGGAGGGCCCGTCTATCGCAAGCTGAAGCAGGCGATCGACGAGGACAACCTCCACACGGTCTGTCAGGAGGCCAACTGCCCCAACGTGGGGGAGTGCTGGGAGCGCGGGACCGCGACCTTCATGATCCTCGGCGACGTCTGCACCCGCCGCTGCGGGTTCTGCAACGTCCAGACGGGCAAGCCGACCTGGAACGACCCCCTCGAGCCCCTGCGCGTCGCCAACCAGGTGAAGCGGATGGGGCTGCGCCACGCCGTTGTCACCTCGGTGGACCGCGACGACCTCCCCGACTACGGGGCTGGCGCCTTCGTCGGCGTGATCCGGTCCATCCGGAAGCTGGCGCCCGGGTGCAAGGTCGAGGTGCTCACCCCCGACTTCCGCGGCGAGGAGATGCCCCTCGCCAAGGTCATCGCCGAGCGGCCCGACGTCTTCAACCACAACGTGGAGACCGTCCCGAGGCTGTATCCGGTCGCCCGCCGAGGCTCAGACTTCCTGCGGTCCGCCCGAGTGCTGCGGATGGCCAAGGAGATGGGGGGTGACGCGGTCGTGACCAAGTCGGGCCTCATGGTCGGGCTCGGCGAGAACTTCGACGAGATGGTCGAGGCCTTCTCGATCCTGCGCGATCACGACGTCCAGGTGCTGACCGTCGGCCAGTACCTCCGGCCCACGGAGAATCACCTGCCGGTGGACCGCTACTGGCACCCCGACGAGTTCAAGGCGCTCGAGACGGCCGCCTACGAGCTCGGCTTCGAGTCGGTTGCCTCAGGGCCGCTGGTGCGCTCCTCGTACCACGCGGACGAGCAGGTGCCCGTGCGCAGCACCGCCTGAGCGGCCGTCTTTAAGTTTGCGGAGGAGTGCAGCTTCGGTTGCGGAAGCGTGTTTCTGCCTGCGTAACGTCGAAATCATGCGCTCTCCCCGCAGCCGAAAGCTCCCCGCGTGCCTGATCGCCGCGTTCGCGCTCCTCGCCGCGGCGCCGAGCGCCTCCGCGCAGATCCTGCCGCCCGACCCGACCCAGCCTCCGCCGACAACGACTCCGGCGCCGGTCACGACACCCGCGGCCTCGAACAACCCGCTCAAGGGCGACGGGATGTGGATCTGGTACGTGAACAGGGCGCAGCGCGGGAACCCGGCGAAAATCGCGGGCAAGGCGCGGAGCCGCGGGATCGAGGTCGTGCTGATCAAGTCGGGGGACGGCAAGAAGTACTGGAGCCAGTTCACCGCCGGGCTGGTGAACGCGCTGCACGCCCGGGGAATCAAGGTCTGCGCCTGGCAGTTCGTCTACGGCCGCGCCGTCGGCCGGGAGGCACAGGTGGCGGCGATGGCGGTTCGCCGCGGAGCCGACTGCTTCGTGATCGACGCCGAGGGTCATTACGAGGGCCGATACGTCCAGGCATCCACCTACATGCGATCGCTCCGCTCGCTGGTCGGCCCGGACTATCCGATCGCGCTGGCGGCCTTCCCGTACGTCGACTACCACCCGGCCTTCCCCTTCTCCGTCTTCCTGGGCCCGGGCGGCGCGCAGTTCAACGCTCCCCAGCTCTACTGGAAGACGATCGGGCAGTCGGTCGACACCGCCTTCGTCCACACCTATGTCTGGAACCGGGCGTACGACCGCCCGATCCTGCCGCTTGGGCAGGTCTATCTCAACCCGGCGCCGGGCCAGATCCGCCGCTTCCGCAACCTCGCCCTCTCGCACGGGATGGAGGGAGTCAGCTGGTGGTCGTGGCAGCACGCCGGCAGGAGGCAGTGGAGGGCGGTCGGCGGGCCGGCCTACGCGATCCCCGGCTACCAGCCATACGACAGCTTCCCGTTCCTGCGCCAGGGATCGAAGGGCGACATCGTGGCGTGGGCCCAGCAGCTGCTGGTGGGCGGCGGCTACACCACTCCGATCAACGGCTACTTCGAGGCCGCCACCCGCAGCGCGGTGCTCTCGCTTCAGGCCAGCAAGGGCATCTACCAGTCGGGCAACATCGACGTTCCGACCTGGCAGGCGCTCCTCACCTTCGAGCCGCAACCGGTGATCTGGACGAGGAGCGGCGCCTATCCGGCGCGAGCGGGCGGAGCCATGGTCCTGCCCGAGCCGCGCTCGGCGAAGCTGCCCGCCCGGCGGTACGAAATTCCGCCGATCAAGTCCAGGCGGCCCCGCTGAGCGCCTGATTCGCCCCGGGCGGCTCCACCCTTAACCTCCGCCGCCCGTGATTCCGCTGAAGGACGACCTGCCGACCTCGCGGTTCCCCGTGATCACGGTGGCGATCATCGTCATCAACGTTGCCTTCTTCATCTGGCAGTGGACGTTCCCGACCGACCCTGAGCTGAGCCAGCCGGCGCTCGATCTCGGATCGATCGACCAGAGCTCGCTCGAGTACGGGGCGATGCCGTACCGGATCACCCACCCGGGCGAGAAACGCGACTGCGCGATCGGCGCCGGCGACGAGTTCGGCCAGGCGGAGGTCGTCTGCCCCGGCACCGTCGAGTTCACCGAGGCCGAGGCCCGCGGTGAGCAGGACCCGGGGCTGCGCCCGATCCCCCTGGACCAGGCGCCCTGGTACGTGACCGTGTTCACCTCGATGTTCATGCACGGCGGGATCCTCCACATCGTCGGGAACATGCTGTTCCTCTGGGTCTTCGGGAACAACATCGAGGACTCGATGGGGAGGGTGAAGTTCGTCCTCTTCTACCTGCTGGCGGGACTGATCGCGCTCTACTCGCAGGCGGCGCTTGACCCCGCGTCCACGGCGCCCACGATCGGGGCGAGCGGCGCGGTGGCGGGAGTCCTGGGCGGGTATGCCCTCTTACATCCCTCGGCGAGAGTGCTGACCCTGATCTTCATCATCTTCTTCGTCACCCTGGTCGAGATCCCGGCGCTGATCCTGCTCAGCATCTGGTTCATCCTGCAGTTCCTGCCGGCGGTCGGCGAGGTTGCGACGGACGTGAGCGGGGAGGGCGGTGTGGCGTACTTCGCCCACGTGGGCGGCTTCATCTTCGGACTGGCGGCGATCAAGCTCTTCGCCACGCGGCGCAGCGAGCCGGAGCCGCGACTACCGGTGTACTAGTTGGACCCGGGGACGAGACAGGCGCTGCTTGGGTTCGGTATCGCGTTCTGCGGGCTCTTCGCCCTGATGACGATCGAGGTCGCAATCGAGTCCAGCTTCGACATCTTCACGGTGATCTCGCTGCTGATCGTCGGCATGATCGCCGCCGGGCTTATCGGGGCGATTCGCAACCCGCCGCCCGATGAGTAGGCGCGCGGTCGCGGTCGCGGCGATCGCGCTCTCCTTCGTCGCCACCGCGGCGGTGGCCGTGGCGCTGTGGCCGGACCGGGACGCCACCGACGGATCCCCGGACACCACCGTCGGGCACGTCAGCGCCGCGACGGGGCCTTCATCCGAGGATGTCGCAACCGCCACCTCCGAGGCCACGACGCCCGCAGCCCCGGTGAGGGGTGCGGCGCCGCCCACGGCCGGGCCCGGCGCGGTCGGAGTGGCGTCCGGCATAGTCCCGGGAGAGTTCGTCCTGCAACCGATCCCTCCGACCACGCCGGTTCAGCTGCGGCTGAAGGACCCGCCCGCCGCCGGCGTCCTCTTCGACGTGGACACCGGGGAGGTGCTTTGGGACCGGAACGCGACGGAAGCCCGGCCGATCGCGAGCCTGACCAAGCTGATGACCGCACTGCTCGTGTCGGAGAGGGAGAAGCCCGCCGAGCAGGTGCTGGTGAGCCTGAAGGCCGGCCACACGCCGGGATCGGCCACGGGCCTTCTGCCCGAGGGAAAGAGGGTGCCGCTGGAGCCGCTCCTCCAAGCGCTGATCATGATCTCCGCCAACGACGCGGCGGTGGCGCTCGCGGAGCACTACTCCGGCAGCGTCGACGCGTTCATCAAGGAGATGAACCGGCGCGCGGCGGCCATGGGCCTGAGCTGCAGCCACTTCTCGACGCCGAACGGGCTGCGCGACCGCGGCAACTACTCCTGTCCGCTGGACGTCGCCGCCCTGGCTCGCGCCGACCTCGCCGACAAGCGCATCGCCGCTATCGCGGAGACCCGCTACGCGAAGCCCGCCTTCCCGATCAAGGGCGGGCGGCTGCACCTCGCCAACAACCACTACTTCCTCCAGCGCGGGCTGGCCGACGTGCCGAGTGCGGAGGTGACCGGGCTCAAGACCGGGTACACCGATCCCGCCGGTCGCTGCTACGTGACCACGGCGAGGCTCGGCTCGACCCACCTGGGCGTCGTGCTGCTCGATTCGCCCGATCCATTCCGCCAGGTCCCGCTTCTGCTCAGGCTGGGCTTCGAGGAAGCCGGCGTCCTGCAGCCGCTCCCGCCCCCCAAGAAACAGAAAGCGAAGGGCTGAGGGGAATGCCGGAGCTCAGCCGGTTCACCCTCGCGTGCGTTGCGATCTGCGCGCTCGTGATCGGGATCGCGGCCGTGGACTACAGCCACGTCGAAAGCCGGGTGCTGCCGGTGCCTCCGGCCAACTGTGGGAACAGCGATTCCTGCAATGAGGCGCGGAACGCCCAGATACAGGTGCGCCTCGAGCAGTCCACGAACTTCGAGCAGCAGTTCCAGTCCCGCGCGTGGCTCTATGCGTTCGTGGTCGTCGCGGCGATCGCGGTGGCGACCGCCGTCACGTTGCGGTCGCGACGGCGCCCCGGCTGGCAGCGGGTCTTCACCAACCTCGGAATCGCCGGGGTGTGGAGCGGGATTGCGGTGGCAGCGGTGCTGGTGATCAACGACGGCGACCCGGTCGCGCTTCCGGCGGGTCCGCTCTTCGCGCCCCCGGTGTTGATGATCGCGGCAGCCGCCGTGGGGACGGTGATGGGACGGAGGGAGGGCTGGGGTGACTCCGACGCGGTGGCGGAGGCGCGCGCCGCGACGAGCGCGGTGGGCAAGTCGGTGGGGAAATGGGCCCTGAGGCCCCTGTTGGAGGAGTCGCGCCGGGACGCTGCCGCAGAGTTCTTCACGACCTGGGCGTTCGCCCTGAGCGCGGCGACGATCGCGCTCGCCCTGATCTTCATCACGCCGCAGCCCGCGTGTGGCGGGACGGGCGGAGAGCCACCCGGCTGGAGCGACACGGTGGGCGCGATCGCCGGGATCACCTCCATCGGGGCGATCGCCGCCGGCATCGCGGCCCTGCTGCTGCGGCGGTGGGTTCCGGCGCTGGTGAGCCTGGTCGCCAGCCCCGCGGCGCTGCTCTTCATGGCCGCGTCCACCTGCGCGTTCTATTGATCCGCGCCTGGGCGTGCGCAGGCGCAAGGCCGCTATCAGGAGAAGGCGGATGACCGGTGAATAACGGGGGATGCCGCTCGATACCGGCACGGTCCACGCACGCGCGAACTACTTGGAGGGCGATCCCGACCGGCCCGAGGTGATCCTCGGCGGTCGGCTCGACTGCGAGCCCGGGGGCGTGCGCTTCAGCAGCGCCGAGCGCGAGCTGCTCTTCGGGGTGGACGAGCTGCTGGGGATCAGCATCAGCGGCCGAACGGCCGCGAAGGAGGATGGGAACAAGATCCACGGGACGATGCGGATCGCCAGCCTCGAGGAGGGAGAGCCTGCGGAGTGGGTGTTCGCGGTCGATCGCTCGGATGCGGCGGAGATCCAGCGGCAGCTGAACCACGAGCTCGCCGCGAGGGGCCTGCCCCCGTTGCCGCACATCGAGGAGCTGGCCGGCTTCGACAGGAAGCCGCCGCCGGAGGTCATCAACCCGACCCCGCTCGACCTGGTGGCCGCCGAGCTCGGCCACAGGCTCGATGGCGCGGCCCGCGCACCGTCCAACCGGCGTCGCTGGATCTTCTGGATCAGCATCGCGGCCGTGGCGCTCGCGCTCGAGATTGCGATTCCGCTGATCCTGGTCCGCTAGGCAGCGGGCACCGCCCGCGTGGGGCGGAACCGGCGCATCTCGGTGAGCGTCGTTCTACGGTTTCCCCGTTGTGATGAAGGGAGGCCGCGTGAAGAAGCAAAGGGGTCGGACCGTGCGCCGCAGATTTGCGGTGACGGCGCTCATCGCTGCTTCCGTGTTCGCCGTCGTCTTCACGACCGTCGCGAGTGCGCCCGCCGAGCGCGGCGCCCAGAGCGCCAAGCACAAGGGCAAGAAGCACAAGAAGAAAAAGAGGGGCAAGCAGCAACCGGCGGCGGCGGCCACCTCTCCCACGTCGGAGCTGACGCGCGCGGTCTTCGTCGGGAACAACTGGGACGGGACGGCCGACATCCTGACCTTCGACCCGCCGCCGGGAGGCGGAGCTCCCGGTGAGTTTCGGCGCGTCGCGCGGCTCAACATCATTCCCGACCGCGACGAGCGGATGCAGGAGATCGCGCTGGCCCCGGACAAGCTGGCGTTCTACCTCGCAATCCGCCAGGCGGTGGGCGAGGGCAACGACCAGTTCGTCGATGACATGTACAGCAGCAACGACGGCAAGCTGCTGGTCGTCTCAAGGCCGAGCTTCGCCGACGTGATCGGGATGGACATCGCCAGCGGGCAGATCGTCTGGCGCTTCCCGATGACGGGATACCGAGCGGACCACATGGCGGTCTCGCCGGACGGCAAGAACGTGGCGGTCTCGGACTCCACCGGCAACGTCGTCCACATCCTCGACGTGGCCACCGGCCAGGAGGTCGGGATGTTCCCCTCGGGCGACTCGCCCCACGAGAACAACTACTCCCAGGACGGCAGCCTGATCTACCACGCCAGCATCGGCCGGGTCTACACGCCCACCGACAACCCGGAGTTCGACACCAGCAAGGGCGACGCCCGCTTCCAGATCGTCGATGCCGCCACGAACCAGATCGTGACCGGGCCGATCTACATGAAGGACAAGTTCGCCGAGGTCGGGCGGGACGGGATGAGCAACGCCGTGCGGCCGATGGCCCTCTCGCCCGACGAGAGCAGGATGTACTTCCAGGTCTCCTTCTTCCACGGCTTCGCCGAGTACGACTTCGCGCAGAACAAGATCACCCGGATCGCGGATCTGCCCAACGAGGTCCCGAACCTGCCCCGCGAGCAGTACCTGCTCGACTCGGCGCATCACGGGATCGCGATCAACGACAGCGGGACCACGCTCTGCGCGGCCGGCACGATGTCCGACTACGTCGCGATGGTCTCCGAGAAGGACTTCACCGACTACGACATCCTGCACCTGGGCCACAAGCCGTACTGGTCCACCACGAGCGACGACGGGGAGAACTGCTTCGTCTCGTGGAGCGGCGACGACGCGATCTCGGCGATCTCCTATCGCACCCGCCAGGAGGTCGCGCGCATCGACGTCGGCGATCATCCGCAGCGAGTCCGCACCGGCGTGGTCCGCACCGACTGGGCCGCATCGCAGCCCGGCGGCTAGCCGCGCGCTGTCACACATTCGTCACCTTCACGGCTAGTTCCGTGACCCGAGCCCGCCTACGGTCCCTGCAGGACGTGGGAGATGGCCTCGCTGAAGACAAAGGGAGACCTGGCCGAGCTGAAGGTCGCGGCCGATCTCATCGAGCGGGGCTACCGCATTGCTCTGCCTTACGGCGAGGACAACGACTTCGACGTGATCCTCATCCGGGGGGACAGCCCCGAAAGGGTGCAGGTCAAGTACACGGAGTCAAATGGCGAAGTTATTTGCGTTCGCTGCTGGTCCCACTCGCTAACGAAGGGCAAGGTGCGCCAAGTAAAGCGCTACACCGCCGCGACCATTGATTGGCTGGCCGTGTACGACGTGACCTCCGACTCGTGCTACTACGTGCCGGCGAGTGAGCTGGGCTCTGGCCGAAGAATCATGCATTTGCGCCTCGTTCCCACCAAGAACTTCCAGAGATCCGGAATCCACTGGGCGGACAACTACCGCACACTCGAGTCACGCAGAGCCACGCTGACGTAGCCGCTTCTCGTCCAAAGCGGCTATTCCGACAGCCCGGCGGCTTCGAGCGTCTGATCCCAGTCGTTCCAGAATCTGACGCGGGTGGCCTTGCCATCGCTAAATGTGCAGGCGACGCCGACCTTGATCTCGATGGGTACTCCGCTTCCACTGCCATGGCCGAGGAGCCGATAGAGCCCGACGACTTCATCGCCTGATTCCTCAAAGCGTTCTGGTTCGACCCGAAGATCGTCAAAAACCTGGAGCAGATCCTGGACGTTCTTCCGTGCCTCATCGCGACCGTAGTAGACCGCCGGATCAGGAATATCTGGAGGAGTGTGCCATTCGACCTGCGGATCGCACATCTCCACGATCGTGTCCAAGTCTCTGTCGTTGAAGGCTTCCAACAAGCGGCGCAAGATCTCCACGGTCTCCTTCGACATCGCCCGCGCAGTATCCCGTGGAGCACCGCTGCTTTCCATGCAAAGCGACTAGGAGGTGGAGCCAGCCGGGCTCGAACCGGCGACCTCGTCCGTGCAAGGGACGCGCTCTCCCAACTGAGCTATGGCCCCAGGGGACCCCAGTGTAGGTCGAAATGCGGCCCTTTCCAGGGCGCTTGTGAGAGACTGGCGACGCCTCTAGAGGGCCTCCAGCGGAAATGGCTTCCAAGGCCAAGACAGCAGAGCAGACGGGCGAGGACGGCACCGCCCACGGCCCCGAGGCCGTCGAATCGGCGAAGCAGCAGGCTGCCGAGACGAGCGGGGGCAAGCCGGGGCAGCGCGCGGAGATGTCCAACCTGGACATCGTCCGCTTCTACTTCGATCGCGCCGTAGAGCGGCTCGGGGTCCCTGACGACATCCGGGTCGTCTTCTGGGAGCCCTACCGCGAGGTCACCGTCCAGATCCCGGTCAAGCTCTCCGACGGCAAGGTCCACGTCTTCTCCGGCTACCGGATCCAGCACAACGGCGCACGAGGCCCATACAAGGGCGGCATCCGCTACCACCCCGAGGTGGACATCGACGAGGTCCGTGCCCTCGCCTCACTGATGACCTGGAAGACCGCAGTCGCCAACGTTCCCTTCGGCGGGGCCAAGGGCGGCGTCAACTGCCCGGCGGACCAGCTCGAGAGCTCCGAGGTCCAGAAGATCACGCGGTCCTTCATGGACAAGATCGAGAAGGTGCTCGGCCCGACTCGCGACATCCCCGCCCCGGACGTCAACACCGATGCCCAGGTGATGGGCTGGATGATGGACGAGTACGGCAAGCTCCACGGGCACACCCCCGCGATCTGCACCGGTAAGCCGATCGCCCTCGAGGGCTCCTACGGCCGCGAGCAGGCGACCGGCCGCGGCTGCGTCTACATGTTCCGCGAGGCGGCACCGCAGATCGGGTTGACTCCGGCTGAGACCAGCTTCGTCGTCCAGGGCTACGGCAACGTCGGCTCCTGGGCCGCGAGGATCATGCAGCAGCTCGGGTGCAAGATGGTCGGCGCCTCCGACGCGACGGGCGCCATCCAGAGCGAGGGCGGAATCGACGCCGAGGCCCTCACCAAGCACATCTTCGAGGAAGGGGGGCAGCTCACCGAGTTCCCGGGCGCCGAGGTGATCAGCCCCGACGACCTGCTGGCGATCGAGTGCGACGTCTTCATCCCCGCCGCGCTCGGCGGCATGATCCACGAGGGGAACGCCGACCGGCTGAACTGCCGGATGATCATCGAGGGCGCCAACAGCCCCACAACCCCGGCCGCCGACGAGATCCTCCAGGACAAGGACGTCTACGTGATCCCGGACGTGATGGCCAACGCCGGCGGCGTCGTCTGCTCGTACTTCGAGTGGGTCCAGAACCTCCAGCACTTCCGCTGGGCCGAGCGCGAGGTCAACGACAAGCTCGGCGGCATCCTCAGGAAGGCCTACCGCGACGTCTCCGGTCGCGCCAAGGAGGAGAAGATCACCCTCCGGGACGCCAGCTATCTGGTCGGTGTCGAGCGCGTGATCGAGGCCTCGCGCACCCGCGGGTACGTCTAGCCCTTCTCGTCGTCCTCGAAGTCGAAGTCCTTCGGAGGGCCCTTCTCGAACCAGAGGTCGTCTTCCCCGGTTCCCTCGTCCGCGAACTCGGGTGACTCGCTGAGGATGTCCGGCTCATCCGTGCGCGGCTCGTCGGCGCCGCGCTCCTCGGTGCCCGGCTCCTCGGCCGGTGCCGGCTCCCGGATGGCCGTGTCCTCGAACGCAGGCTCCTCGGGCTCAAGCGCAGGCTCCTCGGGCTCGAGTGCGGGCTCGTCCTCCTCGACCGCGGGCGCGGCTGCGGCGGGCTCTTCCGCGGGCGGCTCCTCCTCGAGGTACTCCGGCTCGTCCTCGGCGGGACCGAGCGCCTCGAAGTCGTCACGGGGGGCTTCGGGAGCCTCGGCGGGCTCGGGGCCGTCCGCAAACGAGGCCTCGTCCGTCTCGAAGTCAAACAGCTCGGGGGCCGCCTCGTCCTCGGGCTCGTCCGCCGGCTCCTCAGGCTCGGCGAGAGGCGCCGGCTCGTCCACCATGTCCTCGGGGCGATGCTCCTGGGTCGGGATGTGGACCCTGCCGCGCGCGCGGCCGGGCGGCTCGGTTCCCGGCTCCGGCGGCGGAGGCGGAGGCTCCGGGACGTCGGTATCCGGATCGAGCGCGGGGTCAGCCGCCTCAGGCGGAGGCGGCTCCGCCGCGACGTCACCTGAGGGCTCCAGCGGCGCGCCCGACGGCTCACCGGACTCGGTGGGCGTGGGCGGCGCCTCGACGTCGGCAACGGGAGGGGGAGCGGGCGGTTCCTCCTCGGCAATCAGATCCTCGAGGGAGTCGGACTCGAGCGGCGGCTCGGCCGCAGGTTCCGAGGGCGGAAGTGGCGTGTCGGGCGGCGCCGGCT
>Ga0114129_10015194_pt1 | contig 10958 bp, 8 predicted proteins | sample RhiMetdeltSRZDD1_FD_80071 | JGI IMG/M metagenome (GOLD analysis project Ga0114129, IMG submission 80071) | Populus rhizosphere microbial communities from Tennessee, USA - Rhizosphere MetaG P. deltoides SRZDD1 (version 2) (version 2) | ecosystem: Host-associated > Plants > Roots > Rhizosphere >... | reverse complement strand
GAGGACCGTCCCCGCGTCGGCACGCAGCAGACCCATGACGATCTTGAGCGTCGTGGTCTTGCCCGAACCGTTCGGTCCAAGGTAGCCGAAGATGCCGCCGCGCGGAACAGTGAGGTCTATCGATCGGAGCACGACGCGCCGCCGCCGATGGAGAAACCCGTACGGGTACGACTTGGTGAGCCCGGCAAGGTGGAGAGCAGAGTCGCTCATGGGTTCCCGATCACCGGCTGATTCTCTGCAAAACAAAGCCGGGGCGCAAGCGCCCCGGCTTTTGTCGACGTCGAGAGCTAACCTACTGAATCGGGGCGCAGCCGATAGTGACGGTCGGCGGGGTGCACGGCGCAACGCCGGTGATGTCGAAGCAGATGACGCCGGAATCGTCGGCGCAGAACCCACGGACGCCCGTGCGGTTCAGGGTCAGCGGCGAACCGGCATAGATGTACTGGTCGGCGCTGGAGGGCGAGCTGAGCGGCTGGCCGCTGACGTCGACCACGATGCAGTTGCCGCCGACGCAGAACCCTTGGAAGGACCGGGCGTATCCCGACTTCGCGGCCGTGGCCACGGCCACGTTCGGATCCAGGAACGTGGGAGAAGCGGGATCGTAGCTCGGGATGCAACCGTTGCTGGGTACGGCCAGGCACGTCAGCACGGAGTCGTACATGTTCGAGTTGGCGCTGGCGTACGTCGCCATGGCCGAGATGACCGTGCGCGTATCACCGATCATCCCCGACTCGTTGGCCGACACGCGGGCGCGGAGCAAGCTCGGGATCGCGATCGCGGCGATGATGCCGATGATCACGATGACGATGAGCAGCTCAATGAGCGTGAAACCCTTCTGTTTCTTCATCGAATGTTCTCTCCTTCGTTACCTTAAACCACTGCGTCCGCCGCAGAACTAAGCAAGAGGGATACCAACGACATCAGAGAATATGTACTTGAAACCAAACAAGTTGCGGCTTCGTCATCCAGGTCCGGAGCGACAAATTTCGGCCCTGCGTCATTTATTGTCGCCCGTCCCGACAACACCGTGTTTACGGATGAGGTATCGCAAGGACCGCGGCTTGACCCCCAGGATGGCGGCGGCGCGGCTGCGGTCCCCCGCCGCCTGCTCCATTGCCTTGCTCAGCAGGTCCGCCTCGAGCGTGAAGAGGTAACGGTCCAGGTCGAACCCCGGTCCGAGCTCAGACATGCGCGCGTGGAGGTCGGAGGTCAGCGTCCCGGGGAGCCGCTCGGCCAGCACGGTCGGGGTGCTTTCCAGAGCCACCGCCCGCTCGACGACATTCTCGAGCTCGCGGACGTTGCCGGGCCAGGAGTATTTGACGAGGGCCTGCATCGCCTCGCTGGAGATCCGCCCCACCGACTTCCCCATTTGCTCGCTGTACCGCGCGAGGAAGTGCTCGGCCAGCAGCGGGATGTCCTCGCGCCGCTCCCGCAGCGGAGGCATCCGCAGCGGAATGACGTTCAGCCGATAGAACAGGTCCTCGCGGAAACGCCGGGCCCGCACGAGGTCCTCCAGCGGGCTGTTCGTGGCCACCACCACGCGCACGTCCGTCTCGATCTCCTCGGTGCCGCCCACGCGGCGCACGCGTTTGTCCTGCAGCGCGCGCAGCAGCTTCACCTGCATCGACAGCGGCGTCTCACCGATCTCGTCGAGGAACAGCGTGCCGCGATGCGCCACCTCGAACAGCCCCTTCTTGTTCTGATGAGCATCCGTGAAGGCGCCCTTCACGTGGCCGAAGAGCTCGCTCTCGAGGAGCGTCTCCGGCATGGCGCCGCAGTTCACCGATACGAAGGCGCAGTCGCGCCGCGAGGAGAGGGTGTGGATGGCCTTGGCCACGAGCTCCTTGCCGGTGCCGCTCTCGCCGGTGATGAGCACGGTGGAGCTGGTCGCGGCGATCGAGCGGACCATCTCGAAGACGGCCACCATCGCCGGCGAGACGCCGATGATGCGGTCGAGCCCGTAACGGCTGCGAAACTCCGCCTTGAACCGAAGGTTCTCCTGGGTGAGCTGCTGCCTCTCGAGGGCGTTCCGGATGACGATCTTGAGCTCTTCGACGTCGAACGGCTTCACCACGTAGTCGTGGGCACCGAGCTTGAGCGCGGCGACCGCCGTCTCCGTGGAGCCGTAGGCGGTCATGACGATCACCGCCGTCTCCGGCGACGCGGCCTTGACGTGGCGCAGGATCTCGATGCCGTCGCCGTCGGGGAGCTTCACGTCGGTGATCACGAGCTCCACCGTCTCGCGGGACATCACGCGGGCGGCGGAGGCCCGGTCGCCGGCGGTGACGACCTCGTAGCCTTCCTTGCGGAGCATGATGACGAGCAGGTCGCGCAGCGACTGTTCGTCGTCGACGACGAGGATCCGTCGCTTCGGCCCGGCGGAAGCAGGCGCGGCCATGAGGGCGGATGGTATCAGGCCGGACCGGCGCTGTCGCCGGCCCGCGCCGGCACCGCTGCGGGAAGATGCACCTCGAACTCGGTGCCTTCACCGGGCACGGTGCGCACGCGGATGTCTCCGCGGTGCTCCTTGACGATCCCGTAGACGATGGCGAGGCCGAGACCGGTGCCCACGCGCGAGTGCGCCTGGAATGGCTCGAAGAGCCGCCGCGGATCGTCTCCGGCGATGCCGGTGCCGTGGTCGCGTATGGACAGGACGACGGCGTCCGTGCGCCGCATCAGGCGCACGTGCAGCGCGCCGCCGTCGGGCATGGCCTCGAGCCCGTTGCGGGCGAGGTTCCAGAAAATCTGCACGATGCGGGCGGGATCGGCGACGCACACGTGCGAGCCCGTGTCTCGCTCGAATTCCACCCGATGGGCGGGGCCCACCTCCGGCCCGTTGCGCAGCAGAGCCACCGCCTCGTCGATCAGGGGCCCCAGATCGACGGGGCGCCCCAGCAGCGGCCCCGGCCGCGCCTGCCCGAGGTACTGGTTGAGCGCCTCCGACAGCCGCTTCGACTCCCGCGTGATGATGCCGAGCAGGCGGCCCTGCTCATCGGTCATGTTGGGCTCGGCCATGAGCACCTGGGCCGAGCCGCTGATCGCGCCCAGCGGGTTGCGGATCTCGTGCGCGAGCTGCGCCGCCATCTCGCCCACCGCGGCCAGCTTCTCCTTGACGCGCACCTCGCGCTCGAGCCGCTTGACCTCGGTGAGGTCCTGGAAGACGAGGAGGTGGCCGCCTCCCTTCGCCAGCGGCATGACGGACACGCCGAGGTCGACGACCACCCCGCCGGGACGGCGGTAGGACGTCTCGAGACGGCCGAGCGTCCCGTGAGCGTAGGCCGCGAGCACCGTGGAATCCAGGGCGCTGGCGCCGAACACGTCGAGGAGCGTCCGGCCGCGAATCTCCGCCGTCGGCTGACCGAGCACCGACTCGCCGTAGCGGTTCACGTACAGCACCCGCGCCAACGAGTCCACCATCAGCAAGCCGCTCTGCATGCTCTCCACGATCATCTCGTTGAGCTGCTGCAGGTCGGCCACCTGCTCCGACACCTCCTCGAGCTGGGCGCCGACCTTCTTGAGGGCCTGCGCGAAGTATCCGCCCACCATCGACACCGTGGCGCAGGCGACGCCGGTCAGGAGGATGGCGTACAGGATGCGGGGGAGCGGGAGGAACGGCACGTCCGTCATGCCCCGCGGGTCCTCGATGTGGCCTTCGCGCACCGCCCACAGGAGGGCGGCGTAGAAGATCGTGGCCAGCCCCGCGAGCAACAGCCCTTGCCGGCGGTCGAGGAGCACGCTGCCCGACAGGACGGACAGAGGATAGAGCAACAGGAAGCCGCCGCGCACGGCTTCGCCCGGCATGATGTACACGATGCCGGTGATGACCACCAGGTCGAGCACCACCTGGACGTAGACCTGCACGGCGAGACGTTTCCAGTAGCGAAGGGCGAGGATGTAAACGATGGTCACCACATACGTGGCGACGATCAGGTGGTAAAGGGCGTTGATCCGGAGGAGGATGTCCGACACCGCCTCGATGTAGATGGCCACGAGGAGCAGGGTCGTGATCATCACGACCCGCAGCAGCATCAGGACCTTGAGCTGCCGCTCGAGCACCGACCCCATGATCTTGGCAGTCCGCGGCGATGCGCGCCGCCCGTGGACTCCTAGCCGGCCATCTTACCGATGAGGTCGAACATCGGCATGTACATGGCGATGACGATGCCGCCGACGGTGACGCCGAGGAAGACGATCATGACGGGCTCCATCAGCGTCAGGAGGTTGGCGACAGCCTGGTCGACCTCTTCTTCATAGAAGTCGGCGATCTTCGAGAGCATGGCATCCAGGGCGCCCGTCTGCTCGCCGACGCCGATCATCTGCACCACCATCGACGGAAAGACGCCGCTCTCCTTGAGCGGCTGAGCCAGGGTCAAGCCGCTTTCGACGGCCTTTCTCACCGCCATGATTGCATCCTCGACGATGGCGTTGCCGGCCGTCTTGGCCGTGATCTCCAGACCATCCAGGATGGGCACGCCCGAGGAGATCAGCGTGGCCAGGGTGCGGCAGAATCGCGCGACGGCGATCTTGCGGAAGAGGTCGCCGAAGATCGGCATTTTCAGCAACCCGCGGTCGATGACTCGGCGCCCGCCGTAGGTCGCATAGTACCGGCGGAAACCGATGACGATCAGGATCAACGCCACGACGATGATCGGCATGCCGCGGCCGATCCAGTTCGACATCGCGATGACGATGCGCGTGGGCAGCGGGAGCGTAGCCCCCAGGCCTTCGAACATGCCGGCGAACACGGGGATGACCTTCCAGAGGATGATCGTGATGGCGATGGTGGCGATGCCCAGGACGGCGGCCGGGTAGATCATCGCGCCCTTGACCTGCCCCGTCAGCTTGACCGCCTTCTCGATGTGGGTGGCCAGGCGCTTGAGGATGGTATCGAGGATACCGCCCGCCTCACCCGCCGCGACCATGTTCGTATAGAGCTCGTCGAACCCCTTCGGGTGCTTGCGCATGGCGTCGGCCAGGCTCGCGCCGGCCTCGACGTCCATGCGCGTCGTCTGGATGATCTTCGCGAACGTCTTGTTGTCCTGCTGACTGCCCAGGATCTCGAGGCACTGCACGAGGGGCAGACCGGCGTCGATCATGACCGAGAACTGCCGAGTGAAGATGGCGAGGTCTTTGGCCTTGACGCCTCCGCCGAATTTGGGGAGGGCAACTTCCTTGCCCTTCTCCTTGATCGAGGACACGAGCACCTGCTCGCGCCGGAGCAGGGCCATGACGGCTTCCTTGTTTTCCCCGACCTTTTCGCCGGCGACGGCCCGGCCGTCCCGCGTCTTGCCTTTGTAGACGTAAGCAGGCATCGACTTCCTCCGCGCGTGCCCCTAGGGCCGCGCCATCCTTTTAGCAAAGACCAAGGCAACTCTAGGATGCCCTGACTCCGGGACGCAGGAGGACCGGAACGGCCGCAACCTAACGTCCCCCCGGCCGCACCGGGGCCCGCCCCGCCTGCGGCGTGGCCAGGCCGGCGCCGCGGTTGATCATCTCCTGCAGCTCGTCGGGCATCGAGCTGATGCCGACCGCGGTCTGGAGCGTGATCTGCTTCGCGAAGTACAGGCTGGCCAGGCACTGGTTGAACGTCTGCATGCCCCACTTCTCCTGCCCCGTTTGCATCGTGGAGTAGATCTGGTGGATCTTGTCTTCGCGGATCAGGTTCCGGATGGCCGCGTTCGGGATCATGATCTCCATGGCCAGGCAGCGCCCGCTGCCTGAGGCCTTGGGGAGCAGGGATTGGCACATGATCCCCTCCAGCACCAGCGAGAGCTGCGCGCGGATCTGCGGCTGCTGGTGGGCGGGAAACACGTCGACGACGCGGTTGATGGTGGAGGCGGCCGAGTTCGTGTGCAGCGTGCCGAAGGTCAAGTGGCCCGTCTCCGCGATGCGCAGGGCGGACTCGATCGTCTCGAGGTCGCGCATCTCGCCGATGAGGACGATGTCGGGGTCCTCGCGGAGGGCAGCGCGCAGCGCGTTCGTGAACGAATGCGTGTCGGCGTGCAGCTCGCGCTGGTTGACCACGCACTTCTTGTGGGAGTGCAGGTACTCGATCGGGTCCTCGACCGTGATCATGTGCTCGTGCCGCTCGCTGTTGATCTTGTCGAGCATGGCGGCCAGGGTCGTGGACTTCCCGGAACCGGTCGGTCCCGTCACCAGGACGAGGCCGCGCGGCTTCTCGCAGAGCGTAGCCACGACCGGTGGCAGGCCGAGGTCCTTGAAGCTGCGGATCTCGTACGGGATCGTGCGGTAGACGGCGGCCACGGCGCCGCGCTGCATGAACACGTTCGCGCGGAAACGCGCGAGGCCTTTGATGCCGAAGCTGAAGTCGAGCTCAAGGTTTTCTTCGAACCGATGCTTCTGCGCGTCGGTGAGCACGCTGTAGGCGAGCTGCTTGGTGTCGACCGCCGTCAGCGGCGGCAGGTCGAGCGGCCGCAGCTTGCCGTCGACGCGGATCTGCGGAGCGGAGTTGGTGGTGACGTGGAGGTCCGTCCCGCTCATCTCCGTCATGGTCTTGAGAAGCTGGTGAAGGCTGACGGCCATCGGGACCTCCTAGAACGACAGTCGACAGTGGACAGTCAACAGTCGACAGTGACGAACCACCACTACAGCACCGTCTCCCGGAGGACCTCTTCGATCGTGGTCATGCCCGCCCTGATCTTCTCGAGGCCGCTCATGCGCAGCGTGAGCATACCCTCTTCGAGGGCCTTGCGCTTGATCTCCACGGCGGTGGCGCCCTGCATGATCAACTCGCGGATGCCTTCCGTAATCTCCATCACTTCGTAGAGCCCGACGCGGCCCTTGTACCCGGTGCCGTTGCACGTCTGGCAGCCCCGGCCCTTGTAGAGCTTGAAGCTGCCGACCTGCTCCGGCGTGAAGCCGATGTCGATGAGGGCCTTGCTGGGGACGTCCCGAACCTCTTCTTTGCACTGGCCGCAGATGCGCCGGATGAGGCGCTGGGCCTGGATGAGGTTGACGGCGGTGCCGACGAGGAACGGCTCGATGCCCATGTTCACGAGGCGCGAGATCGTCGACGGCGCGTCGTTGGTGTGCAGGGTGGAGAGCACGAGGTGGCCGGTGAGGGCGGCCTTGACCGCGATCTCCGCCGTCTCGTAGTCGCGGATCTCTCCGACCAGGATGATGTTGGGGTCCTGGCGCAAGAACGAGCGCAGCGCCGCCGCGAAGTTGAGGCCGACTTGTTCGCGGATCTGGACCTGGTTGATACCCATCAGGTTGAACTCGACGGGGTCCTCGGCGGTCATGATGTTCGTGTCCGCCTTGTTGAGTGAGGAGAGCGCCGAGTACAGGGTGTTCGTCTTGCCCGATCCCGTGGGCCCCGTGACCAGCACGATGCCGTACGGCTTCGCGATCGCGCGCTTGAATTTCTCGAGCGACTCCGGCTCGAAGCCGAGCTTGGTCATGTCGAGCATCAGCTTCGTCTTGTCCAGGAGCCGCAAGACGATCTTCTCGCCCCAGAGCGTGGGCAGCGACGAGACGCGGAAATCCATCTCGCGGCTGCGGTCTTCGACCTTCAGCCGGATCTTGATGCGGCCGTCCTGCGGCAAGCGCTTCTCGGCGATGTCGAGCTTCGCCATGATCTTGATGCGCGAAGTGAGCGGGTCGCGCAGCTTCATGGGCAGCGCCATCACGTTGTACAGGATGCCGTCGATCCGGAACCGGACCCGGAACTCCTTCTCGTAGGGCTCGATGTGGATGTCGGAGGCGCCGCGCTTCAGGGCATCGATCAGCAGCACGTTCGAGAGCTTGATGACCGGCGCCGCCTCCGTCGACTTCGAGAGCGCGTTGAGGTCGATCTCGTCCTCACCCTCCTTGACGTTCTCGACCTCGGCCTCGTCGTCGCCGATGGCGTCGAGGTCGACTTCGTTCAAGCCGACCGACGCCATGTCGTCGAAGGTCAGCGCCGGGCCGTCCAAGGAATCCTTGAGCGAAGGGGCCTGCCCCAGTCCTTGCTGCCGGCGCTCGCCGCCCCCACCCGACGGCGCGTCCCCTCCCCGCAGCGTCAGCGACCGGCTGGAGCCGTAGTACTTGTCGATCGACTCCTCGAGGGCGCTCTCCGACGCCACCACCGGCTCCACGTTGTAGCCGGTCATGAACTTGATGTCGTCCATGGCGAAGACGTTCGTGGGGTCGGCCATGGCGATGGTGAGCGTCGCCCCGGAGCGCGAGAGCGGGAGTACCTGGTATTTCCGTGCCGTCTCCGACGGGATCGTCTTGATGACGGTGGGATCGACCTCGAAGTGCGTGAGGTTGATCGACGGCACGCCGTACTGGCGCGAGAGGAGGCTGGTGATCTCTTCGTCCCGCACGTAACCGAGCGAGACGAAGGCTTTACCCAGTTTGCCCCCGTTCATCTTTTGATGATTGAGGGCTTCCTGGAGCTGCTGCGGAGTCACCATGTTCTCCTTGAGCAGCAACTCGCCGAGTTTGACGGGCATCCTGGTCCTAAGAGTCTAGAGCCGCTAGACTTAGTTCCGGGATGCTACTGCCTCGCCTACGGTGTGTCAAGTTCCCCTTAAAACGAGGTCGGGTGCTAGTATCTGCCGCGTCATGCTCGTGACGGACACGATCCCCCTGTCGGCGCCATGGTTCGATGATGTCGAGGCCGACCGCGTGCGCCAGGCGCTGGCGGGACGCATCGCCGGAGACGGCCCGTTCGGGCGGAAGGTCGAAGCCCGACTCGTCGAGAGTCTCGGGGCCGGCGGGCGCGTGCTGCTGACCACCTCGTGCACACACGCGCTGGAGCTGGCGCTGCTCAGTCTCGGCATCGGACCGGGCGACGAGGTCATCTGCCCGTCGTTCACCTTCGTGTCGACGGCGAACGCCATCCTGCGCGTCGGCGCGCGGCCCGTCTTCGCGGAGATCGAGGCCGTGACCCTCGGCCTCGACATGGACGACGTCCTGCGCCGGCTCGGGCCCCGCACCCGCGCGGTGCTGCCCGTGCACTACGCCGGAGTGGCGCCCGACATGGATCGCCTGCGGGAGCTGGCGCGCCCCCGCGGGCTACGGATCGTCGAAGATGCCGCGCAGGGCCTGGGCGCGGCGTATCGTGGACGAGCCCTGGGCACCCTCGGTGACGCCGGCTGCTTCAGCTTCCACGAGACGAAGAACCTCACCTGCGGCGAAGGCGGCGCCCTGTGGATCCCGGAGGGCGAGACGGCCTCCCGCGCGGAGACGATGCGCGAGAAGGGGACGAACCGGCGTGCGTTCCTGCGCGGCGAGGTCGACAAGTACACGTGGGTCCTGGAGGGCAGCAGCTACGTGCTCTCGGATCTGCTCGCGGCCGTGCTCGACGCGCAGCTCGACAAGGCGGCCGAGATCGCGGCCCGGCGTGCGCGTGTGGTCGACCGCTATCACGCCGGACTCTCCGACTGGGCGGACGGCCACGGCGTGCGTCTGCCGCCGCCTCATCCGGATCGCACGCCGAACCACCACATCTTCTATCTAATGTTCGCCGGGGCCGACGATCGAACGGCGGCGATGGCCAGGCTGCGCACCGCCGGCGTGGGCGCGGTGTTCCACTACGTTCCCCTTCATTCCGCGCCCATGGGTCGCTCGCTACACGACGGCCGGCCACTGCCCGTCACCGACCGCGTGGCGGAGACGCTGCTCCGCCTGCCCCTCCATCCGCTGCTGAGCGAGGCCCAGGTCGACCGCGTGATCGATCAGGTCCGGCACTGCCTCGACCGATGACCGCCGCCGAGGTCGGCGTCAGCATCGTCCTCGCCTGTTACAACGAGGAGCCGCACCTGGAGCGGAGCTTCGCCGAGATCCGCGACGTGCTCGACGACACGAAGGAGCCGTACGAGATCGTCTTCGTCGACGACGTCAGCCGGGACCGCACCCGCGAGGCCATTGCCCGCATCGTGGCCGCCAACCCGGGCACCCGGATCCAGGTCCTGCTGCACGACACCAACAAAGGACGGGGCGCCACCGTCACCGACGGGTTCCGCGCCGCCGTCGGCGAAATCGTCGGGTATCTCGACGTCGACCTCGAGGTCCATGCGCGCTACATTCCGGCGCTCGTCAAGGCCATCCGCCGCGGCGCCGACATCGCGACCGTCCGGCGCATCTACGCCTTCCAGGTTCGCGCCCTCGATCGATACCTCATGAGCCGCGGCTACTCCTGGCTGGTGCGGCGCGTCATCGGCACGGCGCTGCAGGACACCGAGACGGGATACAAGTTCTTCCGGCGCGCGACGGTCCTCCCCCTCCTCGACGAGATCCGCGACCCGCGCTGGTTCTGGGACACCGAGTTCATGATCCGGGCCGAGCGGCGCGGGTTCAAGATCGCCGAGATCCCGGGCGCGTACATCCGCTGCTACGAAAAGGCATCGACGGTCAGCGGCCTGCGCGACTCGATCGACTACTTCGGGAAGCTCCTCACGTTCCGACGCCGTCTGGCGGAGGAGGATCGGACCCGGTCCCGTTCATGAAGGCGGCAAACGAGGTCGGCTGGGGGAAGCTGGCGCGCTTCCTCTTCTATACGCTCGCCATGGTGCCGTATCGGGCGGCGCTCTTCCCGCCCGTGCGGCGGCTCTGGCTCCGGCTGCTGGGGGCACGCATAGGCCCCGGCGCGGTGCTTCACGACGTGCGCTTCTTCAACCTGTACCGGCGCGGCCTCCGGGGCCTGCACATCGGCCGTGACTGCTTCCTGGGCGACGAATGCCTGCTCGATCTCGCCGAGGCCGTCGTGCTCGAGGACCAGGTCACCCTCGCCGAGCGGGTGCTGATCCTCACCCACACCAACGTGGGCTACGCGGACCATCCGCTGCAGGCCCACTTCCCGCCCCAGGCGGCCCCGGTGACGGTGCGGAGCGGCTCCTTCCTGGGCGCCAACGTCACCGTCCTGCCCGGCGTCACCATCGGAGAGCGGGCCTTCGTGGCCGCGGGGAGCGTGGTGACGGCCGACGTGCCGCCGGCCACGCTGGTGGCGGGCG
>Ga0114129_10015193_pt1 | contig 10958 bp, 11 predicted proteins | sample RhiMetdeltSRZDD1_FD_80071 | JGI IMG/M metagenome (GOLD analysis project Ga0114129, IMG submission 80071) | Populus rhizosphere microbial communities from Tennessee, USA - Rhizosphere MetaG P. deltoides SRZDD1 (version 2) (version 2) | ecosystem: Host-associated > Plants > Roots > Rhizosphere >... | reverse complement strand
TTCAACGTCATCCAGCTCACGACGGAGGGCGGGCCGTTCCCGCCTGACAACCCGCGGGCAGGTGCGACCGACCTGCTCGTCAGTTACACCTACAAGCTGGCGTTCGCGACGGGCGGCGCCCAGTACGGCTTTGCCGCTGCGGTGTCGATCCTGATCTTCCTGATCGTCGCGACGATCTCGATCATCGGGTTCCGGCGGACCGCGGCCCTCGAGGAGATCAACCGATGACCGGTCAGAGTTGGTTCGGCCGCGTCGGCTGGCGACATCTCGTTGCGATCCTCGCCTGCATCTTCGCGCTGTTCCCGATCTCGTTCGTGGTCTCGGCGGCGTTCAACCCCCTGGGCACGCTGAGCTCGACGTCGCTGATCCCGACCGTCTTCGGTCCGGACAACTTCCAGAACCTGCTGGGCAAGAGCGACTTCGGACGCTGGTTCTTCAACTCGATCCTGATCTCGGGCCTCGCGACGTTCCTGTCGGTGGCGATCTCCACGTTCGCGGCCTACGCGTTCTCGCGCTTCCGGTTCACGGGCCGGCGTCCCGGCCTGCTGTTCCTGTTGATCATCCAGATGTTCCCGCAGTTCCTCGCGATCGTGACGATCTACATCCTGTTCACCTCGATCACCAACCTGTACCCAACGATCGGCTTCAACACGCCCTGGAGCCTGATCCTCCTCTATATGGGTGGCGCGCTCGGCGTGAACACCTGGCTCATCAAGGGCTTCTTCGACACGATCCCCAAGGAGCTTGACGAGTCGGCCAAGGTCGATGGCGCGTCTCACACGACGACGTTCTTCTCGATCATCCTGCCGCTCGTGACCCCGATCCTCGCGGTCGTCGGCGTCCTCTCGTTCATCTCGTCGATCAACGAGTTCCTGATGGCAAGCGTGTTCCTGACCCAGAGCGAGACGAAGACGCTCGCCGTCGGCCTCTACGGGATGATCGCCGGCGAGCGGAACGCCAACTTCGGGATGTTCGCGGCGGGCACGCTACTGACCGCGATCCCCACGGTGGTGCTGTTCTTCTACTTCCAGCGGTACATCGCCGGCGGCCTGACGTCGGGAGCCGTCAAGGGCTGACACCGGTCGCTGACGAGATCGGTCGTACCATGGGGTCGACCGTGGATGTCTGGACCCTGCTCTTCGCGGTGGGCTGCTGTGTTGTCGTCGCCCGCGCCTTCGACAGCCTTGGAGCGATGATCCCCGGATCGTCGTGGGGCGGTCTCTACCTGACGGCCGGGCGGGCGGTCGCGCTCTTGGACGACGGTCGCCATCCGGCGGCCGAGGACGATCGTCGGACGGCCATCGACGGACGGAGTCGAGCGAATCCGGGCGTGGCGGCCGCCATGGTCATCGAGGACATCGGTGGCGAGCGGACGCCTGCAGAACGGGTCCGGTCATCCGCGCCGCGCTGGCGTGGATGACTCGCCTCGCGGGATGCTGTTGACACTCCCTGAAGCCGTTCCTATCATCGGGCCTAAACCGGTTTAGCCACCGGATTCCCGTGCGGCGCGCGGCCCTGGCGACCTCCTCCTGTCGGGGCCGCGCCCCACCGGAACGGACCGTCACCAACCGCGCCGGAGCGGGCCCGTCCTCCACCGTCCCGACGAGGAGATCGATGCCCATCGACACCCCGGCCTGGGTCCGTGACGCGATCTTCTACCAGATCTTCCCCGACCGGTTCGCGAGCAGCGACCGTGTCATCAAGCCCGGACCCCTGGAGCCCTGGGACGCGCCGCCCACGCACCATGGCTTCAAGGGCGGTGACCTCTGCGGCGTCTTCGAGCACCTCGACCACATCCAGGACCTGGGCGTCAACGCGCTCTACTTCAACCCGGTCTTCCAGTCGGCGTCGAACCACCGCTACCACACCTACGACTACTTCGCGGTCGATCCCCTGCTGGGTGGCAACCAGGCCTTGCGCGACCTGATCGACGCGTGTCACGACCGCGGCATGCGCGTCGTCCTCGACGGCGTGTTCAACCACGCCAGCCGCGGCTTCTGGCCGTTCCACCACGTCCTCGAGACCGGCCGCGCTTCGCCATACCGGGACTGGTTCTTCTTCCACGCGGAGGACCTCGATGCCGGGCGCCCGATCCGCGCGTACCCGCTGGAGAACACCCCGCTCGACCTCGCGTCGGTCAGCCACGAACAGATGGCCGGCCTCGCCTCGCTCGCGCGGCTCGGCTACCGTGCCTGGTGGGATCTCCCGGCGCTGCCGAAGCTGAACACCGGCAACCCGCACATGCGCGAGTACCTGCTCTCGGCCGCCGAGTACTGGATCCGGTTCGGGGCCGACGGCTGGCGCCTCGATGTGGCGGAGGAGGTACCCGACGAGTTCTGGCGGGTCTTCCGCGAGCGGGTCCGGGCAGTGAACCCCGAGGCATACCTGGTGGCCGAGATCTGGCACGAGAAGCCCGAAGACCTGCAAGGCGACATGTACGACGCGCTGATGAACTATCCGCTCGCCGCAGCGATCCTCTCGTTCACGGCGGCCGGACGCATCGACCGGCGCGTCACGGCGCAGCACTTCACGATCAACGCGCAGGTGCGTGACGACGATGCGCCGGCGTTCGCGGCGCGTCTCGACCGAGCGCTGACCGTCTACGACCCGGACGTGACCGCCGTCCAGCTCAACCTCCTCGACAGCCACGACACGCCGCGGTTCCTGTCGATGGCAAGCGGCGACGTCGCCTCGCTCCGGCTCGCGACGCTGATCCAGATGACCCTCCCCGGAGCTCCATCCATCTACTACGGTGACGAGATCGGGATGACCGGCGAGCTCGACCCGAACAATCGGGCCGCGTTTCCGTGGCACGACCCTGGACGGTGGGACCGCGGGCTGATGGCATACGTGGCCGGCGCTGCGCGGCTACGTGCAGCGCTCGGGGTGCTGCGCCACGGCGGGACTCGCATCGCCGCGGCCGAAGGGCGGACGATCGGCTTCGTGCGGACGGACGAGTCGTCCGGGGCACTGATCGTGGTCAATGCCGGCGACGAGGCCGTCACGCTCGAGGTGCATGTCGGGGAGCTCGACGGCCGGACCCTGGTCGCCCAGCGCTGGCCGGGGGGTCCGGCCGGGCCGGTCGAGGACCGGATCACGGTCGGCGAAGGTCGCGTGACGGTCGCGCTGCCTCCACGCGACGGTGCGGTCTTCGTCACCGAGTGACCTGGATTTCGCGATGACCGAGGTCTCACAGGACTTCGTCTTCGGCACGCTGGCGACCGACGAGCGGCGGCTGGCGCGGATCGTCGCGGACGCGGCGGGAGTGCTCCATGCCCATGATCTCGAGCCGATGGATCCCGACCCCGGTGTCCCCATCCGCCTGGGCGTCACCCTCGGACGGCGCGTCGTCGCCGACCACGTCACCTGCTACTACACCATCGACGGCCGCGATCCGGCCGGCGGGCACGGGGTCGCCACGATCGGCACGGCCGTCGAGCTGGAACAGACCGCGGTGGAATGGGACACCTTGTCGTGGTCGTACCGCGAGCGCTGGGCCGGCTCGCTGCCCGGTCAACCCGACGGAACGCTGATCCGCTACCGAATCGAGGCCTGGTCGGATCGGTCGGCCGAGGGCTGGTGGGCGACGGAGGTCGCGGGCTTCGTCCGGGGACGACGACCCGACGACGTGTCCGACGAGGACGCGGCGACCTCGGCCTGGCTGGGTGACGTCTGGCCGGTTCGCCGAACGGGGGCGTACGCGGTGCATGTCGATCGCGATCGCGTCCCCGACTGGCTACGCGATGCCGTGATCTACCAGGTGTTCGTCGACCGTTTCGCGCCGCCCGACGGACGGTCGTTCGCGACGCCGGCCACGCCGAGCGGGTTCTACGGGGGAACGATCCGCGGGGTGCTCGAACGGCTCGACCACATCGCGACGCTCGGCGCCGACTGCATCTGGCTCTCGCCGATCTTCCCGAGCCCGTCGCACCATGGCTACGACGCGACCGACCTGCGCTCCGTCGAGCCCCGCCTTGGCACGGAGGACGATCTCGAGGCGTTGATCGCGGAGGCACACCGGCGCGGCATCCGCGTCATCCTCGACTTCGCGGTGAACCACGTCAGCTCCGCGCACCCCGCGTTCCAGGCGGCGCTGGCCGATCGCTCCGCCCCGACCGCGGGCTGGTTCACCTTCACGGACTGGCCGGACGACTACCTCACGTTCTTCGGCGTCCGCGACCATCCCCAGATCGACAGCGACGACCCCGGCGCACGGGCCTACATGATCGATGCAGCACGGCAATGGCTCGACCTCGGTGTCGACGGTTTTCGGTGCGACTACGCGAATGGCCCGTCGCACGCGTTCTGGAGCGAGTTCCGGGCCGCGATCCGCGAGACGAACCCGGCCGCCGCGATGCTCGGTGAGGTCGTCGAGACGCCGGCAGTGCAGCGCACCTACCAGGGCCGGATGGACGGGTGCCTCGACTTCATCCTGCTGCAACTGATCCGTGGGGCATTCGCGTTCGGAACGCTGTCGCCGAGCGAGCTCGACACATCGTTGCGACGGCACCTCGCCTACATCCCCGGCGACTTCGTGCGGCCCTCGTTCCTCGACAACCACGACATGAACCGGTTCATGTGGGTCGTCGGCGGCGACGCGCGCCGTGTCCGGCTGGCTGCGCTGTTCCAGTTCACCCTCCCGTCGCCGCCGATCGTCTACTACGGCACCGAGGTCGGCCTGTCCCAGGAACGGGACGTACGCTCTGCCGACGGCCGCGGTCATCCGGAGGAGTCGCGCCTGCCGATGCCGTGGGGCGCCGACCAGGACGACGCGCTGTACGACACGTATCGACGCTTGATCACCCTGCGCCGCGAAGCGCCGGCGTTGTGGCGCGGCGAGCGGACGACCCTGCTGGCCAACGATGCCATGGGGACCTACGCCGTCCGCTGCCAGGACCCCGACGGCGATCGGGCGGCCACGATCGTCCTGAACAACAGTCCCGCGCCGAGCCGTGCGGCTGTCGGGATGACAGGCGATCGGCTGGCCTTCGCGACGGACCCCGAGGTCGTCCTCGCGGGCGACGGCCTGGACCTGCCGCCGTACGGTGGCGCGGTCCTCGTGACGGGGGGCTGAACCGGGGGCGGCTCACCCTATACTCCTCGGTCTGTGGCAGATCTCCCCATCGATCTGGACACCGGGCTCTCGGAACAACTCGCCCGGGTCCTCGATGTCGAGGGCAAGATCCTGCGGGCAGTCGAGACGCTCGGTCCGGTGGGTGGACGCGACGTGGTCGTCGTCGATGGCTCCGCCGGGGCGCGCGCTCGACAGCTCACCGAACTCGGCGCTCGCGTCACGCTCGTACCGCCGAGCGACAGCGAGCGGTACGACGCGCCCGACGCCTCGGCCGATGTGGTCGTCGCGTTCTGGTCGGCGTTCCGCGACGGGATCGCCGACGAGGTCGCTCGCGCACGCAGGGTGCTGCGGGCCGGGGGCCGGGTGCTCGTGGTCCACGACTATGGCCGTGACGACGTCGCGGAGCTGCGCGGCGAGCCGCCCGAATACCGGTTCTGGAGCCGCCGCGACGGCCCGTTCCTCGGCTCGGGGTTCAAGGTGCGGGTCGTGCACTGCTGGTGGACGTTCGGGTCGATGGAGGAACTGCGCACGTTCCTTGCAGCTGCGTTCGGCGACGTGGGCCGGGCCGTCGCCGCACGGCTGACCCGCCCGCGGCTGTCATACAACGTCGCGATCTACCATCGGACCCTCGAAAAGGAGCCGGCATGACCGATCGACGATCGCGCTACGAAACCGGTTGGGAGGAGACGCCCGACGACGATGCCTCCGAAGGCCGCGTCCGGACCGGCCGCGGCTTGCCGTCGCCGGGTCTCATCTTCCTGGCGATCGCGGTCATCGGGTCGGTCCTTTACATGGCCTTCGTCATCTCGGTCCGCGACTCGTCGCAGATCCCGCTGATGGCGAGCGGCGCGGTGGTCCTCGCGCTCGTGTTCGGAGCGGCCGCGGCGTACGGCCTGCGTGCCACCCTGCGGGCCGGCCTCGAGGACGGCCAGGGCGGCAGGGCCATGCTCATCGCCCTCGTCGGAGGGATCGCGGCTATGGCCGCCGCGGGCTTCGCGGCTGGGGCGATCATCCTGTTCCAGATCGGGAGCTGGAAGCCCTAGGTCTGCGGGCTCGCCGGGTCGAGTTCTGGCCCGAGCCTTTCGTCAGACGCATCAACGGTCGCCAGGCGGTGCCTTGGGCGTCGAACTCTTGCATGTGGTGCAGGAAATCGGAGACGTTGAGCCCGGAGCGCCTACTGCGTCGCTGGACATTGCGTCGGGCACAAGATCCGCGCCCAGCTGGAAGTGGCCGGCGACCGTTGATACCTCTCATGCAAGCCGATCTGTCCGCCGGGCTCCGGGGAGGCTCGGGCACCCTCTGCTATGCTCGCGACGAGGCGCCCCCGCGTGCCCCCATCGTCTAGAGGCCTAGGACGCCACCCTTTCAAGGTGGAGATCAGGGGTTCGAATCCCCTTGGGGGCACCATCCCCGTCGCGCATGGGGAACGGTCAACCCCGCCGTCGCATGGGAGGCCTAGCCGATGACCCGTCGACCCGTCACCTGGTTGGCCCTGTGCTTATCCCTGGTTGGGTGCATGGGTGGAACGTCCAACCAATCGCCAGGCCCGACTGCCGAGGGCCCCGTGCCCACCGGCACGGCTGTCGCGCCGTCGTCCGCCGCCCCTTCGACGACGGCGTCCTCCGCAGCCGGGGGCACGACGCTCGTCCTCAACGAGGCTCCGGCGAACATGGGCTGTGACACGATCGGCATCGACTACAAGACCATGACGTTCGATATCGATCCCGACGCGATGGACCATGTCACGGCCGAGACCGACACCGGCGTGACCCTCAAGACCTACTGGTCGGCAGGGTTCCTGCCCGGGACCTCCGCGGATCTGGTCGTGCGCGACCCGACGGGCGCAGTGGTCGTGAACAACGGAGGCGTCCTGCAGGTCCCGCCGGGGGCCTACCCGCGCCTCCACGGGTACTTCGTCTGCCTGGCGCCTGACAAGCTCTACGTCCTGCTCACGGATCCGTCGTAACCGACTCTGGGTCTCGTCTCCTTCGCCCGGCCGGACCGGGTTCGGGCGCCCTCGCCCCCTGCTACCATCGCGGCCGATGGAGATCATGGGCATCCAGATCCGCACGATCATCAGCGACAACATCGCCACGCGCTGCGCCGGGTGCGAGCAGGTCATCGAGGGCACGCCCTGGCGGATCAACCTGCTCGACATCGTCGCGGCCGAGACCCCGGTCTCCTGGGCGGACCGTCCTGCCATCAATCCCGGCCCCTTCCAGTTCCACGGCGACCCGGTCTGCGTGCGGCGCTGGATGGCGGCACGCGACTTCCTGTTCTGTCGCAAGGGTGAGGTCCGCGAGATCATGCGGCCCGTGGCCATCCCTGATGACGACCCGGACGGCGGCGAGGGTCGATGGGGCCTCTGCGATGGCATCCACCGCGACGATCACGAGTTCGTCCCCGCCTGATCGACCCCGCCGAGGCGCCCTCGGCGATCGCGGTTGACACGGCTTTCTGGACCACCCTATCCTCCGAACGCCCGGGCAGGATCTGGTACCCAGATTTACCCAGGTCTCGTCATGCCGATGGGCCGCCAGCCGTCTCCCCCCACGGCTGTGCGGCCCGTCGGCGCCCCGACGGGCATGCAGCGTCGTGAGGCTCAATGCCAGCTCCAGCCACCCAGACCGCCACCGGCCGCGACGGCCGTTGGCTGTCGCTCGGTCCCGCCAGTCGACTGCTCGGCGTGGACCCCGACACGCTCCGCCGGTGGGCCGACCAGGGACGGGTCCAGTCCTGGACCACGCCGGGGGGACATCGCAGATTCGAACGATCGGCGCTCGAGCAGATCGCCGCGAGCCGCAGTCGGCCGATCGGCCGCCCACTCAGGAGCCTCGGCGCATCCCCGGCACGGCTGGCGCGCGTCTATCGACGCCACTACGCCGCGAGCGCGGCTCCCGGTCACGTCCCCCAGGTCGAGCCTGACGACGCGACGCGCGACGCCCACCGGCAGGCCGGCCGCAGGCTGATCGCCACCCTCGTCGACTATCTCGACGCCGACGATCGCGACGCCGCCACCCGCGATGGCCTCGAAGCCGAGGCGCAGTCGATCGTCGATGGCCAGGCTCGCCGCCTCGCTACCGACGGCGCAAGCCTCACCGAGGCCGTGTCCGGGTTCGTCGCGGCGCGTCAACCGTTCCTCGCGGAGCTCGCCGGACTCGGCCGGCGTCGCTCGCTCGACCCTGCCCACCTGGCGGCGCTGTATGGCGACGCGTCGGCGTTGCTCGACCGCCTGCTGCTGCGATTCATCGCCGCGTACCAGCGGCCCGACGCCTGACCGATGCGCCTCGACATCCTCCTGCCATCCCTGACGTCGATCCTGGCATTGGTGTTCAGCCTGGCGCTGTTCGACCAATGGCGGGAACGTCGCGGAGGCTTCCAGCTGATCTGGGCGATCGGGATGCTGTTCTACGGCATCGCCGCGGGCTGCGAGGCCCTGGCGGGGATCGGCGGCTGGAGCGAGACGTTGTATCGGACGTGGTACCTCACCGGCGCCGTCTGGACGGCCGGCTGGCTCGGGCTCGGGACCGCGTACTTGCTCGGTCGGACGCGCTTCGGCTACAGCTTCGCCGTCTGTCTCGTCCTGGCGGGCATCTTCACGCTGCTGACGCAGCGCCGATTCGACTACCCGGGCACCGGGTCGGCCCACGTCCTCTACCTGATCGCCGCGCTGGTCCTGGCGCTTGCGGTCGCGATCGAGACCTACTTCCAGAACGAGCGCTGGCCGCTGATGGCCGCCGCGGCCGTGGTCGGCGCAACGATCCTGTCCACGATCCTTATGGTGACCGTGGTGCTCCCCGCCCCGGGGTACGCGCTGGATCCGCGGACCGGCGTGCCGGTCGGTGACCTGTTCCCGGGAACGATCCGGCTGCTGACCCCGTTCCTCAACATCACCGGCGCATTCTCCCTGGTCCTCGGCGCCGTCTTCAGTACCTACATGTTCATGCCGAAGCGCCGGGTGCTGCCGTACTCGCTCGACCCGGGCCAACCGGGCGACCAGTTCCTGTTCAACCTGCTGATCGCGCCGTTCGCGATCGTCGTCAACTTCGTCGCGTCGCTGCCCGGCACCGTCCGCGCCCTCACGACCGGTCGGATCCACAGCCGCGTCCCGGCGACCATCCTCATCGCGATCGGGGCGTTCATCCCGACCCTCACCGACTCGCTCAACCGGTTCGGGATCACGGAACTGTTCCAGCTCGGCAAGCTGCTCGGGGTGATCTTCCTGTTCGCCGGCTTCCTCGTCTCGATCGAGGTCTTCCGCGAGATCCGGGTCCCGTTCACATCGATCCGCCTGGCGACCGGCCGACGCGAACGGTCCGCCCTCGGCGCGACGACCGACGGATCGACCGAGGGCGCCGGCGCCGGCTGACGACGGCTCCGGGCGCTCCATCGCCCCCCGGCTCTACCATGCCCGGGTGTCCACCCCCAGCCTGACCACGAGCCGGCCGGCGGCCGCGCCAGGCACGACCGCGTCCGGCCCGACTGCATCCGGTCAGAGCCGCGAGACCGCCTCGCTGACCGGCTTCCTGATCGTGATCGGCGCGGCGTCGCTGTTCGGGATGCTCGGTCCGCTCTCGCGCTTCGCCTACGACGCGGGCATGGAACCCACCTCGTTCGTCGCGTGGCGGGCGATGATCGGGTTCCTGGGGCTCGGGGCCTACGTCGGCTGGCGGGTCCGGCGCGGCGCCACGCGGCTCGTGTCGCTCCGCTCGCTGCCACGCCGGGCGAAGGCGGCGCTCATCGCCGCGTCCCTGGCGGGCACCGTCCTGAACCTGTGCATGTTCATCGCCTTCGACCGGATCACCATCGCCCTCGCCCTGCTAGGTTTCTACACGTACCCGGCGTTCGTCGCGGTCGCCAACGTGGTGCTCGGACGCGAGCGCCTCGACGGGAAGCGCGCCGCCGCCCTTGCCTTGGCGATCGCCGGGATGATCGCGGTCGTCGCCTCGCAGCTCGACCCGGCGAACGGGATCCGGCTCGATGCGATCGGCGTCGGTCTCGCGTTGGGTGCGGCTGTCTGCCAGACGATCTTCGTGATCCTGGCCCGTGACGGCTATCCGCAGGTGCCGACCGAGCAGGCTATGACCACCGTCCTGCTCGTCTCGGGGATCGGCGCGGTGGCTGTGGCAGCGATCGCGAGCGGTTTGCCGGCCTTGCTGTTCCCGGTCCGGTCGCCGGACGTGCTGCCGCTGTTGCTCTTCACCGGTATCGCGGCTGCGGCGATCCCCTCGTTCGGGTTCCTGACCGGCATCCGGCTGATCGGCGGGACGCGGGCCGGGATCCTGATGCTGTTCGAGCCGGTTGTCGGCGTGGCGCTGGCCGCCTGGCTGCTCGCGGAGCCGCTGGTCCCGATCCAGGCGTTGGGAGCGGCCGCGATCCTCGGCGCGGCCGTCCTGCTCCAGCGGGCGGGCCGGTCGGACGACCGAACGGACGAGGAGTCCCGCCCCGTCGTGGTCCCCGGCGGGCCGTAGCGACCGTATCGATCACCATGCCCGATCCCGCGCCGATCCGCGTCCTGCTCGTCGACGACCACGCGATGGTTCGTCGGGGGATGCGCGACTTCCTCGAGCTCCACGACGACATCGAGATCGTCGGTGAAGCGGTCGACGGTGGCGACGCGATCGAGAAAGCGGGTGCGCTGCGGCCCGACATCGTCGTGATGGACCTGATGATGCCGGGCATCGACGGCATCGAGGCCACCGCCCGCATCCGCGCCGACCTGCCCGAGGTCGAGGTCATCGCTCTGACGAGCTTCGTGGAGGAGGCCCGCGTCCTGGCGGCGATCGAGGCGGGGGCGGCCGGCTTTCTCCTCAAGGACGCCGAGGCGGACGAGCTTGCCGCGGCGATCCGCGCGGCGGCGGCGGGTGAGGTCCACCTCGATCCG
>Ga0114129_10015192_pt1 | contig 10959 bp, 12 predicted proteins | sample RhiMetdeltSRZDD1_FD_80071 | JGI IMG/M metagenome (GOLD analysis project Ga0114129, IMG submission 80071) | Populus rhizosphere microbial communities from Tennessee, USA - Rhizosphere MetaG P. deltoides SRZDD1 (version 2) (version 2) | ecosystem: Host-associated > Plants > Roots > Rhizosphere >... | reverse complement strand
TCCAAAAGACAATCTTTTTGGCTGTATTCGACAGGAAGCCCATAAGCCTTCTCGACCGCGCGAAATTTAGCCGAACCAGCCGCCATTGTCGAGTGCAAACACAGTTCCGGAGCTGGAGCGGCGAAATACGGAATGATCGCCGAATGAAGAGTGCAGCAGAATCTGTCCAGGAGAAGAGACTAACCGGCGACGATGTGTCCATCGCGCATCTGGATAATCCGGCCACAGGCGGCGGCGGCTTCCGGGTTGTGAGTGATCATTATGATCGTCTGATTGAACCGACGATTGAGTTCCTGAAACATGTTCAGGACGATTGCGGAGCTTTCCGAGTCGAGATTGCCCGTCGGCTCGTCAGCGAGGACGAGCGCCGGCTGAGTGATCACCGCGCGCGCGAGGGCGACGCGCTGCTGTTCGCCGCCGGAAAGCTCCAGCGGCTTGTGATGCATCTTGTCCTCCAGCCGCAGCAGCCGCAGAACTTCGCGCCGTCGTTCAGGATCACCCGAACCGTTTCCGCCGTGGATGCGTTCCGCAAGTCGTAAGTTGCCGTCGGCTGTGAGCGTCGGAAACAGATTGAAGCGTTGAAAAACGAAACCGATCTTGCGGCGGCGAATGTCGGTTCGTTTAGCGTCCGTCGCTGCTGTCAGGTCTTCGCCATCGATGACGATGCGGCCTTTCGTTGGCGTCAGTAGCCCGCCAAGCAAATGCAACATCGTTGACTTGCCGCAACCCGACGGCCCCATGACCGCGACGAATTCGCCGGCCTCGACTTCCAACGACACGCCGCGCAGCGCGGGCACGTCAACTTTGCCGACGCGGTAGGTTTTCTCGAGCTTTTCGGCTTTTAAGATCGCCACTTTCTTGCCTGTTGTCGCTGCTGCCGCCATTCCTATTCGTATGCCAAAGCGTTGACGGGATCCAAATTGGCGGCGCGCATCGCCGGATAAAATGCGCCAATCGCGCCGCCGACGAGCCCAATTACTCCCGCCGTCAAAGCCCACATCCACCCGTATTCAAAGATCAGGCCCGTCGACTTGTGAATGAGGAATCCTGCGCCCAACGCAAGGACAAAGCCAACCGCCAGTCCCATCGCGCTGATAAGGATTGCTTCGCGCTCGATCTCGCCCACAATATACGCACGCGACGCGCCCATCGCTTTCAGAATTCCGATTTCACGAGTGCGCTCAGTGATTGTCGTATGCATAGCCAGCATCACAACGAGCGCGCTGACCACCGCAGCGAGGGCAACCAGCACGCGCAGGAAAATGCCAAGACTGGGAATCGAGCTTTCGACACTCGCGAACACGTCGCGCGTGAACTGCACGTTGTTGCCGGGCAACTCCTGATCGATTAGCTTTGCCACCGCGACCGGATCTGCTGACGGCTTAGTCTTGATCAAGATATAGGTACATTTGCTAGGCGCTTCGAGCGTCTCTTGCAACGATGCAAGCGTCAACTTCGCGCGCGCACCAGATTCCGGCGCGTAGATGCCGACAATTTTGTAAAGTTTGTCGCCGAAGATTCTGATCGTGCCACCAACTGGATGTTTGCGGGCCGCCTTTGTTTGGTCGATTACGACTTCGTCGTTAGCGACCGGACTGCGGCCGTTGATGATGCGAATGCCGTTCATCCGAGAGAAGTCGTTCCATTCAACGCCTTCTATTTGATCAACCCCAATCCCACCGCTCGGATAAATGTGGCGAATGACGGGGGTAGCGGCTTCAACACCTTCAATCTGCTGAAGCCGCTCGACGTATTTCGTGCTTAGATTTGTCGCAGAGCCGACGAGCGACATGGAGCCTTTGCGCGTGAAAATAATTTCGCCGCGAACGTTCGACGATCGTCGTTGCAGATCGTTCGACATGCCGCGCGCCAGGCCCGTAAAAATCATGATCAGAGCCACGCCCAGCGCCACGCCGACGACACTAATCGCCGAACGCAGCGGCCGCTGCCTAATGTTGGACGTGACTAAGCTGTCGAACACATTCATCGCGCTGACGAACGGAAAATATTAATACAAGCGCTGACGAACACCTAGCGACTCGTTTGTGCGCTTCGAGATGACATTGCCGGAGATTGGCTCGGAATTACGGTTTTTTGGGCGCGTCGAGATCGACTTCGGGCAGATTGGTCTTGTTTTCCAGCACGAACACCTCAGGCGGGTATTCGCGATCCAGAACGACGGATTCAGGAGATTGGTACGTAAGACTGAGCTGGTAATGATCCTGCGGGCGAGTCAAGCTTATTTTCGTCGGTAGTGCGACGCCCTGTTCGCCGACAGGTTTGAAATCTGAATAGGTAACGTCAGTGATTAGCGCGCCGTGTTCGTCAAAAGTTTGCAGTCGCGAAAACTGAACGGTGTTGACGCGATTGAACCAAAACCGTCGCAGCAGGCGAGCCGAACCGTCGCCAAGCGTTTGCAGCTCGTCGAGAAAATAATATCCTCGTACGATGCGTTTGTTGTTGGCGGGATCCTTTTCGGATTGAAAGAACTCGCTGCGCGCGTAAACGATGCCGGTGACGTGCAGATCGATTGGCCGAATCAGCAGCGCGTCGGTCAGGTGCTGCGGTCGCAAGCTTGACAGCGCCTTCACAGTCTGGACTTCAGTTTTTGTTTTTCCTTTCATGGGTGCGTCGTTGCTGCCATCCAACTTTGAGTAAACCGCCGAGTTCGTACCGCGCACGAATTTTTTGTATTTCGTCTCGCCCTGGAAAATCGCAATCCGAAAATGCTCGCCGTCGGAAGTCATCTGCGCGATGTCTGAAGCGACGAACGGCGCCTGGACGATCAGGTACACCTTGCCCGGACGTTGCGCGATGATTGTGCCGTCAGCGGTGCGATATTTCTCAGCGATGCCAGAGGTGGCGAACGAGGTGTCTTCAAACTGGATATCGATCCTCGCGCGCATCGATTTCACGCCGGTGAGTTTGTTGACCATCTCGACCAACTGCGGCGTGTCAGCTTCGGCGAGGGGCGCCAGAAGCTTTTCGACTTCGACCGATTTCTTGACGATCTTATTTTTGAGCGCGTCGCAGGCAGGCTGAGTCGCGAGGCACAGCGCCAGTAGCACTGTAAGCGTGAGGCTACTGGCCGTAATTCGCGCAATTCTAGTCGGCATAATGAAGGCCGGCGCTTCGTCGAAAACGCCGGCGAGGCCTGTTCTTATCTCGGCGCAGTCACGCTAACAAAGCGCGTTCACGATTGTCAACGCGATAAGCCGAGCGGCCTAAGAATGACAAGGAAACGGCGGCGACACGGTTGATCGCATCGCCGCCCGATGAAGCAAGAGAGTACGCGAGTTATTTCACTGCGGAGTCCCAGCGCTGGTCGAGCTGCTCACGAGCAGATGGAAAGTCGTCCCGCTTTCGAGATGCAGATTGCCTGTGTTGAGGCTGAGCGTCGAGCCACCTTCGGCGGAGGCGCTACTTGACTGAGTGATTTGCAAACCTCTCAGCGAGCCCGTGAGATTTCCGGCCGTGCTGGTGGTGGCGTTCGTGGTTGTGCTAACCGTGCTGCCGACGGCGCTCGTTGTATCGCCGGCGACGTTGCCGACAGTCGACGTTGTCGTGTTGACAACTCCGCCAACCGTGTTGCCGACGCCGCCAGGCAAACCGCCGTTGCGGCTGCGCTGGCTACTACCCGACGAACTCGCTCGCGTGCTGGAAGATGACATCGTGTCTGAATCCAGAGAAGAGTTTCCCGCACTCGTGTGTGATTGAGCCTGGGTGATCGAAACGATCGTTGCGGTAATCGGCATATCCAGCGCGCCCTTTTGCAATCGGTCGAACGCGACGCCGATGCGCGATTCGCCGTTTGCTTTCGTAAGTTGCTGAACCTCGGTCACGTGGCCGAGCAACTTCGCGCCTTTGGGCACGATTGTTTCACCGTCTTGCTTGATGGCGTGGGTAGTCCGCAGAGCGACGCGGTCACCAACTTTCGCGCGGCGCGCGTCCAAAGAATTTTCCAGTTGCGCTGCCAGCGCGGTGTTCGACGCGAGGTTCACTTGCCGTCCCTGCTTCGAAGCTGACGTTTCGTTGCTTACTGACGCGCTGCCGCTGGTACGCGCCTTTTGCGCAACGGCCAAACTAGCTGTCGCGGCCACCGTGAGAACTATCAAAAGAAGTCTTTTCATTGTTGCCTCCGATTTAAATTCGACGCGAGCCGCGCCTTTCTTTGCCGTCCTTGTTAACATCCACACCGCCGGGAGACGCTTTTGATACTTGCTGTCGGGGTTAGCTTACGCTGCGTGGATGCGTTGGATTCTAAGGGTGGTTGCCGTCAGCCGCGACGCAGTTTGGTTGCGATTTGGTTGTAAGACAAACGCGCACCTGGAGGGTGGAAGTACAGCGCGCGCGAAGAGCAGTGATTCAGGATAAGCCAGCGCGATCTGTTAACGGCAGCCGTCGTGTTCGCAGCCGCAGCCAATTTCCATCACGTGCGACCTGTCGGCTTCCTTGCAGTATTCGCCACAATACTTGCTGTCTTGTTCAGCCGGACAATCACAGGGACCGTGCCCGCATTTGTTCGATGTTTCTTCAGCCATGATTCACCTCTTCGAATACGAATTGCAATTGCTGGGGATTCTTTGGAGGTATCGTAGGCCGGTCAGTGTTGCTGGTCAAGACAGCAATGAATCAGGAGCGCAACTTCTTCAGTCGTTCCGCCGCCAGCATCAGCGTCTCGTCCTTCTTGCAAAAGCAGAAACGCACTTGCTGCGATCCTAAGCGTGGATCGCTGTAGAAGCTCGAGCCGGGCACACATGCGACGCCAACTTCGCGAATCAGATGGCGCGTGAATTCCACATCGTCGCGGAAGCCGAACGCGCTGATGTCGGTCATTACGTAATAAGCGCCGTCGGGACGAAAAGTCTTGAAGCCTGCTTTCTCAAGCTCCGGCAGAATCAGATCACGGCGCGCCTCGTACTCGCGTTGAAGTTGATCGTAATACGACGGTGGAAGCGACAGCGCGTACGCGCCGGCAGCTTGCAAAGGTGCGGCGGCCCCGACGGTCAGAAAGTCATGCACTTTGCGAATCGCGCTGGTAATTTCCGGTGAGGCGATGCAGTAACCAACGCGCCAGCCCGTGACCGAATAAGTCTTCGACATCGAATTCACGATCACTGTGCGGTCGCGCATCCCTTCAATTTGCGCCATCGAGATGTGCGCGATCTCAGCGCCTTCGCGCGGATATAGAATGTGTTCGTAAATCTCGTCCGTGAAGCAAAGCGCGTCGAATTCCTGACACAAGCTGGCGATGAATTCCATCTCAGCGCGCGTGAAAACTTTGCCGGTCGGATTGTTCGGGTTGCAGATGATGATCGCTTTCGTTTTTGGATTGAATGCCGCGCGCAGTTCCTCGCGGTCGAAAGTCCAATCTGGCGCGCGCAGAGGAACGTAACGCGGCTTGGCGTCCGAAAGAATCGCGTCGGGCGCGTAGTTCTCGTAGAACGGCTCGAACACGATCACTTCTTCGCCCGGATCGACAGTCGCCATCATCGCGGCGATCATTCCTTCGGTCGATCCGCACGTGACGGTGATTTCAGCTTCCGGATCGATGCCGAGACCGAGATACCACTTCGTCTTTTTCGCAATCGCGTCGCGAAAATCTTTCGCGCCCCAGGTGATCGCGTATTGGTTTACGTCGTCGGCAATCGCCTGCATCGCGACGCGCTTGATGTCTTCCGGAGCGGCGAAATCAGGGAACCCCTGCGAGAGATTGACCGCGCCGTACTTCATCGCTTCGCGCGTCATCTCGCGAATGACTGATTCGGTAAACAGGCTGGCCTTGCGCGAAACGCGACGTGAAATTGATGATGCGGGTGTCATCGTAAAATTGGTCACAGACTAAAGCAGATAATGAAGCGATTATTTCATCTGGCCCTATCCGTGTCTATCAGCGGGCATGGAGGTCCGAAGACTGGCAGGGCTGTTGAAAGGGTCGGCCTGAATGTCGAGAGCAAGAATCCAAAGCGGCGCTCAGTATGTTTGCCGCACTCCAAAATTGACAAGTGTGCTGAGGTCCCGAGCAAGAAAATTTGGAGTACGCCAACACGGCGGCTCGTTGGAATTTCCGGCACTTCCCAGCCGCTAATTTCCCATGATTTCGAACGCGCATCCCGGCCCAGCTTCGCGCTCGCAGCGCTCGCGGACCGTCCCCCCGATAATCTCGGACAGCAAGGATTCGGCCAGTTGACAAACTTCCGGGTGCTCGACAACGGCTGCGGCGAGCGGACAATTGCCGCTTTTGATGAACAGCCTTTCTCCGTCCTTCTCTATGCGCGCGGCCCCGCCTATCGCTTCCAACGCGGTGAGTGCCTTCTCGGAACGAGCCTCTAAATCACCGCTTTCCGTGTGTGAAGTCTGATTGACTGCTAATGAACGACCGACCTCCTGGAGAACTGCCTTGAGTGCTTTAGGCGTGAGTCGGGTTTTGAGTACTGTGATTAGTTGATTGAGTATTGCATCGTAGGCCTTCGGAAAAAGAGTCTCCGCCTCAGCCGTCAACTCGTAAGCGAAATGTGGTTTGCGTGTACCGCGCTGAACGCCGCTCTGCCTGATTAGCCCGTCCCGCTCCAGGGAGAGGAGGTGAGCCCGCACGGCATTGTCGGTCAGCTCCAACTCCTCGGCTAACTCATTAACGGTTTTCGTCGTTCCTCTCGCCAGTGTGACGATGCGGCCGCGCGTGCTGCCGAAAAAGCGTTTGTCCAACTTACTTCTCTTCATGTTTCCAGGCCGATTATTACATTTTTTGGAAATAAACACAATAAGTCAAGTTAGTACTTGACTTATTATAGAAAGGATGTATGCTTCGCTCAAATAGGGTCATTGCTACATGAAATCTAAGTTAGTCACAACCGGAGGAGACGAAAGATGGAACACATAATCGACAACCCCAGAATCACTTCTTTCAGTGAGGCGAACGTCGACGCCTCTCGACCCGCCTATCAGGCTTACCAAATCTTGCGGCTGGGCTTCACGGTCGCGCCAATCGTGGCAGGGCTCGATAAGTTTTTCAATCTGCTTGTGAATTGGGAGCAGTACTTACCACCGTTTGTTAACAAGCTGGTCGGCGGTCATGGTCACGAGTTGATGCTCGTCGTTGGCGTCATCGAGATCATAGCGGGACTCGGAGTTGCACTGATGCCGAAAGTTTTCGCTTACGTTGTCTCGGCATGGCTCTTACTGATTGTCGCCAACCTGCTGATGATTCCTGGCTACTTCGACGTCGCGTTGCGCGATTTCGGACTGGCGCTGGGAGCTCTCGCGCTGGCGCGTCTGGGCCGGGAATTTGACCGCCCCGCTTCGCAATGAATTATGGCGAGCGCCACACACTTCCCAGAACCGTCTGTAGAGAGAAGGTCATGATCGCTGAAGTGCAAAGAACCGGCACACAGAAAGTTGGCTTTCGCGACTGCTTCACCACTGCTCGCGGAACCGAACCACACGCCGCTCTGGGCGACGCGCTTACCGGATGTTTGTTGGCGGGGATCGAAGTTGTTTCGGTGCTGCCGGATTGGGTTGAAGTGCGCGTTCCTTGCGATCTCGCGGCCATCTCACCGCTTGAGGAGCTACTCACGCAGCTCGAAGCTGACCTGCCGCGGGAGATTGGCGAAGCGATTAGTTACGCCTTTCGGGAGATGCTCAGCAACGCAGTCGAGTACGGTTGCAGGCTCGATCCGGCGGCGCGCGTCGAGGTCAGATTCGTGCGCCTCAAGCGCGCGATCATTTGCCGGATCAAAGATCCCGGCAACGGCTTCGACGCCACACGACTCGACCACGCTGCAGTCAATAACCCGAATGACGATCCGCTCCGCCACGTCTTCGTGCGTGAAGAGGAAGGCTTGCGCGCGGGCGGCTTCGGGATCCTGATAACCAGCCAACTCGTGGATGAGTTGGTTTACAACGAGCGGCATAACGAAGTGCTGTTCGTGAAATACCTGTCTTGAATGGAAGGGGCGAGATGATGTTATCGAATGTGCAGGAATCCACATCAACCATCATGCGAGCGAGGGACTGTCGCTCAGCCTACAGACCGCGCCGTGGATCAGGCGGCGTGCTCGATCTGAACGCGTTACCGCTCAACCGCCACCGGTTTATGAATTCGAGAACAGTCGAGCGAGTGGCCGAGGCACGTCTGCCGACAGAGTTCGGCGAATTCCAAATCATCGGTTACCGGTCACTCATTTCAAGTGAAGAGTTCGTCGTGCTTGCCCGGGGCGATCTACGTGAAGACCGAGGGACGCTTGTCCGCATTCATTCGCAGTGCCTGACTGGCGACGTGTTTAGCTCAGTCAAGTGCGATTGTGGCTGGCAGCTCCGCGCGGCTATGGAACTAATCGCACGGGAAGGACGCGGCGCAATAGTGTATCAGCAACAAGAGGGGCGCGGTATCGGCATCATCAATAAGATTCGTGCTTACTCTTTGCAAGATGAGGGTGCCGACACGATCGAGGCAAATAAGAGATTAGGGTTGGCAGTTGACTTACGTTGCTATGAACAATGCGCGGAGATTCTATGCGACCTGGGCGTTAACCGTGTGCGTTTGATGTCAAACAATCCGGAGAAGATACGGGCACTCGAACAAATGGGACTCAACGTAGTCGAGCGCGTGTCTCTGGGGATTCCACCGACAGATGCAGCAAAGAATTATCTGCGCACTAAGAAAGAAAAAATGGGCCATCTGTTGGAATTCGTTTGAATGGGATAGCAGTAACGACGGGGTGAGATTCTATTTATGAGCCACAAAGACGTAACGGTTGCCAATACCAGTGAACTTGCTGACGGCGAAATGAGACAAGTGTCGGCCGAAGGGAGAGAAATCCTGCTTGCGCGAGTCAGTGAGGACTTTTATGCGATTGGCGCGCATTGCACGCACTACGGCGCGCCGCTCGTGGAAGGCGTACTCAGCGGTGATCGCATCGTTTGTCCGTGGCATCATGCTTGTTTCAACGCCAAGACCGGCGATTTGGAGGAGCCACCAGCGCTCGACGCACTTCCGCACTACGACGTCAGGATTGAAAACGATCAAGTCATCGTGCGCGTGCCTGATGACACGCATCGCAGAACGCCGCGGATGACGAAGCGCGATAAGAAGGATGAAAGGTTGTTCGTTATCGTCGGTGGCGGCGCGGCAGGTTACGCAGCGGCCCAGACATTGCGCGAAGACGGATTCACAGGCCGGCTCGTGTTGATTACCCGCGAAGCTCACTTGCCGTACGACCGCCCAAACCTGAGCAAAGAGTACTTGCAAGGAAACGCCAAACCGGAATGGCTCCCGCTGCGGCCCGACGACTTTTTTGCTGAACACGACATCGAGGTTATCCGCGGCAGAGAGATTAAGCACATTGACGCGGCGGAAAGGACAATAGAATTCGCGGATGGCGAGACGCTTCTTTGTGATGCGTTGTTGGTGGCGACCGGCGGCGAACCACGCAAACTGCCCTTTCAACTTGAGAGCCAGGAGAATGTTTTTCTGCTGCGCAGCTACGCCGATGCGGATGCGCTCGTTGCCGCGGCCGAAAAAGGAAAACGCGCAGTCGTCATCGGCGCCAGTTTCATCGGCATGGAAGTGGCGAGTAGCTTGACGGCGCGCGGGTGTGAAGTGACGGTCGTCGCGCCTGATGACGTGCCGTTCCAGAAGATTCTCGGGGCGAAGATCGGCAAGTTGTTTCAAGACGTTCATGAAGAGCACGGCGTCAAGTTCAAACTTGGCGCATCTGTTGCGGGTTTTACCGGCACAAGGAAAGTTACGGCGGTGGTCCTTGGGAGTGGCGAGCGACGCGACGCTGATCTTGTCGTGGTGGGTGTCGGTGTCAAGCCGGCGACAGACTTCCTCAAGGGGGTCACTTTGCACCGAGACGGCGGCGTGATCGTCGATGAACACATGCGCGCCGCCGCCGGCGTATTTGCAGCCGGAGACATAGCCTACTTTCCGTCTTCGCTCACGAGAGAGCGCCAGCGCATTGAACACTGGCGCACGGCAATGCAGCAGGGACGCATCGCTGCGCACAACATGGCGGGGAACGAGGTCTCGTATGACGGTGTGCCGTTCTTTTGGACGCGGCAATTCGATGTCGGGCTACTGTACCTCGGGTATGCCAAGCAGTGGGACGAGATTATCTATCAGGGCGAAGTGTCAGCGCACGATTTCCTTGCGTTCTACGTGAAAGAGAATCGAGTACTGGCGGTCGCCGGCATGAATCGTGACCGCGAGATGGCCGCCATCGAAGAATTGATGAGGTTGAATCGAATGCCAACGGTCGCGCAAATCAAGCATGGTCCAGCCGATGTTACGGGACTCTTGACCAACTCTGGCGCGACCTACGACCATGCCGTCGCAGTGCATTGACGGCGAATCGAATCACAAAAGGACGACGAAAAACGTCAAGAACAACAGGAGAAGAGAGGTTGACGATGATGCTGACACGCACCGCGTCCGCGGTCTGGGAAGGAAATCTCAAAGACGGTCAGGGCAGGATAAAGGTTGAGAGCGGCACTCTCGATGGCCCTTACACATTTTCATCGCGGTTTGAAACCGCCGCTGGAACAAATCCGGAAGAACTGTTAGGTGCCGCACACGCAGGATGTTTTTCAATGGCGCTCTCGCTGGGGTTGGTCAAGGCAGGCTTTACGCCGGAGCGGATTAACACGACTGCGACGGTTCACCTGGACAAGGGTAGTGACGCATACAGAATCACTTCGATTGACCTCGACTCTGAAGCGCAAGTTCCTGGAATCAATAGGCATCAATTTCTTGAGCAGGTCGAGCTGGCCAAGACGAACTGCGTTGTCTCCGAGGCGCTCCGCGGCACAGAGATCAGACTCCAGGCGAGACTTGAGCAAGCGATGAGATAACCGCGGTGAAACAGAATGTCCGTAAACGTAAGACTGAGGAAGATTGTCCGGCAGACGCCTGCCGGGTTGAAAGTAGCTGCCAACTGCTCTTGGAACTGCATTCTTGAG
>Ga0114129_10015191_pt1 | contig 10959 bp, 8 predicted proteins | sample RhiMetdeltSRZDD1_FD_80071 | JGI IMG/M metagenome (GOLD analysis project Ga0114129, IMG submission 80071) | Populus rhizosphere microbial communities from Tennessee, USA - Rhizosphere MetaG P. deltoides SRZDD1 (version 2) (version 2) | ecosystem: Host-associated > Plants > Roots > Rhizosphere >... | reverse complement strand
TGCCTCCGAGCTCGTCTCACCGTCGGGCAGTCCGTCGAGCGGCTATGCGGTCACGTTCCAGATCGGCGTATCGATCTAACAGGGGATTCAGAATGCACAACGACGATCGGCCCATAGGCAGGCAGACACTCGGCAAGCAGTTCCTGCGCGGGTATCAGATCAGCGACGAAGGCGGCGTGGTTCGCTTCACAACGATCTACCCCGGGTGGTATCGCGGCCGCGCGGTGCACATCCATTTCAAGGTGCGCGTGCCCGGGGCCAACGGTGTGACGGACGAGTTCACATCACAGCTCTATTTCCCAGACGAGCTCACCGATCGCGTGCATGCACGCGAGCCGTATGCGGCGAACAAAGGGCAGCGTCTGCTGAATTCCCGCGACATGATCTTCCGCGAAGGGGGAACGCAGCTCATATTGCCGGTCGTCGAGACGGAGGGCGGTTACGCGGCCACGTATCGGATCGCGATGCGTCCGGGCGAGTCTCGACGGGTCCCGTTCGGCGGACCGCCGCGGCCGTAACAACGACTGCGCGACGTGAAGCGCGGCAGGCTGAAGGCGCGAGCCCTTTCAGAGGTCGTCAAGGAAAAGGTAGCCGTTACTCGGAGCGCAGCGCCACTGTCGGATCGACTTTCGTCGCGCGAAGCGCTGGGATATACGACGCCAGGAGCGACGAGGCGAGCAGGATCAGTGGCGCTGTCACCAGCACCACGGGTTCGACGGCGTTCACTCCGTACAGGATGCCCTGGAGGAGCTGCCCGGCGCCAACGGCCAGCACGAGGCCGATCGCAATACCTATGGTTGTGACGCGGCCGCCCTCTCGCAGCACCTGCCACAGCAGCACACGTGGATGTGCGCCGGTCGCGATCCGGATGCCGAACTCGCGCGTCCGTCGCGCCACGACGTACGACTTCACGCCGTAGACACCGATGACGGCCAGCAGCAGCGCGATTCCCCCAAACGCCGAGAACACTCTGGCGCCAGCTCGATAGAGCCACACCTCGAGACCCGCGTCGAGATGATCCCGCCATGTCTCGACACGCAGGACGGGCACGCGCTCGTCAACTTCTCGGACGACGCGGGCGACCGTCGCCAGCATGGCCCGTTCGGCGTTCTCATCAGCAATCCGAAGCTGCACCGTCATAGCACTCTCGTAGTGCTGTCCAAGCGGCACGTACACGTGGGGAGATGGCCGGGCATTGCCGAGCGAGTGCTTCACAGCCGGAACGATGCCAACCACCCGAATAGGCTGCTTGGCTTCCGGTCCCTCTGCGTCGAGGAACTGAATCAGCCGTCCGAGTGCGTTCTCTCCCGGCCACAGACGTTGCGCGAGCACGTCATCGATGATCGCGACTCGCTCCGAGGAGCCGGGTAAGAGTTCAGCGTCGCTGAAATCCCGGCCTGCAAGCATGGGAAGTCCGAGGACCCGAGCGAAGTCGCGGCCGACGGCTATGAACACTGCGCCATCCGAGTACGGACGCACATCAGCGACGCCGGCCGGAGCCACGTCGCGACTGTCGCTCATTCCTGAAAAAACAAAACTCGATCCGATGGTCACGGCTTCCACACCCGGGACCGTTCGCAGCCGATCTACCAGCGCCAGGTGCGATTGTCTCCCTCGCGCTTCGTCGTACCCTGCGAGACCCGGATCGACCTCTACGAGTAATCCTCCATCGAGGCGAAACCCGGGATCGGCCGTTGCCGCCGAGAGCGCGCTCATCACGAACAGTCCACCGGACGCGAGCAGAAGAACCGAGAGCGCGACCTGGCCGATCACCAGGGCATTGCCGATCCTGCCTCCGGACCGGCGGCCTCCGTCGTCGCGAACGTGTTGCGTGAGATTCGTCGCGACCGCGCGACCGGTCAACGCCCAGGCCGGCCACGCGCCGAACACCAACGTGGCCGCCAGACTGAACCCCACCGTGCCGACGAGCACGCGCCAGTCGACATCGAGTTCGGGGAGGCTCAAGGCGACGGGGATCACTGGACGCAGAGAAGTCAGCAGCGCGTCGGTTGCCCACATCGACAGCAGCAGGCCGACAGCGCCGCCGGCGAACGCAAGCAGCAGCCCTTCGGCGATCAGTTGCCGAGTAAGGCGCCCTCGGCGGCCGCCGAGTGATGACCTGATGGCCATCTCCTTCCGGCGTACCTGACCGCGGGCGAGTAGCAGATCGACGAGGTTCAGGCATGCCACGAGCAGGACGATCGCCGGCATGATCATCAGGACTAGGGAGAGCATCGCAGTGACCGCGCCGCTTCCGGCACCTGGCATGAACAGGAGACGCGAAGGCGTCGACATCACGAGCGTGTAGCCGGCGTTGATCGCCGGAAACGCCTGCTCGAGACGACGAGCCACCGTGGTGAGCGCCGGCGCGACGCGCTCGACCGAGGTGCCAGCTCGGAGCCGCCCGACAACGCTCAACTCGTGCGCCTCGCGCGCGCCGAACGCGTGCCCGGCCGGCCTGGCGTCCCTGTTGAACAGATTGTGCGCACCAAGCGGCAGCCACACCTCTGGTCCGGGAATACCCGTCCCTGTGAATCCCTCGGCAGCCACACCGACGATGGTGAACTGCGCGCCGTTGACCTGCACGGACTGGCCGAGCGTGTTCGGGTCGGCGCCACTTTGCTGCCAGAGTGAATGACTGATGATCGCGATGGGAACATCAGCTCCGATTCGCTCTTCCTCAGTGGTGAACGGGCGTCCAAGAGCCAGCGACGCGCCAAAGGTCTGGAAGTAGTTGGCTGTCACCTCTGACGCCAACGTGCGCCGCGGGCCCTCGCCAACGTCGAGACCGACGAAGAAGGTGGAGGAGGCCGCCAGGTTCGCGAAGATGTCGGTCGTGCCTTCTCGAAGATCGAGGTAGTTTGGATAGGAGATTCCCCGACTTGCTCCTTCAGGCGTCGTGCTTCGGCTGGAGACCCCCACCACTTCGTCGGGGCGTTCGTACAGCGGCCGCAGCAGCAGGCCATTGACGAGACTGAACATGCCGCTGTTGACGCCGATGCCGAACGCAAGGGTTACGACCGCCGTGAGCGTGAACCCGGGACTGCGCCGCAACGTCCGCAACGCAAAGCGCGTGTCGTGCACGAAGTCGTCGAGCCAATTCCACCCCCAGGCATCGCGCGCCTCGTCCCGCAGGCGCAACGTGTTCCCGAAGGCTCGCGGCTCCTCCATCAGCGCACGGTGCGCCTCCATCTCCCGGCGCAGTTCGTCCTCCCGAGCACCTCGTCTCAGCACGTAGCCGAGACGACGGATCCACTCACCGATGATCGCCATGGAACTTCACGCCTCATCCAACAACAGACCGATCGCGTTCGCCGTCCGCCGGTACTCCGCCATCTCGGTCTCGAGCTGCTTCCGTCCGCTGGCCGTGATTCGGTATTCCCGCACCTGTCGTCCGGACTCCGATTCGCGCCACGCGGCTTTCACCCATCCTTTGACGAGCAGTTTCTGGAGCGCGGGGTAAAGCGAGCCCTCTTCAACACTGAGCTCCTCGCGCGACAGCTGATGGATGCGCTGGGCGATCGCGTAGCCGTGCAGCGGCTGTCTCGACAAGACGCGCAGCACCAGCATCATGAGCGTTCCAGGCGGGAGGCCAGTGTCCCTAGGCATAGGTTAGCTATGCCTATGGTTGGCGCGACCTGGCTGGACTGTCAAGCCTGATGAAGCGATCTGCCTGCTTCGGCCCGCAGTTACCCCGTCATGATCACGGGTAGTATCCGGGCGGGCGTCGCTGTCCGGGCTTCCAGTCGATCGCGACCGCGAGGAAATTGTCGCGGTTCGGCACGCGGACTTTGGGGAGCCGCCGAGCCTGTTGCTCGGCCGGCCGCGGCGGTGGCAGCGCGTCCCTCCCCGCAGGCACCGACCTATGTGACCGGCCAGGCGATCGTCCTCGATGGCGGCTCGACCGTTCCCTTCCGATAGACTCATTTGGATATTCAAAAGGAGATCGTGTATCTTCTTTGGCATGTCCAAAGGAGCACGTCAGGAGCGGTCGGAGGTGCTGCAAGGCACGCTCGACCTGATGATCCTCAAGACGCTGCAGGCGCTCGGGCCGCTGCACGGCTTCGGCCTCGCCCGGCGCATCGAGCAGGTGAGCGAGAACGTCCTCGTCCTCAACGAAGGGACGGTCTACACCTCGCTGCTACGGTTGCAGCAGCGCGGCTGGATCTCCTCGGCATGGGGCACGTCCGAGAACAATCGCAAGGCCCGCTTCTATGCGATCACGAAGCGAGGACTGAAGCAGCTCGAGCGCGAGACGGAGGATTGGCAGCGCATCTCCTCGGTCATCGGACGCGTCCTCGGCCAGGAGAGTCGGTCATGAACGCCTTCCGCGTGTTCATCGCCAAGGTTCGCGCGCTGCTGTCGCCCGGGAGCGATCCTGGTTCTGACGACGAGCTCCAGGAGCACATCAGGCTCCTTGCCGAGCGATACGTCGAACAAGGCATGCGGCCGGACGAAGCCGCGCGTGCGGCGCGTCGTCAGTTCGGCAACATGACGCGCTTGCAGGAAGACTGGCGTGAACAGCGGATGTTTCCCTCGCTCGAGTCTCTCTGGCGCGATCTGCGTTACGGCGCCCGCGTGTGCTGGAAGAATCCCGGATTCTCAGCTGCGATCGTGCTGACCCTGGCCCTCGGCATCGGTGCGAATACTGCTCTCTTCAGCGTGTGCAACACGATTCTCCTGAAGCCGCCGCAGTACGCCGGCTCCGACCGAATCGTGATGCTGTGGGAGCAGATACCAGGGGTCGATCGCATGCCTGTTGCCCCGGCAAACTTCGTCGATTGGCGGGCTCAGACGCGATCGTTCAGCGGCGTGGTCGCCATTAATCCCTTTCTCGCGTTCGTGATGAGCACCCCAGACGTGCCCGCACGAGTGTCGGCGGCAGCGGTGTCGTGGAGTTTCTTTTCGGTGCTGGGCGGGCCCGTCGCGATCGGGAGGAGCTTCCTTCCCGAAGAGGATCGACCCGGGAGTAATTCCGTCGCCATTCTTTCGCATCGCGTGTGGATGGAGCGCTTCGGAGGTCGACCGAGCGTCGTCGGATCGACTATCACCTTGAACGATCGCAGCTACACCGTCGTCGGCGTCCTGCCCGAGAACTTCGAGCTGGTCAGCGGGATTGTCTTCCGAGGGAGCATGCAGTTCGACATCTGGGTACCGCTCGCGCTCACCAGCAATCCGTCGCGGGGCTCGCATCCGCTGCGCGTGCTCGCGCGGCTCAAACCCGGTGTGACCCTCGAGAGCGCGCAAGCCGATGTGAACGGCGTTGCCGCAAACCTTGCTCGCGCATACCCTGAAGACGACAAGGATCGCGGAATCGCCGCCGTTCCCCTGCACGAACAGGTAGCCGGCGACGTGCGACCGGCGCTGATCACGCTCTCGGGCGCGGTCGGCTTCGTCCTGCTGATCGCGTGCGCCAACGTCGCGAACCTGATGCTCAGTCGAGGCACCGCGCGTCAGAAGGAGATCGCCGTACGGATGGCGATCGGCGCCAGCCGCCTCCGGGTTGCTCGCCAGTTGCTGATGGAAAGCGCCGTACTTGCCTGCATCGGCGGGGCCCTGGGCTTGTTGCTGGCCTTCGCGGCCGTTCGCCTTGCTGCGCCGTACCTGCCTTCCGACCTTTCGCGAGCGACTGGATTCCCGGCGGACGCGCGAGTGCTGGCTTTTACAGCACTGATCTCGCTGGCCACGGGCGCGTTGTTCGGGCTCGCTCCGCTATTCCAGATGCGACGTATCTCCGCATCCGAGTCGCTCCAGCACGGCACGCGAATCGCCGGCGGTTCGGCTCGGCTGCGCAGCGCGCTCGTCGTGGCCCAGATGGCCGTAACGGTGATTCTCCTCATCGGCGCAGGCCTGTTGGCGAGGAGCCTCTGGGCCCTGCTTCACGTCCCTCCAGGATTTCGCACCGACCACCTCGTCAGCGCCCGCCTCACGTTGCCCCGAGGCCGTTATATGGATACCGCGCGGGTGTCGGCGTTTCATCGCGAGTTGATCCAGCGACTGCGGGAATCTCCGGGCATTGAAGCGGCTGGCCTGGCGGCCTACTTGCCGTTGAGCGGCCAAGACAACGGGTGGGCATTCTTCATCGAGGGCCGGCCGCCGCTGCCGGTTGGCGTCTTCAACGTCGCCAAATACCGGCCCGTGAGCGAAGGCTACTTCGAGACGATCGAGATGCCGATGATTAGCGGGCGCTCGTTCGCGGCCACCGATCGCGCGGATGGTCCACGCGTCGTCGTGATCAATCAATCGATGGCCCGCCAGTACTGGGGCGCGGAGAATCCGGTTGGACAACGGCTGCGATTCGGCGCCCCCGACTGGCGCACAATCGTGGGCGTCGTCGGCGACGTGCGACACGAGGCACTGGACGACGATGCGAAGCCGGAAATGTATGTACCATTCGCCCAGACGCCGCAGCCAGAAATCATATCCACCGTCATCGTGAGAACCTCAATCGATGCTGCGGCGATGACGAAGACGCTGCGCGATATAGTTTCGGCCGTGGACGGCTCCGTGCCACTGGATCTGGTCAGAACGATGGAGCAGATCGTGTCGATGTCGGTGAGCCAGCCACGATTCCGCACCGCTCTGCTGGTGGTGTTCTCGGCGCTCGCGTTGCTCATGGCCTCAATCGGCGTCTACGGCACGACTAGTTATTCAGCGCGGCAGCGAACGCGAGAGTTCGGCGTGCACATCGCGATGGGCGCAACCACTCGCGACGTCCTTCGCACGGTACTCGGACGCGCCGCGACCGTCATCGCCGCCGGCCTCGCTCTGGGCCTGCTCGCCTCACTCGGACTCACACGCGTGCTCACGAAATTCCTCTACGGCGTCACCCCGCTCGATCCGAGCACGTTCGTGACTGCGCCGCTGTTCCTGTTCGTCATCGCCATCGTCGCGAGCTACGTTCCGGCACGGCGAGCCACGCGCGTGGATCCGATCGTCGCACTGAGATATGAATAGCCGTGTGGATTTCGAGACCGGCAAGACACTCGGCTGTGTGTCGCGGCGGCTTCGCGGGGTGAGGGCGCCTCGCGGGTCGCATAACGGCGGATCAGTCAACCGCGAGGCCCTTCATCCTCTTATGTCCCTGCACACGTGGTACCTCGACGCGATCGACGCGCGCAGACCGCCGACAGCGCCGCCGCCTCGATTGTGCTTCGGGCAGCGACATGTCCGCGGTCTGAACTCCGGTGGAACGTTTTCCAGATTCAGGTCTTCCAACCTCGTTCCCGGCGGTAGCCAGGTGATGTTCACGTCGCCGCTGATGTGGCGAGTCCACGGAAGCTGTTGTTCTGTTGAGACGATACCGCCTGGGCAATGAGCGCCCGACGAGCGTCGGTCCAGCGACCGATGTCAATAGCATCCCTCATGGGTAGTATCCGAGCGGGCGACGCTGTCCGGGCTTCCAGTCGATCTCGACCGCGAGGAAATTGTCGCGATTCGGCATGCGGACTTTGGGAAGCGTCGTCGCATCGAGCACGGCGTTCTCCTCGATGACGCCGTTGAGAAAGAGCACGAACGCGGTCGCCGCGTAGACTTCATCCGGCGTCAGCGATCCCGGTTTGGTCGACGGCATCGCTCGGTTGATGAAGTCCCACACCGTCGTCGCGTACGGCACCAGGCTCCCTTGAATCTTGACTGGCTTCGCATTGCCAAGCGGGATGAGGCCGCGATGTAGTGTCGTGCCCGTACCGTTCGGCCCGTGACACGCCTGACACTTCTGCGCGTAGACGGTTGCACCCTGTTTGACGGTGCCACTCCCGGGCGGTAATTCTTTTCCTCGAGGCGAGACAGCGGTGTCGCGCGCCTTGATTTCCTCTGCGCTTGGAGTGGTTCCCAGCCGATAGGTCGGTCCCTGTGCGAGTGCGGTCACAGACGTCAAGAGCACGATGGTCGCTGCGAGCGGCTTAGCGCAGATCATTCTGGACGCTCCCATCCCTGTTGGTCACTGCTAGTGTCTTGCGGTCATGAACTTGGTCTTCAGGGCCGACCGATCCAGTTCCTTTCCTCTCAAATAGATCCTGGAGATACGCCGCGTGTTCGTGATGTTCTCCAGAGGGCTCCCATCGAGCACGTTGAAGTCGGCCTCTTTCCCCGCCGCAATCGCTCCCATCCGATCCAAGTGGAGAATCCTCGCGTTGGTTCCGGTCGCGGCGACGATGGCCTCCATGGCGCTCATGCCGCAACGGGTATAGGCCTCGATCTGCTCGTGGGCGCCGAAGCCGTCGCCGGTTCCGTCGGTTCCCATACCGATCACCATGCCCACGTCGTGGATCTTGCGCAGGTTGCGGCAGTGGAGATCGAAGAGCTCGTTGGGCGGGTCTCCTTTTGCTTCTCGCTGCGCAAGCTGCGCACGCATGCTCTCGATCTGGTTCGCCGGCAATGTCTCAGCGAGGGACGCGACCGTATCCTTTGTTGAAGGAACAGGTATGTTCGGCCCCGACCACACTTTCGGGTGTGCCTTCACCGCCGCCAGGTACTCGTTGTCCACGTCCCGATCGCGGACCAGGTGCACGAACCCGTCCACACCTGCTTGCAGCAGGTCCTTGGCGTCGGCCAGCGCTGACGTGCGACTGAGGTGAGCGAGAACCTCCATGCCGTCGCCATGCGCTTCCGTGATGATGGCGCGATACACGCTCGGCTGGAGCTTCGGGACATCTCCGTTGCGATCGTCCACCCAGATTTTCACGAAGCGCACGCCGCGCGCGTGCAGCTCCCGGACGTGATCGCGGCCTTCCTTTGCAGTTCGCGCACCGTACGGAATGCCCAGTCGGGGCTCGCCGGTGGGACCACCGATCGGAGTTGCGGCGATCCCTTTCCCCACGGTCAGGAAGCGCGCCGCATTCGGGATCACCTGGTCACGAAGCTCGTACGCCAATTCCTGATCGGCCTCGAGACCCATGCTCAATGCGGCGGCTACTCCGTAGTACGCGTACCGCTCCAGCTGATCGATGAGATTGTCGCGTTTGTAGTTCGCCTTGCTGTTGCTCCCGTCCTTTTCGTTGACCAGCCCGATATGGTTGTGACCGTCTATGAGCGAGGGCATCACTGTCTTGCCCGAGAGATCCTCTCGCATCGCGCCTTGCGGCGGCTGACGCTGACCCTGCTTGCCGACCCATGCGAACGCGTCACCTTCGACGAGGAACGCGGAATTCTCGATAGGCGCGCTGCCATCGCCGACGATGAGTCGCGCTCCTTCGAACCAGATCGGGGCGCTCGTTCCGCGTTGGGCGCCCGCGTGCAGCACAGAAACGATGACGACGATCAGACAGCACGCGAGAAGTCGAGCAGATGACACGAGAGGACCCCGCTTAGAACAGCGCATTCTGGATGCTCCCGTCGCGGTTGATCTTCCACGGCTGAATGCCATTGAAGTGATCGGCCTGTAGGAAGTACTCCGGCGTCACGCCCAGAATCTTCGCCGCTTCGGCAATCGTCGGTTGCACCTCGCCGCGTTCATCGGTACAGCGCGACTGCAGCACCGTTTCGTCGCCGTTCCATTCCCACGCGAAGCGAAACCGTGTGTGGGCGTAGCGATGCACCGGCTGCTGAAGCTGCGTTTCCTTGTAGGTCCGGCCACCGTCGACCGACACGTCGACTTTCCGCACCGCGCCTCCACCAGTCCACGCGAGACCCGTGATCTCGTAGAACCCGCGGCCGGGCAGACGTTGGCCACCGGAGGGACGAGTGATGATCGATTTGGGGCCGAGCGCGAACCTGAAGCCGAGCGCCTTGCCATCGGGTCTGGTGTCGGCGTTGTTGCCCGCTTCGTGCCATGCCATGGCCGGTTCATTGACGAGGGCGATGCGGCTCAACCACTTCACGGAGCGGATCGCTTCCCAGCCAGGGACGACGAGCCGGAGGGGATAGCCATTGTGCGGGCGGACCGCCTCGCCGTTCTGCGCGTACGCCACCAGCGTGTCGTCCATGCACTTGGCCAGCGGGATGCTCATCGTGTACTTGTTCGCGTCCGATCCTTCGGCGACCACCCAGCTCGCGCCGTTCTTCACGCCGCACTCTTTGAGCAGGACCGACAGCAACACGCCGGTCCATTCGCTGCAGCTGGTTCGTCCGTGCACGAGCTGCACCGAATCGCCGTTCGGGCCACGAAGCGGACGGCTGTTCGCGTTGCATTCGAGGAAATAGATCTTTGAGACAGAGGGGAAGCGTCTCAGTTCGGCCATCGTGAAACTGAGAGGGCGATCGACCATGCCGTGCATCAGCAGGCGATGCTGCTGCGGATCGATCTCCGGAATGCCGTTGACGTGGTCCATCAGGAAATGCAGGCCCGATGGCGTGATGATCCCATCCAGATCCTGAAGCGGCGTTGTCAACGCGGTATCGGTGATCGCCGTGCCGGCGCCGAGGGCCTTGCGCACCGTGTTGTCAAACCGCGAGGGTTGTCCGTAAGCCAGGTTGTCTTTGAGACGTGCCTCGGACTGTGGTGTTTGTGCACCGACCGACTGGACCGCCCCCACAGCCAGACTCGCCAACGCGGCGCTGTCCGTCAGAAATCGCCGACGATCGGAGTGGTGGTGCGACATGAGTGTCTCCTTCCTCGCTTCGAACGAACGTATTGGAATGCTCCTTTCACCAGCTGTCAATCGCCAAAGCAGTGCCTGAGATCGCTGCGCTGCGGAGTGCACAGCCACCGCCTCCAATGCAGTATCCTGTCGCCCGGTCAGTGGCCGATCACCATCACCGCAAGGGAGGAATCGATGCGCGACTTCAGCGTCCTTTCACGTCGTGACGTGCTGAGAATGGCCGGCGCGGTCGGTGCCCTGGCGGTGACAGGCGTCCGCCAGGTTCGGGCTCAGTCCGCAAGAAAGATCGAGTCGATGGCACCGGAGCTCGATCGCGTCATCGGCACGAGCGAGCCGATCCGCGAGCTCGCCACCGGCTATGGCGGCGACATCGGCCCCGCTGAAGGGCCGGTGTGGTGGGCGGAAGGCCGCTACCTGC
>Ga0114129_10015190_pt1 | contig 10959 bp, 8 predicted proteins | sample RhiMetdeltSRZDD1_FD_80071 | JGI IMG/M metagenome (GOLD analysis project Ga0114129, IMG submission 80071) | Populus rhizosphere microbial communities from Tennessee, USA - Rhizosphere MetaG P. deltoides SRZDD1 (version 2) (version 2) | ecosystem: Host-associated > Plants > Roots > Rhizosphere >... | reverse complement strand
ATGACACGCAGGCGATTGCCAACGAGATCGCCCGCAACGATGCATCGGAACGGATTCACATCGGGCTGGATTACTTCGACGCCAGCATCAACCGCGTCGCTGCCTGGACGATCGGTGCCCGCAACACCTTGCGAGCCTTGCTGGTTGCCTTACTGGAACCACGAGAAATGCTCAGGCAGTATGAGCTCGAAGGTGATTTTTCCAGCCGCCTGGCGCTGCAGGAAGAATTGAAGTCCATGCCGTTCAGCGCGGTGTGGGATTATCACTGCCTGAGGCAGAATGTTTCCGTTGGCATGGAGTTCATGCACATTATCAAGGAATACGAAAAGAGAGTGCTAGCAAAAAGAAGCTAAATATCATTGCGAGGAGGATGCCCGCGCTGCGCGGAGGGACAGTGCAAGTCTGTCCCGGAGTCGAAGCGCCCGACGACTGCGAAGCGTGCTCGTGGCAAGCAATCTCCTCAAACCGGCTAACCGCTGTTCAACAGGAGATTGCTTCGGGCTGGCGCCCTCGCAATGACATGTATTATGCAGGAGAAAGGTTATGACTTTGAAGCAGCAAGACTTTAAGGACGTTGATTATCTTTGGGATGACGATACGGCGAATCAGCTTGATCCGGTAGAACGCCTGCGCTATCGCAGTAACCTGCTCGGCGCGGATCAACGCATCACGAATACCGGCGGTGGCAATACCTCCTCCAAAATCAAGATGACCGATCCGCTGAGTGAGGAGGAGGTCGATGTTCTGTGGGTCAAGGGCTCGGGCGGGGACTTGCGCACGTCCAGGCGGGCAAATTTTGCGTCGCTTTATATGGATAAATTTCTTTCCCTGGAGAATATTTATGACAAGGCGGAAGTCAAAGGTGTCAAGACCGAAATCGAAGACGCGATGGTGGATATGTATCGCCATACCACGTACGGCTTGAATCCCACCGCCAGCTCCATCGATACCCCGTTGCATGGGCTGATTCCGTTTCGCCATGTAGATCATATGCATCCAATCTCAGTGATTGCGGTGGCTGCGAGCAAAGATCAGGAACGTCTTACACAGGAAATATTCGAAGAGGAAGTTGGCTGGGTTCCGTGGCAGCGTCCCGGGTTTGACCTGGGTCTGGTGATGAAGGAAAAACTGAAACAAGACCCGGAGTTGAAAGGCCTGGTCATGGGGCAGCACGGACTCATCAACTGGGCAGACGATGATAAGGCTTGTTATGAATTAACGCTCTCGCTCATAGAAAAAGCTGCCAGATATATTGAAAAGCACGACAAAGGTGAAAAGACCTTTGGTGGACAGAAATATCATTCGTTGAATGAGGAAGAGCGGGACAAGCTTCTGGTTCAACTTCTGCCGAAACTGCGCGGGATGGTCTCCCAGAAGAATCGTTTCATCGGGACGGTGCACACAACGGAAAGGGTTCTGCAATTCGTGAACAGTGGGGATGCGCCGCGACTGGCTGAAATTGGGACATCGTGTCCTGATCATTTCCTGCGGACGAAGATCAAGCCGCTTTATATCGATTGGAATCCGCGAATGGAATCAGTGGAGAATCTCGTCCAGAAACTGGAAACAGGCCTGGTCAGGTATCGCAGCGATTATGCCGCCTATTACGAATCCTGCAAGCATCCCAATTCCCCGGCGATGCGCGACCCCAACCCGACAGTCATTTTGATCCCGGGCGTGGGACTGATCGCCTGGGGTAAGAACAAAAGCGAAAGTCGCGTGACCGCGGAATTTTATTCCCTGGCGATTGAAGTGATGCGAGCGTCTGAAACGATCAGTGAATATCAGGGCCTGCCGCGCCAGGAAGCGTTCGACATCGAATACTGGTTGTTGGAGGAAGCGAAATTACAGCGCATGCCGCCCGAAAAAGAATTTGCCCGCAGTGTGGTCGTGGTCATTGGTGCAGGGAGCGGTATCGGCAAGGCGACTGCTCATCGCGTTGCCGCTGAAGGTGCCCATGTGGTTTGCGCGGATTTATCGGTAGAAGCCGCGGGACAAACCGCTGACGAGCTGATCAAAAAATACGGGGTCGGCATCGGCGTGGCCGGGACGGGCCTTTCGGGCTGTGGACCGGCGATTGCACTGCCCGTGGATATTACGAAGCGCGAAAGTATCCGGTCGATGTTCGAGAATGTCGTGCTGGCCTATGGCGGCCTGGACAATGTCATTATTACGGCGGGTATTTTTGTATCGCCCGATAAGCAAGGCTATATTCCCGATGACAAATGGGCATTGACCTACGCGATCAATGCCACCGGTCCTTTCCTGGTGGCGGATGAAGCGAAACGAATCTGGCAGGCACAGGGGTTGAGGACCAGCCTGGTCGTTACCACTAGCGCCAATGCGGCCGTGGCCAAGCAAGGCTCGTTCGCTTATGACACCAGCAAAGCCGCCGCCAATCATCTTGTGCGGGAGTTGGCGATCGAGCTCTCGCCATTGGTGCGTGTCAACGGCCTGGCGCCCGCCACCGTGGTGGAAGGAAGCAGCATGTTCCCGCGTGACCGAGTGATCAGTTCGTTGACAAAATACAACATTCCTTTTGATGAAAGTGAAAGCACGGAGGCTCTGCGCGACAAGTTGGCTGTGTTCTATGCCCAGCGGACACTGACCAAATCTCCGATCACACTGGCGGATCAGGCTGAAATGGCGTACCTGTTAAGTAGCAATAAATTCAGCAAAACGACAGGCCAGATTATCAGTGTGGATGGCGGCTTGCACGAGGCGTTCCTGCGGTAGGTCCCGAATCTGCTTTTCCACTACTCTCCACGAATCAGCGCCAATACTTCTTCGACGAATGTAACAACATGACGATGTCATCGAGCCGCTGGATGCTACTTTTGTAGTATAGTGGGGTTATTCAATTTGAGGGATTGGCTTCACACAGTCGAAGTGTAAGACTGTTGAAATGGCAGTAGTTTCAATCCAGGTTGGTAAAAAGGTCTGAAATGCGCTCCGGTATCCTGCGAAAAGTTCCGCTGTTTTCCACGCTCCCATCCGATGAAATCAAATATTTGGCGTCCAGATTGATTCCGTATCAATTCCCGACCGGCCAGATCATTTTTCATGAAGGTTCGCGCGAGGAGGGGTTTTATATTCTGTTGGAGGGTGAAGTCGAGATTCTTAAATCGTTGGGCAGCGCGGATGAACACAGCCTGGGGATACGCAAGGCGGTCAGCCTGCTGGGTGAAATGAGCCTGTTTCATCCGGATGGTCACCGCACTGCGACGGTGCGCGCCACTACCGACCTGGTCCTCTACAAAATGGACCGGGGCGAGTTCGACGCTCTTCTTCATCGCCAGCCCCAGCTTGCGTATCAGCTGGTTCGGCAATTTAGTAACCGTCTGGCCGATACTGAGAACCTGACGATGCTGGAACTCAAAGAAAAAAATGAACGATTAAGTGTCGCCTATCAGGAATTAAAAGCCGCCCAACAGCAGATCATCGAAAAAGAAAAATTGGAACACGAACTCGAACTCTCGAGACGGATTCAACAAAGTATCCTGCCGAAGAGTTTGCCCAAGCGGCGTCATTTCGGCTTTGGTGCGTTGATCATTCCCGCGCACGCGGTCGGCGGTGATTTCTATACATTCCTGTCCCTGGATAAGAATCACGTGGGCATCGTGGTGGGTGACGTCTGCGACAAGGGCATCCCGTCGGCGTTATTTATGTCACTGGTCTACAGTTTGATCCGTGTGGAGGCGCGGAGTTCGAGATCGCCGGTAAAGGTATTGAGACAGGTCAACCGTCATCTCCTGAACATGATGAACAATTCGACCATGTTCGTTACCCTGATCTATGGCATCCTGAACTGCGAGAATGGACATTTCCATTATGCTCGAGCGGCGCATCCTGTCCCAATCCTGCTGGATGGAAAAGGAAAAGGATTGCCGATCCGCAAAAAGCCCGGCCAGCCGCTCGGCCTGTTCGGGAACCTCCCGATCGACGAACAGCGGATCACGATCCCACCGGGCGGGACACTCCTCCTGTTTACGGACGGACTCAACGAAGCCAGCAACGTCGGTGGGGCCGCATTCGGCGACGATGATCGCCTGTCTGATTCTCTGGCCGCTGCGCGGCACAAACGAGCGCAGCGCATCTGTGAGCAGCTATGGGACGACATTCAGACCTTTGCCCGCGGCTTGCCCCAGGGAGATGACTTCACAGCGGTCGTCATCAAGCGAGGCCTATAACACGTACGCCTGTCTTGGCGATGCTATGAATCGCGCCGGGCAGATTGAGGTTTAGACCCAAGAGGCGGGCCAATGAAACCAATTTCCAGGCTGAACTCTAAGGTTAACGGAGTCCAGGGCATTGAGTAGATCGGCCTTGATAAAGTTCTTTTTAGTTAAGGGAACGACATTCCCTGTGCACGTCTATTCAGATGCAAGCGTAGTGCAGTGTCGTTCGTAACTTTTTCCTGTAGACGGCGTCATGAGAATAACCTTTGAAGTTCTAAGGATTTGTTGTTTTTCGATTTATTTCCAATTATTTCTAAGACTCTGTGAACGGCAGAGGGAGCATTTATCTCTTATGAGCATTCGAACGGAATACGAAAGATTTCCATTTATCGCGGTGGGGAAGAAGATTGAGAAAGCCAATTCCATCATTCCGCGGAACACACAATGGAATCTGTACATCATCATATTATTGGTGTTTGATATGCTGATTACCATGCTGGCCTTCTGGCTGGCCTACTATATTCGATTTCTAAATCCGAGAGGAATATTTGATGAGGGTGGCGTAGTTTCATTTGAGCAATACGGCTTGTTGCTGTATGCCGCGCCGGTTTTGTGGACTGCGATTTTTTATCTCAATGGCTTGTATGCACGGCAAAATCTGCTCGGGGGGACGCGCGAATATTCAAGCATCTTTCGCTCTGCGTCTGCGGGATTTATGGTAGTCGTGATCGCCGGATTTCTTGACCCGACGCTGATCATTGCGCGCGGTTGGTTGTTAATGGCATGGCTATTTTCAACTATGTTAGTTATGGTCAGCCGTTTCTGGCTTCGCAGGATGGTGTACAGTTTGCGCAAACAGGGTTTTTTCCTGACACCGGCTGTGATCGTTGGCGCCAACCAGGAGGGTCGCTGGCTGGCTGAGCAATTGCTCCGCTGGGAAACATCCGGTCTGCATCTGGTGGGGTTCGTGGATAACAAGACACCTGCCACATTTCCGCTCTTTCATGATCTGGTTTCTTTGGGTTCCGTGGATCAGCTGGGTGAGATTGTTGAGCGCTACAGGGTTGGCGAAGTCATTCTGGCTTCCAGCGCATTCTCCACTCGGGACTATCTGCTGGATATCTTCAGAAAATATGGTGTTTCAGAAAAGGTAAATATACGGATGTCATCTGGTCTGTACGAGATCCTGACGACCGGATTGTCCGTCAACGAATTTGCGTACGTTCCGCTGGTGTATGTGAACAAAGTGCGTTTGACCGGAACGGATCACATTCTAAAGCTTGTACTCGATTATTTACTGGCTCTGGCGGGCATCCTCATCCTTTCTCCGATTTTGGCCATTGTTGCAATCCTGGTGAAATTCGGTTCACCCGGACCCCTCATTCACAAGCGATTGGTCATGGGCCTGAACGGAAAGCAGTTTCATGCCTATAAATTCAGGACAATGGTAGTCAACGGCAATGAAGTCCTGGATCATCACCCGGACTTGAAAGAGGAACTGGCCAGGAATCATAAATTAAAGAATGATCCGCGCATCACGCGGGTTGGGGCGTTTCTTCGAAGATTAAGTTTGGATGAGTTACCACAATTGTTTAACGTGCTTCGACGTGAAATGTCCCTCGTGGGTCCGCGTATGATCTCGCCTGAAGAAGTAGCAATGTATAAACAATTCGACATGAATCTGCTAACCGTCTTACCTGGGATTACCGGGGTATGGCAGGTAAGCGGTCGCTCAGATGTATCCTATGAAGAACGAGTGCGTCTCGATATGTATTACATACGCAACTGGAGCATCTGGCTCGATTTGCAGATTCTGTTTCAAACCATCCCGGCTGTCTTGAAAAGCCGTGGTGCCTACTAAATTCAACCCAAAGAGGATCGGTTATGGCAAAAATACTTGTAACAGGCGGAGCCGGATTTATCGGCTCCCACGTGGTAGATTTATTCCTTGATCGCGGCTTTGAAGTGATCATCCTGGATGATCTCTCCACGGGCCGGGCGTCGAATATCAACCCGAACGCGAAATTCTATCAGATGGATATTCGTGATCCTGGAATTCGAAAGGTTTTTGAGCTGGAGAGACCGGATTACATCAGCCACCACGCGGCCCAGATGGATGTGCGCCGCTCCGTTGCACAGCCGTTGTTCGATGCTGAGGTGAATATACTCGGCTCGATCAACCTGATTGAATGTGCCAAAGAGTTCAATGTAAAGCATTTTGTTTATATTTCCAGTGGTGGGGCTGCATATGGCGAGCCTGAGAGACTGCCGTGCGATGAAACCCATCCCGTTAATCCCATCTGTCAGTATGGCGCCAGCAAACATACCGTCGAGCACTACCTTTTCATGTACCACGCAAACTATGGCATGGACTATACTGTGTTGCGCTATCCAAATGTTTTCGGACCCCGGCAGGACCCAAACGGGGAGGCCGGCGTGGTTGCCATCTTCACGGGGAAGATGCTTGCCAGTGAACCCGTGACCATAAACGGCGATGGTGAACAAACCCGGGATTTTGTTTATGTTGGCGATTGTGCATATGCCAACTATCTGGCTGTGACTGTGCCGCATCAAGCCGGTATTTATAATATCGGCTGGGGACGTCCCACTTCCATTAATGAGATCTTCACCACGCTGGCAAAAGTAACAGCATATCCTCATCAGGTCAGTTATGGTCCCGCGAAGGTGGGCGAAACGCGGCATATCTATCTGGATGCAACGAAAGCTGGATCAGATCTCGGTTGGTCTCCAACCTTAAGCCTGGAAGAGGGTCTGGAAATGACCGTTGCTTACTTTCGAGAAAAGGAGCAGGCGGTTTGATCATTGTTCAGACTCCTTTGCGAATCAGCTTCTTTGGTGGCGGCACGGATTTTCCATCCTTCTTTATGGAAGAAGGCGGATGTGTCCTCAGTTCGGCCATTGACAAATATATTTTTGTGACCATTAAGGAGCGCTTTGATAAAAAGCTGCGCATCGGTTATACCCAAACTGAAATAGCGGATCATCTTGATGAAATTCGTCATGATTTGATTCGTGAATCATTGCGCTTAACGGGTATTGGTGAGGGAGTTGAAATCACCACCATGGGTGATATCCCTTCGGAAGGCTCAGGGTTGGGCTCATCGAGTACCGTGACTGTGGGTGCACTACATGCCATGTACTCCTATCTGGGCGAAATTGTGTCTGCGGAACGATTAGCCCGTGAAGCCTGTGGGATTGAAATTGATCACCTCAAAAAGCCCATTGGTATCCAGGATCAATACATTGCAGCTTATGGAGGCCTGCGCTTTCTGGAGTTTAAGTCAGATGGCGAAGTAAATGTTGAAAAAATAAAGATTTCGCCGGAGTCCCACCGTATTTTGAATGACAATTTTTTGTTATTCTTTACGGGGATCAGTCGCAAGGCCGATACAATCTTGAAAGAACAAAAAAGCAATATCAAGGACCGCCTCACAGAATTACGTGAGATCAAGCAAATGGCTGTTGAAGCGCGCAGCGACATTGAGTCTGGCAATTTTGACTCGTTCGGGAAACTGCTGGACCAATCCTGGGAATTAAAGAAACGCCTGTCCCGGACCGTCAGTAATGGTAAGATCAATGAAATGTACCACGCAGCCAAGCGGGCCGGCGCGATCGGCGGTAAGATCACAGGTGCAGGTGGTGGAGGCTTCCTTCTATTATATGTTCCATACGAAAAGCAGATCGCCGTTCGAGAGACCCTGTGCGCACTACAGGAGTTGCCCTTTCACCTGGAGTCGGATGGGACAAAGGTAATCTTCAATTATCGAAGGCTGCTGGTAGCGACAAAGAAGTAGTCAGGCACAAATGAAAATTATTCAAAACTATATCTTAACGCTTCAACAAACTCTGGACCGGCTGCCGCAGCAGTTGGTGGTGAAAGTCATCGAGGCCCTGGAACTGGCCCGTTTGCAGGGTCGTCAGGTTTTCATTATGGGCAATGGAGGCTCCGCTTCCACTGCGTCCCACTTCGTCTGCGATCTGGCAAAAAACACACGTCGTGACGGCTCACCCCACTATCGTGTGATTGGGCTCACGGACAACATGGCCATATTTTCAGCCTATGCCAATGATGAAGGCTATGAAAGTGTGTTTGCGAAACAATTGGAAAATCTCATATTGCCTGGCGATATCGTGATTGGCATTTCGGCGAGCGGCAATTCACAAAATGTGTTGAACGCCCTTCAATTTGCGAAAGAGCACGGCGCGCTGACGATCGCGTTTACCGGATTTGATGGCGGCCGAATCGGCAAGCTGGTTGATATTAACATCCACGTCATGAGCGATATCATCGAACATGTGGAAGACATTCATCTCATGCTTGAACATATGATTGTAAAAGCAATTAAGGAAAGCCTGCCATTGGGCTCCAATCCGTCCGGCATCCTAATGGACCAATCTGCAGGCGTGTTAGGAGATTAGATACAATATTCCAGTATGGTCGGCTAAACAATAAGCTTCTGGATGGAAGCGAGTGCGTCGTAAAGATCGTTAAAAACAAAATAATCGGCAAGGTTTTCAGGCCGGGATTGCAGCAGCTGTTCGGCGCCGCGGCCTGTCTTTAGGAGAACGACTCCCTGGAGCCCGGCTGCCTGGCCGGCCAATAAATCGCTCCAGGCATCTCCGATCATCCATGAGCGTCGTAAATCGATTGATAATTCCTGGGCTGCCTGTAAGAATAAACCTGGTTTAGGCTTCCGACATTCACAGCCATCCTCTGGTGTGTGAGGACAAGTGTATATTTTGTCTATTTTCCCTCCCGTTTCATAGATAATTTTTACTAACTTGTTATGGATATCTTGAACGATATCCATTGAAACAAGGCCTCTCCCGACTGCCGATTGATTCGTCACAACGATGATTTTGCAAGATTGTGTCTTAAGAGTGGCAAGAGCCTTAAGCGCTTGCGGAAAAATTCTTACGTGTGACCAGTCTCGGATATAATCCGATCGGTTTTCAATAAGGACGCCATCTCGATCAAGAAATACTGCAGGAAACATTCCGGATGATTATACACCGGCAGAATCCATCCACCTAAGCATATGGTGCCATGCAGTGAAATGCATCGGCATGCGTTGTGGAAACTTATAATATGCACTTTTCGGATCATCGTCAAATTGTAGAGCGGCCGTCCGAAATATTGATTGAAAAACTTAATAGGATTGTGACTCCTTGTGCTGATGCTGTAAAGACAGTATGTCAGAATGGCGGAGCACGCCTGTTACTCGATGATTATGTCCAATAGTTTATCCTTATATCTTGACCGCCAGGCCTCATCGTTGCCCCGCTATATTTTGGAGCAAATCGTTTATCTGCTGTTTAGTTGGATTCCGACAGTCGTTGGAATTGGCCTGCGCGGTGTTTTTTATCGCCTGATCATGCGAATGGACGGGGTTGCCGCGATCGAAAAGGGGGTGCGGCTGCGTTTTGCAGATAAAATTAAACTGGGACACGGCGTCTACATCGATGAAGGAGTCTACCTGCACGCTTGCCCCAAAGGCATCGAGATCGGGTCGGGCACGATTGTCATGCACGGTGCGGTTTTGCACGTCTATAATTTTCGGAATATGAGTCAATCTGGCATCAAAATTGGAAAAGACAGCCTGATTGGCGAATATTCTGTGATACGCGGGCAGGGCGGTGTGCAGATCGGGGATCGGGTATATACATCGCCGTTCACACAAATCATTGCGGTGAACCATGTGTTTGATGATCCGGACCGCCCTTTCGTTGAGCAGGGCATTACGGCGGAAGGAATTGTTATTGAGGATGATGTTTGGCTTGGTGCCGGCGCTGTGATTACAGATGGCGTCAGGGTTGGGCGGGGAGCGGTGGTGGCAGCTGGTGCTGTTGTCACGAAAGATGTTTCGCCTCATACGGTGGTGGGCGGCGTTCCTGCAAAATTAATTAAGAATATCGATGGCAAGGTCGGTAATCCTGACCTCCGGATTTATCATTCAGTATAAGGACAGTAATTATGACAGTTTTATCTATCGTGATCCCGGCTTATAACGAGGAGCATGGCATCGCTGAGATTGCCAATCGCGTCCTGGCAGTTGAGCCGGCCCTGAAAGTAGCCGGAATAGAGCGGCTCGAACTTTTGGTCGTGGATGACGGCTCAAGGGATCGAACGGCTGAAGTCGCCGCGACCATCTCCGGGGTAAGTTTGATACGGCATCCAAAAAATAGAGGCTACGGCGCGGCCCTGAAAACCGGTTTTTCCCAGGCCAGCGGCGAGTTGATCGGCTTCCTGGATGCTGATGGCACGTATCCGCCGGAATATTTTCCGCAATTATGCAAAGTGGCGCTCAACGGTGCCGATCTGGTGATCGGCTCCCGGATGGCGGGTGCGGACAGTAAAATGCCGCTGACCCGGCGTGTTGGAAATTTTTTCTTTGCCAATTTACTTTCCGTGCTGGGCCGTCAGAAAGTGACGGACAGTGCCAGCGGCATGCGTGTCTTCAAACGCTCCATCCTCGAGCTGGTCTATCCGCTGCCGGACGGTTTGAACCTTACACCCGTCATGAGCACCCGCGCTGTACATGAAGGCGTAAAGATCACCGAAATCCCGATTCCTTACAGCGAGAGAGTTGGGCGTTCAAAGTTAAGCGTAATTCATGACGGACGTATTTTCTTGCAGAGCATGATGTGGACGGCGCTTTCCTATAATCCGGTTAGAATCCTGGGTCTACTGGGGATGGCCGGTGTTGGGATCGCGGGCTTGATTTTTCTGGGTGTGCTCATTTCACGCCTGAACGGTGTT
>Ga0114129_10015189_pt1 | contig 10959 bp, 9 predicted proteins | sample RhiMetdeltSRZDD1_FD_80071 | JGI IMG/M metagenome (GOLD analysis project Ga0114129, IMG submission 80071) | Populus rhizosphere microbial communities from Tennessee, USA - Rhizosphere MetaG P. deltoides SRZDD1 (version 2) (version 2) | ecosystem: Host-associated > Plants > Roots > Rhizosphere >... | reverse complement strand
TCCTGCTGACGATGGTCACGATCGAGGCGCTGCCGCGCGTGGCGCAAGCGACGAGCTGGCAGTGGGCCTCGCTTCTCCTGGTACCTGGTCCATTGCTCGGCGCCGCAGCAATGGCTCGTCTGAAAGATAAAATCGCCTAGCAGCCTCGGATGAAAATTCCCTACAGCAAGCGGACTCTCTCAAACGGACTCGATGTCATTGTCCACGAGGACCATCAGCTGCCGATGGTCGCCGTGAACATCTGGTATCACGTCGGATCCAAGAACGAACAACCCGGACGCACCGGCTTTGCGCATCTCTTCGAGCACCTGATGTTCGAAGGCTCCGAGCATCACGACCATGGGTATTTTCCGCCGCTGCAGCGCGCCGGCGGGCTGCTCAATGGCTCGACCAACACCGATCGGACGAATTACTGGGAAGTGGTTCCCACCGGAGCGATCGACCTGGCCTTGTGGATGGAATCCGATCGCATGGGCTACCTGGTGCCGGCGCTGACCGAGAAGAAGTTCGACAACCAGCGCGATGTGGTGCTGAACGAGCGCCGGCAGAACTACGAGAACCGTCCGTACGGCCTCGCCGGGATCGCGCTATCGTCGGCGATGTTCCTTCCCGATCATCCGTACCACTGGCCGACGATCGGTTTTCCGGACGATCTCCGCGCCGCGACGATCGACGACGTTCGCAATTTCTTTCAGACCTATTACCACCCGGCCAACGCCTCGCTGAGTCTTGGCGGCGATCTCGAGACCGAGCAGGCCTTCGAGCTGGCGGAAAAATACTTCGGCGATCTGCCGCCGGGCCCCCGGCCGAAACCGATCAACGTCGCGGCGAAGCTGAACGACAGCGCCACGTTGCTGCTCGAAGATCGCGTGGAGCTGCCGCGCGTGTATCTGAGCTGGCATTCGCCGGCGATGTTTGCCGCCGACGATGCGGAGCTCGATGTTGCCGCCGACGTGCTGGCGCACGGCAAGACGTCGCGGCTGTACAAGACGCTGGTCTACGAGCGCCGCATCGCCACCGATGTGTCGGCGTACCAGCAGTCGCGCGAAATGTGCGGCGTGTTCCAGATCGCCAGCACCGCGGCAGCGGGCGTGACGCTGCCGGAGCTCGAGGTCGCGATTCGCGCGGCGGTCGAGCATCTCGCCGCGGACGGCGTGACCGGAACCGAGCTGGAGCGGGCGCTGGCGCAGACCGAAGCCCACTTCATCTACCGCCTGCAGACGGTCGGCGGGTTTGGCGGCAAGTCCGATCAGCTCAACGCCTACAACACGTTCGTCGGCAATCCCGGGTATTTCGATCACGATCGACAGCGCTACGTGGACGTGACGAGCAAGGGCGTGGCGGCAGCGGTCACGAAGTGGCTGGCCAGGGCGCCGTCGGTATCGTTGAGCGTGGTGCCGCGCGGCCGTCGCGACCTGGCGCTGACGGGGGCGGCAGAGGTGCAGGTCTCGTGAGCCCCGTCGATCGCAGCCGGCTGCCGGTGCCCGGCGCCGATCGCCCCTTTCATTTCCCGCGCAGCGTCCGTCGACAGCTGCCGAATGGACTGGATTTACGCGCGGTCACGCATCGATCGGTGCCGGTCGCGTCGGTGGCGTTGCTGGTCCGCGGAGGATCTTCGGTGGATCCACCCGATGGGCATGGCCTCGTCTCGATCACGGCCGGGATGATCGACGAAGGCAGCCGCGGCCAGTCGGCGCTCGAGATCGCGGATCGCCTGGCCCGCATCGGCGGCGAGCTGGACGTCGACGTCGGCATGGATGCGGTGCTGATTGGGTTGACGACGCTCGATCGTTTTCTCGACACGGGCCTCGCGCTGGTGCACGAAATGGTGACCGAGCCGACGCTGGCCAACGACGACTTCAACCGCATTCGCAACCTGCGGCTCGAGCGCCTGCGGCAGATGAAAGACCACGCCGGCGCGATGGCGGAGCGCGCGTTCGCGCGCGTGGTGTATCGCGGGCACCCGTACGGCCATCTCTCGCTGGGGTCGGAAGCCGCGCTCAATGCGATGACCGTCGACGCGTGCCGCGCGCTGCACGCGGCGTTGTTCACGCCGCAGGGCGCGACGCTGATCGTCGTCGGCGATCGCACGGAAGAGGAGCTGCTCGATCGCGCCGAATCGGCATTCGCCAACTGGCGGCCTGTTTCTGCTGCGATGCCGATCGATCGTGAGGCGGCCCTCTTGCCGCCGCCCGACGAGCCGGAAGTTCGGCTCGCGACTGTCTCACGGCCTGGCGCAGCACAATCGGAATTACGCATCGGACATGCCTGCGCGCCGCGCTCGACGCCCGACTATCACGTGCTGCTGATCCTCAACACGATTCTCGGCGGCGACTTCGTGAGCCGGTTGAATCTGAACCTGCGCGAGCAGAAGGGCTTCACCTACGGCGTGCGTACGGGCTTCAACCTGCGCCGCGGCATCGGCCCGTTCGTGATGCAAACCAGCGTCGGCACCGATGTGACCGGGCCGGCGCTGAATGAAGCGTGGAAGGAGATTCGCGACATCGCCACGACGCGGCCGGCGACCGATCAGGAAGTTGCGCAAGCCTTTGCATCGGTGAGCAAAGGCTACCCGCGCAGCTTCGAAACCGCGGGCCAGGTGGCGCGCTCGGTTGCCCAACTGGCGTTGCACGGGCTGCCCGATTCGTATTTTGAACAGTTCGTGCCCAAACTGGCACAAGTCACCGCCAACGACGTGACCCGCGCTGCACAGCGATATCTCGATCCCTTCAAAATGACCACGGTGATCGTCGGCGATTTGGATAAGATTGCCGCCTCACTCCCAGGCTTGGGCCTCGGCCCGCACCGGGTGTTGACTGTCGATTAGCACGTCCTGTACGCCTGAACTTTGTCCGACCCTGTTATTCCGGTGTGATGAAGGCAGTCCGATTTCACGCGCACGGTGGTCCCGACGTCCTTCGGTACGAAGAGGCCGCCGAACCCAATCCGGCTCCAGGCGAGGCCCTGGTGCGCGTGCGCGCGTGTGCCCTCAACCACCTCGATCTGTGGCAACGCCGCGGCATGGAACGCGTGCGGATTCCGTTTCCCCACATCTCCGGCGCCGATGTCGCCGGCGAGGTGATCAACGCGCCGCACGGCGAATTCGCGCCGGGCCGGCGCGTGATGCTCCAGCCGGGGATTTCGTGCGGGCGCTGCATGTCGTGCCTCGACGGCCGCGACAACGAATGCGCGAAGTACGACGTGCTCGGCTATCACAGCGAAGGCGGCTACGCCGAGATCGTCAAGGTCCCGGTCCAGAACCTGATCGCGATTCCCGACTCGCTCGGCTTCGTCGAAGCGGCGGCGTTTCCGCTGGCGTTCCTGACGGCGTGGCACATGCTGATTGCGCGCGCGAAGCTGCGCGCGGGCGAGGACGTGCTGGTGCTGGGCGCGGGCAGCGGCGTCGGCCAGGCGGCGATCCAGATCGCGTGGCGCCATGGCGCGCGCGTGTTTGCCACCGCAGGCACGGATGAAAAGCTGGCGCGCGCCCGTCAGCTTGGCGCCTACGAGGTGATCAATCACACGACGCAGGATTTGCCCGCGAAGATCAGGGAATTCACCAACGGACGGGGCGTGGATGTGGTGGTCGAGCACGTCGGCATCGCGACGTGGGATCGCAGTCTCAAGTGCCTGACGCGCGGCGGCCGACTGGTGACGTGCGGGGCCACCACCGGGCACGATGCGCAGATCGACCTGCGCGTGCTGTTCGCACGGCAGATCTCACTGCTGGGCTCGTACATGGGACGCAAGGCGGAGCTCTTGCGCGCCTCGCAGTTCTTCTTTGCCGGTGAGCTGAGGCCGGTGGTGGACAAGACCTTCCCGCTCGCCGAAGCCGCCGAGGCCCACCGCCGCATGGAAGCGCGCGAACAGTTCGGCAAGCTCGTGCTTGTCGTCTGAACCTCGTCCGTCGTACGTCCGTCCAAGGTTAGGTTGGGGTGTATGCTTGATCCCCACGCACCGTCATGGACAGACCAAGACAGCGCCAGTCCGGTATCGGCGGCCGCTTGTTCAGCCTGGTCGGCATCATCGGGCTGTTCGCGACCGTCATCGCGGGCGCCACGGTGTGGCTGCTGCTCACCGACCCGGTGACGGTGGCCGAATCCATGGATTCCGGCGAGGTGTCACCCCTCGTGCAATCGCTCGCCGGATCGATCTACGACGCGCTCGTCCGCCTCTTGCGGTACCTATAACCGCGTCGCGAGGAATTTTCCGAGATACCAGCCGTCGAGGTATTTGAACGGCGCCAGTCCCGTCGAGTAGTGCCCGCACGGCAGCACGCTCACCTGCAGTGGATGGCCGTGGCGCCTGATCTCGTTGATCAATTGCAGCGACAGGTCGACCGGGAATGTGAGGTCGTACTTCGCATAGACCATCAGCGTCTGCTTGTCGTGCAGGCGATCCAGGAACGACCACGGGCTGATCGGCCGCCACAGCTGGCGCAGTTGATCGATATCGAGATGCCCGTCGAGGCCGCGGCGCACGTGCTCGGTGGAGAGGCCGCGCCAGACCACGTCGCCGAAGAACGGTGAGACGTGGTTCAGCGCCTGCGCGCGCACCAGCGGCTCGTGCGCGGTGGTAAGGAACGACAGGCACGAGCCGAGGCTGGTGCCGAGCAGTCCGAGCCGCTCGTAGCCTTGATCGCGCAGCCACCACAACGCGAGGCGCACGTCGCGCACCGCCTGGCGATTCACCTGCAGCGTGCGGACGATGTTCGAGCTGACGATGTAGTCGGCGCGCGTCAGCTCGGGCGGCCGGCGCGCGTCGTGATACGGCAGGCTGATGCGGAGCGACGCGATGCCGAGGCGCGACAGGATCTTGCAGAGGCCGATATGCCCATCCTTGTCGGAATTCCATTGCGCGAGCACGACCACGGCGCGCCGCGGTGAACCCGGCCGCGGTTTGCGAATCGGCTTGGCCGGGAAGTAGCGCGCCACCACCGTGTTGTTTTCCTCGTGCGGCGTGATCAATCCGGTGGTGTAGCTGAGGATGCCTTCCTCGCCGGTGGCGCGGATGGTGTCGGGCGCTTTCGTGAAGTGGTATCGCGTCGGTTCGGGTGTGTAGAAGGCATCGGTGTCTTGCATGATGCGATCGACCCACTCGGAAATCCGGGAACCGGGATCCGGGATCCGGGAACCGTGGGAATTGTTTTCCGGCTCCCGGTTCCCGGCTCCCGGTTCCCGGATCCACTCTTCGCCCCACTCGAACGGGCGAACTTTTCTCTCGTGTTCGCTGACGGCGGCGAGCTCCTGCTCCCACCGATGAAAATAACGACGAATCAAGACGTCTTGAAGGCTCCGACTTCTAACTTATCAGGTTGGCCTTCAAGACGTCTTGATTGCTGTGTTTCTTAGCCCCGCCTCCGGCGGGGCGAAGTGAGGCGCCGCAGGCGGCGCCTCACTTGTATCCGAGGCTTTTTTCGACAGCGAGCGCCGTCTGCACCAGTGCCGGCGTGCGGCCTTTGTGGCCGACGAGCTGCAGGCCGACCGGCAATCCCGCCGGCGTTTTACCGCACGGCAGCGAAATGGCCGGATGGCCTGACAGATTGAACGGCTGCGTGCAGCGCAGCATCACCGCGCGCACGGTTTCGTTGCCGCCCTTCACCGGCACCGTCGCCGCGCCGATCGGCGGCGCGGGAATGGCCAGGGCCGGGCAGAGCAGCGCGTCCACGCCCTGCAGCGCCTGGTCGACCTCGGCGGCGATCACGACCTTGCCGCGCAGCGCGCGAATGTAATCTTCGGCCAGCACGTAGCGCGCCATCTCGAGACGCACGCGCACGTTGGGCGTGTAGTCCTGGGGCCGCGACTCCAGCGTCGGCGCGTGGTATTCGGCCGCGTCGCCAAACACCAGATGCAGATACACGGTGGCGATGTCGTTGGCGTGCGGCAGCGTCACGTCATTGACGACGGCGCCGTATCCTCGGAGCAGGTCGATGGTCTTCAACAGCGTGTTCTCGACGTCTTCGTCGAGGCGATCGAACAGGTAGCTGCGCAGGACGCCGAAGGTCAGCCCCTTGATGACGCCCGCTTCAGGCAACATGTTCACGCGCGCCTTCGGCGGCTGCAGCATGTTGTAGAGCAGCCACGCGTCGGCGACCGAGGCCGTGAGCGGACCGACGTGATCGAGCTGGCGTGAAAGCGGAACCACACCGTGCGCCGAGACGCGCCCCCATTCCGGTTTCAGTCCGACCACGCCGCAGGCGGCCGCGGGAATGCGAATCGAGCCGCCGGTATCGGTGCCGATCGAGGCCAGCGACATGCCGGTGGCCACGGCAATCCCCGACCCGCCGCTCGATCCGCCGGGCGATCGAGTCGGATCGTGCGGGTTTCTCGCCGGACCAAATCCCGAATCCTCGCTGGTGGTGCCGAACGCGAACTCGTGGAGATTCGTCTTGCCGACGAACACCGCGCCGGCATCGCGCAGCCGGCGCGTCACCACGGCATCCGACGCCGCGATGTGGTTCTTGCGCAGCAGCGAGCCCGCGGTGGTGGGCGTGCCTTCGAGATCGATCAGATCCTTCAGCGAGATCGGGATGCCGTGCAGCGGGCCGAGGCACTTTCCCGCGGCAATCTCCTTGTCGGCCTGACGCGCGCGCGCCAGCGCCTGCTCCGCCGTGACCATGATGAACGCATTGAGCTTCGGATTCAGCTCGGCGATCGTGGCCAGGCAGTTCTCGGTGATCTTCTCGGAGGTGATCTTCCCGGCCGCCACCTTCGGCGCGAGTTCACTGATCGTCTCGAGCACCGGTCGTTACCCTGGGAGATCGAGTTGTGGGATCTTCATTCCAGTCGGCCCGCCGGAGCTGCTCGGTCGCTTTCGCGAGTCCCTCCAGCGCGGGAACGAGATCCTTGAGGCCGCGCTTTTCGGCGTCGGCCTTGGCTAATGCGAGCCACTCTGCAACAGTCATGCGCGTTTCACCGATACCGAGACGCCGTCGCCAACCTGCAGGAACGACGTGTAGAGTCCTGGGTCGCCGGCCACGCGCTTCGAGAAGCCGACAATCGCGGCCGTGTCTTCATCACTGTACTTCTTCTGCGTCACGTAACCCGGCACAACTTCACCGTTCCACAGGACATTGTCGGCCACCAGCAATCCGCCCGGCCGTAACAATCCGACCAGCCGATCGGTCATCGGCTCATACAGCCGCTTGTCGCTGTCCTGGAAGATCAGGTCGAACGGGCCGGCCACCTTGTGCAGGAAGCGCATGGCGTCGCCGACGATCACGCTGATCCGATCCGCGTAGCCGGCGGCGGCGAAATGATCGCGGGCCCGCGCCGCTCGTGCGGCGTCGTACTCCATGGTGATCAGCTGGCCGCCAGGCAGCAGGGCGGTGGCGAGCCACAGCGTCGAGTAGCCGAGGCAGGTCCCGATCTCGAGAATCCGCGTCGCCCCGCAGCCGCGCGCCAGCGTATGCAGCAGAGCGCCGGTATCGGGGTACACGAGCGGCAGACCTTCGGCCCGGCCTTCTCGATCGATCACCGCCAGCCGTTCGTGCGGATCGCGGCGCAACGACGCCAGGTAATCCACGATCGGTTGTGGCGTGATATTGCCCATGGGTAAGTCTAAGATCACCCTGTGAGACACACCAAGATCGTCGCGACGCTCGGCCCGGCGTCGCGCGAGCCGCACCTGCTCGACGCGTTGATCGCCGCGGGCGTCGACATCTTCAGGTTCAACTTCTCGCACGGTACCCAGGGCGAACACGCGGCGCTCTTCCAACTCGTGCGCGAGGCCTCCACGCGCGCCGATCGGCATGTGGCCATCCTGCAGGACCTGAGCGGGCCGAAGATTCGGACCGGCCGTCTGCTGGAGAGCCGGCCCGTGTCACTGAAGCGCGGTGACGCGCTGACCATCGCGATTGGCGACGGGGTTGGCGCGGCCGGCCGCGTATTCACGAACTACGGCGAGCTGGCGCAGAAAGTGTCGACGGGCGATCGTCTGCTGCTCGACGACGGCCGGATCGAGCTCGAAGTGGAGCAGGCGACGCCGCAGGAGATTCGGACGCGCGTCATCGACGGCGGCGAGCTGGGTGAATACAAAGGCATCAACGCGCCGCGCGTGCCGCTGCGCTCCGACATGACCGAGAAAGACAAACGCGATCTCGCGTTCGGTCTGGCCCTCGGCGTCGACATGGTCGCGTTGAGCTTCGTGCAATCGGCGGACGACGTCACGAGGGTGCGGGCGATCCTCATCCATGAAGGCCGGCCGAAGGTGCCGTTGATCGCCAAGCTCGAGCGGCCGGAGGCGATCGAGCGGCTCGAGGAAATCCTCGACGCCTCCGATGCGGTGATGGTGGCGCGCGGCGACCTCGGCCTGGAAATCCCGCTGGAGCGGGTGCCGCGGGTGCAGAAAGAAATCCTGCGCAAGGCCCGCGCGCGCGGCGTGCCGGTGATCGTGGCCACGCAGGTGCTGGAATCGATGCGCACCGAGCCGCGGCCAACGCGCGCGGAAGCCAGCGACGCGGCCGGCGCCGTCGACGGCGGCGCCGACGCGATCATGCTGTCGGGAGAGACCGCGACCGGCCTGTATCCGGTGCGCGCGGTCGAGGTGCTCGACGCGATCATCCGGGATGCCGAGACCATGCCGCTGCGCACGGACGAGCAGCGCCGGGCGCAGGGGTCGATCGTCAGCCACCAGACCGCGTTGTGCGAGTCCGCGGTGCAACTCGCATCGCGGTCGGGCGCGCACGCCATCGTGGCCGTGACCCGCGAGGGCAACACACCGAAGCGTCTGTCCGCGATCCGCCCGCGGGCCGACATCGTCGCGGTCACCGACAATGCCGAAATCGCGCGCCGGCTGAATCTCTGGCACGGTGTGATTCCGACGGTGTCCGATCTGACGGGTGACATGGAACCCGTGATTGGCCGCGCGATCGATTCCGCCGTGAAACGGACCAAGGCCGCCGACAACGCGATCATGGTCGTCGTCAACACGTCGGCCGATCTCGATCGGGGAGCGTCGAACTTCGTACGGATTCGCCGCGCCTGACACACGCAAAAACAACACGAAGGACACGAAGGACACGAAGCATTTTTTGATCAAATGCCTTCGTGCCCTTCGCGTTCTTCGTGTTAGCGTTTTCGTCGTCGCGTAGTGAAGTAGAACGCCATCCCCACGCCGATCAGCGCGAGCGTCTGGCCGATCAGGTTGACCTCGTAGTTCAACACGTTCTCGGTCCCGGGCGGTGGAATGAAGACGAGGCCCATCGCGACCACGGTCGCGAACATGCCGCAACCGGCGATCAGCCACGCACCGAACGTTCCTCCGGGCAGCGTCACCGTGTTCTCATCGTTCGGCAGCCCCTGGTCGAGCGTGCGCAGCCGGATGAACGACGCAAACAGATACAGATACGGCAGGAAGTAGATCAGGATGGTGAGGTTCACCATGATGTCGTAGGCTTCCTGGACCGTCGTCTGGCCGCCGCCGATTGAGAGGAACACGCTCACCAGGAACAGCACGGTCGTCGCGACTCCTTGCACGATCAGCGCGACATGCGGCGTCCGATACTTGTGGTGGAGCTTGGCGAACGCGGCCGGCATCGCCGCATCCACACCGGCCGCGAACGGGACGCGCGCGGCGCCGGCGATCCACGAGCTGGTGCCGGCGATCGATCCCACCACCAGCAGGAACGCGATGAACGCGCCGATGCCCGAGACGCCGAGTTTGGTGGTGACCAGCTCGACGGCGTCGGCAATGCCGCTGCGTTCGGCCATCTCGCTGGCGGGGACCGCCACCAGGATCGACGCGGAGCTGAGGATATAGATGATGGTGATCGCAATGCCCGACAGCACGATGCTGCGCGGTATCGTCCGGCGCGGGTTGTAGACCTCCTGGCCGACCATCGACGAGATCTCGAAACCCGAAAACGCAAAACATAACGACGACCAGAAACTCATCGAGTCCCAGAAGTTTTCGCGCGGCAACAGTTCCGCCGGCGCAAATGACGTCGCGCTGCCGAGCGTGAAGAGCGCGATGGCGCCGCAGCCAATCAGGATCGCGGCCGGCACCCACGTCGCCACGCTGCCGACGTGTTGCAGCCACTTGCTCGCCGAAAACCCAAGCACGTTGAGGAATGTCGTCGCCCAGAGAAATCCCAGCACGAACGTGACGGAGTAGAAGCGATTGTCCGCCAGTCCTTCGGCGCCAAACGGAATCAGCGCATTGGCGGCCGCGAACAGCAGCAGCGCCGGAAAGTAAAACAGGTTATTGACCCACAGGCACCAGCCGCACACGAAGCCGTGCACCGGCCCGAAGGCGCGCCGCGCCCAGGCGTAAATGCCGCCTTGTTGCGGGTGACGGCTGGAGAGCTCGGCCAGAACCGCGGCGAGTGGCACAAAGAACAGCAGGCCCGCGAGGATCCAGAGCGTGACGGCGGGGGCGCCAATGCGCGCGCTGCGCGAGATCCACCGCAGGCCGACGACGGCGACGATGTTCATCGCCACGACATCCCAGAGCGTGAGCGACTTGATCAGCGAGAGAGGTGTGTTCGGCGCCGGCGCCCCGTTACTCACGAACGCGATTCTATGTCGTTCGAGTGCGCTGCGCCTCGCGATCCATGAAGTCCTTGAGCTCCGAGAGGGCGCCTTCCCAGCCGTGGCCCATGATCTGAAAGTATCGCTCCCAGCGCGGCCCGTCGCCTTCGCCGCTCTGCCGCACCGTCAACATCGTCTCGCGGCCGTTGCCGTGCGGACGCGCCTGCACTTCGAGCGCCATCGGGCCAATCGGATCGCCGTCCGGCGGCTGCCAGAAGGCTTCGGCGAGAAAGAACGCGGCGTTGGCGCGGTAATCGATGATCGTGCCGTGAAAGGCGCCGCCGAGCCGGCCGAGCACGTCATCCTTGAAGTCGGTGGCGTCCCACTCCACCGCATACATGCCGAGTGGCCGCGGGACGGTGAGCGAGCGCGTCACCATCCACCACTTTTTCAGGTCGGCCTCGTTGAAAAACGCGGCCATCACGCGCGC
>Ga0114129_10015188_pt1 | contig 10959 bp, 5 predicted proteins | sample RhiMetdeltSRZDD1_FD_80071 | JGI IMG/M metagenome (GOLD analysis project Ga0114129, IMG submission 80071) | Populus rhizosphere microbial communities from Tennessee, USA - Rhizosphere MetaG P. deltoides SRZDD1 (version 2) (version 2) | ecosystem: Host-associated > Plants > Roots > Rhizosphere >... | reverse complement strand
TGCTGATCGGGGTCGCGAAAGTGCTGATCGGGACTGCGAAAGTGCTGATCGGGACCGCGAAGGTGCTGATCGGCGACCCGGCCTGCGCCTGGCAGGCCGATCGCGGCCGCGACGACGACGACGCACCGCCAGACTGGAATCACGCTACGCAGCATTATAAATTTGGACCATGCGCTCACCGGCCGCCGCCCTCGCGCTCGGCGTTGTCGGGCTGTTGACGGCCGTGGTGTACGGAGCGCAGCCGGGGTCCGTCCCGGACGCCGACGGCTACGTCGGGTCGAACGCTTGCCAGCGGTGCCACGAACCTGAATACGACACGTGGCGGCGGTCGTTGCACGTGCAGATGACGAAGCCGATCGCCGAGGCGCGCGTGCTCGGCGACTTCCGTCCGGGGACGCGCGTGAGCGATCCGGCGCGCGCGTACACGATGGACACGCGCGACGGCCGGTACTTCATCAGCATCTCGCGCGGCGGCCGCACGGCGGAGCGGTTCGAGATCCACTACACGCTCGGGGCGCGGCGATTTCAAGGGTATCTCTCGAGGCTGCCCGACGGCCGCATCTATGTCCTCCCGATCTTCTGGCACAACGAGACCGGGCGCTGGATCGACTACCGCGAGATCACGCCCATCCCCGACGATCCCGCACACGACCTGCGGCAGATCTGGAACGTCTCGTGCGTGAACTGCCACGCGACGAACCTCGTGCGCAATTTCGACGCCGCCACCAACACCTTCAACACCACGTGGACCGAGATGGGCATCGGGTGCGAGGCGTGCCACGGTCCCGGGCGCGCGCACATCGACGATCCCGATCACCTGAAGGTCTTCACGATGAAGAAGGTCGCGCCGCGCGAAGTCTTCGACGCGTGCGGCTACTGTCACGGCAACAAGACGAACGTCTTTTTCGGATTCAAGCCCGGCGATCGGTACGAAGACTACGCATTGCCGTTTCTCATCAGCGAACCGATTCCCGACAACGATCCGCAGGGGGACTTCTGGCCCGACGGCCGTCCGAGCCGCTTCAACCGGCCGCAGGCGCTGACGCTCACCGGATGTTTTCAGAAGGGCGAGGCGACCTGCACGAGCTGCCATCGCATGCACGGCACGCAGAACAACCACGCGCTCAAGGTGTCGATCGATGCGCCGGATGGCGGCCACTCGCGCGAGAGCGACACGCTTTGCACGCAGTGCCACTCCACGGCGGAACCGGCGGCCCTTCGACTCGCGCGGCTTGCTCCCTTCGACTCCGCTCAGGGAGCCCGCAGCGAAATTCGAAGCGCTCAGGACATTCGACTCGTTCGGGAACGCGGGCCTGCCATGAGCGACGGCCGCGAAGCGGCCGAGTCGAATGGGCCTGCCATGAGTGACGGCCGCGAAGCGGCCGAGTCGAATGGTAACGGCGAGACGGCGTTCGGCAAAGAACACACGCACCACGATTCGCGATCGCAGGGCAGCCGCTGCATCAACTGCCACATGAGCGACGTGAACTGGCGCCTCTTCACGCGGCGGCTCGATCACACGTTCCAGCCGCCGGTGCCGGAGCTGACCGCGCGCTACGGCGTGCCGAACGCGTGCACGACGTGTCACGAAGACAAGTCGCCGGAGTGGGCGGCGGCGACGATGGATGAATGGTACGGGAACGGCGAGCGCCGGCAGGCGGTCGTCGCGCTGGCGGACACCATCTATCGCGCGGGGACAGGCGACACTGCTGTACTGGGAAACGTTGCGTCGCTGGCTGTCAATAAGTCACACGGATCGTTGATCCGCGCGAGCGCGGCCGAGTTCGCGGGCCAGCTGATTGCGCGGATCAATGAGGCAGGAAAGGCGGGAAAGGCAGGAGACGCATCGGTCGCAGGCCACAGCCTCAGCCCTGCGATCGTCAACGCGCTGATTGGCGCGGCAAACGATCCCGAGCCGGTCGTTCGCATTACGGCGGTGCGCGCGTTGAGCCTTGTCGACGATCCGCGCGTGGCGCCGGTGCTGGCCGCGCACCTGATCGACAGCGCCCGCGTCGTGCGCGTCAGCGCGGCCGAAGCGCTGATGAACCGCGGCGTGGCGGCGATCGACGGCCCGGCGGGGCAGGCGCTCTCGAACGCGCAGGATGAGTGGGCGGCGAGCCTCCGGACCTTCGGGGATATCGCGTCGGATCACACGACGCTCGGATGGCTGGAGGCGGCGCGAGGACGCGGCGACGAGGCGGTCACCGAGCTGCAGCTCGCCACGCGGCTCGATCCGGCCGACGCGCGGCCTCACGTCTATCTGGGCGTGCTGGCGGCGCGTCAGGGACGCTTCGAGGCGGCGCTGCAGAGCTTCAGAACTGCGAAGGCGCTGGCGCCGGGGTACCAGAATTTGGATCGCCTGATTGCGGAGGCCGAGAAGCGGATAACGAAGAACCATTGACAATGTACGTTCGCGTTATGATGTCCGGCGGTGGACATTCAATTTTTTGTCGTCCATCGGTCTCTTGCTGCTTTGGATGCGGTCAGTGTCCAGTCGAACAGCTCTCCAGGGAGGAGCGGAGGACATGAACTGTAAGATCGGCAAGTTCGCCACGTGGAGTGCGGCGCTCGCGCTCGTACTGGCTTTCGGTCACCCGGCCGCGGCGCAGGTGTTCACCGGCCGCATCGACGTGACGATCGAAGACACGACAGGTGGACGGCTGCCGGGCGTCAGCGTGGATCTCACCGGACCGGTCAACCAGAACCAGGTCACCGATGCGCTCGGCGAAGCGCATTTCCTGAATCTCCCGGTGGGCATCTACTCCGTGAAGGCGACGCTCTCCGGCTTCAACACCTTCACGAACAACAACGTGCAGGTCGCGACCGGCGCCGCCACGCCGCTCAACGTGAAGCTCGCCGTCGCCGGCACGGCGGAAACGATCAATGTCACCGCCGCGACGCCGATCATCGACGTCAAGCGCGAGACGACGACGACGAACGTCACGCTCGAGGAGCTGCAGAACATCCCGACGGCGCGCGACCCGTGGGTCGTGATGCAGACGGTCCCGACGATTTACGTCGACCGCGTCAACGTCGGCGGATCCGAGTCGGGCCAGCAGTCCAACTACATCGGCAAGGGCTCGGTGGGCACGGACAACACGTGGAACATCGACGGCGTGCCGATCACCGACATGGGGGCGACCGGATCGACACCGACCTACTACGCGTTCGACATGTTCCAGGAGATGTCGGTCACGACCGGCGGCGCCGACGCGAAGAACCCGACCCCCGGCGTGCAGTTGAACCTCGTGCTGAAGAAGGGCGCGAACACGCCGCATGGGAACGCCAGCATCTACTTCGAGAACGAAAGCCTGCAGTCGTCGAATATTCCGGCGGATCTCGTCGCCAGCCTCGGGGGCACCGGGAAAAAGGGCAACCGCACGGACCGGTATCTCGACGAGAGCTTCGATCTCGGCGGCCCGATCTTCAAGGATCGATTGTTCGCGTGGGGCTCGCTCGGCTACACGGACGTCCGCAACCTCACGCTCACGAGCCAGCTCGATGAGACGAAACTGAAGAACCAGGCGTTCAAGGTCGACGGCAACATCAATTCGAACGTCCGCGGCGACTTCGCCTTCTTCCGCGGCGACAAGCTGAAGTTCGGCCGCGGCGTCGGGCCGACACGCTCGATCGAATCGGCGTACAACCAGAGCGGACCGACGACGCTCTACAAGGGTGAAGGCAATTTCGTCCTCGGCCAGAAGCTGTTCCTGGCGGCGCGCTACGCGTACGTGTCCGGCGGGTTCACGCTCGATCCGATCGGCGGACGCGACAAGCCGTTCTACAAGGACGACGCGGGCGTGTGGCACAACTCGTACTACTTCTACACGACGAAGCGGCCGCAGTACTACGGCGGCGCCGACGCGAGCTACTTCGCCGGCAGGCACGAGGTGAAGTTCGGCTTCGCGTACCGCCGCACGCCGGTGAACTCGATCTCCGAGGTCAGCGGCGGCTCGATCTACTCGCTGTGGGTCGGCTACCCCGACATGGTCGCGTACGCGCAGCGCGACTACAACGTGAACACGGTTGGCAAGTACGCCAACGGGTACGTCACCGACACGATTACGCTCGACCGGCTGACGATCACCGCCGGCGTGCGCTTCGACCATCAGACGTCGTCGTACTCGGAAACGACGAGTCGCGCGATCCCGGGCATCGTGGTGATGCCCCAGCTGACCGCTCCGGCCGTGAACAACGCGTACGTCTTCAACGCGGTCGGCCCGCGCGTGGGCCTCACCTACGCGCTCGACGAAACGCGAAAGACGGTGGCGCGCGTGAGCTACGGCATGTTTGCGTCGCAGCTGCCGGCGAACGCGGCGTCGTTCGTCTCGCCGATTCAGCCGTATACGTACGTGTACTACAACGCGGTCGACCGCCAGACGAACGGGCAGCCATGTACGGCCGTCGGCGTCAACGGCTGCAACGGGTACGCGACGCTCAACGAGATCGATTTCGCCGCGGGCATTCAGGGCTCGAACGTCATCGACCTGCGGAATCCGGGCCGGCTGACGTCGGCGAACCGCGTCAGGTCGAACCTGAAAGCGCCGCGGACCAACGAGGCGATGTTCGGCGTCGATCGGGAGCTGATGCCGAACTTCGGCCTCAGCGCCACGGTGACGTACCGCTACATGAACAACCTGCTCTGGAATCCGGGCATCGGCCTCACGTCGGCCAGCTACGTGCAGACGGGCACGTTCTCGGGTACGTTCGCGAACGTCGGCACCGTCAGCATCCCGCTGTACGCCGTGCGCAGCGTCAGCGGTCCGGGCCGCGAGGCCCAGAACCGTCCCGACTACCACCAGCGCTATCTCGCGTTCGAGCTGAGCGCCACGAAGCGGATGGCGAACCGGTGGATGGGCCGGTTCGGGTTCGCGACCACGAGCTGGAACGAATACTTCGACAGCCCGGCCGCGATCCTCGACAAGACGCCGACGCCGTCGACGTCCACGCAGTTCGCGGACTATCGAGCCGCGGGCCCGGTCGTGAACGGCGGACCGGTGGTCGTGCAGACCGCGGGCAGCGGCAAGAGCCGGATCTACCTGCTGCCTCCGAGATATCAGCTCTCGGCGAACGGTCTCTACCAGGGGCCGTGGGGGATCGATCTCGGCGGCAATCTCACGCTGCGCCAGGGCTACAGCGAGCCGTTCTATCGCGACCGCGTGAACACGGCCGACGCGCTCGTCGCGAACAAGACCCTGCTCCTGACCGGGTCGGCCGACAAGTTCCGCCTCGAGACGGTGAGCACGCTCGACGTGCGCGCGGAGAAGATGTTCAAGTTCGGCCGCACGAGCTTCGCCGTCGACTTCGACGTGTTCAATCTGTTCAACCGGAACACCGTGCTCGGCAAGGAGTACAACGCGCGAGTCACCGCGTACAACAGCGTGCTCGAGATCATGAACCCGCGCATCGCGCGGCTCGGCGCGCGGTTCTTCTTCTGATCCGATCGGATCTGACTACGGCCGGCCGTGGCCGGCCGTAAGCGGATCGCGGCGCGTCACTCGACGGGACGTGCAGGGGCGGACCGAAGTGTCCGCCCTTCGCATTTCGGCCCCACCGGTTCCATCCGCCGTCTCGCCGTTCCCCTCACAGTTTTCGGAATCGCCGCGCTGACGCGGCTCGCGGTGGCGGCGAGCCTCTGGGATCTGCCGCTCGTCCGCACGCCGAAGCTCGATTCCGCTGAGTACCTCGCGTGGGCGCAGCGCCTCGCGTCCGGCGACTGGACGTGGCCGGTCGTCGCGCAGCACGGGCCGGGGTATCCGCTCGTCCTCGCCGCGTGGCTGACGCTCGCGTCGGGATCGCTGAAAGCGGTCCTCGTCGCGCAGGCGCTGCTCGGCGCGTGTACGGCGGTGCTGATTGCGTCCGGGGCGACGCGATGGTTCGGTCCGCGCGCCGGGCTCCTGGCCGGGCTCGCGTACGCGCTCTACGGCCCCGCGGTTTACATCGACGTCGCGATTCTCGCCGAAGGGCTTCTCGTTTTTCTTCTGTCGTTGGCTGTTTTTGCGCTGATGGCGGCGGACCTGCGTGTCCGCCCGTCCAGGGCCGACACACCGGTCGGCCCCTACGTAATCGCGGGTGTTGCGCTTGGCCTCGCGACGCTGACTCGGCCGACGGCGTTGTTCATCGCGGCGGCCTGCGCGGCGTGGCTGATCTGGAACCGGCGCCTGCGCGACGCCATCGTCCTCGCCGCGGCCGGCCTCGTCGTGCTCGCGCCGGCGATCGTCGCGAGCTGGAAGACGTCGCGCACGATCAGCCTCCAGGGATACGGCGGCCTCAACGTCTACATCGGCGATTCGCCGCTGCACGACGGCCGCGCGACGTTCAGGCTCGGCGCAGGGTGGGACGCGCTGAACGCGGAGGCGGCGCGCGCCGGCGTCGCGGATCCCGCGGCGCAGGATCGCTACTACCTCTCGAAGACGTGGCGTGAAATCCGGGAGCATCCGGGCGCGTTCGTCAGGCTGCTCGCCTCGAAGATCGTCTGGCTGGTTCAGGCGGAGGAGCCGCGCGACAGCCACAGTTACTACTTCTTTACCGGGCAGTCGCCGCTGCTTCGCGTGCTCCCGCGATGGTCCGTGCTGTTTCCGCTCGCGTGCGTCGGCATCGTCGTCGCGGGACCGCGCAGTCGCAAAACACCGCTGCTCTTCTACCTCGCCGGCGCCGCCGCGAGCGTCGTCTTCCTCGTCGTCGGTTTTCGCTATCGGATGCCGCTGGTGCCGGCGCTGGCCATCTTTGCCGGCGTCGGGCTCGCCGCCGCGATCGCCGCCGCGGCCGACCGGCGCGTGCGAGATCTCGCGATCGGCGCGGCGGTTCTCCTGGCGGCGCTGGCGGTGAGCCACGTCCGCACCGACGCGCGCAATCGCGACGTCGCCGAAGAGTGGGCGTTCACGGGCAGCTCGCTCGTCACGGAGCGTCGTCTCGGCGACGCGGAGGCGGCGTATCGCCGCGCGCTCGAGCTCGATTCACGGTCCGGCCTGGCGTGGGACGGTCTCGCCCTGACGCTCTACAACGCCGGGCGGCTGGCCGAGGCGAAGTCCGCGGTCGAACGGGCGCTCGCAATCGATCCGGAGAGCTCGCGCGCGCTCTTCCATCGCGGCCTCATCGACGAGCGCGAAGGCCGTGTGGCGGATGCCGCGGCGGCGTACGAGCGTGCGCTGCAGCTGAGCCCGCACGACGGGGAACTGACGCGGCAGCTCGCCGACGCGCGGCGCAAGATCGCGGTGGAGCTGGGCATGTCCGGCCGGACGAAGGAGGCGCGCGACGCGATGCGCCGCGTCCTCGATCTGACGCCGGCGAACGGCGACGCGTGGCTCGACCTCTGTCTGCTGTCGCTGGATCTGCACGACACCGCCGCCGCGGCCGACGCGCTGCAGCGCGCCCGCAACCTTGGCGCCGAGCCGAATCGTCTCGCCTTCGCCGCCGATGCGCTCGCACGCGCACGCTGAGCCTTCGGCGAAGGCGGTCAGGAGCTACTTCGGCGCTGGCATCCAGCTCAATCGCGTCAGGCCCGCGCGCGCGGCGTCGGCGTACGGGCCGCTCATGTCGATGTACCGCTGATAGTTCTCCATCGCCTCGGTCCGATCTCGTTCGTTGGAGACCCACGTGCGGAGCTGCTCGACATAGCGCCGCGAGCGGACATACCGCATCTCCAGCGCCTTGGCGAGATTGAAATAGCCGGTCGATTCGCCCGGACCGAGCGCGATCGCCGATCGAAATGACTTGATCGCGTCGTCCAGCGCGCCGCGGACGGTCTGCACGACGCCCAGCGCCTCGAAGATCTCCGGATCGCCCGGCCATTGCGCCAGAGCGGCGCGCGCGACGCGGATCGCGCGATCGTACTCCTTCACCTGCAGGTAGGCGTCGATGAGATCGAAGTAGACCGGCTCGAACGTTGGCGTACTGCCGCGCACGCGCTCCCACGCGGCGGCGGCCTCGCGGTACTGCCCGAGCGCGTACGTCGACATGCCGAGCGTGTAGTGCACCCACGGCTGCGGTGCCGGGCGCGCAGCCGCGATCGACAACCGCGCGCGCGCCGCCTCGACGTCGCCGCGCTGATAGGCGTCCCAGCCGGCGGACGCATCCGGATCGCGCTCGTGCAGCGGATCGAGCTGCATTGCGTGCTCCTGCGCGTCCGGCCGCACGCGAACGCCGCTTGCGTTCGGCGTACGCGCCACGACGGCTCCGGTCACCGTCGTCGCTTCGACCGGTTCGACGATCGCGTGAGGCTCGGGCGGCCTCTCCGGCTCCGCGATCGGCACGGTCGGCGTCGCGGATCCACCTTCGCTCCTCGGAAGTGACTCGGAGCTACGGCGGGCAAGCGATGTCGCGACATATCCGCGTCGCGCGCGAACGGACACGTCCGGTCGCCGGACCTTCACAGAGATCGGATGAAAGCGGCCGTCGGCTGGCGAGGACGGTCGAAACGCCAGCACGTAGTAGCTGCTCGCGTCGTCGACGATCGTCGAGACGGCGGAGTCGAAATCGTTCCTGTTTCGCACGACGAAGCCGCCCGAGTCGACGGCGAGGCTGTTGATCGAGTCTTCGGTGGCGCCGGCGTCCATCAGACTGCCGAGCGCCTCGGTCCTGCCGGGCGTGTCGCCGCGGAGATGTTCGGCAAGGCCGTGCGTGTCCAGACCGCGCGCGTCGAGCGTGTAAACGCGTGCGTTCGCGCGGGCGGCCGCCGCAACCGTGTCGCGCAGGAGGCCGGCCGCATCGCCGAGGATGAAGCCCTCGGACATCATGAGCACCGTCTTGCGTCCGTCGAGCCGCGTCAGCCCCCCGAGGAGCCCCTCGACGGTGTGCAGCGTCGTGTCCGTTTCTGCCTGAATCCTCTTCGACAGCGTGTTCGCCTTGATCGTGATCTGCGTCTCGGCGTACTGCGGTCCGGCCCGTCCGCTGCACTGGCCGGGATCATCGTTGCACGCGCGACGCACCGCCTCCTCGAGGACGGCGTCGTTGCGCCGATCGATCGCGAACACCTCGCTTTCGTTCATGCGCGGCCATCGCTGCAGCTCGATCCGGGCTGCGTTGGCGTCTCCGCTCGGCTTCGCCGCGCGAACGGCCTTCAGCAGCTCCTCGCGATCGCTCGTCAGCCGATCGTTGACCATCCGGCCGCGCGCCAGCACGCCGCCGACATCGCCGCTTCTGAAGTGCCGCGAGAACAGCTGCTCGGCTGCCGCCTGCGTGCGCTTGAAGCCGGCCGGCGTCAGGTGCCCATCGTCGAACATCACGACGAACACGCGCCGGGCGGGGGCAGTAGAGGACACGACGGGCGACACACTGCCGGTTGCCGCCGGTGATGCCGCCGGCTGGGCGCGCGCGAGATGCAGGTAGAACTGCTGGATGGGCTGCGGCTGTCCTGCCTCTTCGAGAACGAAGTCGTCGACCGACAGATCGCCGACGAACGCGCCGTTGCTGCCGCGGACGACGACGTCCACCTCGACGAGGTCGGTCCCGCCGCGAAAGATCGGCGGTGATTGGGCCGCCGGCTGCTGCGCGCGCGGCGCGGCCGTGAGGCCGGCGACAATCGCCGCGACGACGATTGGCGCGCGAACGTTCATGGATTTACCTGACGGTGACGTCCGCGACCGTCAGCCGGTACTTTTTACGATCCTGCCGCTCGAGCCAGGCGATGCGCCTGCCGTCGCTCGACCAGGCGGGGAGCGTCGCCGCTTTCGCGCCAGCGAGCTCCTGGTGATGGCCAGACTCGTCGAGGACGACGATCGGACCGCCGTCGCGCTTCGTGTACGCCAGATAGGGAAGCGGTGCCGGCGCCCACGTGAAGTTCACGCCCGGCGTCACCGCCTCGTTCGCCCACTCGCCGATCGTTTCGTTTCTGACCTTGAGCGTGTAGACGATCACGGTCTGCGACTGATCGGCAACCGACGCGACGTCCTCGAGCGTGGTGCCCGCCGTCGGATCGGCGGTGCCGCCCTTCGCCAGCACGCCGCCGGTCGGCGCGCTGGTCGATCGCCGCGTCACCTTGCGCGGTCCGTCGACCGCGATCCTGAACGTGGATGCCGCGGGCGATCCCTGCGCCGACTTCCAGTCCCAGTACTTCGCCCCCCACGCCGGTTCCTGGCTCGTGTCCTTGATCGACGCCGGCGACGCGAGGTAGTGATGCGTCGACTTTATCGCGCCAGCCCGATCGCGCTCGACCGTCTGAATGTAGAACTCCGAGCCGTCGGGCGACCACGCGAGGCGTGCGACGTCGCCTTTCAGCCTGCCGGTGTCGAGCTCGACGATCGATTGCGGCGCGCCCAGCGTCACCTGACGCGCGTCGGGCGCCGCTTGCAGGAGCGTCGATGCGAGTGCGAGCGCGAGAACCACCATGGCGTCCTCATCTTAGTGTGCTTCGTGAGCGTTGTGGTTCGTCAACGCGGTGCGCCAAGTTTCGCGAGCGCAGCCCTGGCTTCCGCCAACCCCGGTTCCAACGCAAGCGCGCGGCGGTACTCGGCCGCCGCAGTCCTGACGTCGCCGCGCGCCTCGGCGATCTGCGCGAGGCCGAAGTGCATTCTCGACCGACGATATCCCATCTCGATCAGCTTTTCGAACTGCGGTTTCGCCGCATCGTACTGCCGCAGCTGCATCGCGAGGCTCGCCAGGCTGGCGCGCGCCTGCGGATCCGATCCGTTGGCGTGCACGGCCGCGTCGTATTGCGCGAGCGCCTCGGCGTAGCGGCCCTGCCGCTCGAGGATTTCGCCGCGCACGAGCGCGACCTCGCTGCTGCCCGGCTCCCGCGCCGCGGCGGCGTCGATTTTCTGCTGCGCGCGCGCGACGTCGCCCATCGCGAGGAACACGCGCGCCTGCGACACCATCGGCGCCGTGCTATGCGCGTTCAGCAGCGCGGCCGCGTCGTACTCGCCGAGCGCCGTCTCGAACTGCCGCTTCGCGACGTACGCATCGCCGAGAAACAGGTGCAGCTCGTACGATCGCTCGTTGATCGCGACGAGCTTCTTCAGCTCC
>Ga0114129_10015184_pt1 | contig 10961 bp, 10 predicted proteins | sample RhiMetdeltSRZDD1_FD_80071 | JGI IMG/M metagenome (GOLD analysis project Ga0114129, IMG submission 80071) | Populus rhizosphere microbial communities from Tennessee, USA - Rhizosphere MetaG P. deltoides SRZDD1 (version 2) (version 2) | ecosystem: Host-associated > Plants > Roots > Rhizosphere >... | reverse complement strand
TTGTCGCGGACGTAGTCGGTGATGGCCAGCAGCTCGAAGGCGGCGAGCGGTCCGAGAATGACATTGACCTTGTCGCGCTCGATCACCTCCTGCGCCTTGGTCTTGGCGCCGGCCGGATTACCGCCGGTATCGGCCACGATCAGCTCGATCTTGCGGCCGGCAAAGGTGCTGTTCTTTTCCTTCAGGAACGCGGCGATGCCTTGCTCCATCTGAATGCCGCCCTGGGCGAGCGGTCCGGTCTTAACCGTGAGCAGGCCGATCTTGAACGGCGCCGCCTGCGCCAGCACCATCGGCGCTTTCAATGTCGCAAGGCCGACGCCGGCGCCCGCCAAGCCCTTGAGTACTTTCCGGCGATGTACAGTCATGTTTCCGTCTCCCATGGCTTGCAGTCTTTCCAGACCTGTTTTGGGGTCAGCATGGCGTGTTTTTGCGCCTGCCGCTACTCCCCCGCGCAGAAAGGCCGACCCCCGATCGCGGGACCAGCTATTCAGCGTCGGAGGACTGGCTTTTGCGGACGGCGGCAATTGCCTATCGTTGCCGAGGCGGGCCGCCGTGACATCCGGCCGCAGGGGAGTGCGCCCATGAAGCTGTTCTCGTTCTGGCGGTCGCTCGCGACCTTCCGCGTGCGCATCGCACTCAACCTCAAGGGCATCGTGCCCGAGGAAGTGGTGGACGTTGACCTGATGAAAGGCCGCCAGCGCGAGGCGGCGTTCCGCGCGGTCAACCCGCAGATGCTGATACCCGCGCTCGAGGACGACGGAACGGTCCTGTTCGAGTCGCTCGCGATCATCGAGTATCTCGAAGAGCTCCATCCGAAACCGCCGTTGCTGCCGGCCGACCCGCGCGGGCGCGCCCGCGTGCGCGGCCTCGCGCAGATCGTCGCCTGCGACGCCCACCCGCTACTGGTGCCGCGCGTGCGCGACTACCTCGAGCACCAGTTCAAGCTCGACGAGCCGACGCGGATGACGTGGTGCCGTCACTGGATCGCCGAGGCGCTGCAGGCGCTCGAAACCCATCTCAAGAATGAAAAGGCGACCGGGCGCTATTGCCACGGCGACGCCGTCACCGTCGCCGACATCTGTCTCGTCAGCCACGCGGTGGGGGCGAAATTCTTCAAGGTCGATCTGGCGCCGTTCCCGACCGTGTCGCGCATCGTCGATACCTGTCTTGCGATCGACGCCTTCGCCCGCGCCCATCCGCTCAGGCAGCCGGGTGCGCCGGCTTCGGTGTGACTCTCTGCGTCGTGCGCGGGTTTGACCCGCGCATCCATCCTTTACGAAGAAGATGGATTGCCGGGACAAGCCCGGCAATGACGCGAGCTATTGGCATCCGCCGTCATCGTGCAGACGGCGCCGACCGGCTCACTCCGCCGTGATGCCGGCGTCCTTGATGACCTTCTGCCACTTGGCAAGGTCATGCGCGATGAGATCGCGCAGTGCCTCGGGCGGACCGCCGGCGGTAACCAGGCCCTGCCGTGCCAGCGTTGAGGCCATCTGCGGCGAGCCGAGGAATTCGTTGAGCGTCCTGTTGTAGCGCGTCACGACGTCGGCCGGCGTTCCCGCCGGCGCCAGCAGCCCGAACCAGAGATCGACGTCGAAGCCCTCGACGCCCTGCTCGATCAGCGTCGGCACATGCGGCGCGGCCGGAACCCGCGCGGGACTGGCAACGCCCAAAATGCGGATCTGCTTGTCTGCGGCGAGCGGCAGCGCGACGTGGGTCGGCACGAACATTGCGCTGACATGGTTGCCGACGAGATCGGACATGACGCCGGAGGTGCCTTTGTACGGAATGTGGACGAGATCGGTCTTGGTCGCCTGCTTGAACAGCTCCATGGCGAGATGATGCGGGGTCGCGAAGCCGGGCGAGCCATAGTTGATCTGTCCCGGCCGCGCCTTGGCGTATTCGATGAACTGCCGCACGGTCGCCGACGGCACCGAAGGATGGACGGCGAGCACGATCGATCCGGTCGCCACCTTCACGACCGGCGTGAAGCTCGCCACCGGATCGTAGGGAATGCTCTTGAACAGGCTGACATTGGTGACGAAGGTCTTGGCGATCATCAGCAGCGTGTGGCCGTCGGGCGCGGCGCGCGCCGCCACCTGCGTGCCGATATTTCCGCTCGCGCCCGGCTTGTTGTCGACGACGACCGGCTGGCCCCAGCGATGCGACAGCTCGGCGCCCAGCGAGCGCGCGAGAATGTCGATACCGGTGCCCGGCGTGTAGGGAACGATGATCGTGATGGCGCGCCCGGCGACCTGCGCCACGGCGGGGAACGACACAGACAGGACGGCAAGCACGCAGGCGGCTATTCGCAGCGGACGGCATGCGGCTTCGCGGGGCGTCATGAACTCCTCTTAGGCAGCCTCACGACCGTCTTACCGCAATCACCCTCGCGAAGCGAACAGCCAGGCGCCCTGTCCTAGTTCGCTCGGGAACTGCGCGACCAGTCCTTTGTCAGTCTTTCGCGGCTTGAGACCGCCCGCCACCAGAACCGCCTCGAGCGTCGCCAGTGATCGGACGACGATCTCGTAGCTCCCCATGAATGGCAAGTCGGGGATTGGCACTTCCGGGAACCGGCTCGCGAATGCATCGGCGGTGACAAGATCGATCCGGCCGCGGTCGAGCGCGATCGTTCGCCCTGACGGCGATGGACGCGCCTCGCGACCTGTAAACCGCGCAAAGCGGCGCGCCGCCTCATCGATGTCCGCGACCGCGATCGTGATGCCGGTGAGGGCGAGCGCACCGTTGGGATGGGACAGCCAGCGCTGCTGCCACAGCATGGCCTCGGTCCGATGGGTCAGAATCTGGACGCGCCCCTCGGGCATCTGTCCGGGTTCGGGGCGCGCGATGGTGAAGGCCACGGTCCCCGGCGCGCCGCCGGTGTCGACCGGCCGCTGCATCTGGACCAGCGGCTGCACACGCAAGCCACTGTCGGTGAGCCGGCGGTGCGCCTTCGCCGCATCCGCAACTGTCAAGGCGGCGAGGTGGACGCCCGGATAGCGCGCCATCGCCGCTTCGAGCTCGCGGCCGAGCGGCGTATCCGCGGTCTTGAACAGGACCTCGAGGTAGCCGCGCGTCAGCATGGCGGTGACGTTTCCGGTTCCAGCCGACTGCGGTACGCCGCCCGGGACGGGGTTCACCTGTACCGAAGCCGGCGTCGGCGCAAAGCCGGCGCGCGCGAGCGCGCGCCTTGCGGCCTGCGGGTCGCGCACGAAATGGCCGACATGGTCGAGGAAAATCTCCTCCCCAACCGGAAGCTGACGGTCTGTTGTTTCTCTCGCAGCAAATTGATCGGCCAAGCCGCTTCTCCCGGACCTTGCAGGCGCCACCTTACCCGAAAATGCCGCGCCCCATGCAGGGCAGGGCGCCGCAAGACCGTGCTACGATCCGCCGGCATGACGCACGCGAACGATATCGGCACACGGACTGGCGCAATCGCTCCGGATCTTCGCCCGGCCGGAACGTCACAGCCGGCGCTGTCGTTCCAGAACGTTTCCAAGGAGTTTGCGGCGGCGGATGGGACCCGGCTCGAGGTCCTGCGCGGCGTGAGCTTCGACGTGCCGGTCGGCGAGATCGTGGCCATCATCGGCCCGTCCGGCGCCGGCAAGAGCACGCTTCTCAACCTCGCCGCCGGGCTGATCGCGCCCGACCGCGGCAGCATCAAAGTCATGGGTCAGGACACGCGCTCGCCGATGGACTGGCGCTGCGTCGGCTACATGTTCCAGGACGACCGGCTGCTGCCGTGGCGCATCGCCGTACGTAACGTTGCGCTCGCGCTCGAAGTCGGCGCGATGCCGGCGGCCGAGCGGCTGCGGCGCGCCCAGGACGCGCTCGAACTGGTCGGGCTTGGTCAATTCGCGAACGCCTATCCGCACGAGCTGTCCGGCGGAATGCGCAGCCGCGTCGCGCTCGCGCGCAGTCTTGTCGGCGAGCCGCGTATCCTCTTGATGGACGAGCCGTTCTCGCGTCTCGACGCGCAGACGAGAGGCAGCATGCAGCGGGAAGTCTTGCGCATCCAGGACATGCGCCACGTCTCGATCCTGTTCGTCACGCACGATGTGGAAGAGGCCGTTATCCTCGCCGACCGCATCGTTTTGCTATCGCCGCGGCCGGCGCGGGTACGCCGGAATATTCCGGTTTCGATTCCGCAGCCTCGGATCGGGACCGGCGCCGCCGTGGCGCTGACCGCCGAATTGAGGGCTTCGCTCGAAGCCGACACGATAGAGGAGATATCCGCATGATTGTTTTCAGGAGTTTGCTTGCGGCGGCCGTCGCCATCTGCGCCATCACCGGCGCGAACGCCCAGGAGAAGATCAAGGTCGGCTATTGGACAAGCGGCTTCAGCGTCGGCTTCGGCGCGGTGTTCGAGCTTGGCAAATTCCTGGAGCAGCAGGGGCTGCAGCCAGAATATTTCCGCTTCGCCGACGTCAACGGTCCGACCAAGGCAATCATCACCAACTCGATCGACGTCGGCTTTGCCGCGGCGACCACCGGCGCCTTCACGCTCGGCATCCAAGGCGCGCCGATCGAGATCGTGCTGGCAACCCAGATCGCGGAGGCGACCTTCGTATCGAAGGAGGGATCGCCGATCAAATCGATCGCAGACCTCAAGGGCAAGAAGGTCGGCATGTCGCCGGTCGGCAGCGCAACTTATGCCATTGCCGCCGCGGTGCTCGAGCGCAATCACGGGCTCAAGCGTGCCGATTACACGCCGGTCCCCGGCAACGAGGGCCAGCTCGTGCAGTTCCTCCAGCGCGGCGACATTGATGCGGCGGCATTGCGCGCGGTGACCATCGCTTCGGTCCCCGACCTCAAGCTGCAGGTCCTCGGGCAACTGGTCGACGACTGGAAGAAGATGACCCGATCCGATGCGGCGCCGATCCTGGCCTCGTCCATCGTCCACAAGGATTATTCGCGCCAGCATCCCCAGGCGGTGGTGAAATTCGTGCGCGCGATGATCGCGGCCACGCGTTTCGGCCGCGAGCAGACCGACAAGGCCGCCGAGATGCTGCGCCAAGCCAGCAATCTCGACGCCCGGGACGCGACCTCATACGCCCGGCTCTGGAACGACATTTACACTGCGACGATGGAGCCGGAGACGGTCGCCACTTACAAGACGATGGCGGAGATCTTCCGCGCCAGCGGGACCATTGAGGGGACGGTGCCGGACAGTCTGTTCGCCACCGGCCCGTACCAGCAAGCCAAGCGGCAGCCGTGAGCGTCATTACCCACGACGACGCGCGCGCATACGGCCGCGCGTCGATCGTGCTCCAGCGCAGCGCGCTTGTGCTGCTGCTGCTGGCGCTGTGGTGGCTCGTAGCGCTCGCGGTGCCGCCCTATGTGCTGCCTGCACCCGATCGCGTGTTCGCGCGCATGCTGCAGCTCTTCCGCGGCGGCGATCTGCCGGAAAATGTCTTGACCACGCTCGGCCGGGTCTGCGCCGGCTTCGCCATCGCGGTCGCGATCGGCGTGCCGGCCGGTATCGTGCTCGGATCCAATCGCGCGCTGGGAACGTTCTTCGAGCCGGTGCTGCCGGTCCTCAACACGGTGTCGTCGGCGATCTGGGCGATCTTCGCCATCATCTGGTTCGGGCTGTCACCGATGACGCCGATCTTCGTCGTGTTGATGACGGCGTTTCCACTGATCGTGACCAACGTCTGGCAGGGCACCCAGGCGGTCAACGCCGATTACGTGGAGCTGGCGCAGGCGCTGCGGCTATCGCGCATGAAGACGCTGATCAAGATCTACCTGCCGTCGATCCTGCCTTTTTTCTTCTCCGGCGCGCGACTCGCCTTCGGGTTCGGCTGGCGCGTGAGCCTGGTTGCGGAGACGCTCGGTGCTTCGAGCGGCGTCGGCTACCGGCTCAAGCAGGCGTCGGACCTGATCCAGATGGATCAGGTGTTCGCCTGGACCATCGTGCAAGTCGCCTTGATGCTGGTGATCGAGATCGCGTTCTTGCAGCCGCTCGAACGCCGCCTGTTCCGCTGGCGCCGCGACGTGCGCGCATGAGACGCAGCGACGCATGCGCAACACGCGTCACGGGTTGGCATTCGCTGGAGGCCTGCCATATGTTCCGGCATCTGGATGCACGCGTGAATGAGGATCACCATGAACCGGCGTGAAGTCTTGGGATTGAGCCTGGCGTCGTTATCGGCAACCGCCTTGTCGCCGCTGCCGGCCTTCGCCCAATCGAAATATCCGGAACGTCCGATCCGGCTGATGGTGCCGTTTTCCGCCGGCGGCGTGGTGGACGCGGTCGGGCGGCAGTGGGCGGAGCGGGTCAAGCCGCACCTCGGCACGATCGTGATCGAGAACCAGGGCGGTGGCGGCGGCACCATCGCCGCCGGCGAAGTGGCGCGCGCACAGCCCGACGGCTACACGCTGCTCCTCTCCAATACCAGCGTGATGGTGCTCAATCCGGCGATCATGGCCAAGGTGCCGTACGACCCGATCAAGGATTTTGCGCCGATCTCGATCCTGGCCATCTCGGCGAGCGGGATTATGGTGCATCCGTCGGTGCCGGCGAAGACGCTGAAGGAGTTTATCGACTACGCCAAGGCAAATGACAGCAAGCTCTCCTACGGCTCCGCCGGTGCCGGCACTATGACCAATCTCGCCGGCGAACTGTTCAAGCTCACTATCGGCGCACCGGGAATCACCCATGTGCCTTACCGGGGCGCGGGACCGAGCATTGCCGATCTGGTGGGCGGCCAGATCCAGATGGCGACCATCAATGTCACCGGGCAGCTCCTGGAACTCCATCGCGCCGGCAAGATCCGCATCCTCGCGGTCACCTCGCCGCAGCGGCTGAAGGGCGCGCCGGACATCCCAACTGCGGTCGAGTCCGGGCTTCCGAACATGGTGGCACAGCTCTTCACCGGCCTGTTCGCGCCCGTCCGGACGCCGAAGCCGATCCTCGATCAGATCTACCAGGCGTCGCAGAAGGTCATGACCGACACCGCCATGCAGAATGCGCTGACAGAATCCGGGCTCGAGCCGATCGTTGACTCGAGCCCGGAAAAGACGCTCGCGTTCATGCAGGAAGAGGTGGTGCGCTGGGCCCCGGTGGTGAAAGCCGCCGGCCTGAAGCAGGAGTGACGGTTACAGTCCTGCTTGCGATCGGCTCTCGCCGCGGACGCGCTCCTCGGCAAGTCGGTGCAACGCCACCCGATCGACCTTGTTGGTCGAGGCGAGCGGCAATTCGTCGACGAACCACACAAAGCGTGGGTGCTGGTAGGCCGGCGCATTGGCGAGCGCGAATCGCTTGATTTCGTCCTCGCTCGCCGTGTGTCCGGGCTTGAGCACGACGAAAGCGACCGGCTTCTGGCCCTTGATCTCATCGTCGATCGGCACCACGGCGGCCTGTGCGATGTCCGGGTGGCGTTCCAGCATGCGTTCGACGTCGGCGGGATAGATGTTCTCGCCGCCCGAGACGAACATATCGTCAGTGCGGCCGACGAAATAATGGAAGCCGTTGGCGTCGCGTCGCAACACATCGCCGGTGATGTAGAAGCCGTCGGCGGTGAATGGCGGCTTCACGCCGGGCCGGTTGTGATAGCCGAGCATCAGCGCCGGACATTTCATCTCGAGCTCGCCTTGTTCGGCGTTGCGATTGCCGCCGTCGACGAGGCGGAGCTGCACCCGCGGATGCGGATAGCCGACCGACAGTTCCGGCTGCGGCAAGCCCTTCGGGTGCGGACCGAAAACGACCGGTCCCCCTTCGGTGGTGCCGTAGGCATTGGTCACCGACGCATGCGGCAGCGCGTGGCGCAGCGCCTCCATCAGGCTGTGGCTGACCGGCGCCGAACCCATGCGCACGAACTCGACGCTGGACAGATCGGTGGCGGCAAGCAGGTCCTTCTCGCGCAGCATCATCGCGATCATCGGCGGGACCGCGGTAAGCCAGGTACAGCGATAGCGCTCGATCGCCGCGATATAGGCCCGCGCGGTGAACTGCGGCAGCAGCACGATGGTTGCGTGCGCCAGGCAGGCGAGCAGGCTGAGCGCGAGCGCATTCATATGGTAGAGCGGCGCCGCGATCAGGTAGCGATGGCGCGAGAGGTCCTGCCCGCCGAGCCGCGTCTCCGCCACCCAGATGTGGCTGCGGTGCGAAAGCACGACGCCCTTCGGCACCCCGGTCGAGCCCGACGTGTAAAGGAACATCGCCGGCTCGTGAGGTGCCGGCGTGATCGCCTCGAACGGGCCGTTATCGAGGAACCGGTCAAAGCTGTCGGCGCCGCCGTCGCCGAAACAGACGACCGGCAGACCGGGCGGACAGTCGGCGCGGCGCGCACGGTCGCAGAATATGAGCTTGGCGCCGCAGTCCTCTAAGATGAAATGGATGGTCTGGCGCGGGAATTTGAAATTCACCGGCACCGCCACCAGCGCGGCGCGCATGATCCCGTAATAGGCCGCCAGATATTCGGCGCGGTTGGCGGAAAGGATCGCGACGCGCTCGCCGCGCTTGAGCCCGCGCCGGGTCAGTGCCCGCGCGACCCCATTGACCATTGCATCGAGCGTCGCATAGCTGAATTCGCGCGGGCTCTGTTCGCCGCCGAGATCGATGATCGCCAGCTTGGCGAGATCGCGGTCGCGCCGGATCAGATCGCCGAGATTCGAAAAGCCGGCCATGGTTGCGCTTCGATCAACTCTTGGGCGGAGCGGTGAAATAGGTGCCACGGCCGCTGGCGACGAGCTTGCCGTCCTTGTCGAATACCTGCGCCTCGGCGGTCGAGAACTGGCCGCCGAAGCGGACCACCTTGCCGCGCGCGGTGAGATCGCCGGGCATGGCAGCGGCGTGATAGTCGACGCGCAGGTCGACGGTCGGCGCGCCGCGCCCGGTCCGCTTCACCATCGCCCAGTCGGCGGCGAGGTCGACGAGCGCGGCGAGCACGCCGCCGTGGGTATAGCGCCGCTCCGGGTTGACCACCCATTCCTCGCGCCAGGTGGCCTTGAGCTCAATACCGTCGTCGTGGACCGCCACCACCTTGAGTCCGAGCCACTGGTGATATGGGCCGCGGGTGATCAGCTCCTGCACGCGCTCGGCGGTCAGCTCTTCGCTCATTGTCGCTCCTGCATTGGTCGCATCACGGCGCTACCACGACCTTGCCGATCACCTCGCGATCCTGGATCAGGCGCAGGCCCTCGCGCGCCTGGTCGAGCGGCAGCACCTTGTCGATCACCGGCTTCATCTTGCCGTCCGCGATCAGCTTCATCAGCGCCTGCAGATTGTCGTCGTAGAAGCTGTTCGAGCCGATGATCTTGAGCTCGAAGCTCCACACGTAGCGCAAATCTTCCTTCGGGTCGTAGCCGGCGGTGGCGCCGCATACCAACAGCTTGCCGCCGCGCTTAAGACAGCGGAGCGACGGCACCCAGGTGTCGCCGCCGGTGAAATTGATCACCGCGTCGACGCCGCCCTCATAGGACCGGCGCTGCGGCTTGCCGTATTTCTCGACCGCCCATTTCGACCAGTCGGTCTTGGTGTAATCCACCACCTCGTCGGCGCCGAGCGCCTTGAGGCGCTGCAGCTTCTCAGCGCTGCCGGCGCAGGCGATCACTTCGGCACCGAGCAGCTTGGCGAGGATGACGCAGCCGGTGCCCACGCCGCCGCTGGCGCCGAGCACGAGCACGCGCTCGCCGCGCTGCACCGTGCCATGGGTGACCAGCATGCGGTGCGCCGTGCCGTAAGCAACTGGCAGCGAGGCGGCTTCCTCGAAGGTCACGCGATCGGGCATGGCGACGAGCTGATCGGCGGCGACCAGGCAATATTCCGCCATGCCGCCGTCGAGCATCTCGCCCATCAAGCCCTTCTTCTTGTTGACCGGGTTGACCAAGACCCGGTCGCCGACCTTCCAGCCCGACACGCCGGCGCCCACCTCGGCGATCTCGCCCGCCATGTCGAGCCCAATGATCACCGGTAGCGGCACCTTGATCCCGGGCATGCCGCGCATGGTGAACACGTCGTGGTAATTGAACGACGACGCCCGCACGCGGATGACCACGTGGCCGTCGGTCACCTTGGGCGCAGGATGGTCGTTGACGACTTCCAGATCGTCGAGCCCGCCGTGCTTGCGCAGAACGAGCGCCTTCATGGTCTTGCCGGCATTCACTTTATTGTCCTTCCGCGCATGGATTGCCGTCCGGGCCCGGTCTAAGTAGCTTAGGCCGGCGCCGCCAACAACCTCCAGCGTTGCGCGTTTTCGGAGATCAGGGATGCAGGAGAATTTTCGCCAGTTCCTCGATCGGCTGCGCCAGACCGGCGAGCTTGTCGACCTGCATCAGGCCGTCGATATCCGGCACATCGCGACGCTGGTCGACCAGGCCAAGACCGCGCTCTATTTCCACAACGTGATCGGCTACGACATGCCGGTGGTGTCCGGCATCATCCGTTCACGCGAGCGCGCCATGATGGCGCTCGGCTGCGAGACCTATCGGGAGATCGAGGACAAGCTGGCGCAGGCAATCGCCAAGCCGATCCCGCCGAAACATCTGAAGACGTCGCCGACGCGCGAGGTGGTTCTGCTCGGCGACGACGTCGATCTCTACAAGCTGCCGATCCCGATGTCGTCGATCTATGACGGCGGACCGATGATCACCGCCGGCGTCGTGATCGCGCGGGACCCGGAGCTCGGCATCAACAGCGGCATCTACCGCTTTATCGTCAAGGAGAAAAACCTCACCGGCATCGACATCGTCACGCCCAACAACATGCGGCTGTTCGCGCAGCGCGCCTTCGAACGGAAACAGCCGCTGCCGATCTCGATCTCGATCGGCACCCATCCGATCGAGATCACCGGCTCCGGCTATCGCGCGCCGCTCGGCGTCGATGAGATGGCGATCGCCGGCGGCCTGCGCGGCGGGCCGGTGGAGCTCGCGCCCTGCCAGACCATCGACCTGCCTTACATCGCCGACGCCGAGATCGTGCTGGAAGGCGAGATCCTGCCGACCGGCTGGACCTGGCC
>Ga0114129_10015183_pt1 | contig 10961 bp, 7 predicted proteins | sample RhiMetdeltSRZDD1_FD_80071 | JGI IMG/M metagenome (GOLD analysis project Ga0114129, IMG submission 80071) | Populus rhizosphere microbial communities from Tennessee, USA - Rhizosphere MetaG P. deltoides SRZDD1 (version 2) (version 2) | ecosystem: Host-associated > Plants > Roots > Rhizosphere >... | reverse complement strand
GTACGTGGCGCACCGACTGGGGCATCATCCTGGTCGGACTGATCGTCGTCGAGCTCGGGCTGGTGCTGTGTACGCCGGCGATCGTGGGCCTGGTCGCGCGGGTCGGCCGGGCGCTGCCGCTGGCCCCCCGGATCGCGCTGCGCGAAACCTCGCGCAACCGCACCGCCGCCGCACCGGCGATCTCGGCGGTCATGGCCGCCGTCGTCGGCAGCCTGGCCATCGGCGTCATCGTCGCCGCCAGCGACGAGCGCGACCGTCACGAGCACCACACGCTCAGCCAGCCGGGGGACGTGAGCGTCTTCAGCCTCGGGTCCGGACCCAAGGGGCGGACCGTCGACCAGCAGGCACTGCCGGCCGAGGTGAGCGAGGCATTGCGGGCGAGCCTTCCCGTCGAGCAGGTCTACGACGTCTGGTTGCCCGGGTGCGCGACCGACTGCTTCGTGCAGGTCCAGAGACCAGAGGCGGTCGCCTGCCCGTACGAGAGGCTGCGTGAGCCGACGGCGGCCCAGCAGCGGGCCGCCCGCCGGGATCACCGGTGCGACGGGGCCGGCAACCTGTACACCTATTTCGGCGGGCTCGGCAGCTCCGGCAGTGGAATCCTCTTCGTCATCGACCCGGACACCGCCGGGGCCGTTCTCCACCTCGCCCCGGCGGATGCCGCGCCCGTCGCCGCCGCGCTGCGCTCCGGAGCCGTCGTCGTCGACGATCCCCGCGACGTGGTGGACGGGCGGGTGTCGCTGGTCGTGAGGACGCCCGACGCCAAGCAGGGCCCGACCATGACCGCACCCGGCTTCGTCCTGCCGATACGGCCGGCCGTGCCCATCGGGCTGATGACCCAGCAGACCGCAAGCTCCCTCGGGTTGACCTTCCACCCGGTCATGACGATGGTGACGACCAGCCGGGTACCGACGGTCGAGGAGCAGGACCGGGCCCAGGCCGCCATCGGCGACGGCTACGGGATCATGGTCGAACGGCGCGGCACGGCCAACGACACCGCGCTGCTCGTCATCGCCATCGTCGCCGGCGTGATCACGCTCGGCGCCGCCGCGATAGCCACCGGCCTGATCGCCGCCGACGGGCGGGCGGATCTCGGGACGCTGGCCGCCGTCGGTGCGTCTCCCCGGGTACGCCGGGCGCTGTCGCTGAGCCAGGCCGGCGTGATCGCGGGACTGGGTTCGTTGCTGGGGGTGATCGCCGGGCTCGGCGTGTCCGAGGCGGTGCTGTACGCGCTCAACCGGCGGGGAGCCGCGCTCTGGCCGGCGCCGGCGCAGTACCCGATAACCGTGCCCTGGATGAACGTGGCGATGGCGCTGATCGTCGTGCCGCTGGTCGCCATGCTCGGGGCGGGCCTGCTCACCCGCTCCCGGCTCCCGATCGAACGCCGGCTGTAGGATGCGCCATACACCGATCGGTGGCGTACTCACTGTCGACCCGACTTCGCCGAAAGGTAAACGTCTGGCCACTTTCCCGTGCCGGTTATTTGCTGTCGAAGATCGTACGGACGGCATTGGAGTCACGTCGTCAATACCTCTCCGTTGTCCTTGCCGACCATGTACGGAAAACGCCTGTCCGGCGTCTCTTCCGTATGAGATCGTCTCAGGACCGACAGTTCCCACGCCCGATCGCGAGGTGTGCTATGACCGGCGTCTTCGTGAATTACCGCTCGTCGGACGAGCCTTACGGGGCGATATTAATCGACCGGATGCTCGTGGACCGGTTCGGCCCGGAGTCCGTTTTTCGCGATACCCGCACCCTGCTGGCGGGTACCTATTTCCCGGACCCGCTCTGGCGGGCGGCACGGGAGTGCCAGGTGCTGGTCGTCGTCATCGGCCCCCGTTGGCTCGAGCGGGACAGCCGCGGCCGGCGCCGCATCGACGAGCCGGACGACTACGTGCGGCTCGAAATCGCCCACGCCCTCCGGCGTGGTATTCCGGTCATACCGCTGCTGCTCGACGACACCCCGGCACCCAAGTCCGCCGACCTCCCGCCCGACATCGCGGGCGTGGCCCAACGCCAATACCGGACGGTCCGCCGGCGCAGTGCCGAACACGATATCGAGAGGATTCTCACCGAGATCGAATGCTGGGTGCCAAGGAATGCGCTCCGGTCGAACGATCGGTACTGGCGCACGATATCGATCGCCCCGAACATCAGCGCCGCGGTCGGTCACATCGCATTCCGGAACAACTCCGGGCCACCTACCCCGGCGGCCTGACGGCGCACGGTGGTAACGCTAGTAATTGACAATTCCGGTCCTGGAAATTGCGGCCGGCGAAAGCGGGGGTCGTCAGCGGAAATCGCGCGACGGCGACCGGACCGGCACCTCCACCGGGTCCAGTCGGTCCGCGGTCAGGTTGATGACCCCCTCGGTCTTCTCCAGCCGACCGCGGACCAGCAGCGCCGCGCTCGTCCGCGCCACCTTCCGGTACCGGTGCCACAGCCCGGGTGAACACGTCACGTTCAACATCCCGGTCTCGTCCTCCAGGTTCATGAACGTGATCCCGCCCGCGGTCGCCGGTCGCTGCCGGTGGGTCACGATGCCGCCGACCCGGATACGGCGCCCGTCCTCCAGACGGGGCAACACGTTGATCGGGATCGCGCCGAAGCGGTCCAGCAACGGGCGGATGAACTCCGCCGGGTGGGTGTCGGGGCTCAACCCGGTCGCCCACACGTCCGCCACGAGCCGGTCGATGTCGTCCATGCCGGGCAGCACCGGCGCGCTCACCCCGGTGGCCGTACCGGGCAGGCGATCCGCACGCTCCTGGGCGGCGGCGCCCGCACCCCACAGCGCCTCCCGGCGGCTCAGCCCGAAGCAGGCAAAGGCATCCGCGGTCGCCAGCGCCTCCAGCTGCGCGGTCGAGAGCCCGGTCCGCCGGACCAGATCCACCATGTCGTGGTACGCGCCGCCGCGCTCACGTTCGGCCTCGATGCTCTTGGCGAGGTCGTCGCCGAGGGTACGCACGCTCGACAGCCCCATGCGCACCACGGGTCCACCGATCCCCCAGCGCTCGGGCGGCTCGCCGGGCCCGTTGCGCGGTCCACCCTCCACAGTGGGCGGTTCGAGGGTCGCCATCGCGTTGCTGGCGTTGATGTCGGGTCGCCGGGCGGTGACCCCGTGCCGCCGGGCATCGTCCACAAGGGACTGTGGCGAGTAGAAGCCCATCGGCTGGGCGTTCAGCAGCGCGGCACAGAACGCCGCCGGATGGTAGCGCTTGAGCCACGAGCTCGCGTACACCAGGTACGCGAAGCTGATCGCGTGGCTCTCCGGGAAACCGTAGTTGGCGAACGCGGACAGCTTGAGGAAGAGGTCGTCGGCGAGGTCGCCGGTGATCCCGTTGGCGGCCATGCCGGAGTAGAGCCGGTCGCGCAGCTGCTCCATCTTCTCCAGCGACCGCTTGGAGCCCATGGCCCGGCGCAGCTGGTCGGACTCCTCCGCGCTGAACCCGGCCACGTCGATCGCGAGCTGCATGAGCTGCTCCTGGAAGAGCGGCACCCCCTTGGTACGGCTCAACGCCTTCTCCATCGACGGATGCGCGACGGTCGCCTTCTCCAGCCCGTTGTTGCGCCGGATGAACGGATGCACCGAGCCGCCCTGGATCGGCCCCGGCCGGATCAGCGCCACCTCGACGACGAGGTCGTAGAAGCATTTCGGCTTCAGCCGCGGCAGCGTGGCCATCTGCGCCCGGCTCTCCACCTGGAACACGCCCACCGAGTCGGCGCGGCAGAGCATCGCGTAGATCTCGGGGTCGTCCTGCGGGATCGTGTTCATCTCGTACGTGATGTCGTACCCGTGGATCAGGTCGAACGCGTACCGCAGCGCGGAGAGCATGCCGAGGCCCAGCAGGTCGAACTTGGCGAGGCTGATGTTGGCGCAGTCGTCCTTGTCCCACTGCAGGACGGTGCGCTTGGGCATGCGGGCGTGCTCCACCGGGCACACCTCGACGATCGGGCGGTCGCAGATCACCATGCCGCCGGAGTGGATGCCGAGATGCCGGGGGAAGGTCTGCAGCTCGTTGGCGTACTCCAGGACGGGCGCGGGGATGTCGTCGTAGTCGACCGTCGCCATGGCCCCCCAGCGGTCGATCTGCTTGCTCCACGCGTCCTGCTGCCCCGGGGAGAAGCCGAACGCCTTGGCCATGTCGCGCACGGCCGACCGCGGCCGGTACGAGATGACGTTCGCGACCTGGGCGGTGTGCTCGCGCCCGTACTTGTCGTAGACGTGCTGGATGACCTCCTCCCGCCGGTCGGACTCGATGTCGATGTCGATGTCCGGCGGCCCGTCCCGCTCGGGGGCGAGGAACCGTTCGAAGAGCAGGTCGTGGAAGACCGCGTCCACGTTCGTGATGCCGAGCGCGTAGCAGACGGCCGAGTTGGCCGCCGAGCCGCGCCCCTGCGCGTAGATCTGCTTCCGCCGGCAGAACTGCACGATGTCGTAGACGACGAGGAAGTACCCCGGGAAGTTCAGCTTCTCGATCATGGCGAGCTCGTGCTCGATCTGCTGGAGCGCCTTCGGGTTGTCCGGGTACCGCACCGCGGCCCCTTCCAGCGTGAGCTTGCGCAACCAGCCCATCTCGTCGTACCCCGGCTGGGGTATGGGGTAGTCGGGCAGCTCGGGCGCGACGAGCTGGAGGTCGAACGCGAGCTCGCCCCCGAGCGCGGCGGCCCGGTCGACCGCGCCCGGGTACGCCGCGAACCGCGCCGCCATCTCCGCGCCGCTGCGCAGGTGGGCGGTGGCGGCCGGCGGTAACCAGCCGTCCATGTCGTCGAGGCTGCGCCGGGCGCGTACGGCGGCGAGCGCGCTGGCCAGCCGGTGCCGCGGCGGGGCGTGGTAGTGCGCGTTGGTCGTCGCGACCGTCGGCAGGTGCCAGCGCGCGGCCAGCTCGACGAGGGCCGCGTTGCGCTCGTCGTCCACCGGGTCGCCATGGTCGGTCAGCTCGACGATCACGCTGCCGGCGCCGAACAGCGCGACGAGCCGGTCCAGCTCGGCGCGGGCCGCGTCGACGCTCTCGGCAAGCGCGGCGGGCACGTGCCCCTTGCGGCAGCCGGTGAGTACGACCACCTCGCCGTGCAGCGCGGCGGCGACCGCTTCCAGGTGCTGGTAATCGGGCTTGCCCTTCTCGCCGCCGCGCAGGTGCGCCTCGCTGATCGTGCGGGCCAGGCGCGCGTACCCCTGCGGGCCGCGGGCGAGGGCGAGCAGGTGCCGGCCGGCGGGGTCGGGTTCGCCGTTCTGAGGGCCGGGCAGGCCGAGCGTCAGCTCGGCGCCGAACACGGTCGGCAACTTCAACTCGCGGGCGGCCTCGGAGAACCGCACCACCCCGTAGAAACCGTCGTGATCGGTGATCGCGAGCGCGGTCAGCCCGAGGCGGGTCGCCTCCTCCGCCATCTCCTCGGGGTGGCTCGCGCCGTCGAGGAAGCTGAAGTTGGAATGGCTGTGCAGCTCGGCGTAGGGCACCGCGGCGGCGTCGGGTTCGGGCAGCTCCTCGGGCGCCTCGTACCGCTGGCGCTTACGCGTCCACGCCGGTGAGTCGCCGCCGTCCGCGTCCACCGCCAGCGGGTCGACCACGAGCGGGCGGCCCGACAGCACACTCTCCACTGTGGACCATGGCACCGGGGGATTGTTCCAGCCCATCTAGTCGTACACCGCCTCGATGGCCCAGAGACCGTCGCACAGCAGCACCAGCAGCGCTCTCCCGTCGGCGAGGCTGAGCTGGAACCGCACCTGCCGGCGGGCCTCGGCCGGCGCCCACCAGCGCTCCTCGACCGGCCACGGGCCGGCCCACCCGACGACCTCGCCCCCCGGCTGGCCGGACGCGCCGGTCGACCGGCCGCGGGCCGCCGGCACCACCACGGCCGCAGGCGGCGCGCTGACCGCCAGCCGGGCGGTGACCCGGACCGGGGTGCCGTCGGCGGCGCAGACCACGGCCGGGATCGGTTGGGGCAGCACGGTCGCCGGAGCCGGTGCGGGCAGCCGGCCGGGCCACGGCTGGGCCGGGTCGCGGCGGGGCGTCCGGTCGTCGCCCCACGGCACGAGCTGGATCTGGTCGGCGGGCGACCGGCCACCGGTCACCACCGCGGTGACGACCGCCTCCGGCCCCAGCAGCCCCTGCACCCGGGTCAGCGCGCGGTGCGCCCGCTCCCGCTCCTCGCCCGCCTCACCCCAGAGCCCGGGCTGCAGGCCGGCATGGCGCACCACCCCGTCGGGCACCAGGCGCAGGCGCAGGATGCCGGCGGTGGGCCTCCGGTGGTTGGTCAGCCAGCCTTCCAGCTGCCAGCGGACCCGGTCGCCCAGCGCCGCGATCGTCAGCAGCCCCTCGTGCCGCCAGGTGCGGTGCAGCTCCTCGCCGTTCGCGGTCACCGCCTCGATGCCGAGCCGGGTGCACGCCAGGCCGTAGCCGGCGAGCCGGTCATGGAGCCGCTGGGCCAGGGCGCGCGCGGCGAACGCGGCCACGTCCACCCGGTCCAGCGGCTCGTCGAAGACCTCCACGATGTCGAGATCGGGCGGCGGCTCGCGGATCGCGAGCGGCGCGACGTCGCGGGCGGCCGCGAGCCGGTGGGCATAGGCCGCGTCGAACCCGAACCGGGCCAGGACGTCCGCCGGGGGCAGGGCGGCGAAGTCTCCGAGGGTACGCAGGCCCAGCCGTTTGAGCAGGTCTGTCAACTGTGGACGGTCGAGGACGGTGACCGGGAGCCCGGCGAGGAAGCGCGCGGTATCCCCGACGGGTACGAGCTGCCCGGCCCGAGCGGCCAGCCCGGCGGCGAAGACCCCGTCCGCGATGCCGACCTGGCTCTCCACCGCACACGCCTGGGCGATCTCCTCGACGATCACCTCGGCGGCGCGCTCCTCGCCGCCGAAGTAGCGGACCGGGCCACGGGCCGCCAGCGCGCAGGCGCCCGGGCGGACCACCTCCACGCCCGGCGCCAGCTGCTCCACCGCGGCGACGACCGGCTCGAAGGCGCGCGCGTCCCGCCCCGGATCGGCCGCCACCACGACCAGCCGGGGGCACCGGCTCTGTGCCTCACGCTTGCGCAGGCCGCGGCGGATCCCCTCCGCGCGGGCCGCCTCCGAGCAGGCGATCACCCGGTTGGCCGCGAGCACGGCCACCGGCTCGTGCGCGGGAACCCCCTCCACGATCTCCGCGGCCACCACCGGCCAGTCGGGACACCAGACGGCGAGCGCCCGCACTCCCCCGCCCATCAGACCGCCTCATCCAGGGGTACGCCCTCGTCCAGCCCACCGCCCGGGATCAGCGTCAGCGGTGGACGCTCGACGACCGGATCCGCCGCCGGATGGCCGGAGAACGCCGGCAGCCAGAGCCGGGACTGCTTCGGCCGGCTGGCCGCTCCCCGGCCCCGGGCGGCGATGGTCAACTGCCGCCCCCGCAACCGCCCGCGCCCCTCGGCGAGGCCCCACCATTCACTGTGGACCGCGGTCAGCGTCACGTCGGCGCCCGGCCACGCGCCACCGAACGGGACGAGCACGCTCCCGCGCTGCCGCGCCCGGGCGGCGAGCCGGCCGGCGACTGTCGCCGCGACCGGCCCGGGTGGCGCGGCGACCACGATGTCCACCCCGTCGACGAGCGCCGCCACCACGGTCGGCCACTCCGGGCCCGGGTTCGGTACGAGCGCCACCCGGCCCAGATCGATCCCCAGCTCGGCGGCGGCCACCGCGCCCAGCGCCGGCAGGCCGACCACCGCGCACCACGAGCCCGCCCGTGAGGCCGCGGCGAGCAGGGCGAGCAGCAGTGACGTGGCGCCCGGGCCCGGTGCCTCGGCGCTGCCCCGACCCACCGCCACGGTCGTGCCCCGGCGCAGCCCCCCGCCCGGCAGCAGCAGGCGCAGCTCCGGCAGCACCGGCAGGAACCGGCCCAGCCCCGCGGCGCCCGGCACGGTGCCCGACGCGTCGTCCGGCAGGCTGCTCGCGATCGCCGGCTCACTCGCCGGCCGGACCAGACCGGTGAGCCCGGTCCGACGGATCAGCTCGGCGAGCGCCGGCGCGGCCGACCCCGCCCGAGCCGGGGCGGCGGGGGCCGGTGCCGCGAGGTGCGGTGCCGCAAGGTGCGGTGCCGGGGCGCGGGACGGGGTCACAGCGCGGGTGGACACCGTCCCCCGCGGCGAGCGGGGTGAGCGCGTCGCGCGGGAGGGCGCCGCGAGCCGACGGCGTAACGCGACGATGTCAGCCACAGCGCTCAACCCCCCACGGCGCTCGTACCCAGGTGCGGATGGAAAGACGAAGGATCGGTGGCGTCAGGCGGCGCTGGCGGGAGCCGACCAGGCGCCCGCGTCGTCGAGCGTGGGTTGGTGGGCCACGCCGAGGACGACCTCGACCAGCGCGACGAACTGCTCGGCCGCGCGCAGCAGGTCGTCGGCCTCGCGCGCGCTCACCACCCGCGGGATGCCGGCCTCGGCCGCGGCCCGCTTCGAGGCGCCCGCCGCGAAGAACGCGGCCCACTCCGAGAACTCCGGCGCGACCAACACGAGCAGCGACCAGACGCTGGTCAGCCGGCCCCGGCGGCCCGGCGCCGGGCGGGCCCGGGCGGCGAGCAACGCGGCGGCGGCGCGGAGCGCGGCCAGGTGGGCCGCGGCGTAGCGCAGGCCGTCCGGACGGGTCTGCATCGCCTCGGCGAGCCCACGCCGGGCCAGCACGAGCAGCTCGGCCGGTGGACGGTGCGGCAGCGCGTGGATGGGGATCAGCGGTGCCTTGGCCGGCTCGGTCGGGCCGGACGCGGCAGGCCCGCCGGCGGGCGCCGGCGGCACCGCTCGCGGGCCACCGTCCGCAGCCGGCTGCGGGTAAGGCAGCGGCAGCGACACCTGGGTGCTCTGCATGATGTATCTCCTCCGCACTGTGCCGTCAGTCGAACCGTGCCCGCTGCGGAGGAAGGGCGCAGCGGTACCGGTCGGGGGCAGTACTTCCCCACACCACCCCCGACCGGCCGGGCCGCTGCCCACCGCCCGGGGGTCGGGGGCGGTGAGCAGCGACCCCGCCTGAGGCCAGGACCCGCGAATGTCCGGGCCTCCTGCGGTTGTCCGCGGAACCGCGTTCGAATCGAACAGCCGTTCGAACTACTGCCTACAGTAAACCCTGGGTACGACAAGTCCGCAACGACATCCGGCCGAGATCCGTCAGGTAAGGTGCGTCACCCCGGACGCCCCTGACTAGTACGTACTCTGACCTGCTATGACGCGTTCACGTGGCGCCCCTGGGTGTGGCGATGTCGTCGTGTCGGGCACCGCTGTCCGTCGCGCTCTGGGCGAAGTTCGGGCAGCGCCACCGCGTACGCCCGAGATTGTGGTGGGGTCTTGCCCTGAGCCGACCGTGAGAACCGTCCATTGTGCCCAGCCCGCCCGAGGTGGTCTCGGCCCGGACCTAGCAAGATAGAGGCACGCAGCCACCGAGGCTGCCGAGTCGCGGAGGTTGGGCACATGAGCGACCCGACGTCTTTGCACCCCAACGTGCAGGCCGTTCAGGACGCGCTGGACGCGGCGGGCGCGCGCAACGCCGCCGGCGAGCCGTGCCGGGTCCGGATCCTGCCCGACGCGGTACACACCGCGATCGCGGCGGCCGCGGCCCTCGGCGTGGCGGTCGGGCAGATCGCCAATTCGCTGATCTTCGATGCCGATGGCGAGCCGTTGCTGGTACTCACCTCCGGCGCGCACCGGGTCGACACCGGCAAGATCGCCACCGCGGTCGGCGCGTCCTCGGTCCGCCGCGCCACCCCCGACTTCGTCCGCGAGTACACCGGCCAGGCGATCGGGGGTGTCGCGCCGCTCGGGCACCCCAAGCCGGTACGCACGCTGGTGGACACCGCGCTCGAGGGGTACGACGAGATCTGGGCGGCCGGCGGGGTGGCTCGGGCGGTCTTCCCGACGACCTACGCCGAGCTGGTCCGCATCACGGCCGGCGCGCCGACCCACGTCGCATGAGGCTCGTACCCTGGACCGCCGACGACCTGGGCCGGCGGCTCGACGACGCGGTGGCGGTGTACGGCGAGGCGATGGGCTACCCGTCCGACCTGCTGGAGGCGCGGCGCGGGTACATCGCCACCCACCTGCGCCGGACCGGGTTCCGGGCGGTCGCCACCCTGACCATCGACGGTCGGCTGGTCGGTTTCGGCTACGGGTACTCCTCCGGCCCCGGCCAGTGGTGGCACGACCAGGTCCGCGGCGCACTCGACCAGGCCAGCCGGGAGCGCTGGTTGACCGACTGCTTCGAGGTCGTCGAGCTGCACGTACTGCCCGCCGCGCAGGGGCACGGCATCGGCGCCCGGCAGCTGACCGGCCTGCTCAGCATGGCCAACGGCACCACCACCCTGCTGTCCACGCCCGAGGCGGACGAGCGGGTGTCCCGGGCGTGGCGGCTCTACCGCCGGTACGAGTTCGTCGACGTGCTGCGCGATTTCCGCTTCCCCGGCGATGCGCGGGCGTTCGCGATCCTCGGCCGGCCCCTACCCCTCTGAGGCGTCGCGACGGACCGACTTGCGGATCCCCGCGAGCAGCTGGGACAGCCCGAAGACGCCGAGGAAGAGCCACACCACCGCGGCGATCGTCACCGCACCCGCCGCCACACCCGAGTTGACCACGCCGATCAACCCGCCCAGGATCAGCGCGACGACCGTGACGCAGACCCGGCCCATCCACTCGCCGACCGTCACCGACGCGGTCCCGCTCAGGCCGAGCGTGGCCATGCGGGCCCGGACGTACTCGTGCAACCAGGCCACCGCGCCACACAGCACCAGAAGCCACATGGGGGTACCCATCAGCCAGAAGGCGGTCAGCCAGCACAGCTCGGCCGCCCGGTCGGCCAGCGTGTCGTACAGCGACCCGAGCGTGCTGGTGCGCTCCGAGACGATCGCCACCGCGCCGTCGACGGTGTCCGCCATCGCCGCGATCACGACGAGAACGGCGCCGGTGAGCGGCCAGCCGCCCCCGCGCGCGGCGGTCACGGGTACCGCGAGATTGAACAG
>Ga0114129_10015182_pt1 | contig 10961 bp, 10 predicted proteins | sample RhiMetdeltSRZDD1_FD_80071 | JGI IMG/M metagenome (GOLD analysis project Ga0114129, IMG submission 80071) | Populus rhizosphere microbial communities from Tennessee, USA - Rhizosphere MetaG P. deltoides SRZDD1 (version 2) (version 2) | ecosystem: Host-associated > Plants > Roots > Rhizosphere >... | reverse complement strand
GGCGGACGGGAGGGCGTGGAGACCGACTCCTCCAAGGACCCGCTGGTCGCGCTGGGACGCTACACCGAGGCGATGAACTTCCTCTGCTCGTACGTGAAGGACCAGTCATACGACCTGCGGTTCGCGCTCGAGTCAAAGCCCAACGAGCCCCGCGGCGACATCTATCTGTCGACGACCGGCGCGATGCTCGCCTTCATCCAAACGCTCGAGCACTCGGAGATGGTGGGCGTGAACCCCGAGGTGGCCCACGAGCACATGGCCGGCCTGAACTTCACCCATCACGTCGCCCAGGCGTGGTCGATGGGCAAGCTGTTCCACATCGACCTGAACGACCAGATCCCCGGCCGATACGACCAGGACCTGCGGTTCGGCTCGGCCAACCCGAAGGCGGCCTTCTTCCTGGTCAAGCTCCTGGAGGACGTGGGCTACGAGGGGAGCCGGCACTTCGACGCGCACGCGTACCGGACCTCGGACTACGAGGACGTCAAGGCGTTCGCCCGCGGGTGCATGCGCACGTACCTGATCCTGAGGGAGAAGGCCGACCGCTGGAACGCCGATCCCGAGATCCAGGAGCTGGTAGCGCAGATCAACGCCGACGACGGCTCGATCGACCTCGGGCCGTTCACGCCCGAACGCGCCCGGGCGCTCGGGGACATGGACGTGGACCGGCGCGCGGTGGCCGCCCGCGGCCAGCCCTACGAGCGGCTGGACCAGCTCACGATCGACTTGCTGCTGGGGGCCCGCTAGCCGACCCGGAACAGCTCATCGATCACGCGCAGGTTGCGGACCGCGTCGCCGGGCGGGATCGGCACCGGCGTTCCATCCAGGACCGCGGCCGCGAACCGTTCGGCCTGGATCGCGTACTGGTTGGCGGGCTCGAACGTGAGCACCTCGGTGTTCGGCGCGACCGGCGGGTCGCCGCCCGCCGTGACGAACACCCGCGTCGGCAGGTCGAGCGGGATGTTGAACGGGATCTCGATCGCGATCCGGCCCCGCGTCCCGTACACGTGGACGCGCTGGTCGGATTCGGCCCGCGTCGAGCAGGTGAAGGTGGCGATGCCGGCCGGGAAGTCGAGCATGCCCGTGGTGAGGACGTCGACGCCCATCTCGGGATCGCGGTGGACCGAACCCCGAACGCGAACGGGCTCGGCACCGAACAGCATCCGCGAAAGGTTCACCGCGTAGCAGCCGACGTCGTACAACGCTCCCCCGCCCGACGCGGCGATGTTGCGGATGTTGGTGGGATCGTCGTTGAAGTACGAGAACCAGCTCTGCACGGCGCGCAGCTCGCCGATCCGACCGGACGCCACCGCCTCGCGCACGGCCTCCCAGGTCGGGTGGAGCCGGTACATGAACGCCTCCATCAGCAGCACGCCGGCGGCATCGCAGGCCGCGATCATGCGTTCGGCCTCGGCGGCGTTCATCGCCAGGGGCTTCTCGCACAGCACGTGTTTGCCGGCCTCGGCGGCCGCGATCGTCCATCGCTCGTGGAGGTCGTTGGGCAGCGGGTTGTAGACGGCGTCGACCTCGGGATCGGCCAGGACCTCCTCGTACGATCCGTACGCCCTTGCGATCCCGAACTCGGAGGCGGCGGCTTCGGCTTTTGACGGGTCGCGCGAGCCGATCGCCACCACCTCGCAGCGGTCCGCCGCTTGTGTCGCCGGGACCACCTTGCGGTTGATGTTCGCGGTCGACAGAACGCCCCAGCGCACCACGCCGTCGCTCATCCCCACGACGGCTCGCTCACCGGTCGGAACGCCACCTCGAGGATCCGATGGTTCCTCGGCCGCGTGAGCACGAACAGGACGGCCTCGGCCACGTCCTCGGCCGACATCATCCCGGCGAGCTCGGGCATGTCCGGCGTGCGGCCCCGGCCCATCGCGAACTCTGTCGCTACGCCGCCCGGGCACACGTTCGTGCACCGGACCCCGTGCGGCCTCAGCTCGTGGTCGAGCGCGCGCGTGAAGCCGACCTGCGCGAACTTCGAGGCGCAGTACACCGCCTCGTAGGGGAGGCCCCGACGGCCGGCTTCGGAGGCGAGCGTGACGATGTCGGCCCCGTCGCTCTTGAGCAGATGCGGCAGCGCGGCGCGCACCGTGTAAAGCGTGCCCTTCACGTTGAGATCGATCATCTCCTCGAGGTGCGCCGGATCAAGCTCGAGGAACGGGCCGTAGGCGCCTACGCCGGCGTTCGCCACGACGATGTCGAGCCCCCCGAAGCGCTCGATCACGCGGCCGACGAACGCGTCCACGGCCGCGGCGTCGCGCACGTCGCATGGCTGCGCCACCGCGTCGGCGATGCCGAGGTCGACACCGCTGCGCGAAACCAGACCGAGTCGAACCCCCTGCTCGGCCAGCGACCGCGCCACGGCCGCCCCGATCCCCCCGCTTGCGCCCGTCACGAGCGCGACCTTGCCACCGACTCCGTTCATGCCCTCCCCCGTTCGCTCGTCGAGCGCGTCTATGGCCGCGACGCCTCTGCACGGACGGCGTCGAGCGCAGAGCCTAACCCGGCGCCCTCGGCAGTCCTGACCGTGACGACGCGCGCGCGCATCCGCCGCGGCCGCGTCGCATCGGCTACCGTCCCGCCGTGGCGACGACGGACGAACGCGACCGCGACGCGATCCGGGTCGGCCTGATCGGGTTCGGGCTCGCGGGCGAGGTGTTCCACGCGCCGCTCATCGCGGCGACGCCCGAGATGCGACTGGCGTCGATCGTGACGAGCGACGGCGCCCGGCAGACCCGGGCGCGGGCCGCCTATCCCGGCACAACCGTCCTGCCGGACGTCGAACGCCTGTGGACGAGCGCGCCCGAGCTCGACCTGATCGTGATCGGCACGCCGAACAGCTCCCACGTCCCGCTCGCGAGCGCTGCGCTCGAACGCGGTCTCGCGGTGGTGATCGACAAGCCGATGGCTCCGACGTCGGCCGACGGACAGCACCTCGTCGAGGAGGCCAAGGCGCGCGGCGTGCTGCTCACCGTCTTCCAGAACCGGCGATGGGACGGCGACTACCTGACGGTGCGGCGGCTGCTCGACGTGGGCGCGCTCGGGGACGTGGTTCGGTTCGAGTCACGCTTCGAGCGCTGGCGGCCCGAGGTCAGCCCCGGCGCCTGGCGCGAACGCGCCGAACGTGAGGAAGCGGGCGGCCTGCTGTTCGACCTCGGCGCCCACCTGATCGACCAGGCCGTGCAGGCCTTCGGTGCGCCGTCGCACGTCTACGCGGAAGTCAAGCGGCGCCGGTCCGGCGCAGAGGTGGACGACGACACGTTCGTGGCGCTCCGCCACGGGAACGGGACCATCAGCCACCTATGGATGAACGTGCTGGCGGCGATCCGGGCCCCGCGGATGCGCGTCCTCGGCCTCGAGGGAGCATTCGAGAAGCACGGACTCGACGTGCAGGAGGAGGCGCTGGGCAGCGGGATCAGGCCGGGCGACCCCGAGTGGGGCCTGGAGCCACCGGACGCGTGGGGAACGCTTCAGGTGGGCGGCGAGACGCGGATGGTCCAAACCGAACCCGGTGCGTACGAGGCCTTCTACGAGGGGCTTGCCGAGGCGATGCGTTCGGGCGGGCCGCCCCCGGTCGACCCTCGCGACTCGGTTCAGGGCCTACGGATCATCGAGGCCGCGTTCGAGAGCGCCCAAACAGGCGCGGTCGTCCCGTTCGAGCCCTAGTCCCTACCGCGATCGCGCGTCGTCCAGGCAGAGCACCGCCCACGGGATCGCCTCGAGCCGTTCCGAACCGATCGGCCGACCACAGACGTCGCACGTGCCGTACGTCCCATCGTCGAGCTTGGCAAGTGCCCGCTCGACGTCGCGTAGCTTCGCGTCCAGCTGCTTGGCCGCGTCCACCTGAGCGATGCGCTCGACGGCCTGCGAGGTCCCCTCCCCGACGCGCTTGCCGAACGACACCGCGCCCATCGGGTCCCGAGGCGCCGCGGTGAGCATCTCGAGCTCGGACCGCAGCGCGTCGCGGGCGCGTTCGAGGACGGCGCGAAGCTCGGGCCCGTCCACGGCTCAGACGTCGAGCAGGTCGGGGTCGCCGCCGGCGGGTTCGACATGGCCGTTGCCGTGCTCGGAGAAGACCGAGGGGGCAGCCAGCGATCGCCGGTTCTCGAGCTCCTTGTACACGTCGGTCGCGTGGTCCACGCACAGGACCACGAGGTCGCCGGGCCGAGAGCGGTCGAGCGCCTTGCGCGTCGCGTCCATCTCGTCGATCACGATCTCGGCGCTGCCGGCGCGGGCGCCCGCCGCGATGGCCTCCTGCACGCCCTCCAGGATCAGCACGGCCGTCTCGCCGCGTTTGCGACCGCGCGTGTTCTTGTCCTCGCGGATGATCACATCGTCGAAGTACTTCGCGGCCACACGCCCGAGCTGCCGCATGTCCTCGTCGCGCCGGTCCCCCGCGGTCGCAACCACCGCGACGCGCAGGTTCGCGCTCCAAGACGGCTCGCCCGGCCGGCCACCGGTCGGCGAATCGGTCGTCAGACGCTCGACGAAGTCGCCCAGCGTCTCCAACCCCGCGGCGTTGTGCGCGTAGTCGATCAGCACCTTCACGCCGTCCAGGTCGAACACGTTCAGGCGGCCGGGCGCCTGGTAGATCGAGGTCGTGAACGAGCGCAGGCCCTGACGAATGTCGTGCAGGTGCGCGCCCGCGGCGTGGGCCGCGGCGGCGGCCGCCATCGCGTTCTGCACCATCATCCGCGCGCGGCCCTCGAACGTCGCCGGCAGCGTGTGCACCCAGGCGATCGGCATCGTCCGGCGGCCTTCCTTGATCACCATCATCTCGCCGCGCGGCCCCTTCTCCAGCACGACCGCCTTGCCGCCGCGCCGGACCCAGCGCTCGACCAGGTCGTTGCGCTCCTGCATCGAGAACAGGATCACCGAGCCGCTGCACGCCCGGCGCATGCCGGCCACGAGCTCGTCGTCGGCGTTCAGCACGGCGAAGCCGGTCCTCGGGACCGCCTCCACCACGACCTGTTTGACGGCCGCGAGCTGCTCGAGCGTGTCGATCCCCTTGAGACCGAGGTGATCGCCGGTCACGTTCATCACGACGGCCACGTCGTTCTTGCCGTACCCGAGGCCCTCACGCAGGATCCCTCCGCGCGCGGTCTCGAACACCGCGAAGTCCACCCGTGGGTTCTGCAGCACCATCTGCGCCGACTTCGGCCCACTGGCGTCGGAGCGCTTGACCAGGCGCTCGTCGATGTAGATGCCGTCGGTGGTGGTCATGCCGACCGAACGCCCCATCCCCTTGAAGATGTGCGCGATCATCCGGGTGGTCGTCGTCTTGCCGTTCGAGCCGGTCACGGCCACGATCGGGATGCGCGAGGGCGTGCCGGTGGGGAACAGCAGGTCGACGACGTCCTTGGCGACGAACTGCGCCTCGCCCTCGGTCGGGTGCGTGTGCATCCGGAAGCCCGGTGCGGCGTTGACCTCGACGATCGCGCCGCCGGTCTCGCGCACCGGCTGAGTGATGTCGGGTGCGAGGAAGTCGATGCCGGCCACGTCGAGCCCCACGACCCGAGCGGCCTCCTCGGCGACTTCGACGTTCTCCTCGTGCGCTTCCCAGGTGCGATCGATCGAGATCCCGCCCGTGGACATGTTGCCCGTCGCGGCCAGCTTGACGAACGCGCCCTCGTTCGGCACGTCGTCCAGCCCGTACCCCTGCTTGCGGAGAAGGTCGATCGCTGCGTCGTCCACCTTGATGCGCGTGAGCACCTTCTCGTGGCCGATCCCGCGACGCGGGTCCGAGTTGGCGATCTCGACCAGGTCCGAGACCGTATGCCGCCCGTCGCCCACCACGTGCGCGGGGACGCGTTCGGCCACCGCCACCATGCGGCCGCCGATCACCAGCACGCGGTAGTCGCTGCCGGTCACGAAGCTCTCCACGACGACGTCGCCGCGACGCGACTCGCCGAGCGCACGCTCGAACGCCGAGCGGACCTCGTCATCGCTCCCCAGGTCGAGCGCGACGCCGCGGCCGTGGTTGCCGTCGAGCGGCTTGACCACGACGGGGAAGCGGATCCTCGAGGCCGCCGCTGCCGCGTCGTCCGCGCTCCGAACGATCTCGCCCCGCGGCACCGGCAGGCCGGCCGACGCGAGGAGGCGACGCGTGACGTCCTTGTCGCCCGCGATGTCGACCGCGAGCGCACTGGTCTTCGACGTCATCGTCGCGCGGATGCGCTGCTGGTACCTCCCCCAGCCCAGCTGCAGGAGCGAGGCCTCGTTCAGCCGGATCCACGGGATGTCGCGGCTGGCGGCCTCGTCGACGATCGCCTGCGTCGAGGGGCCGAATGCTCGCCGTTCGGCCAGCAGGATCAGGCGCTCGAGCTCGGCGAGGAAGTCGAAGTCCTTGGCCGGCTCGACCAGTTGGTTGACGAGCCGAACCGCGAGCTCGCCGGCCGCCAGGCCGACGCGTTCCTCCCAGTAGCCGTAGATCACGTTGTAGCGTCCGGGCTTGCCCGCGCTCCGCGTCTTGCCGCGATAGACGTGGGCGCCCGACTCGCGCTGGAGTTCGAGCGCGATGTGCTCGGCCACGTGGCCGAGCCACGTCCCCTCCCGCAACCGTTCGCCGAAACCGCCGCGCCGCCCAAGCGAGCAGGAGTGCTCGGCGACGCCCGGCAGCATCTCGATCAACCCGTCGACGAATCCGGGGATCGTGTTGGTCGGCCAGTCCTCCAGCGCGCCGAGGTCGACCAGCAGGCGGACCGCGGGTTCGTAGGACCAGTAGTTCGGTCCGCGGAAGACCTGGGTCTCGACGACCGTCAGGTCGGGGGCGAGCGGTCGTTTGTCCGTGGCCGGCTCGTCCTTGGCCCGGCGCCGATCGGTGCGCGAGCCGGTCCGGCTCTCGCTCACTCCGAGGCCTCCCGTTCCTCCCCCGGAGCCCCGGCGAGGAGCGCCCGCCCGCGGAGGTCGAACCAGGCCCCGCCGGGCAGCGAGTGGACGACCGCGCCCGAGACCATGATCGGGCGGTGGCCCTTTGCCTGGTGGGCGTCGGTCTGCACCCTCGAGCCGTCGATCACCGTGACCGCGCCCTTGCCGACGACCTCCATCGAGCGGTCCGCGTAGACGATCGCGCTCGTGTCCTCGTCCAACCCGATCCCCAGCAGCGACGGCGACTGGGCGATCACGGCGAGCAGGCGCCCGAACCGCCCGCGCTGCTCGAAGTGCTGATCGATCACCACGCCCTGTAGGACGCCCAGGCCGGCCGCGAGCTGCGCCATGCGCTGCTTGGGCGTCTCGCCGGCGCGCCCGAACGCCATCATGTGCGTCGCCATCGCGCTCGCGCCGGCCGAGGTGCCGGCGAGTACTGCGCCGCGGTCGTGCGCGCGGTGGATCGCGTCGGCCAGGCGAGTCCCGGCCACCACCGACGAGAGCCGCAACTGGTTCCCGCCGGTCAGGAAGACGGCGGTGGCGTCGTTCAGGGCGGCGGTGAGCTCGGGGTCCTCGGCCTCCGAGCGCTCCTCGGGCCGGAGCCCGGTCACGCGCCCGATCCCGAGGCCCTCGAACAGCTCGCGATACCGCTCGTTGGCCACGTCTCCGAGGGACGAGGCTGTGGCCACCACCACCACGTTGCCGTCCGAACCGCCCGCGAACGTCGCGAACCTCGACAGGATCACCTTGTCCCGGACCTTGTCCTCGGCCCCGCCGATGAGCATGACCGGCCCCGCGCCGCCGAGGGCGCGCAGGGGGTGCGGGGGTTCGGGAACGGTGCTCACGATGGGCGAAAGTGTAGCCCGGGCGCCGGCGACGGCCGCGATGCCGGGCTCAGTGCGGGGCGCGCACGCTCCGTTCGGCGTCGGCGGGCGGGCGCAGGATGAGCTGGTCGTGGGGCTCGATCACGTCGACGGTGCCCTCGAGCCCGGCCTCGACCAGCAGCTCGAACCCCTCCCCCCCAACGAGCTCGTCGCCATCGGTCCGCTCGTCGGTGAGGTCGAACGCCACCCCGCGCTCGGACCGGTGGAGGCGGACGGTCGCCTCGGGGTTGAACCTGCGCGCCGCCTCGTGCGTGCGGCGAAGGATGTCAGTGGCCCAGTCGGTGAACGCGATCGCCATCCCGTGCATCGTACGAGGCTCGGGCGCAGCCTCAGTGGTGGAACAGGCCGTCGTGGTCCTTCGTTCGCCGGAACCAGTCGTTGCCGTCGCGCGAGTCCCGCGCGAACACCACGGCCGCCACCCACAGCAGGCCCACCACGAGCAGCGTGAGCACGATCCACACGGCCTCCATCAGGCCACCTCCCGCGTCAACCGGGTGCCCGCGCTGACGAGGCGCGAGCCGACCAGCCGGCGGAGTCGGCGCCGCCGCGGCCTGTGGGGTCGCCGTGGGCCCGGAGCGGCGTCCCGCCGCAGATCGTGGGCCCGGATCCTGGCCAACTCGTGGAACGCAGATGGATACATGGCACCTCCTCGCCGTCCCTCGGTCCGCCTGCGTGCTCGTAACCTTCGTGAAGTCTAGGAAGGTTAGCGTAACTTGTCAACGGATTTCGACGGTGTACACTGACCAGGTCATGGCGACCGAGTTCCTCATCCACGACAGCTACAGTGCGCCCGCCGAGGGCGACCTCGAACTGCTTCAGCGCTTCACCAACCTGCACGTCCACTGGCCCGACCAGGCCGGCACCGACCCCCCCACCGAGGTGATCCGGGACTTCCTCGTCGAACGCGAGCTCCTGTCGAAGAACGAACGCTTCACCGAGAAGGACCGTGAGACCTTCCTCGAGCTCCGCGACGCGATCCGGGGGCTGATCAAGTCCAACGAGGGCGAACCGATCGCGGCCCGCGACGCCGAGACGATCGACCGGATCGGGCTCGCCGCCGGCCTGCACCCGCACTTCCATGCTGCGCACGCACCCACGCTCGAGCCCGAGGGCCGCGGCGTGGTGGCGGCGTTCGGTGCGGTCGTGGCGATCGCGTTCGTGAGCGCGTTCGACGGCTCGTTCGAGCACCTCAAGCTGTGCGCGGACGAGACCTGCCGGGCGGTCTTCTACGACCGGTCGAAGAACCACACGGGACGCTGGTGCTCGATGTCGACGTGCGGGAACCGGGCAAAGGTGAGGGCGTGGCGCGAGCGACAGCGGATCGAGGACTGACCCTACGGCTGCGGGGTCCGGGCGGCGAACCCGTCGACCTGGTCCGCACCCTCACATCCCATGGCTTCGTCGACCTGCCGCCCATGCATCCGGCGCCCGACTACCGCTCGGTCGGGCTCACGCTGCGACCCCGCCGGGGCCGCGCGCGCACCGTTCGGATCGAGGAGGGCCGGCGCGGGTACGCACGGGTAACGGTGCTCGGTCGGGCGGCGTCCGAGGCAACCACGCGCGACCTCGTGGCGCTCGTGCGTCACGTCCTCCGACTCGACGCCGACCTGTCCCAGTTCTACGAGGCGGCCGCGTCCGATCCCGATCTCGACTGGGTGACCGCCGGCGCCGGGCGAATGGTGCAGAGCTCGACGGTGTTCGAGGACGTCATCAAGACGGTGTGCACCACCAACTGCACGTGGTCGGCCACCACCCGGATGGTGCACGCGATCGTGCGACACCTCGGCGAGCCCGCCCCGGACGCCGAAGCCGACACGTCGTGGGGCCGGGCGTTCCCGACCCCGGTCGCGATGGCCGAGGCCGGGGAGGGTTTCTACACCGATGTGGCGCGCGCCGGGTATCGGGGCGCCTACCTGATCTCGCTGGCGCGCTCGGTCGCCGGCGGCGAGCTCGACCTTGAGGCGTTCGGCGCGGCCACCGCGGACGAGCTGCCCGACGACGAGCTTGAGCAGCACCTGCTCGCGCTCCCGGGCGTGGGGCCGTACGCCGCGGCGCACATCATGATGACGCTGGGCCGCTACCACCGACTGATCCTTGATTCGTGGACGCGGCCCACCTACGCGAAGAAAGTGGGCCGCAAAGCCGTGAAGGACTCGGCGATCGAGCGCCGGTTCCGTCGGTACGGGCCGTACGCCGGCCTGGCCTTCTGGCTGTTCCTCACGCGAGACTGGGTCGCCGAACCAGAGACGGACGCGGCCGCGCCCGCCTAGCCGAGGGCCGTTCGCGGGGTTGTCCCGCCCACACGCCGAGGGCATACTGCCTCGGGCTCCTCGAGCCCACCCGATCGTGACCCAGCCCGAGAAGGACCCGATGAGCGAACCGTTATGGCGCTTCCCCGTCGTGCGCGGCGTCTGTGGGCCTACTGGCGCGCAGAACAACGGACCCTGCGACAGGGTCTGGTCGCGCTCGCCATCAGCACGCTCGCGGGGTTCGTGGCCGGGCTCACGCTCGCGCACGTCACCGGGACGCTGGAGGAGCTGCCCGGCCTGATCGTGCTCATCCCGGCCGCGGTCGGGATGAAGGGGACGATCTTCGGTGCCATCGGCGCACGCCTGGGCACCGCGAACGTGGCCGGACTGCTCGAGCCAACGCTGAAGCCCGGCAGCGTCCTGCAGCGCAACGTGTACGTGGCCGTGGTCACGACGTTCTCCTCGGCGCTGTGGCTCGCGTTGCTCTCGGTGCTGGTCTCGGCGGCGTTCGGGCAGCCCTCGATCTCGTTCTGGCGGCTCGCGACGGTTTCGATCGTCGGCGGCGCGCTCGGCTCGGCGCTGGTGCTGCTGATCACGCTGGGGCTGTCCGTCGCGTCGTACCGGCGGGGATGGGACCTGGACTCGGTGTCGACGCCGATGGTGACCGCGCTGGGCGACATGACCACCCTGCCCAGCCTGTTCCTGGCCACGTTCCTGCTCCACTCGAACGCGGTGGCGATCCCGGCCGCCGTGATCTCGATCGCGGTCGCCGTCTACGCCGCGATCCGCTCCTACACCGTGGCCGACCGCGTGATCCGTCGCATCGTCCTTGAGATGACCGCGGTGATCCTGCTCACCCCGATCCTGGACGTGTTGGCGGGGACGCTGCTGCGGGCGCGCCAGGACGAGCTCGTGCTGGTGCCGGTGTTGCTAGCACTGATACCGCCGTTCGTCT
>Ga0114129_10015181_pt1 | contig 10962 bp, 9 predicted proteins | sample RhiMetdeltSRZDD1_FD_80071 | JGI IMG/M metagenome (GOLD analysis project Ga0114129, IMG submission 80071) | Populus rhizosphere microbial communities from Tennessee, USA - Rhizosphere MetaG P. deltoides SRZDD1 (version 2) (version 2) | ecosystem: Host-associated > Plants > Roots > Rhizosphere >... | reverse complement strand
TTTTAAGCCGGGAACTGACGATCTAAGGGAAAGCCCAGCGTTGGAATTAGCAGAGCGCTTGATAGGCAAAGGTCGTGATCTCCGTATCTTTGACCCTGCGGTTTGTGAGGCCAGCCTGGTCGGTGCAAACCGGCGATTTATCGAAAGCAAGCTTCCACATCTGTCTCGGCTCCTTGTTGCATCGGCCTCCGAGCTCTTAAGTCACTCAGAACTTGTGGTTGTGACGCAGCACGGGGCTGGGTTTGACGATGTCGTGAGCAGGAGACCGGAAATACCGATCATGCATTTGTGTTGTACGGGAAGTGAGTCTGTCCAACCTCTATCGTCATCGAAAAATCGGCAATTGGCTAGCGTTCAAACAGGTGCCAGATCGCACGCACCTCTCGGAGTAATCTGAGTTCTGTGGGTGCTTGATGAATGACCGCACGATAAGGGTTGAGCATGTTTCACTTCCGGAACCTATGGCGAGAGTGCTAATCATCGTCGAAAATTTGCCAGTACCATTTGACCGCCGTGTTTGGATGGAAGCAACAACACTCCAACGGGCAGGTTATCAGGTCTCGGTAATCAGCCCGACCGGTAAGGGATATGAAAGTTTATATGAAGTAATCGACCGTATTCGTATCTACCGCCACCGACTCCCTCCGGAACACAGTTCGACTCTAGGCTACATCCGGGAGTATGCATATGCCTTGTGGTCAGAGTGGCGATTGGCTCAAAAGGTACGAAGGGAATGCGGCTTTGATGTGATTCATGTCTGCAATCCACCTGATCTCATTTTTCTCGTTGCGTTATGGTTTAAGGCTTGGTACGGCACACGAATTATATTCGATCATCACGATCTATCACCCGAATTGTACGAGTCAAAGTTTAATAGGTGGGGTCTTTTCTACCACCTGTTACAACTAGCGGAGAGGATGACGTTTATATCTGCAGATGCCGTAATTTCCACAAACGAATCGTACAAAGAAATCGCAATAATCCGCGGCAACAGGCGGCCTGATCATGTACACGTGGTTCGCAGTGCCCCCGATCTGGCCTGGTTCAAGAGGGTTCCAGCTAATCCAATCTATCGTCGGAACCGAAGCTATTTGGTGGGCTATTTGGGTGTTATGGCCGAATTCGACGGAATAGATCATTTAATCAAAGTTGCTCATGAGCTGGTTATAACACGCGGGCGTAGAGATATCCAATTTTGCCTCATCGGAAGTGGACCAATGCTCGGATTTCTCAAGAGATTGGCTGAAGACTTGACCGTTCATGACTATATAGACTTTACAGGGCGTATTCCAGATGCAGAAGTTATTGAGCGGCTTTCCAGTTGCGATGTTTGCGTTGATCCCGATCCTCTGAATCCACTCAACAACAAATCCACTATGAATAAGATTCTCGAATACATGGCTTTAGAACGTGCAATTGTCCAATACGACCTTGTCGAGGGACGACGCTCTGCTGCTGAGGCCTCGTTGTACGCCGAACCGAATAATGTCGAAGATTTCGCAACGAAAATAGAGATGCTGCTATCCAACCCTGGTATGCGCTCTCAAATGGGACGGGTAGGACTGGAGCGAATGGTCGGAAGTCTTGAGTGGAAACATCAGATTCCCAAGTTGCTAAAAGCATACGCAGCAACTTTAGCGGCGGGGAAAAAAATATCACCGATGAATCATGTTCGGTTGCCAGAGTTACAGAAATGATGGAGTTCGATGCAGAATATTGGTTCGTCAAAACAAAGATCGGCGTTCGCTGCTCCGGTATTATTGTTGGTAATTTGCCAGGCAATGGGGGCGTTGCAGTTGGCGCCGTGATTCCATCCATCGATACCTGCTTGAGCGAATTTTGATCCCATAACGTTCGATAAGTTCGATGCTTCTTATCGCATTATTCGTAATCCCCTGCCTAGTGATGTTCTTTTATCGCTATCCGCTAATTCTTTTGTCGCTGTTTCCTCTTGTCAATTTGATGGACGTCTTCTTGCCCTCCGATGGGGTGGCAGTGAGCGGCTATTGGCTTCTTCCCATGGATCCCGTTTATTTCTTCACAATCATCCACCTAGGCGTATGCGCTCTCCTGCAGCCGGGAAAAATGGCCTCGGTGCTAAGGGAAAATTTTTTTCTGACTATCTTTCTTGCCATAGTAGCCCTATACGTCGTGCTCGACACTCCGGTTTACGGTCAAAGTGCGATCGGTGAAGCTCGCAAATTTTATTTCATGTTCCTTATCCCATTTGTGGCTTCGGTATCGATTAGAAAGGCTGAAGATCTCCGGAGATTTGTTTTGATCGTGGTGTTTGCTGCAACCTGCGTTACCGTCGTCGCATTAGCTGGCGCTGTGCAAGGTTCGATTGTAAAGTTTATCAATTCAAAGGGGGCTTTGATTGTTACCCTCGCCGCATTTGCGATGTTGATTCATCGTATCTACAGGATAGTTATTATTCATCCGATCGTGGATAGGCTGCTTGTTGTTCTCTTTTTTATAATTGCCCTTGGGCAGGGGCATCGGACCGTATGGCTTGCGGTTGGATTCGGGCTAGTCCTGGCGTTGTGTCTTTATCGTATCGAGCCAAGAGTCGTAGCTAAACTGCTCATTGTCGCGGTGGTGATTCTTGCAGGCTTAGCTACGGTAGTTACTATTTTTCCCCAAGCTGGATCAACGCTCATAGAATATTTTGCGGGAATCAGAGATCCTTACTCAGATGCCACCGCTTCATGGAGAATCGAGGGTTGGCAGCAGCAGATAGATCGACTGCAAAAGGAGGGGCGGCTTTTGTTCGGCGAAGGATTGGGCGGTTACTATAGCTGGCTATTTCGCGGTTATGATACGGTCACAACTTCTCCCCACAATGCCTATGTCCAAATGATCCTTAAGTTTGGCTTATTTGGCTTAATGATCTATGGCTTCCTGGCTTGCGCGTTTTTCAGTAGGACGCTGCCGGTCAGGAAAAGGCTCAACCCAGCGCCGATGCGGGCCTATGTCGAAATGGGTATCCTCAACTTCGGCGCTGCGCACGGATACATGCTAGGCTACGGGTTTGAGCCGATCATGCTGATTTTTTTCGCTGTGGCAACAAGCGCTGCAAAGTTACCTCAAGAAGCTCTCCGACATTTCCAAGAGTCTCGACTACGACGGTCCCCGACGGACCTGAGAATTCCTCCTCGGCCATTTCGCCCGCACAGAAGGCCAGAAGCCCAGTCGCTACATTCCTAACGTCCCTGGTTCTTCCTCAAATATTAGTAATCTGAATCTCTAGTTTTCTGGCTACCTCTCTTGTGCAAAGAAAATTGTTCCGGCAGAGGCATTCATACTTGTGAGCCAATGATTAAGGGTTTCAGCAAATGAAAAAAATTCGTAGTCTAAGTGTCGTCGGTGCCCGGCCAAACTTTATGAAGATCGCCCCCCTATTGCGCCAGCTATCCCAGCACGCTGAATTCGATTCCCATCTGGTCCACACCGGACAACATTATGACGAAGCCATGAGCCGAGTCTTTTTCAACGATCTGAAGATGCCCAATCCTGACTTCAATCTTAACGTTGGCAGCGGGAGTCATGCCTTACAAACGGCAGAAATCATGAGACGCTTTGAGGAAGTCTGCGAGAAAGTGAGGCCTAACCTCGTGATTGTCGGCGGTGATGTCAATTCTACCCTGGCCTGCTCCCTCACTGCCGCGAAACTTCAGATACCAGTGGCGCACATTGAGGCAGGACTACGAAGCTTCGATCGCAGCATGCCTGAAGAGATCAACCGAATCGTAACTGATTCCATCTCTGACATTCTATTTACCACAAAGGAAAGCGGTAACCAAAATCTCCGACGCGAGGGGATTACCGAAGACAAAATCCATTTCGTTGGTAATACCATGATCGACTCCCTCGTCCACTGTTATCCGTTACTTGATGAAATCACGGTCAATGGGTCGCTTGCAGCGCAGCCCTGCATGGTACGCCCTACTTCCTCACAACTATCCACCGCCCTTCAAACGTAGATGACCGGGCTCAGCTCTTGCGGGTCATCAAAATTTTGGAATCAGCGAGCGAATTGGCGCCGCTACTCTTTGTTACGCATCCTCGGACACGCGACCGACTCCAGCGGATAAAGGCAAGTAACAGGTTGGTGGATGCAAACGATCATGTGGGACAAATTGAGCGTGGAATCGTCTACCTTTTGCAGCCTCTTCCTTATTTGGAATTTTTGAGGCTAATGTTAAAAAGCAAAGCCGTGCTGACAGATTCCGGTGGCATTCAAGAGGAGACAACATTCTTAAATATACCTTGTTTAACCCTGCGGGAGAACACAGAAAGACCCATCACGGTCGAACTTGGCAGTAACGAGATCATTGGGATGGATTGTCAGAAGATTGCTGCCTGTTTAGACAAAATAATGACACGCCAACGGAAACAGGCAGTAACGCCACCATTCTGGGACGGCCGCGCAGCTGAACGGACCGGCCAAGTGCTAATGAAAGCATCGAGTTGTATTAAACCGTCACTTCTGTAGGTGTAAGTATCAGGCAACGCACTACTGGTGGGGCAGCATTGGCTCTCTAGCGTTGCAGAAGAACTATCATGGAACCGAAGATGAAAGAACAACTGCACGGTCCGTAGCTAACGTAACAATTGTCTTGATAGATTAGTAACAAGATAGATTCGACTTTTGTGATGCTCGCTTCTTAGCGACGGATAACACAGTGGTCAGGCGAAGTTGCAGAGGTCATCCGACGAGGAAAGTTCTCATGTGGGATGCGGCGCCACCACGCAACAGAAACGAGTCGTATTCTCAAAACTTGAGGATGTGATTTCGGGCTGATATTAATGAAGAAAAGCTTCGAATAGTTCACCAAAAAAAAGGCTGCACGATCCATTGTACAAGTCGAACATAGCTTCACTCCCTTCGGAACCGAAAGTTTCGATATTGTATATCTTAGATTAATCCTCCACGAAATATCCTGCCAACGAAATACAGGAATCTTTCCGTGTCTAAAGAGTGGAGGAATACTCGCTCTCGCAGAGGGGAACAGTTAACACCTCGGAGAAAGCTTTCGGTAAGCTGCCGTATTTTTGAATATACTCCACTTATTCCGTTAAAGAATTCAGTATGACCAAATCACGCCATGTGAGTTCCCCGAAATTCCTACCACGAGAGCTGGGAAAGAAAGCGAAACTAATGGCGACATCGATGGGTGCGGCTTTTAATACTAACTGACACACACTCAGGAGCCAATCAAAGAGATGATAGAGGTGGTGATTCCGGTTCATAATCGATGCGTGATCACCCTGCGGTGTCTTGAGCTACTCGCGAAGCAAACTAATGTTGAATTTGCGGTTACCGTCGTCGATGACGGGTCCTCGGATGGCACGAGTAAGGCTATACGGGAGAAATTTCCGACCGTTGATGTGCTCCAGGGAGATGGTTCGCTATGGTGGGCAGGGGCGACCAATCTCGGTATTCGGCATGTTCTGCAGCGGGATGCCGCGACCTCTTACATCCTAATACTAAACGATGACGTTGAATTCGACTCCGATTATCTGGCCTGTATGGAACGACAAGCGTTGGCAAATCCAGACTGTCTCATTGGGTCCTTGGCCGTTTACGGTGAAGATCCTGCCAGAGTTTTTTGGTGCGGCGAAGCGGCCTCTTATAGACAATGTCGCTACGGCTATATTAACCGGGATGATTTGTCCGGTTGTGTTTCCGCCGTCGCGCTTCCGGGCCGTGGCATGCTCGTTCCCACGGCAGTTTTCAAGGATATAGACCTTTTCGACAACAAAGCTTTTCCACAGTATGCGGCCGACTTTGATTTCAGTTTGCGTGCGCGCAAAGCAGGATACAAGCTACTTTGCTGCTGCGACACCGCCGTGATCGTGAGCACCTCCAAAACCGGGCCCGGAAGTGTATACCGTAGTGATCGAATCGGCGTGTTTTTACGTTCCTTTTGGAATGTCCGATCACCAAACTATTTGCCCGCTCTATGGCGTTTTTGGACGAGGCATTATGGTGTTATCCGCTTCGCCGGGCATCTGAGCAAAGTGCTGGCGGGAGACTTTCTTCGGAGAACTAATTTGAGAAAGAGCCACTTACAGACATTTGACAAAATATAAGAGAGTTACAACACTCATGATCGTTCAATAAGGCACGACGGAGCTTTTTGCAGTGAGAGTTCTTTTCTATCTAGACCACGTCATGCACTATCACGTAGCAACTTTCCAGGAATTAGAAAGACGCATTGACAATGAAGGAGGAGAATTTACTCTTGTATCTGGTCAAAAAAGACCCAATGAGAGCGGCCGTGTTGCAATTTCACACCCTATAGTTCGGCGGCATCTCTTCATACCCTCTAACGAGTGGATATTCGGCACCTACACACTTCGCTGGCAACCGACGTTGCTCAACGTAGTCCGTAAAAGCAAGCCGGACGTTTTGGTCGTTGCCGGTCATGTCGGAGATTTAACATACTGGCGGCTGGGTTCTCTACGCCAACGGATGGGTTTCAAATATGTGACATGGCAATGTGGATACGAACATAACCCGGGAACCCTTAAGGATGTTGCGACAGGTAAATTTTTGAGGCGATACGACTACCATCTAGCCTACCATAGCAACGCAAAGAAGTATCTTATTTCTCATGGAGTCAGTGAATCACGCATTATGGTCATCCACAATACGATTAACGAGAAAAAAATTGGTCTTCTTTCACGAGATAAGGCGCGACAAATGGTGACCGACGAGCTGCAACTTCGGCGGAACCGGCCTATCATTCTTTACGTCGGGGCGATTCTGCCGGACAAGCGAGTACATGTATTATTAGATGCCGTCCGGCGGCTTGCACCCCGTATTCCAGCGTCCCTGATCATTGTGGGAGACGGAACCGCCCTCGCCGATTTGAAATCTGCGTCAGCGGGCCTGGAGTGGGTGAAATACACAGGTCGTGTGGTGAAGGGGGTCGGCCGTTTCTTTGACGCCGCCGACGTTTTCGTGTTGCCCGGAATGGGCGGGCTAGCGATCAATGAACCAATGGCCCACGGATTACCGGTAATCAGCTCGTTTGCGGACGGCAGCGCGACCGATCTCATTACCGATGGCGTAAACGGTTACGTTCTTAATCTCGGCGAGCCAGTCCAATACGTTGGAAAGCCTTTCCTTGACGATGCGCACGCGGATGAGATTGCAGCGCATCTTGAAGCTATTCTCGGCGACGCCGAGAATAGCTGTCGAATGGGAACCGCATCCCGACACCTCATCACGACAAAGTACTCTTTTGAAGCCTTCATCGATCGTATCCTCAAAGGTCTTAATGAAGCATACAGTGACGCAACCACGTTCTCTAGGGCTGTGGGACAATTGGCACTGCAGTTGAGCACTTAAATACATGAGCTTCAGCTGTTTCGGCCGTTGAATCAATAACTGGTGTGTCAACATGCTAAAGACGATCGGGCAAAAAATATCACGACTCGGAGACGTCATCCAACAGCCACGTTTATTGTCATTACGCTTGCATGGGGTTGAAGTGAGAATGTTCGAGCGTGTGAACAAGCCCTGGTTGCTCAACTCCGGTATCAAGACTGTCTTCGACGTGGGCGCCAATACTGGACAGTTCGCTAAGGTTATCCATGAGGTATTGCCGGAAGCTTCTATCTATTCTTTTGAGCCTTTGCTTGACTGTTTTATGGAACTGCAACAGAAGATGAGTAACGTGAAGAACTTTAAGGCTTTCAATACCGCCCTCGCTGACAGCGATGGAGAGGCAGTGTTTTACCGCAGCGAATGGTCTCCGTCGTCTTCATTGCTTCCGATGGAAGAATTGCATAAGCAGAACTTCCCTTTTACGGCACGGGAATCCAGAGAAAGAGTAAAAGTTTGCAGGCTGGACGACTGCGCTAAGGACCTGAGTATTGAAAATGAAATTCTCGTAAAGTTTGATGTTCAGGGCACGGAAGACAAAGTGATTGCCGGAGGGAAGTGCCTGCTCCAACGTGCAAGAATTCTAATAATCGAGACATCCATGGATAGCCTTTATCAGGGGCAGCCGTTGTTCGCCGACATCTTCAAGCTGCTGGAAGACCAAGGATTCAGATACACGGGAGCCCTCGGCCAGTCGTTTAGTCCCCTTGACGGAAGTGTCCTTTATGCCGATTCGATTTTCATACGGAAAGTCTAAGACCTACATTACGCCTTTACCGTCAATTAGCGTAAATACTGATATGACCTTGGCAGGAGCTTCCATCTCGGCAGTGAAATGGGACTATGCGGGCACGGCGACTCGAGCCGTCTCATCTCTGGCGGTTACTGTCGTTTTAGCCCGGATACTTGGACCCGAGCCATTCGGCCTTATAGCGATCGCCTGGCTGGTTATTGGATTGGGGAATCTTGTTGCTGACTTAGGAATGGGTCCGGCCCTAGTGCAGCGCGGAACTATTTCTGATTCGGAGATCCGGTACGCTTTCACCATCCAAGTAGCAACGGGCGTCGGTCTAATGGCCATTCTCGCTGTGTCCGCCCCGGTAATTGCGGGTGTTTTCAATCAACCGGCAGTAATACCCGTAATTCGTGCGTTATCCGCAGTGTTTGTACTGCAGGCACTCGGGGTCACGGCAGTTTCACTGCTGGAGCGTCAGATGAATTTCAAAACTATCCAAGCAGCGCGGATTAGTTCATATGTTATTGGCTTTCTTATGTTGGGAATCCCGCTGGCTTTGTTCGGTTTCGGAGTCTGGAGTCTCATTGTTGCCCAACTCTCTCAGGCAGGTTTGTTCTCTACCATCTCCTATCTCCAGGTGCGACATGAGATTAAACCGCTATTGTCGCCGCCGTCAAATAGCCTCTTGGGTTTCGGCGTGAAGGTGCTTTTATTAAATATTGTCAACTGGACCATTAGCAACATCGATAGCCTTTTTGTCGGCCGGTTCTTCGATGTTCTCACGCTTGGATTATACAATCGTGCCATGGTTCTCGTCATGACGCCGATGCATAATATCGTTATTACTCTTCAGCATGTGATGTTCTCAACCTACTCCCGGGCCCAACATGATCTGAACACCGTCCGCAAAGTCTATTTGGCATCCGTGGGATTTATGTCGATGGTGATGTTCCCTCTCTATGGCTGTGTCGCCCTGGTGCCAGGAACGATTATTCATGGTCTGTTTGGGCGCGATTGGAACTCCGCAACTCCTCTTTTAGTACCGCTTGCCCTCGCAATGCCTTTCCATGCAGTTATGGCCGCGGCTGGGCCCCTACTATGGGCGACCAATCGTGTCGAGCGGGAATTCCGAGCGCAGTTTTTAACGCTGTTTATTTTAGTCATTATACTTTTAGTTGTTGCGAGGATTTCTGTGACAGCGATGGTATGGGGAGTGCTGGCCGTTTCTATCAGCCGTTTTTTTCTTGTCACCCACGCATCCTTGAAAACGGTTACCGCTGACTGGAGGAGCGTTCTCAAGGCGATGCGTGGCGGTATGCTTTTGATAATTCCGACTGGGGCCACTGTACTATTCTGTGATCGATTGGTTCCTTCGCTGCATGATTCGGTTTTTCTGCGCCTGGTTTTAGATGCATTCGTGGGGGCTGCGACCCTTTTGACGATCGTTTGCCTGTCACCACGATTAGTCTTCTCAGGTGAAATGTGTTGGCTTTTCGAGCGCATAGCTAGCCATGTACCGAGTAGCGTTAGGACTCTCATGAGAAAAATGGTCCCGCTAGGGACCAGCGCACCGGCGACGGGTTGAGCAATATTGCCGCACCTGCAAGGGTCTAGCGCTTAAGGACTATTGGTCAATACATCTTTGGCTCGTACCAATTACGGTAGGTTCGGGACCTGAAATAGGATCAACATCGTATGAATGCGGACCGGTTATATATTGTAACTGTCTTACCACCAACAGGAGAAACAGGCGTACAGACACATTTCAGGACCTTTTGCGACATTACGAAACTGACTGCCCTCAAGCACATTCATATCGTTTCACCGTATGCTGCGAACAAGGTCGTAAGGGGATTATTATTCCGGATTGCCAAGCTAGCTGGATATTGGGATATAGGGCTGCAAGATCTATACCACCGTCAATTCTTCTACTTACTCTTATATGAGCAGCTCTACTCCGCGCTAAGGAATCGTGATACGCCGGCTATCATATACGCTCAAGACCCCGTAAGTGCAAAGGCCGCATTGAATCTGAAGCGGAAGGGTTATCGAGCGGAGATAGTGTTAGCCATTCACTTTAATATTTCGGAGGCGTGGGAACTGGCGATTAAAGGTACACTGCGTGAGGGCGGCCGTCTTTGGCGAGAGATATTGCAACTTGAGCAAGAAGTCATATCAGGGGTTGATAGGTTGATCTTTGTCTCGCGCTTTACTGAAAAAGCGGTGTTGGAACGGATTCCGACAGCCGCCAGGGTGCCCAGATGGGTGATACCGAATGCCGTAAGTGATCTCCCGAAGTCCGCCGACTGCGGGATAGCGGGTGATCTTATAACGATAGGAACCTTAGAACCGAGGAAGAATCAGGGGTTTCTTATTCGTGTACTAGCGGCGGCCCACCGGTTAGGACATAGATACCGGCTCACGATTGTTGGTGATGGTGAGTGTAAGAACGAAATAATCGAATTAGCATCCATGTTGGGAGTCCAAGAGTACGTCACTTTCACCGGCTACGTGCCGAACGCTAGACGCCTAATATGGTTCCATAGGGCATACGTGCATGCCGCGCTCATGGAGAGCTGTCCAATTGTTATTCTAGAGGCCTTAACTGATAGTAAGCCGATATTTGCTGCGCCCGTAGGCGGGATTCCTGAAGTATTCGAAGATGGTGTGGAAGGTGTCTATTGGAACCTTGATGACCCGGAGGTAGCGGCAAGGGTTGTTATTAAAGTTTTAGAGGACAAGAACGTTTACGAGCAAATGTCTAATGCGGCGCGTAGGAGGTATGAGAAGCAGTTTAGGACGGACGTAGTGGCCGAAGCGTGGCTTCAGG
>Ga0114129_10015180_pt1 | contig 10962 bp, 8 predicted proteins | sample RhiMetdeltSRZDD1_FD_80071 | JGI IMG/M metagenome (GOLD analysis project Ga0114129, IMG submission 80071) | Populus rhizosphere microbial communities from Tennessee, USA - Rhizosphere MetaG P. deltoides SRZDD1 (version 2) (version 2) | ecosystem: Host-associated > Plants > Roots > Rhizosphere >... | reverse complement strand
GGCATGCACGACGTCGTCAGTCTGGTCCGTTATGCTTTGAGATCGGGGCTGGTTGCCCTCACACCGTGATTGGAGTCGGGCGACAACTCTAGCTCTTTGTTGAGCTTAGCTCACTGCCGATTGCAGAGCTAGCACAAAGTTGCTCTTGCGCGCGGGGCTTGGGCGTCTACCTTAAACACCTGGCTGGAGCACGTTTCTCTTGCCCAAAGCCATGGCGCAACAAAATCCTCGCTCTCTCAAGCACGAATACGAGCTGTTCGTAGAGAACGAGATCGAGAATTACAAAGAGTCGGTTTCACGATCCGCCATTCTCAAGATTGGCGATGAAGCTGCCGCATCCCTGAGAGCCGGCGAACAGCTGTTGATGGATGAGCTTCTACTGTGGGCGGAAGTAGACCGCATCATCCGCAAGCGCCTTCGCATTCCTTCCTACGCGACGTGGCGCAGAAAGCGCCTCAAGCTGCTCGAAGAATATCGCCGTCCCGAACACTGGGGCATTCGGCCGGACGGAGTGCTCGCACGCGAGGTTCATCCGCCGGCAGAGTCAAAAGTCCTGGTCGCCGGTGGCGATATCGATCGCACCGCACTTTACCTCGCGGCTCATGGCTGCGAGGTGACGGCCGTCGATCGTGAAGTCGCGCCCCTCGAGCGAGTAATGAACGTCGCCCAGGAAGCGGGGCTGGCCGATCGAATCCAGAGCTACGTCGCCGGCATCACCGACTGGTCGCCCGACGTTCCGCTTGGTGCCGTGGTCTGCACACCGGACGCGTTCACGGGGCTTTCCGCAGACGAGCGAAGCCGCGCGTTCGAGTTGCTGCAAGATGCCACGCGCGATGGCGGCGTCCATCTGGTCGGCACCATCATGCGCGGTCAGCGCGGAGTGTCGGTCGCGGAATTGAAACGGCAGTACAAGGGATGGTCGATCTCCGTGGAAGCCGATTCGGCATCCTCCAAGAGCTTCCTCGCGCGTAAGATCGCCAGTTGAGCCGGCCTTCTTAAGGACTGAGGCGTTCGGACCAAAGGCATTGCTGATTTCTGACTAATTGAGGATCTCGGACCTCCAGCACCGCAAACGGCGTTATTCGCACTCCTCAATTAGTCCGAACTCCGGATTGCCGTTGGTCCGAACCCCTCAGTCGCATGTGTCGCTCTGACACAGGTGTCCTAAAAAGGCGTGTCACTCTGCGACACATGGCGGCTCAGCCGTTAACTCCGAAACACATAACTCTATCAGTACCAACCACTTGCATTTGGGGTGTTGCATGGCACATCGGGTGCCTTACGAGGGCGCGAACAACGGCGCAGCACCCATCAAGTGAGAGATCTATGAAGAAGGATCGTAAGGAAACCAATTCGACCGAGCCACTCGGCATCGTCATTTCACGCGGCGACAAGACGGAGCCAACTCCGGTTTTTGCGGCATACATTTGGGCCCCGGCGCCAGAAGAGGCCGAAGAGTCAGCGATCAGAGCTGCCTAAGGGCTCGCATTGAGCTGTCCGAAGCCCCGCGACGTGAGTTGCGGGGCTTTTTCTTGCTCGGGAACTCCGTATTTCGAACCAACTAATCAGTCCGAATCGACAACTAATTGAGAGCTCCGAACTAACTACCAATTACCAACTAGTTCGCTGGAGTGCGAAGTCCGGTTCGCGATCAGTTCGCAGTGTTCGAAGCTCGGAGTAGGTTCGTATTTCTCAATTAGTTGTCGATTCGGACTGATCCGTGGGTTCGAAATACGGACCGCGCAGTCAGTTAGCCGGCAAATGCCGGTACATTGCTTGCCCTTTTGGACCACGTGGAGCAATCCCCGAACTGGGAAGGCGAGCGGCATGCGCTGCTTTCACAGCGCATTTCCGACATCGGCCTCGAGATCCGTGGCAGCTTACTAGAAAAGCTGGTCAGCCAGCTTTATGAAGAGCTCACCGCGAAGGGGCTCGATTTCCGCCCCCCGGTATACCTTAGCGATCAGTGGGGATGTCCGGATGGGACGCCATTGATCGGCGTCCCTTTTTATCTCGCGGACGCCCGGCTTTCCAGAATCGAAGAAGACTATTCGGCGGCCGTGGAGGGCGCAGAGGAATCGATGCGGTATCTCCGCCACGAAGCGGGGCACGCGTTCAATTACGCGTATCGACTGTACGATCGACCCGATTGGCGAAAGATGTTCGGCCCCTACTCGCGTCCATACCGCGAGCGATACAGAGCCGATCCGTTCACACACGATTACGTCCGCCACATACTCGGCTGGTACGCGCAAAAGCATCCGGACGAAGACTTCGCCGAGACGTTCGCTGTCTGGCTGACACCCGATTTTGACTGGCGTCAGTCCTACGAAGGTTGGGGCGCGCTGCGCAAACTGGAATACGTCGATCAGGTCATGAAAGAAATCGCGCACCAAGTGCCACCGGTTCCCGAGCCGTCCGAAGACGATTTGCCGGTAGCGGCAATGCGGTATACCGTCGCCCAGCATTACGAGGAAAGCGAAGAGCCGATTCCTATCCGGGATCCGCGAATCTTCGATGGAGACCTAAAAACGATTTTCGTAGCGAAGGACCAGGCGCCCGGGGCTCCATCAGCCGCTGATTTCATTGCGCGACACCGGCGGGAGATCGTAGCCCGTATTTCCTATTGGACGGGGGAGAGCGCATCCGTCGTCCGTCAGTTTGTCGATTTCCTCACGGAGCGGGCGAGGCTTCTCGGACTTCAATCGGGTGGACTCGAGGCATCGACATTGATCGAGCTCACGGCATTTGGCACGGCGGTGATGATGAACTATCGTCACACCAACGCGGTCGACGGCGCGAAAGCCGACAAGTCGTGAAGATCACGGTTCTGCACAGCAAAGACGCGCTCGACCCGCCGGTCGATCCTCTGCTCGATCAGCTCGATGCCGCGCTCGCCGAGAATGGTCACACCTCGCGTCGAGTCGCGGTCGACGACTCTGTTCAGCCGGTGATCGAGGAGCTGACAACTCAGCAACCCGAGCTCGTCTTCAATCTCGCTGAATCATTTCGTGGCAAGAGCGCTCTCGAATCGAATGTCGCCGCGCTGCTCAACCTTCTCGATCTGCGATACACCGGATCGAGTCCCGCCGGATTGATTCTCGCCGGCGACAAGACGCTGACGAAAAAGGTTCTCTCGTTTCACGGAATCCAGAGCGCGAAGTTCGCCACCGTTTTTCGCGGTCAGGTCGACTGGGCGCACGAGATCAACTTCCCACTGTTGATAAAGCCTCCGCAGGAGGACGCATCGCTCGGCATCACCCAGAAGTCAGTGGTGAACGATGTCAAGGAGCTGTTGGACGTGATGAGCACTACGCAACAGGAATATCAATCTCCAGTGCTGGTGGAGGAGTTCATCGACGGCCGCGAGTTCTACGTCGGCGTGATCGGCAACAGCAACGCTGAAGCGTTGCCAATCATCGAGCTTGATTTCTCGAAGTTTCCAGCCGGTTTGCCGAAGATCGCAAGCTGGGAAGCGAAGTGGGGCGACGAAGGAGACGAGAAAGGGGTGGAGTTCGAGGGAACCAAGTCAGTGTTTCCAACTGATTTATCGGAGGAGCTGACGAAGAAGATCCAGCAGGTTGCCATAGATGCTTTCCAGGCGCTCAGGCTGCGCGACTACGGACGCATCGACCTTCGTGTCACGGCGGAAGAACAGGTGTACGTGATCGAGGCAAATCCGAACTGCTATCTCGAAAAGAACAGCGAGTTCGCGCGCGCTGCCGAGAAAAACGGACTGGCATACCCGGCGTTGATTGGGCGAATCATCGAGCTGGCGAGCGGCCGCTATTCGCGCTGATTCCGACAGAATGAAAAAAGCCGGCGCAAGCGCCGGCTTTTCCATCTGCTTGAAGCGATTTATCTGCGTTTCTTCCGCGCTGCTGCCTTTGCCGCCTTGTTCCGCGCGCGCGTGCGTGCGCCTTTGCGCGCTGCTGCGCTGCGGGCTGCCTTGCTCCGGCCGCGTGTCGCTGCGCCTCTCTTAGCCGCGGCCTTGCGACCACGTCTCTTCGCTGCTGCCATTGGTCTCTCCACGATGAAGTAAAAACGCTCGCCGGTTCCCCGATGGAATCGGAGTGTGCCACATCGCGTCCTGACTGGTCGCGAATTACGAAGGAGCTTGCGACGGATTCACAGTAACGTGAAAAAAATCGTCGCGAAAGTCGAATGCAAGAGATGTGCGTGCGATCACTGAAGTCGACGATCACTTCCAAAAGCGGCTCGCAATTAGCAGTTTGAACTCCCGCTCGACAAATGAAGTTCTCGACTCTCATCGGAGTAGTTGCTAGTGAAAGCGCTCGTCAAGGAATCCGCGGCACCCGGTTTCAAACTGAAGGATGTCGCGGAGCCGGGGATCCGTGAGGACGAGGTTCTCATTCGAGTGCGGCGAGCTGGAGTTTGCGGCACCGACGTCCACATCTACGACTGGGATGCGTGGGCGAAGGGCCGCTGCAAGCCTCCATTTGTGGTCGGCCACGAGTTCGCCGGCGATGTAGTGCAGGTCGGACGACTCGTCACCGACGTCAAGGAAGGAGATCGCGTCACAGCTGAGGGGCACATCGTGGATGGCCGCTGTCTTCTCTGCCGAACCGGCAACGCGCACGTCTGCCCGTTCACGAGAATCATCGGCGTCGACCGCGATGGATGCTTCGCCGAGTTCATCTCGATGCCCGCGACGAACGTCTGGCATCTTGCCGACGCGATCTCCTACGACGTTGGCGGTATCCATGATCCGATGGGAAACGCGTTTCACACGGTGTTGACTGCCGACATTCCTGGATCAGTTGTTCTCATCACCGGCTGCGGTCCGATCGGAATCTTCGCAGTGGGTATTTGCAAAGCTGCTGGCGCATCGCAGATCATCGCGACCGACGTCAACGACACCAGGCTGTCGCTGGCGAAGAACATGGGCGCAAACCACGCGGTACATCCCGAGCAGGCGGTAAAGCTGGTGAAGGATGCCACCGATGGACTGGGCGCCGACGTGGTGCTAGAAATGTCTGGAGTCCCGGCGGCGATTCATCAGGCATTCGCGCTGGTGCGCGTCGGCGGACGTGTACAGATGCTCGGCATTCCGTCCAAGAAAGTCGATTTCGATCTCGCCACCGAGGTGATCTTCAAGGGCCTCACCATCTACGGCGTGGTCGGTCGGCTGATGTACGAGACATGGCACCAGATGACTCGCTTCCTCTGCTCCGGTGAGTTCGATCCGACACCCGTCATCACCCACCGCTTTTCACTTAGCGATGCAGATGAGGCGATCGCGGCAATCAAATCAGGCGAAGCCGGCAAGGTCATTTTCGAGATAGCGTGAGCGGATGAGCGGGAAGAGGGAAGAGGGAAGAGGGAAGAGGGAAGAGGGAACCCGCAGGAGCTAACAGAAAAAAACTGAGGGAACGTCAGTGGCATTGAATGAGAAACTCGATGCGGAACTCACGGCAGCGATCGAGAAGCTCAAGACAGATCGCGTCTACAAGCGTCTCAATTATCTCGCGTCGCCTCAGGCGGCGCGCGTGCAGATGGAAGGCCGCGGCGAGGTCGTCATCCTCTCTTCCAACAATTACCTCGGGCTCTGCAATGATCCGGAAGTTGTGGCAGCTGGGCTCGATGGACTGAAGAAGTTCGGCGCCGGCACCGGCAGCGTTCGCTTCATCTGCGGCACCTTCAGCATTCATCGCGAGCTCGAGAAAGCGATTGCCGATCTGGTGGGATGCGAGGCGTCGCTCAGCTACGTCTCGTGCTGGAACGCCAACGAGGGTCTGACGGCCACGATCATCGAACAGAACGACTTCGTCGTTTCCGACGCGCTCAACCACGCATCGATCATCGATTCAATCAGACTGGCGAAGGCAATCACCAAGTGCACGACCGCTGTCTATCAGCATTCCGACCTCGACGATCTGAGATCGAAGCTTGAGGGCGCAAAGAGCGCGCGGCGTCGTTTGATCTGGACCGACGGTGTGTTCTCGATGGAAGGCAGCGTCGCCAAGCTGCCCGAGATCCTGCAGCTGGCCGAGGACTACGACGCCATCGTCGCAGTTGATGACTCGCACGCCACCGGGGTGCTCGGCGCGACCGGACGTGGAACGGCGGAGCATTACGGGGTTCTGGGCGAAGTCGACATCATCACGTCGACACTAGGAAAGGCGCTGGGAGGCGCGGCGGGTGGATTCGTGGCAGCATCGGCGTCGCTATGCGACATGCTGACGCAACGGTCGCGGCCGCAGTTGTTCTCGAATGCGCTGCCGCCTACCGTGGCAAGCAGCGCGCTGGGCGCGATACGCCAGCTGGAGAACCATCCTGAGCTGGTCGGCAAGCTTCGGGACAACACGCGCTACTTCAGGAGCGCCATCGCCGAGGCGGGGTTCAAACCGCTGGCTGGGGAGACCCCCATCGTCCCCATAATCGTGGGGGAAACGGCGACCGCCATCAAAATGAGTGACATGTTGCTGGATGAAGGCGTCTTTGTGACGGGATTCGGCTTTCCGGTCGTTCCCCAAGGGCAAGCGCGCGTGCGCTGTCAGCTCAGCGCTGCCCACTCACGCGACGATTTGGACCAGGCATTAGCGGCGTTCAAGACCGTCGGGACGAAGCTAGGCATAATTTAGAGGACGCCTTAATGCAGAAGCTCAGAGCAGTCTTCGTGGCGCTAGCCGCCACGGTCGTCGTTTCGGGGAGCGCGCGCGCGCAGCAAAACCGGAACTTTGACAATTCATGGTTCTGGGGATTCAAGACCGGAATCAACACCTTCGCGGTCCCCGGCAAGGGCAATACATCGACAGTCGATTTGGGTATCGACTGGGTGATCACCCGGACCAAAGGCGGCCTTTACGTATCAGGCAATCAGTCGATTTTCCAGCGTGACATGCAGGTGATCGACCCGGCCTCAAACAGCGGCCAGCGCACGATCCGCGTTAACGACATGCGCAGAATCACCATCGCAGGTCTCGCCTTCCCCAAACATTTCGGTGGGATAACGCCCTACGCCGGCATCGGTTATACGATCACGGTGCTCGGTGATGCGAGAGTCTTCGTCGACACCGCCAACACCTTCCCGAGCAACGCATTTCTCGATCAGGTGGAGAGCATGCGCAGCCGCAGCGCCGTACTCGGCATCGGCGGTGTGCAGATCCAGGCGAGCAAGATGGCCATTTTCGCCCAGGAAACGATCGTCCCGAGCAATCCGAACTTTTTGTTCTCCAGCGTTCTCAACTTCTTCGAGTTCGGCATCCGACTGAACTTTGGTAGCTCCATCGATCGGGACTAGCAGCTCTAGGCGCACCCGCTCAATGGCCGGGCCCCCGCGAGGGGGCCCTTTTTTTTGGCCAAATGCTCCGTATTACGAACTAACGGATCACTCCGCATCGACAACTAATTGAGAGCTCCGCACTAACTACGAATTACCAGCTGGTTGTCGGTAGTTCGAAGTCAGTTCGCAATCAGTTCGCAGTGTTCGTAGTTCGGAGTAGGTTCCCCAATTCGCAGTCAGTTGTCGATGCGGAGTGATCAGTTAGTTCGAAATACGGAATGCAGTGATCATGAAGGTTTCCCCCGCGACACGAACCGATTTCCGCGGATGATCCAGCGAAGCGGCCAATCCGCGGATTTCGTGATGCCAATGCGAGTCGTGACCTCGACCTGGTCATCGGGAACCGGCTCGCCTTCGCGAATCAGTAGCGGTCCACGCTGTAGCGGTTTGCCCGTCATGGCTCCGGTAACCCCGAGGGCAGTGCACAGTTTCCCCGGACCATTGGTCAGATCAACGTCGTTCTTGATTCGTGGCCGCCGCTTGTGCATCAGCGCGATTCCATCGAGCGGCTCCAGCGCACGAACGAGAACCGCGCTTGGTTGACCGGCTTCGCGCGTCACCGCGTTGAAGCACCAATACATCCCGTAGATGAAATAGACGTACGAGATGCCCGGCGGTCCGTAGAGATGCTCCGTGCGAGCAGTTCTTCCCGCCGCCGCGTGACAGGCGAGATCGTGTTCGCCGAGGTAGGCCTCGGTCTCGACGATGATGCCGCTCGCGACACCGTCCTCGGTCTGGCACTCGAGCACGGTGCCGAGCATGTCGCGCGCGACGAGCTCGGTTTCCCGGTCGTAGAAGTCGCGCGCCAGAACCTTGCCTCGCTGAAACTGCGAGCGTGGTCTGGAGCCGAGAACTGAGTGTGTCTGCTCCCGGCTCGCCACCTTACCCCTCGCCATGCTACTCGCTGGCCGTCTTGGTTCTCGGCTTTCTCGCTCTGCGCGGCGCGGGTGACTCGCTGGCTTCTTCCGCCGCGGCAGTCTTGCGTGCGCCGCGCGCTTTTCCTGCTGCAGCGCGTTTGCGCGTCGAGCGTGGCTTCTCCTCCGGCTCGCCCAGCGCATCTTCGCCGGTGAGTGGAAGATCAGGAATGCTCGGCTCGGTCACCGGCTCCGGCGCCGGCCGCGATGTCTCTACGACACCGATCGAGAGCAGCTCTGGTGGTACCACCCCTGCTCTGGCGCCGATCGGACCGCGGCCGCGACCGCGGCCAATTGCCGGCAGTCGTGACCCTGCCGCCGGGAGCGTCTCGCTCCCTGCAGCGGCGCGTGGCTGCTCCGCTGTCGCCAGCTGGTCGATGACCGGCGTCGCTTGCGCTGCAGGTGCGACTTCATAATCGTCACCACGTCTTCGCAGGTCGACGAGGTTCGCATCGTGCGCGTCCTGCAGAATGCGGATGAAATTGCGCTCACTCAGACTCTCGCTGTCCCTGCCGAGCAGGTCGCGCGCAGCAAGTCGGGCCTGACTGGCGCGAACGGGCGCTCCGCCGTTGCTGCCGACGGCGCGGCGAACGAGATCAAATGCCTCGTCGCGTCTCAGTCGCAATCCACTCGTTCCGATCTCGTCGCGAGCCGAGGCGGGATGACCACGACTGGGCGCTGCCGCGATTGCCGGTGCCACGGCGGCGGCCTCTTCTGCGCTGGGTGGACGCTCGCGGCCACCACGCTCGCGATCCCGTCCACGTCCTCCACGACGACTGCGGTGACCGCGCTCTTCCGGAGCCTCCTTCTCCTCCGCAACCAGTCGGGGCGCGGGAAGCGCGCCAAGCTCGGAGCCGGCGGCAAGCGCGACAGCTGTGTCCTTCGGAGAGGCAACCTCGAACTGTCCGTTCTCGAGTTTCGTGAGCGTCAACAGGCCGCGGTGCGCCGCCTCGGAGACGAACCGTGAGAACTTCGACATGCCCAGATTCTTCTCGTCGAACGAGCTGTCGATCTGCTGCATCACCTGCTTCAATCGATCCGCGCGCATCACGTCGTTGTTGCGCTGCATCCGCTCGATCGCTTCGGTGACGAGCTCCCACGGATCCTTCTTGACGACTTCTTCTTCCCCGCTCTTCACCAGGCCGGCGAGTGCGTTGTAACTGTAGTACTCGTCGCAATTCATGACGAGCAGATCGCTCGATGATTCACGAATCCCAACGCCGATGACGTACTTGCCGTATTCCTTCAGCTTGGTGACGAGGCTGGCGAAATCGGAATCGCCGGAGAGAAGAATGAAGGTACCGATCTCCGGTCTTGTGAAAACCAGCTCCATCGCGTCGACAGCCAGTCGAATGTCGGTGGCGTTCTTCTTCGCCGAGCCGTACGCGGTCGCCATGATCATGTCGATCGACGCTTCGGCGAGCGGCACGACATACTGTGGGTAGCGTCGCCAGTCAGCGTATGCGCGCTGAACCGAGACCTTACCTTTGACGATGTCTGAGGAGAGGAGGTTTTTCAGCTCCGTCTGAAGCTCGGAGCGAATGCCCATCGTGACGTTGTCGAAGTCGATGAGCAGTGCTGCGTTTGGTGCGTGGTGGGAGGTTCCTGTCTGTGCGGGCGACATTGCCTGGGGCCCGCGATGGATCGGTTTTACTGCGTGTGGCCCTCGATGTACCGGGGGCCCGTGTCGGTGTCCGCCCGCGGAATGGGCAGGAGACCGATGTTGCCTTGTACTCATTTTTTTTTGGGAATTAACTGTGCGAGGCTGCGTGCCTGCGCATTCAACGCCATAGGCTGCACGCCATTCGATATCCCTGCGACAATCGTCGCAGGCGGTGCGTCTTCAGGTCCACGCGAGCGCGTCAACTCTTGTTGACCGATTGCTGGATCCTCGAAGTCGCGTCGTCGGGGTATAATTTATATCTAACCCCCCATGAATCAACTGCGCTTCCGCACGCGACTGGTGCTGATCCTGTCGCTGTTCGCGATCGTTCCCGCGCTGGTCCTGACCTTATTGTGGAGCGGGACCGTGAGCACTGTGCTGCCGTTCGTAACAGGCCGATCGGCCTGGGACAGCGTCGCCACAAGCGGGGAGAAAGCAATCGCGGCAGCACGGCAGGCACCGCTTACCCCCGCGCAGAAGCGCGCCGTCGACGCCCACGAGCGTGAGCTGCGCCTGTCGGTCGAGCAGGCGCGTCGTTACAGCTTTCTCGCCGAACGAACCGTGCGCGTGATCGCCGTTGCCGGAGTCGTGGCGCTGCTGATTTTGACAGGCGCGGCATCGCGGGTCGCCGGGCATCTGAGCAGACAATTGAGCCGTCCGCTCGACGAGCTGGTGCGCTGGACGGACCTGATCGGACATGGGCAGCCGTTGCCGCCACCTCCGGAGCGTACAGTACTGTCCCGGGAGCGTCTCAACGGCGATGACGGCCCGACGATGGTGGTCACGCAGAGCAGAGTGCGTGGTGCTCCGGAATTCGAGACACTGCGCCGCAGCATGCGGGAGATGGTCTCCGAGCTCGAGCACGGACGTCGGCAGGCTGTGGAAGCCGAGCGTCTGCACGCGTTTCGGGAAAGCGCGCGGCGTGTCGCGCACGAGATCAAGAATCCGCTGACTCCGATTCGCTTTGCATTGGCGCGGCTGCGCGGTCAGGCTCCGCCGGCATTGCAGGAAGATGTGAGTGTGATTGCTATGGAATCCGACCGGTTGGATCGCATGGCGAAGAGCTTCGCCGAGTTTGG
>Ga0114129_10015175_pt1 | contig 10963 bp, 7 predicted proteins | sample RhiMetdeltSRZDD1_FD_80071 | JGI IMG/M metagenome (GOLD analysis project Ga0114129, IMG submission 80071) | Populus rhizosphere microbial communities from Tennessee, USA - Rhizosphere MetaG P. deltoides SRZDD1 (version 2) (version 2) | ecosystem: Host-associated > Plants > Roots > Rhizosphere >... | reverse complement strand
CGTTGTAACAGCGGGCGTTTCCCGCACACAGATCCGGCGCATCGGCCACGGCGGGGGCGGGGACCGCCGCCGGGACGGGACCATCGGCCGAAGGTGGAGCCGGTGCGGCTGCTGCCGTCGTCGTACCAGGCGCCCAGCCGTCCTTGAAGCCGCGGAACGAGAGCGCGTGCTCCCGACCCAGCCGGAACTGGTTGCCCGCCAGCGGATCGATTTCCCGGACGGCGAGCTCGATGACCCAGCTGGTGCCGAAGATGTCCGCTCTGCAGGCGGGGCGCCACGACATCTCGATACGCGCGTCGGCGCTCTCACCCGGCGCAAGGGTGAACTTGGAGTCGAAGGTGTTCCCGGTGATCCAGCCGATTCCCCGCACGCCGGCGGCGCTACCGACCACGTAGCGATGGCCCTGGTCGTCGGTGGCGGTTCCCGAGCCGCCTACGTAGCCCAGAATCAGCGGACGGTTGGTCTTGTTCTTGAACTTGATCGTGGCCGACACGACAGTGTAGTAACTGACTTTGCTGGTGCGGAAGTCGGTGACTGTGGCCACGAAGGTGGCGACCTCGCTGCAGGCAGCCTTACCCGCGCACGGGTTCGGGGCCTGGGCGGTGGCGGCGTTCGGTGTGCCGATCATTAGGAAGACGGCAGCCGCGGCGGCGAGGTGGGTCAACGGGGACATGATGGCGCTCCAGCGCAATGGAAACGGTGGTCTATTTCACAATGCGCAGGAGCAGCCGAAAAACGTCATCTCAAAAGGATACCGTCATGCCGAGCCTGAGGCGGGGGACATGGCTCAACTCGGTAAGCCCCACTGCAATTCGGGCCGTTTGCGCGCTGCGGTTATGCACGCGGGCGGAGTGTGGGGCTCGAATGATATCGTACGTCAGGACTGTCCCCCCAACGGCGAGCCCCGCGACCATGAGCTCGTCCCCGCCGCCGTTCCCATTCCACGCCGCGGCGAAGCCGACGGCCATCGCCGCCAGGGCCGCCGCTCGAATCCCGATCCCCGTCAACGCTCGGCCGGAACGGCCCGAATAGAAATGGCCAAGAGATGGTCCGATCAGGGCCGAGCCGAGCAGAAGGAGGCCGGGGGCGGCGCTTTCATTGGTGCCGCTGGATTGGCTCGGCGCCATCAGCAGTGCCGCACCGGCCGGGACGACAGTGCCGAGGAGTGACCAGAGCAGCGCAGTCGTTTCCGATTTCGTGCCCGGAGTCCGGGATTCCTGGGCCCGGGCCGATGCGGGAGCTACCGAAACGAGCGCGGCTGCGACCCAAGTCATAGTCTGGCGATAGTTGAGCATTTTCTCTCTCAGCTGAGGACGCTGGAGAGATAGGCGAGCGCAATCAAGCCGTCGTCAAGGACTCACTCGTGGCGCAGGGCCACTGTCGGCTGGGCGCGGGTGGCGCGGCGGGCCGGCACCAGGCTCGCCAGCATGCCGACCGCAGCAATGACCAGCACCACCACCGCGAAGACCGGCGGGTCCCGCGGTTGGACATCGAACATGAGGATGCCGATCACCCGGGTCAGCCCATAGGCCGCCAGGAGTCCCAGGCCCAAACCGACGGCGATTTGCTTCCCTCCCTGGCGCATCACCAGCCGGATCACGTCCCGCGCGCTGGCGCCCAGCGCCATCCGGATCCCCATCTCCTTCATTCGCCGACTCACCGAGAAGGAGAGGACCCCGTAGAGCCCGACCGTCGCCATGAAGAGGGCCGCGGCCCCGAACGCGATGAAGAGGGTTCCGAACACGTAATAGAACCAGCTCTCCTGCCGGATGGCTCCCTGCATCGAATTGACTTCGAAGATCGGCAGGTTCGGATTCATCGCGCGGACCGCCTCACGCACGCTTCCGGTGAGCGACATCGCATCGGGCCCGGAGGCGTGGATCACGATGGTGGCGAACCGCTGATCTCGCTGAGCCATCGGCACGTAGTAACCCCAGGGCCGGCGGTCGTCGGTGTCGAAGCCCTCCATCCGGAGGTTCGGGACGACGCCCACGATGGTCTTCCAAGGGGCCAGGCTGTCGGTGCTGGTGCGCTCCGCGAATCGCTGGCCGAGGGCGTCCCTGCCCGGGAGGAACCGGTCGATGAACGCCTGGTTGACGATCGCCACCGGCGCACTGGTCCCGTCGTCGCTGGCGTTGAACTCGCGGCCTCGCAACACCCCCGTCCCGAAAGTCCGGAAGAACCCGGGTGTGACCGTCGCACTCGCGGCCGTGGGGTAATCCTGGGGCCGGGCGTACACCTCTCCGGCGATCGCGATGTCGCGACCACTGTTGTTCACCGGCAGATTGGTAGTCAGGGCCACCGACTGCGCGCCCGGCAAGGCCTCGAGGCGTTCAACCAGGTTCTGGAAGAAATTTCGGCGCGCTTCCGGGGTGGGATACTCCTTGTCCGTCACCCGCACGGATGCGGTAAAGACATTCTCGGTGGTATAGGGGTACTGGAAGGTCCGGAGCTTGATGATGCTCCGGACCATGAGCCCGGCGCCGACCAGCAAGGCACAGGATAGCGCAATCTCGGCGGTCACCAGCGCGGCGGTGAGTCTCCCGCCCAGCACGCCCGAGGATCCCCGGGATTCGTCCTTAAGGGTGGCGTTCACATCGGTCTTGAGGACGAAGAACGCTGGCGCCGCGCTGGCCAGGAACGCCGTCACTAGCGTGATGCCGACAATGAACAACATGACCGGCAGGTCGAGGCCAAACTGCATGTAGTAGGGCTTGCCGACGCCCTGAGTTGCTCCGTCGAACAAATTCACGCCGACATAAGCGATCCCGATCCCGATCGCAGCCCCCACCAGTGCCAGCACCAGCGTCTCGGCGAAGAATGGGAGGACCACCCGAAGGCGGGTCGCCCCCAGCGCAGTGCGCACCGCCGCCTCCCGGGTGCGCATGGTCGCGCGGGCCATGAGGAGATTGGCCACGTTGGCGATCGCGATCAGCAGCACGAAGATCGTCGCAACCTGCATGGCCCCGAACACGGCCACGAGCTCCGGGCCGGTGTCATCCTCGACGAAGCCGATGAAGCGAGTGGTGACTCCCTTATTGGACGCCGGGTAGGCCAGCGCGAGCCGCTGGGCGATCTGGCTCATCTGGAGCTCCGCCTGATCCCAGGTAACACCGTCCTTGAGGCGGCCGAAGACCTGAACTCCCGGGCTCCGGCTTCGGTCGGGATTGTCCGCGCGCTGATCCCGCAGAGCGACCCAGAGCTTCTGCGTCTGGGGGAATTCGAAGCCCTTGGCCATTACGCCCAGGATCGTGGCGGCTTCCCCGTTGACGATAACCGACTTCCCCACGATGGCCGGATCGGAGGAGAAGCGATTGGTCCAGACGTCGTGACCAAGCACGACGGTGCGCGGTGCGCCGGCCAGGTCGTCCCCGGGGCGGAAGGCGGTGCCGAGGATCGGCTTGACCCGGAGCAGATCGAACGTATTGGCGGACACGAACGAACCGTCATACAGCTCAGGACCGTCCGGGCCGGCCAGGTTCACCTCGTTGTTCGAGATGGCGGCCAGCCCTTCGAAGGAGGTCTGCTGGGCACGCCAGTCGTACAAGTCGTGGATGTTGACCCACACCTGGTTCTCGCCGCGGCTCACATTCTTCCGGTAGATCAGCGTGACCCGGTCCGGCTCGGGGATGTCCAACCCCCGCAGGAAGACGCCGTAAACCAGACTGAACGACGTGGCGCAGAGACCGATCCCCAGGGCCAGGGTGATGCTCGCGATGATGGCGGACATCGGTTCCTTGCGGAGCGATCGGACGCCGAGCAGCAGGTCCTGCCGGAGAGATTGCACTCGCGTGGGTCCAGTCGGGGGAATGCAGGCACTACGGTGGGGTAAGGCGAAGGTTTCAAGTCGGAACGCCTCGACTATCTTCTCCCGTTCACGGGTATATCTCTTGCCCAAAAAATAGGCATGTTATGGCGCATACTATCTATCTCAGCGGGTATCATATTATCCCAATACAACTTGGGGATATCACAACAGCGGAATCAATCGTTACGAACGCCTAATATCCGTACAGTTGCCAGCGATACGCTCGCCGATCTGGCCGTGGCGTTCGCAGACTCCAGCGATCCGGTCGTTTACTACAATCCCCGACTCATGGCCCGATACGGCGCAGAGATCTCGGCGTTCGTCTTGGCGCACGAATACGCGCATATCCAGCTCGGTCATCGCAGGCCAACGGTGGAGGCTCCTGCGCCGCCCGGGCCCCTCGAGCATCTGTTGCAAGGCTGGGAGCTTGCGGCCGACTGTGTTGCTGCGGCACGGCTCGCCCGGGAGCGACCGAGTGCGCTGAGCGCGGCGATCGGGTTCTTCGAGCATATGGGGCTCGACCGGGTCGACCACGAACACCCCAGCGGGACCGCGCGAGCCGCGCAGCTCACCGCCTGTGGCCGAACGAGGAGCGGGGACCTCCGCTCTTCGAGCGAAGGCCCCCGCATCACCGCCACGGCGATCCAGTTCAGGTAATCCGCAGCTTCAGCACCCGCCGGGCCTGAACATTCCCTCCGTTTGCCAGATTGAAGTTCCGGTCGTTCACCATCTCGTCCCGGATCGAGCGCGCCTCGGCGACGTTGCCGAGCTTGAACTGGGTGAGCGCGATCCCGGTGCGGACGAAGGCGACCTGCTGGTTGGACTGCCGAAGCTCCGCCAGCGCCTCGGGGTACTTGCCTTCGCTGTACAGCACCATCCCTGTCAGCCCGTGCACCTGGGACGTGGTGACTGGGCTCGGATTGCTCTTCTCCTGCTGCATCAATGAATCGAGGTAGACCCGCGCCATCGCACTGTTCCCGGCCAGCGCGTAGACACCGCCGAAATTGTTGAGGCGGCCGGCCGGATTCGGTGGCGCCGCTCCCGGCGGGGGCGGGGGGACGGCGGCCACATGCCCGATGTGGGCAGCAATCGTCTTGGAGCTGGTCTTGGGATCGCCGAAGGCCGCTTCGAGGTTCATGAGCGCGACGTGGGCGGCGACGACGGCCCCGTTGAGCTCCGCCTTGGTGGCTTCGTCGATCACCGTGGCCAGGGTCGTCATGGCAGCCTTGATATTGCCCTCCATGACGTAGCTGTTGGCGATCCGGTTGTGGATCGCGATTCGCTGGGCGGGGGTGGTGGTATTGGGGAGAGCGGCAGTCATCGCCTGGCGAGCCATCTCGCCCTTGCCCTGGAGCACGTACACCTCGCCCAGGCCGTGAGCACCGGCGAGGAAGGTCGGGTCGAGCTCGATGGCCTTCGTGTAATGGGCTATGGCGCCGTCAAAGTTGCCGTCCCGCTGCAGCAGCTCGGCGTAGGTGTCGTGGGAATTGGGGTGGGTCGGGGCCTTCGCCATGTAGGTCGCCGCGGTCGCGATAGCGTCGGCCCGGGCGCCCGCATTCCATTGGGCATAGGCCAGGTTGTTGTACGCCGGGGCGTAGTCGGGGAAGCGCTCGTTCACCGCCTTGAGGGCCACGATGGCGTCGGTCGAGACCCCACCCGGCACGTTGGCGAGCAACGCGGCCCGCTGATGGACGATGTACGGTTCATCGGGCAATAGCGCCCCGGCCGCGAGGAGAATCGCCCGGGCGCCCACAAAGTTCTGGCGGAACGATTCGCGGTAGGCGGTGGCGACCATCAGCTCGCCGGTCGAGGCCTTCGCCGCGTCGGCCATGCCCCGGGCGATTTCCTCGGTTCGCTGGGGGGTGGTCAGTCCCGCGCCCGTGGCCCCGTAGATCACCCGGGCCAGTCCGAAGGTCGGGTCGAGGTCCACCGCCTTCTTGAGCCGCTCCGTGGAGCGATTGGGGAAGATGCTGACGAGGTCCTCCAGCCCACCCATAAACGCGGTCCGGGCCTCTGCGGAGGAGGTGGTGACCTCGAGACGGACCGGCCGCGCGACGCCCGCGGCGACCTGTGCCGCAAGCGGCGTGAACACCGCCGACGCGAGCAGTCCGGCTGCCGAGGCGAGCACCGACCAGCGGGGCTTTCGGGGAGCGCCCTGCGTGGATGCGAAAGACAAAGACATAGAGCAAGCCTCCTTCATGCGGGGAAACAAGGACATCAAAGACACAAAGGCGGCCGCTCGTGGCCCGATGGGCCGCGGGTAGCCGCCAACTGAGAACCGCCGGATTGCCGCATGAGGGCCTCGTGCATGAGGCCGGAGTGAGAAGGATGTACGACTAATTCAGATGGGAGTCAAGCCTTGCGTGTTAACCTATGTGCAGGGCTGGAAACGATCGGGCCGCTACGATGTCCCGTAGCGGCCCGGTCAAACGACAGCGCCTGCCCAGCCGGCAATGGTCAGCGAATACCACCTCTGGGGAACCGCCCACCGCTATTGCCCCGCACCTCGCTGCCGAAGGACGGGGTGATCCGGTTGATCGCCAAGCCCGGACCGCGACCCTGGTGAATCTTGCAGTCGTCCACCGGCGACCCCATGCCACCGCGAATGATGATGGTCGGGGCCCGGCTGATCGGACCGGGCGAGAGGTCGACATCGTTCCCAGCCGAAGGGCCGCTGACCGCTTCGAACGACTCGGCCACCAGCATGGCCGGGGTCGAGGAGAGGTGCGCGCTCCCCGGCAACGGAGTCGCCGCCAGGGTCACCGGCGCGTCGATCGTTGTGGTCCGGCCCACTTCGGGGACTGGGGCGACCGCCGCCATCATCGCGTGATCGTGGGCGGGCGTGGGTTCGGCCTGGCCGGTCGCCACTGTCTGGAGCGTCCGGCGGTCTGCCGTGCGATTGCGAGCCGGGGTGGGGGCGCGCCTTGTCTCGAGGTCGGACGCCAGCCCAACGTCGGAGGGAGTCGGGTTCGCCAGCTCGATCTGGCGGGTTGCCGCTGAAGTGCTTTGATCGTCCTGTGAGGCAGGCCTGGAACATGCCCCAACCCAGGCTCCGGTGGTCAGCGCCGCGACCATGAGGACTCTTGGGTGCACTGGCTCGTCCTACCTCTCAGGTGACAGATTGGATGCAATATCGGTCAGAACACGGCTGTAGTCCGCATATGCTGCGCCACGCGGTTCGACCCCTCTCGCCGGGGAATCACGACTTTTGCCCGGGCAAACGTCACCGCGACAGGACAACCCGGTCTCCCGAGGTGGACATGAGGCCTGTCTGGAAGGTAACCCCGATCCTGACCGCAGTTCTCCTCGGAGTGGCCACGGGGTGCGCCAGGCCTTCCGGCCGGGTGGAGCAGAGCGATGCAGCGCTGGCAGACACGCTCAAGGCCCGGATCGAGGACGCCTACGACTTCAGCCGCCCCGGGGTGGTCGAACGGATGAACGCCTTGTACGCGGACTCAGGCCGGGTGATCTCGGCGAGTGGCGGACAGATCATTGCTTCGGCAGACTCCATTCGGGCCGGAATCGCGGACTTCTGGAAAACCGCCGGCCAGAACATGCGAGACGCCAAGTGGGAATGGGGAGAGGTGTACGTGGATCGGCTGAGCGATGACGCGGCAGTGCTCACGGCTACCTGGTCGATTCCCCACATTGCCCCGACCGGCCGGCCCCACGTCATCAGGGGAGCCTGGACCGCGGTGTTCCGGCGTATCGGTGGGAAGTGGCTGATCGTGGTGGAGCATTTGTCGGTGCCGCCGGTCTAACCAAATCGGAGCGACAATTCCATGATGACCCTGGCGCTGCTGCTGGTGTCCGGAGCGATTCGAACGGCGCCCGACACCACGAGCTACGTCGTCCTCAATCACGGCCGCCCGGCTGGAGAAATGCTGGTGATCTCCAACGCCGACACGGTCACGGTGAAATACCACCACGTGGATCGGAATCGCGGACCGCGCTCCGAGACGCGATACATCATCTCGAAAGGTCGATTGCTCGGAGGGCGGACCTGGAATCTTCCGCTCAACCGCACCGTCACTGCGCTCGGTGAGCCGGCCGATCGCTTCGAGGTGGTGCGCGATTCGGTCTTCTGGCGCGGCTCGGCGCGAGACTCGATGCGCGGCGCTCCGTTTGCTCCCATCACCTACTACCGGCTGTCCAGCTTCACCCCATACAACCAGGCGCTGCTCGCGCGCTTCCTGCTGGGGCAGCCGGACCGGTTCGCCCGACTGCTTCCCCGCGGGACGGCCAGGCTCGCTGTGGTGGGCGACACGGTGGTCCGCACCCGGCTGGGCAGGCACCGGGTGCGGCTGGTCATGATGCGCGACACGACTGGAGAAGCGGGCGGGGTGTGGCTCGACGAGCGGAACGAGCTTTTTGCCGACCAGGCTGGGTGGTTCGTGACGGTGCGGCGCGGAGCCGAGGAAGCGCTGCCGGCCCTTCACGCCATCGAGGTGCGGTACCGGGACGCCAACGGGGCCGCGCTGGGACGGCGGCTGGCGCCGGCGCCGGCGACCGCGATCGTGATCGCGGGCGGCGACGTATTCGACAGCCAGCGCGGCACTATTCTCCCGCGGACCTCGGTGCTCATTCGCGGCACTCGGATCGAAGCCATCGGGCCGGCCGACTCGCTGACAATTCCGGCCGGTGCCACGGTGATCGACGCCACGGGCAAGACCGTCATGCCCGGCATGTGGGACATGCATTCTCATCTGTTTCCCACCAGCCAGACCACCCGGGCGGTGTCCGATCTTGCGGCGGGCATCACCACGATCCGAGACCTCGCCTCCGACGCCGACATGGCCACTTCCCTCCGGGACCGTTCGGCGTCCGGAATTCTTGCCGCTCCGCGGCTGGTGCTGGCGGGGTTCATCGAGGGCCCGGGGCGATGGGCCGGACCGAGCGAGGCCATCGCCGGTACGGAGGAACAGGCCCTGGCCTGGGTCGCGCGCTACGACTCCATGGGCTACAAGCAGATCAAGCTCTACAACCTGGTCCAGCAGGACCTGGTGCCCGCGATCGCCCGAGAAACGCACCGGCGCGGGATGCGGCTCAGCGGCCATGTTCCGCGGGGCTTGAGCACCCCGGCAGCAGTGCGGCTGGGTTTTGATGAAATCAACCACATCGCCTTCCTGCTCTCGACCTTCTATCCGGATTCACTGTATTTGCCGGAGATGCGGGCGTATTCGGCGGTATCCTCGGCGGTGGCCCCCTATTTCAATGCCGACAGCCCGGAATTCACAGCGATGCTGGCGCTCTTCAAGGAGCGGGGGACCGTCATCGACCCGACGGTGAACCTGTGGCTGTCGGCCCGGGCCCAGGGGGGAACTCCGCCACCCAACGTCGGAATTCCGGCACCAGCGAGCGATTCGCTGGCCCAGCGGGCCGATGCGACCTTTCTCAAGATCATCAAGCGTCTGTACGACGCGGGGGTCACCATCGTCCCCGGCACGGACGGGAGCAGCTACAACGCCGAATTGGAGAACTACGAGCGGGCCGGCATCCCTGCCGCGCAGGTGTTGCGCATCGCGACCATCGTTCCCGCTCAGGTCATGAAGGACGACGGGCAGTATGGCAGTATCACGCCGGGGAAGGTGGCGGACCTCTTCATCGTGGACGGCAAGCCGGCCGAGCGGGTGGCTGACCTTCGCCGGGTGGAGAAGGTGATCCGCGCCGGCCGAGTCTACGAATCCAAGGCGCTCCGGGCCGCGGTGGGCGGGGGCGAGTAGCGGCCCGAGCCACATGACCGCCTCGAAAACGAAACGAGTCAAGACCAGCTCGAGCCCGTTGGTCTCAGCACATTTGCCGCTGCGCCGCCACTCCGGGGTGCCTTTGTACCGGCAGATCTACGACGGGTTTCGCCTGGCGATTCTCGGCGGCCTCCTTCGCGCCGGACAGCGCATTCCATCCACCAGGGCGCTTGCCGCTGAGCTGGAGATTTCCCGGTTTCCGGTGCTGGCCGCCTACGAACAGCTTCTGCACGAGGGCTACCTCGCCGGGCGCATCGGAGCCGGGACATTCGTCAGCGGCACGCTTCCCGACGATGCGCTTCGGCCGCTCTCGAGTACCCGTGCATCCGGCCGATCCGGCAAGGCCGCGCGCGCAGCCCGCCCGGTACGCCGCGAACCGGAATGGGAGCGAAGTGAAGGCGGCCTGCGGCCGTTCCGCATGAGTCTTCCCGGGCTCGACCAGTTCCCTCTGGCCATCTGGGCGCGACTCGTCGCCCGGCACGCTCGGGCGCTCACGCCGGCGCTGATGGCCTACGGGAATCCGGCCGGCCTGGAGGTGCTACGCGCCGCGGTGGCCGAGTACCTGCGAACCGCGCGCGCGGTCCGATGCGAAGCCGACCAGGTCATCATTCTGTCGGGCTCCCAGGCCGCGCTCCGCGTCGCAGCGACGGCCTTGCTTGCTCAGGGTGACATGGTGGCCGTCGAGGAGCCGGGCTATCCTGGAGCCCGCGACGCGCTCCGGGCAAGCGGCGCGGAGCTCGCTCCCGTCCCGGTGGACGACCAGGGCCTCAGCGTTGCCGCGCTCGAACGGCTCGGCACCCGGGTGCGGGCGGTGTATGTGACTCCCTCCCACCAGTATCCGCTTGGCGTGTCGATGTCGGCCACTCGGCGGCTGGAGTTGCTGGAGTGGGCCGAAAGGCACGGATCCTGGCTGCTGGAGGACGACTACGACAGCGAGTATCGCTACGTCAGTCGGCCGCTCGGGTCGTTGCAGGGCATGGATGGGCATGGGCGGGTGATCTACATCGGCAGCTTCAGCAAGGTGCTGTTTCCCTCGCTGCGCGTCGGCTACCTGATCGTGCCCCGGGCGCTCCGGCGGGGCTTCCTGGAGTCCCGCGAGGCCCTCGACATCTTCTCGCCGGCCCTGAGCCAGCTCGCGCTGGCGGATTTTCTCCAAGAGGGCCATTTCGCCCGCCACCTCCGGCGAATGCGGGCCGTGTACCTCAACCGGCGTGCGGCGCTCCTCGAAGGGTTGGCACGGCACTGTGCAGGACGGCTCACGGTGCTGAATGCCGATGGGGGGCTGCACGCGGCGGCGGCGCTTCCGGTCGGAGCGGACGACACCGCCGTCGTCGAGCGCATGGACCGGCACGGGCTGACCGCCACCGCGCTCTCCAGTTGCTATGCCGGCCCGGCCCGCCGCGCCGGGCTG
>Ga0114129_10015174_pt1 | contig 10964 bp, 10 predicted proteins | sample RhiMetdeltSRZDD1_FD_80071 | JGI IMG/M metagenome (GOLD analysis project Ga0114129, IMG submission 80071) | Populus rhizosphere microbial communities from Tennessee, USA - Rhizosphere MetaG P. deltoides SRZDD1 (version 2) (version 2) | ecosystem: Host-associated > Plants > Roots > Rhizosphere >... | reverse complement strand
GGTCGAGCACGATGCGCGCCTGCACGTCGAGAAACCAGGCGCCCACCGCGCCGGCGAAGCGGCGCGCGTAGCCCTCCGAGGCGGTCTCGACGTCGGCGTCTTCGGTGGGAGCGGGGGCGGCGGCCAAGTGGCTACTGTACCGGAAGCGGCGCCGGCGGCCGCAAGCCTCTGAGCATACCTTCCCGCGCCATCATGTCCGCCAGCAGGTTCGCCAGCAGCCGGTGCCCGCGGAACCCCGGGTGGATACGCTCGCCGAAGAGCGGCTCGTTGCCGGGCCACCCGGTCTCCTGGAGCTCGGGGATCTCCAGATAGGCGATCTTCGCCGCCGTCATCGCCTCCCGGAGCTTCTGCCGGTGCTCGGCGATGCGCTGCGCTTCGCCCGGCTCCGTCACGGGGTCGCGATACACCGGTCCGAGTACGATCACGTGCGCACCCCGCTTCGCGGCCGTCCGCGCCATCGCGCTCACGTTCTCGACGTACTCGTGGGCGAGCACGCGGGTGGCGGCGGCGCCGGCCGCCGTCGCGGGCGAGCCGGAACCCCGCGCCTGCCACCATCGCGACGCATGGATGAGGGCCTGGCTCGCCGTCATCAGCCGCCGGAAGAAGACCTGCGTCCGCGACGTGCTCATCGTCTCGCGGTCGGTGCGCGCGCGGGTATTGATGTCGTTCCACCCGTAGTTGACGACGACCAGATCCGGGTCGAGCCAGCCGATATCGCGGCGGAGCCAGGCGAGGCCCTGATGGCTCGAGTACCCGGGCACCGCCAGCGGGATCACCTCGATCGCGCGGCTGGGGTTGGCGGCGCGCAAGCCGGCCTCCAGCAGCGCGGGGAACGGGAGCGCGCCGTGATCGTAGTCCTGCGGCCGCTCGGGCCAGACGGTCGGCACGCGGTAGCCGAAGGTGATGGAGTCGCCGAAGCAGGCAATGCGAAACGTGCCGGTGGGCTTGCCGCCGACGGGCGAGGGATAACGCAGGCCCTGGCGGTTCGTGGCCACCGGCGTGAAGTCCCACACGACTCCCGCCAGGTTCGGCGCGAGACGCCAGAACAGGAGGGGGTCGCCCTCGAACACGTTGACGTCGTGGAGATCGCGGAACCCGCGCTGCTGCTCGGGCGCCAGTACGAACGCCTCCAGCGTCGACACGTGCGGCAGCCGCGCGCGGACGGTGATCTCGATCGAGGCCAGAACGGCGAAGAAGAGGACGAAGGGTATCGAAAAATAAAGGACGCGCCGCCGGATGGGAACGGCTTTTCCGGGCTCCGTGGGCGGCCCCGCGGTGGGAAACGGCAGCACCGTCGCCGGTCCGCCTGGCGCCGGTGTCTTGGTGGCCCGACCTCGTTTCCCTTGCGCCATGCCCCGTGCCTGGAATCTACCACGGCCGCGGCAGGCGCCCCTTTTCGCGATATGCTCGCGCATGCGGCTCTCCGAGCGGTTCTCCTCCGCCCTCGAGTACGCCGCTCGCCTGCATTCCACGCAGGCCCGCAAGGGGACGCCCATCCCCTACGTCGCCCACCTGCTCGCGGTGTCGAGCCTGGTCCTCGAGCACGGCGGCGACGAGGACGAGGCGATCGCCGCCCTCCTGCACGATGCAGTCGAGGACCAGGGCGGTGCGGAGACCGCCGCCGAGATCCGGCGGCGCTTCGGCGACCGGGTGACCGATATCGTCCTCGGCTGCACCGATACCGACGTCTTCCCGAAACCGCCGTGGCGGCCGCGCAAGGAGGCGCACCTCGAGCGCCTGCGTTCGGCGCCGTTCAGCGTGCTCCTCGTCGCCGCCGCCGACAAGCTTCACAACGCCCGCACCCTCCTCGGCGAATATCGCCAGCAGGGTGAGCAGGTGTGGATGCGCTTCAACGGCGGACGGGAGGGGACGCTCTGGTACTACCGCGCCACCCTCGAGCTCCTTCGTCAGCGGGCCGCCGGGTCGCTGGTCGACGAGCTCACGCGCGTCGTCGCCGATCTCGAGGCACTGTCCGGGCATCGGGGATGACGCCCGCGGACGAGACGAGCCCGCTCGAGCTGACCTGGCGGGCGGTCCTCGCCGGCTGCGGCTTCGGCCTGCTCTTCGGGGCCGCCAATGCGTACCTGGGCCTGCGCGTCGGCCTCACCGTCTCGACGTCGATCCCGATCGCGGTGCTGACCGTCGCCCTGTTCCGCGCGTTCCCCGGCCGGCCCGGCACGCTGCTCGAGGCGAACCTGTCGCAGACGATCGGCTCCGCCAGCTCGTCGCTGGCGTCGGGGACCATCTTCACGATCCCGGCGCTGTTCCTGTGGGGGATGGTGCCGCCGCTGTGGCAGGTGGCGACGCTCGGCCTGCTGGGTGGCATCCTCGGCACCGCCGCCATGATCCCGCTGCGGCGGCTGCTGATCGTGAAGAGCGCGGACGAGCTGCCCTATCCCGAAGGCACCGCCTGCGCGCAGGTGTTGAAGGCGGCCATGGTCCCGGCGGCGGTGAAGTCGCCGGCGCTGGCGGCAAGCGTGCGGTACGTCTTCTGGGGTCTCGCCATCGGTGCGCTCGTCAAGCTTGCCATCGGCGGCGCCGTGCTCATCGGCTCGGAGCTGGCCGTGTCCGTGCCCGTCATCCCGAAGGGCATACTCGTGCTGGAGATCGCTCCGGCGCTCCTCGGGGTCGGCTACATCCTCGGCTATCGCCAGTCCGCGATCATGGTCTCGGGCAGCCTCATCTCCGCCGTCGTGCTCATCCCCTTGATCGCCGCCGTCGGCGCCGGCCTCACCACGCCGATGTTCCCGGAGACGGAGAAGACGATCGCGGTGATGACGGCGGGGCAGATCTGGAGCCGATACATCCGCTACATCGGCGCGGGCGCGGTGGCGGCGGCGGGGATCCTGACCGTGGTGCGCTCGATCCCGACCATGTACGCGTCGATGGCGGCGGTCCTGCGCGACGTGGGGGCGACCGGCGTGAGCGGCACCGAGGCCCCGCGCACCGACCGGGATCTTCCCGCTTGGATCGTCCTCGGCACGCCCGTGTTCGTCGTGATCGTGCTCTTCGCGGTGCCCGGCCTCCTGGCCGGAAACATGGCGGCCGGACCACGGTTCCTCGCGGCGCTGGGCGTCGCCGTCTTCGGCCTCGCCTTCGTGGTGGTGGCCTCGCGGATCGTCGGCCTCATCGGAGTCTCGTCGAATCCGACCTCGGCCATGACGATCGTGACGCTGCTCGGGGTGTCCGCCGTCTTCGCCGCCCTCGGATGGAACGACGGCGCCGCGCGCGCGGCGGTGCTCACCGTCGGCACCGTCGTCTGCGTGGCGGCCTCGATCGCCGGCGACACGTCGCAGGACTTGAAGACGGGCTACCTCGTGCAGGCGACGCCGGCCTGGCAACAGCTCGGCCAGCTCGCGGGCGTCATCACTTCGTGCTGGGTGGTGGCGGCGACGGTGCTCGTCCTCGGCCACACGTACGGGTACGGATCGGCGGACATGCCGGCACCGCAGGCCACCTTGATGAAGACCGTCATTGACGGCGTGCTCGCGGGCTCGCTGCCGTGGGGGCTCGTCGGCACCGGGGCCGCCCTGACGCTCTGCGCGATGCTGACCGGCATCCCGGGATTGTCGTTCGCGGTGGGCCTCTACTTGCCGCTGGGTACGCTGCTGCCGATCTTCGTGGGTGGCTGCGTGCGGCGGTGGATCGAGAGCCGGCGGCAGGGCCCCGAGCCGGAGAGCGAGCCCGGCGTGCTCGGCGCCTCCGGCTTGATCGCGGGCGAAGGCCTGGCCGGCGTGCTGATCGCCGGCCTGGTGGCGATGGCCAAGCAGTGGCCGGACGACCCGTGGAGCGAGGCCCTGACCGCCGTCAACTTCGGCAAGAAGAATTTCGCCCACATCGGGGGTCTCCCCGGTGCGGTGATGGGAGCGCTCGTGGTGGCGGCGATCTGCTACTGGCTGTATCGAGCCGGACGTTCGGCGGACGCTACTTCGTCTTCGGTGCCGGCGGCTTAGGCACCGGCGCCTGCGCCGGCGTGAGCGTCTCCACCTTCACGATCCAGCGCGTCGCGATCTCCACGCCGGGCCGCGCCTCCAGGGAGCCGGTGACGAGCGCGACCTTGCCGTCCAGCGCTTCCGCCTTCGTGCGCAGTGCTTCGTTGCCGCCGAAGTCGAGCTCCCACGTCACGCCGCGAGCGCGGATGGTGATGCCGGTGGTCTCGCCGCCGATGGCCATGAGGCCGCCGCGGATCGTCCCGCGCACGCGCACCTCGATCGACTCGCCGCCGCTGTCCGCGGAAGGCGCGTCTCCGGCCGCCGCCGCCGCGAGGACGGCGCCGGCGAGAAGAAGTGTCCAGAGGGTCATGTCACTCCGCCTTCAGGAGGTCCCGCAGCGTGCGGATGAGGTCGCTGTCGGTGAGGATGCCGACGACAATCCCGCCGTCGACCACCGGCAACGCGCCGTATTTCGTCGTGTGCAGCGTCTCGACGGCGTCCTGCAGCGACGTGGCGCTCGTGACGCAGACGGGATTCGTGATCATGATGCGCGAGACGGGTGTGCCTTCCATGACGCGCTGGAGCTCCTCCGGCGTGGAGTCGAGCACCGATGGCTGCGCGCGATTGAGGTCGCCCTGCGCGAGGAGGCCGACGAGGCGATCGCCGGCCATGACGGGCGCGCGGCGGATCGCATGCTTGCGGAAGGTCTGCATCGCCGACGCCAGCGTCTCTTCCGGGCTCAGGCTGAGGGGGTTCCTGGTCATCGCATCGCCGACGGTGAGGGCCTTGGCCATGCGCGTATCGTACACCGGCGCGCCGAGCGCTCTTACGGTGCGGCGGTCGGCTCGGGTGTCGATGCGGAGGCGGACGTGGGTTCGGGTGTGGGCTCGGACGCCGGCGTCTCCGCCGGTGCCTCGGTGGAGGCGGCGGTCTCCGCCGCGGCCGGGGCGGCGGGCGGTGCCGGCGGCTCTTCCATCGGCTCCTCACCGCCGTCGTCCTCGACGGGCGGCGGCGGCGTGGCCCCGAGCCCGGCGACGTTCCGCTGCACGTATCCCACGCGCGCCATCAGCCACAACACCCGGCGCTGCGCGGCGGCATGGCGCTTGGCGTTCGTCCGCGGGTTGATGCGCCGCGGGCTCGGGACCATCGCCGCCAGCCCCGCCGCCTCCGTCTCGTTCAGGACCGCCACCGACTTGCCGTAGTAGCGCTGGGCCGCCGCCTCCGCGCCGTAGACGCCGTCGCCCCACTCGATGACGTTCAGGTACAGCTCGAGGATGCGCGACTTCGTGAGGTCCTCCTCCAGCCAGCGTGCCACCACGAATTCCCGCAGCTTGCGGATCGGGTTCTTGTACGTCGTGTAGAAGAGGTTCTTGGCGAGCTGCTGCGTGATCGTGCTGCCGCCGCGGGCGAAGCGGCCCTTCTTGACGTTGGCCTCGATCGACTCCTTGACGGCGTCCCAGTCGACGCCCTCGTGGCCGAAGAAGTTCGGGTCCTCCGCGGCCACGATGGCGTGGATCAAGTGGCGAGAGACCCGCGACAGGGGCACCCAGGTCTGCGCGTGCCGCGGCGCGCGTCCGGCCTTCTCCGCCTCGCGCACGCGCTGGCGCATGACGGAGGTCTCCTTCGGGTTCGTCTTGGCGAGCGCCCTCACCTCCCCTCGCGAGGGCAGGCCGAGGTACAAGAAGAGGAGGAAGAGAAGGAGGGTCGCCGCGCCGATGGGGACGGCCCGCTTGAGCCAACGCATGGGGACGAGGGCAGGATATCATCGTTGCGAGAGGAGCCGGCTTGGTCGATTTCAGCCTGACGGAAGAACAGAAGCTGCTGCGCCAGACGGTCCGTGAGTTCGCCGCCGCCGAGCTCACCCCCCACGCCCGCGAGTGGGACGAGAAGCAGGAGTTCCCGCCGGAGGTGTTCGACAAGCTGGGGGAGATGGGGCTGCTCGGCGTGGTGTTCCCGACCGAATACGGGGGCGCCGGGCTCGGCGCGCTCGACTACGCGCTGGTGATGGAAGAGCTGGCCCGCGCTGAGGCAGGCGTCGCCTTGTCGGTGGCGGCGCACCACAGCCTGTGTTCCGGCCACATCTATCTGGCCGGCAGCGAAGACCAGAAGCAGCGCCTGCTGGTGCCGCTGGCGCAAGGGGACAAGGTCGGCTGCTGGGGCCTCACCGAGAGCAGCGCGGGCTCGGACGCGGGCGGGACGAAGACGACAGCGGTGCGCGACGGCGAGCACTGGGTCTTGAACGGCTCGAAGCAGTTCATCACCAACGGCGGGGTGGCCGACATCGCCGTCGTCATGGCCGTCACCGATCGCAGCAAGGCCAAGAAGGGCATCTCCGCCTTCGTCGTCGAGCGCGGCACCCCCGGCTTCCGGTCCGGCAAGAAGGAAGACAAGCTAGGCGTGCGCTCGTCGGACACTTCGGAGCTCGTCTTCGAAGACTGCCGCATTCCCGCCGCCAACCTCCTCGGCCAGGAAGGCCACGGGTTCATCGACACCCTGCGCGTCCTCGACCGCGGGCGCATCGGCATCGCCGCCTTCTGCGTCGGAATCGCCCAGGCGGCCCTCGACGCCTCCATCCACTACGCGAAGGGGCGCCGGCAGTTCGAGCACGCCATCGCCGAGTTCGAGGGCATCCAGTTCAAGATCGCGGACATGGCCACTCACGTCGAGGCCGCGCGCCTGCTCACGTGGCGGGCGGCCGGCGCTCGCGACGCCGGGCGCGAGCACACCCTCGAGTCGTCGATGGCGAAGCTGTTCGCCAGCGAGATGGCGGTGCAGGTCGCCTTGGAGGCCGTGCAGATCCACGGCGGCTACGGCTACATCAAGGACTATCCCGTCGAGCGCCATCTGCGCGACGCCAAGCTCGGCACCATCGGCGAGGGGACGAGCGAGGTGCAGCGCCTCATCATCGCCCGCGAGCTGCTCTCGCTGCGCGGGGTCATTCATTAGCGCCGCCCTGCCGGCGCTCGATCTCGACGGCCTCGCGCGGCAGGTCCAGGGCGGCGAGCCGCGGGCGGTGGCGCGCGCGCTCACGATCGTCGAGGAGGAAGCGGAAGCGGCGGGGCCGCTCTTGGCCCGCCTTCACCCCCATGCCGGCCGCGCCGCCGTCGTGGGCGTGACGGGCCCGCCGGGCGCCGGCAAGTCGACCCTCGTCGATCGTCTGACCGCGCACCTGCGGCGGCTCGGGAAGACGGTGGGCGTGATCGCCGTCGATCCGACGTCGCCGTGGACGGGTGGCGCCATCCTCGGCGACCGGATCCGCATGCAGGGGCACGCCACCGACGACGGGGTGTTCATCCGGTCGATGGCGAGCCGCGGGCATCTGGGCGGCCTCGCCGCCGCCAGCAGCCAGTTCGTGAGCGTCCTCGACGCCTCGGGCAAGGACGTCGTGTTCGTGGAGACGGTCGGGGTCGGACAGGGCGAGGTCGAGGTCGCCTCCGCCGCGGACGTGACGATCGTCGTCCTCGTGCCGGGCCTGGGCGACGAGGTGCAGACGATGAAGGCCGGCGTCCTCGAGATCGCCGACGTCTTCGCGGTCAACAAGGCCGATCGCGACGGCGCCGAGCGCCTCGAGGCCGAGCTGCGCTCCATGCTGTCGCTGGGCGCCGAGCCGCTCGACGTGCCGATCGTGAAGACGGTAGCGAGCCGCGACGTCGGCATCGACGCCCTCTGGACCGCCGTCCTGCAGGTCCACACGCAGCGCGCGCGTACCGGCGAGCTCGAGCGGCGGCAGCGCGAACGAACGCGCCGCCGGCTGGAACAAGCCGTCGTCGACCGCCTGCGGCGCCACGCGGCTGCGCGTACGTCACCCGCGGAGATGGACGCCGCCCTCGCCGACGTCATGGCGCGCGAGATCGATCCCGAGTCGGCGGCGGCGCGGGTGCTGTCGCGGCGCATCGATCACCTCGGCATCGCCGTGCGCGATCTCGATGCCGCCGTGCGCACGTACGAGGCCCTCGGCTTCCGGGTCGAAAGCGTCCACGACGTGCCGACGGAGAAGGTGCGCGCCGCCTTCCTGCCCATCGGCGAGTCACACCTCGAGCTTCTGGAGCCGACAGACCCGTCGTCGACGATCGCTCGTTTCCTGGAGAAGCGCTCCGGCCTGCATCACGTCTGCATAGTCGTGCCCGACATCGAGGCGGAGCTGGCGCGGCTCAAGGCGGCGGGAGCCACCCTCGTCGACGAGACACCGCGGGTGGGGGCGGGAGGCTGCCGCGTGGCGTTCGTGCACCCCAAGTCGGCGGAGGGCGTGCTGCTCGAGTTGAAAGAAGAGGCCTGAGGAGGCACATGGAGAACGGGGCGGACATCGGGATCATCGGCGGCAGCGGGCTGTACCAGATCGAGGGCTTCGAAGGCGTCCGCGAGCTCGAGATCTCGACACCGTTCGGGGCGCCGTCGGACAAGCTCGTCCTCGGCACCCTCGAAGGCAAGCGCGTCGCCTTCCTGCCGCGCCACGCCCGCGGCCACAAGCTGCTGCCGAGCGAGCTCAACTTCCAGGCCAACATCTTCGCCATGAAGACGCTCGGCGTGCAGTGGATCCTCTCCGTTTCCGCGGTGGGCTCCCTCAAGGAGCAGTACGCGCCGATGCACATGGTCGTTCCCGACCAGTTCGTCGATCGCACGCGCAAGCGCAAGCCGACGTTCTTCGGCCGCGGGATGGTGGCCCACGTGGCGTTCGCGAACCCGTTCTGCAAGCACCTGATGAGGATCTTCGGCGACAGCTGCGCGGAGGCGGGGATCACCCACCATCGCGGCGGCAAGTACATCTGCATCGAAGGCCCGCAGTTCTCCACCCGCGCGGAGTCGGAGCTGTACCGCTCGTGGGGCATGGACATCGTGGGCATGACGAACCTCGAGGAGGCGCGCCTCGCCCGGGAGGCGGAGATCTGTTACGCCACGCTGGCCATGATCACCGACTATGACTGCTGGCATCCCGACCACGAGTCGGTGACGGCCGAGGTCGTCATCGCCAACCTCACGCAGAACGCCGAGAATGCGAAGAAGGTGCTGCGCGCCGCCCTGCGCCGCCTGCCCGTGGCGCGCGACTGCGAATGCGCGACCGCGCTCGCCCACGCCCTCGTGACACGCTGGGACGAGGTGCCTCCGAACATCCGGACCGAGCTGCTGCCGCTCGTGGGCAAGTACGTGAAATGAACCTCGTCACCGACGCCTTCCGCATCCAGACGCGGGGGGACGACCACATCCTCGACGTCACCGAGCGCGTGCAGGAGATGCTCGCCCGGCACGGCTTCGAGGAAGGGCAAGCCCTGGTCTTCGTCGCCGGCTCCACGGCCGGAATCACGACCATCGAGTACGAGCCGGGTCTTCTCGAGGACATACCGGCCGCCTTCGAGAAGATCGCGCCCAAAGGCGCGGTCTACCGCCACGAGGAGGCGTGGCACGACGGGAACGGCCATTCCCACGTGCGCGCCAGCCTCCTCGGGCCGTCGCTGACGGTGCCGTTCCGCAAGGGCAAGCTCCTCCTCGGCACCTGGCAGCAGATCGTCGTCATCGACTTCGACAACCGGCCCCGCCAGCGCGACGTGGTGGTGCAGCTCACCGGCCAGTCGCGCGGCTAGGCCTTACGGCACGGCGAAGATCTCGACCTCGGTCACGCTGTTCCACGCGGTATCCGCGCCCGTGCTGTTGATGTTCCCGTTGCCGTAGTACCGGATATAGCGCGTCGACGTGTCCGGGATGTCGTAGGTCTCGAGCCCCGTCGTGGTCCCGCTGCTCTGGCCGGCCCAGACCGTGTACCAGGTCGAGTTGTCGGGCGACTGCTGGATATAGAAGCTGTTGTGGCGCGTGTTGCCCTTGTAGACGGCGATGTTCAGGCGGGTGACCGTGCGCGTCGCACCGAGGTCGTAACGGATCCAGGCGCCGCCGCCGTAGCCGGCCCAGCGCGTACCGAGGTTGCTGTCGACGGTATTGCCGGGCACGTTCCCGTCGTTCGTGCTCGCGGTCACGCGCGACGACGGCGGCGTGATCTCGACATCCGTCTGGCCGGCGACCGCGCTCGCGACGTTCGACGGCTCGCTCTCGGCGGCGGAGAGGGCGGTGACGACGTAGTAGTAGCGGACGGTGCTGGTGAGGCCGGACTGGTCGGAGTAGGCCGTCGTGCCGACAGTGGCGATCGGCGCGAAATAGCCGTCGGTCGCGGTGTGGCGGTACACCTTGTACTGCGTGGCGGCCGGGGAGGCGGTCCACTGGAGCGCGATCCCCGCGCCGGCGTTGGCGGCGGTGAGGCCCGAGGGTGCCGCCGGTGCATTCTGCGAGGCCCCGGTGAGGGTCCGCGGCGCGCTCTCGCCGAAGCCGTTGCGGGCGGTCGCCTGATAGACGTACGTCACGCCGGGGGATCCCGTGCGGTCGATGAACTCGTCGGCCGTGGTCGTCCCCACCACGGAGAACGGTCCCTCTGAAGACGTCGCCCGGCGCACGACGTAGTCGGCGGCGCCATAGGCGGGTTTCCAGCGGAATCGCACGTACGGCCGGGAGGGCTCGCCGATGATGCCGTCGAGCGGGGGCGGCGGGCCGTTCGCCGGTGCGGCGAGGCTCTCCTGCGACTGCGGGCCTTCGCTGTTCTGATTGCGGCTCGTCACGATGTAGACGTACGAGCCGCCGTTGGCCAGGCCGCTGTCGACGTAGGGCGGGCGCTTCACATCGCGCTGCAGGAGCTGGTACGGGCCGCACGCGGTCGTGCCGCGATACACGCTGTAGCCGATCTCGCCGAACCCGTTGTAGGAGCCGTGGTCCCAGCTGAGCGTGACCTTCTGATGGCCGGCGGCAGCGCTGAAGTTGGCGGGGGCCCCGGGGATGACACCCGGCGCCGGTGTCGGGGTCGGTGTACCGGTGGGCGTCGGGGTGGGCCATGGGCAGCCCATCGGTGTCGGCGTGGGACCCAGCAGCACCCCCGGCACCCGGGCATTGGCGTCGCCGGCCTGCGTCTCGCCGCCGGGCACCACCGCCGAGACGCGGTAGAAGTATGTCGACGAGGGGTGCACGCCGACGTCGACGTGGCTCGTGGCGCTCGTCGTG
>Ga0114129_10015173_pt1 | contig 10964 bp, 10 predicted proteins | sample RhiMetdeltSRZDD1_FD_80071 | JGI IMG/M metagenome (GOLD analysis project Ga0114129, IMG submission 80071) | Populus rhizosphere microbial communities from Tennessee, USA - Rhizosphere MetaG P. deltoides SRZDD1 (version 2) (version 2) | ecosystem: Host-associated > Plants > Roots > Rhizosphere >... | reverse complement strand
CGGCGTTGCGTGCCGTGCTCGCGGACGTGAAGGACCGGGTGAACTCGGGCGCGTCGATGTCGGAGGCGTTCGCCGAGCAGGGGGACATCTTTCCGCGCCTCTACTGGACGTCGCTGAAGGCCGGCGAGAAGTCGGGCGAGATCGAGAACGTTCTGCGGCGGTACCTGAAGTACCAGAAGACCGTCATTGCCATCTCGCGCAAGGTCGTCTCGACGCTCGTCTATCCGGCGATCCTCCTCGTGATGTCCGCCGGCCTGATCGCCGTCCTCATGACCGTCGTCATCCCGAAGTTCCAGTCGTTCTTCGCCGACTTCCACGCGGATCTGCCGCTCCTGACGGTGATCGTCGTGGGAATCGCCGGTTTCCTGCGGGACAACGTCATCTGGCTCCTGCCGGCGCTCGTGTTCGCCGGTTATTTGTTGACGCGGTGGGTGAAAAAGCCGGCGGGACGCGAGTGGTCCGACGGCGTGCTCTTGAAACTCCCGTTCCTCGGAGGGCTCTTCCAGCGCTTCGCGATCACGCAGTTCACGCGAAGCCTCGCGACGCTGCTCGGAGGGGGCACGCCGCTCGTCCCCTCGCTCGAGAACGCGGCCGAAGCGATCGGGAACCGTCACATCGCGCGTCGCGTGCGCGAAGTCGTCCCGAAAGTTCGCGAGGGCGGCGAGCTGTGGCACTCACTCGAATCGACCGGCATCTTCACCAACCTGACGATCGAAATGATCAAAGTCGGCGAGACCTCGGGCGCGCTCGAGGAGATGTTGACGGCCGTTTCGGACTTCTACGACGAGGAGATCGACGTTCTGCTCGCGCGCGTGATCACGCTCGTCGAGCCGGCGATCCTCGTGATGATGGGGGGCGTGATTGTCACGATCCTGCTCTCGGTCTACCTGCCCATCTTCAAAATCATGTCGCAGATTAAGGGATAGACGTGAATAGGGAAGACCAGAAGCTCTCGTTTGAAAACTACTGGCCGCCGCTCGCGCAGCGAGCGCCGCGGCCCCAGTCGATCAAAGGGTAAAGACGATGTGCGCGGACCAGAGATTCGGAAAGACGGCCGTCGCGGAAGGCGTTCGGACCTCCGGCCGCGAACCGGCCGTCGCGGCCCAGGTTCGGCTGGCGTCGAGAGAGGAGGAGGAGGCGCAGGCCATCGCTCTGGCGGAGCGGCTCGGCCTGCCATACGTCGACGTCTCCTCCTTCCGCGTGGACCCCGATCTCTTCCGCTCGATTCCGGTCGAATGGATGCTTCGATACACGTTCATCCCGGAGAAACGCACCGACAAGGCGATGACGGTCATCTGCGCCGACCCGACCGACGTCGTGAAGTTGGACGAGCTGGAGCTCCTGACCGGGCTGCCGCTCCGGATCAAGGTCGGAAGCCGCGCCGCGATCACGGACATCCTCCAGAAGAGCGAATCGTCGCAGAGGGTCCTGGACGAAGCGACCGAGGACTTCCGTCTTCAGCTCGTCAGCGAGGATGAGGAGGGCGAAGAGACCCTCACGATCGATCGGATCACGCAGGACGCGTCTCCGATCATCAAGCTCGTCGACTCGATCCTCTTCAACGCCATCCAGCGCCGCGCCTCCGACGTCCACATCGAGACGCAGGAGAACGTCGTCCTGATCAAGTACCGGATCGACGGCGTGCTGTACCAGGCGATGGACCCGATCGACAAGCGCCACCACGGCACGATCATTTCCCGGATCAAGGTCATGTCGGAGCTCGACATTTCCGAGAGGCGCATCCCGCAGGATGGGCGGTTCAAGCTCCGCGTCCGCGGCCGTACGATCGACTTCCGCGTCTCGATCATGCCGACCGTGCACGGCGAGGACGCCGTCATCCGAATCCTCGACAAGGAGTCGGCCAACGCCGAGTTCAAGAGCCTGAACTTGGACGTGCTCGGGTTCGACGCGGAAACGAAGAGGAAGGTCCGCAAGTTCATCCGCGAGCCTTACGGGATGGTGCTCGTCACCGGCCCGACCGGCTCGGGAAAGACGACGACCCTCTACGCCTGCCTCTCGGAGATCCAGTCCGTCGAGGACAAGATCGTCACGATCGAAGATCCGGTCGAATACCAGCTTCGCGGGATCACCCAGATCCCCGTCAACGAGAAGAAGGGGCTCACGTTCGCGCGCGGCCTTCGGTCCATCCTGCGGCACGACCCGGACAAGATCATGGTCGGCGAGATCCGCGACGAGGATACCGCGCAGATCGCGGTGCAATCCGCCCTGACGGGCCACCTCGTGTTCACGACCGTCCATGCGAACAACGTCGTGGACGTGCTCGGCCGGTTCCTGAACATGAAAGTCGAGCTGTACAACTTCGTTTCGGCGTTGAACTGCGTCCTCGCGCAGCGGCTCGTCCGGAAAATCTGCCCCCACTGCCGCGAAAAGGTTTCGGTCTCGCCGCAGGCGCTGGTCGAAGCCGGCCTGGACCCCGTGGCTCTCAGCGAACAGGTTTTCTACGAAGGGAAGGGTTGCCTGGAATGCGACGGCACCGGCTTCCACGGCCGCATGGCGATCGCGGAGCTGCTCGACCTGTCCGACCGCATCCGGGGTCTCATCCTGGAGCGGCGGCCCGCCGCCGAGATCAAGAAAGCGGCCAAGGAAGAGGGGATGACGTTCCTTCGCGAAGTGGCCCTCTCGAAGGTCTTCGAGGGATCGACCACGTTGAAGGAAATCAACAAGGTCACGTTCGTCGACTGATGAAGATTCCCCTCCTGCCTCCCGTCGTTCCTCCGCACGTCTTCTGCCTTCTCGCGGAGGGCGTGACTTGGGCGAACGTACGGCGCGACCCGGCTCCCGGGTTCGTCGACTCTCGCCACTTCGCGTATCCCTCGAATACTCTCGGCTCCGGCCCGTCTGGTACTCCGCTGTTCTCCCGAGACGCCATCGCGGACGCGGTCGAGGTCGCCCGGAAACTGTCGGGCGGGCTCTCGCGCGCCTCCGTCGTTTTTCCCGATTCGTGGGCGCGCATCCTTCCGATCGATTTCGACACCCTGCCCGACTCGGAGGACGCGGTGCGCGACATGGTCCTCTGGAAGCTGAAGAAGCTCCTCCCCGGCATCAGCGAAGACCTCTCGGTCGTCTTCGAACAGATGCCGAAGGCGGGAGAAGAAGGTGAGCTGCGTCTCCTCGTCGCGGCCGCGCCTTCCGAAATGCTCCGCTCGATCGAGAAGTCTTTCGAGAGCGTGGGCGTTCGTGTCGGCGCTCTCGCGCCTTCGAGCCTCATTCTGTTCGACGGACTCGCACCGGTTCTCGGCGCTCTCGCCGGCGGCGACTACGGGCTTCTCCACCGGTCCCCCGGCTCGCTCGTCTTCGTGATCGCGCGCGACGGAAACCCCGTCTTTTTCCGCCAGCGGCCGGAAGAGGAGGGCGAAGAGGGAGAGGACCAGGATCAGGAAGTCCGCCTTTCCCTTTCCTACTACCTCGAGAAGCTTCACGGCACCGGTCTTTCCGCCGTCTACGTGCACGACGCCGCGCCGGGACGCGAGCTTGCCAGCGGCTCCGCTCTTCCAGTCCCGCAGACCCGGCTGTCGGGGTCGCTCTTTTCCGCCGACCGCGGGTTCGACGAGCGCGTCGCCGCGCGCCCCGAGCTCCTCTCGGCCTTCGCGGCGGTCAACGGCAAGTCATGACCTTGAACTTCGCCCGCCGCCCGTTTCGCGACTACCGGCCCGTCTATTTCGTGGCGGGAGCAACTCTTCTCGTAGGCGCGATCCTCTTCGGAATCAACGCGAGCCTGTACGGCCAGTTCCGGCGGGACGTCGCCGACACGCGGGAAGAGATCTCCTGGCTGGAGAAGCGGCAGGCGCGCGCCAATGCGGCCGCCGACGAAGCCAAGAACGCTCTCAGTGCCTTCGAGCTCTCGGAGCTCTCGACGGAGAGCCGCGGGCTCCTGCGGTTGGTCGACGAACGGCAGTTTTCCTGGACGACGTTTCTCTCGCGGTTGGAAAGGGTCCTGCCGGCCGAAGTCCGGCTTTCGCATCTCCAGCCGAGATTCGAGGACGCCGGAAAGGTTGAGATCGACATTCAGCTCGTGGGCCGCGGACCGGAAAGCGTGGTCCACACTCTGGCCGCGCTTGCGCGGTCCCCGTACTTTGCAGCCATCGAGCTGAAGTCCGAAACGCGGCCGGAGTCGAAGGGAGGCATCCCCGAGGGCTACACCTTCACGGTCTCGACGAACTACGCGCCGAAAGGGACTCCGTGAACACTCGCGAGAGCATCTGGCGCCAGAGGGCGGGCCTCCTCGTCGTCGCGGGCATCTTTTTCGCGGCGAATCTCGCATTCCTGCTGGGTTCCCGCTCGATCACCGCCGCGCGCCGGCAGGCGCTCGAGGAGCGCCAGACCACCCTCTCCCGCGACGTCGCGTCCCGCGAAGCGGAGGCGGCAAAGCTCGGAGGGCAGCGCGACCGACTCGCGCAGGTCTCCTCCGTGATCGACGAGTTCTACGGGCGCCGCGTCGGGTCTCGACGGGAGACGCTCGCGCCGATCGTGGAGGAAGTCCACGCCGTGATGCAGAAAGTCGGCGTGTCGACGACGGCGATCAGCTATTCGACGACCCCTCTCAAGGCCCTCCCGCTTTGGCAGATGCAGATCGGTTTCCACTTCGACAGCGACTATGCCCGCTTCAAGCGGCTGCTTGCCGCGTTCGAGGCGAACCGGCGCTGGATCGTCGTGCGGGACGTTTCCTTGAACCGGAAGACCGACGTTCCCGGCGAGGTCCAGGTGAGGCTCGTGCTCGCGACCTATTTCTCGGACGAAAGCGTTCCGGCTTCTCCGGCGCCCCCTTCCCCGGCGAGACGGACGGTGCGCACCGTCGAGCGGACGGTCGAGCGATGAAAGGGTTTTCCATCGGCACTCGCCGGCAAGCCATACTCTTCGGCACCCTTGCCGTCGTCCTCCTGTTCGCGGTCGTGAAGTGGAGTGCGCGGGAGAGGTCGGCGCACCTCGAGGCTTCGATTCCGGCGCCGGCCGCGGAACGCCGAGTGCCGCAGCCGGCCTTCGCGCGCAGCCGAAAGCCCCGCGCCCATGCGGTCGTGCCCGAGGAAATCCCTCCCTTGACCACGCGCGATCTGGAGCCGCACCTTCGCGGAGGCGCCGTCGACACCGGCCGCGACCTCTTCGATTTCCGCGAGCCGACGCCAACCCCTCCTCCTGTGCCAACCCCGGCGCCGACGATCCCTCCGACCTTCGGCCCACCGGGTCCGCCGACACCCACTCCGCTGCCCGTGCCTCCGAACGTCACTTTCCAGCTGATCGGGATCTTCGGCCCGAAGGATCGGCCCATCGCCGTCCTTCGGACCGGGGACCAGATCACCAACGCTCGCAAAGGCGACGTCGTGTTCGGCCAATTCACGATTCAGAACGTCGGATACGAATCGATCGACATCGGCTTCGTCGGCTTCCCGCCATACGAGACGCGACGATTGCCGATCACTCCATGAAAGAAGAAAGGTCCTTCTCGAGATGAGAAAACGAGTTCACAAGAGCGCCGTGTTGTCCGTTCTGCTGATCGCCCTCACCTCGTGCACGAGCTCCCGTGCTTTCCGCGAGGCCCGCGAGGAGGAGTCGCTCGACCACTGGGATCTCGCGGTGATCAATTACTCCAAGGCCGTCAAGCTCGATCCGAAGGACAATAGTTATCGCCTTGCGCTCGCCCGGGCGAAGATCAAGGCGTCGCAGTCCCACTTCGAGAAAGGGAAGCTCTACCGCGCTTCTGGCCGTCCCGAGCTCGCCGTCGTCGAGCTCGAGCAGGCGGTGCTCCTCGACCCGACCAACCAGTACGCCGAGGTCGAGCTGCGGAAGGCCCGCGAGGAAGCGGCCAAGGTCGTCGCCGAGCGAACCGGCGAGACGCGGCTGGAGGGCTTGAAGCGGCAGGCTCGCGGCTCACGGGCGAAGCCCCCGATTCTCGAGCCGGCGAGCGACCACCCCATCAACCTGAACTTCCCGCAGCCGAAGCCGATCAAACAGATCTACAAGGCCCTCGCGGACGCCGCCGGGATCAACGTCATCTTCGATCCCCAGCTGAAGGACGACAACGTCGCGATCGTTCTGACCAACATGGAATTCCAGCGCGCGCTCGAGACGCTGATGCGGCAGGAGAACCACTTCTACAAGGTCATCGACGAGCGGACGATCCTGATCGCGGCCGACAACGCGGCCAACCGCAAGACGTACGAAGACCTCGTCATCCGGACGTTCTTTCTGTCGAACGCCGACGTGACCGAGGTCGCGAACTCGCTGCGCTCGCTCCTCCAGACCACGCGAATCTCGGTCAACAAGGCGGAAAACTCGATCACGCTGCGCGACACGGCCGACAAGGTCGCGATCGCCGAACGGATCGTCGAGCAGAACGACAAGCAGCTGGCCGAGGTCGTCGTGGACGTCGAGCTCCTCCAGATCAACACGACGAAGACCCAGGACCTGGGCGTGCTGCTTTCCGCCTACTCGGCCAGTGCCGCTCTGGTTGCTCCGGGCGGCACGAATGACTTCGGGGCGAAGATACCGGACGGCAGCTTCACGTGGGATCAGCTGAAAGACATCTCGATCCGGTCCTTCGGCTTTACGCTTCCTTCGATCACTTATTCCTTCATCAAGAACAACACGGACGCGGAGCTTCTCGCCAAGCCGCAGATGCGGATCTCGGAGGGACAGAAGGCTCAGCTCGTCATCGGCGATCGGGTGCCGATCCCCACCACGACGTTCAACACCGGGACGACGATCGGCGGCAACATCGTGCCGGTGACGTCGTTCCAGTACCAGGATGTCGGAATCAAGATCGAGGTCGAGCCGCGCGTCCACCACAACAAGGAAGTCACGCTCAAGCTGACGATCGAAGTCTCGAACCTGAACGGCTTCGTCGAAGTCACCGCGGGACAGAAGCAACCCATCATCGGCACGCGCACGATCGCGTCGAGCATCCGGCTGAAGGACGGCGAGACGAATCTGCTCGCCGGGCTCTTCCGGACCGACAAAAGCAATACGACGAATTCGGTCCCGTTCCTGGGCGACGTTCCGATCCTGGGCAGGCTCTTCTCGAAGAAGGCCTCGAACAATGCCTCGACCGACCTCGTCCTGACGCTGACCCCGCACATCATCCGGATCCCCGACGTCACGGCGGAAGACCTGGAGCCGTTCTACGTCGGGACCGACTCGAACATTTCTGTCCGGGGAGGTCCGGGGATCGAGACGCCGGCCCAGCAGGGTCCCTTCGACTTCAGCCGCCAGCCTCCGACTCCCCCTCGGGGCGCTCCGGTTCCGACGGTGACGCCCGCGCCCCAGATCCTCGTCCCCGGCGGGATGCCGAATGATCCGTTCCGCCCGAACCCGCGGGACGCGGTTCCGCCGCAGCCGACGCCGGCGCCGCCGGGCGCCATCTCGCAGAGCAACGAGGCGGTCCTCTTCGACCTCGATCCGCCGTCGCTCTCGCTCGCGCCCGGAGAAAAGAAGACCGTGACCGTTCGCGCCACCGGGACCGACGCGTCCCCCTCCGGCACCCTCGAGCTCCAGTTCGACCCGGCGATCGCCGCCGTCGTGGGCATTCGCCCCATCGTGGGCGACGCCGGGACCGGCGAAGGACGGGTCGAGGGGAACAAAGTCATTCTCGATCTGCCGTCCGGGCTCGGCCTGTCCGGGACTCGTTCCCTGGCGGAGATCACGATCGAGGGGATTTCCCCCGGTAGCGCGAAGCTCTCTTTCAACAAGGCGACGACGGGAGGCCAGGCCATCCTCTCCGAGGCCACCGTGGAGGTCCGCGCGCCGTGACGCGTTTCCTGTCGCGCCGGGCGGAGCGCGGCTTCACGATGGTCGAGATGGCCGTCGTCGCCGCGATGATCACGATTCTGACGGCGATGGCGATCCCGGTTGCCCGCTACGCCCTGAAGCGGCAAGACGAGCTCGAGTTGCACTACCAGCTCCGTCTTCTGCGAAACGCGATCGACAAATACAAGCAGTACTCCGATGCGGGGCTGATCCCAGTGGCCGGCGTCGCGACCGAGGGTTATCCCCCGGACCTGGACACCCTCGTCAACGGCGTCAATCTGATCGGCCAGCTCAACAAGAAGATGAAATTCATTCGGAAGATCCCGATCGATCCGATGACCAAGAAGGCGGAATGGGGCCAGCGCTCCTTCCAGGACGAGCCGGACTCCTTCGCCTGGGGGGGGCAGAACGTCTACGACATTTACACGCTGTCGACTGGCCGCGCGATCGACGGAACGCAGTACAAGGATTGGTGATGGCCGGGAAACGTAGAACGGAAAACGGAAAAGGAAGGGGCTCGGGGCTTGATGCGAAGGCTCTGCCGAGCTCGTTTCCCGTTTCCCGTTTCCCGCATTCCGAGTCCGGCTTCACCCTCCTCGAGCTGCTGGTCGTCATGACGATCATCGGGATCCTCGCGGCCGTCGCGATTCCGGCGCTGCGCGACTCTCCGCAACGGGCGCGCGAAGCGGCGCTCAAGGAGGACCTCTTCACGCTGCGCAGCACCATCGACCAGTACCACGGGGACAAGGGCTACTATCCGCCGGACCTGGCGACCCTCGTGTCGGACGGATACATGCGGCAGATCCCGGTCGACCCGATGACGAAGTCCCGGGACACCTGGGTAATCCAGCTCGAGCAGCTCGAGCCGACGGCCGAGGGACAAGGCGGGGCGACGACGCCGGTCGGGGACACGAGCGGGACGCAGACGACCGAGCAATCGGCGATGCCCGGCGTCATCGACGTGCATAGCGGCTCGACCGAGAAGGCGCTGGATGGGACGGTCTACAAGGACTGGTAGCGGCGCTGCGGTTCGCGGCTACACGATGGTTGCGGTCGTCATCTTCATCGCCATCCTGACGATCGTGATTGCCGCTGTCGGGCCGTCCGTCTCGATGATCATGAAGCGGGACCGGGAAGAGGAGCTTCTCTTCCGCGGCAAGCAGTACGCCCGTTCGATCGCTCTGTTCCAGCGCCGATATGGCCGGTACCCCACGTCTCTGAAGGAGATGTACACGAACCGGCCGCACACCATCCGCAAGCTATGGAAGGAGCCGATGTGCGACTGCAACGACTGGAAGCTCCTGATCCAGGGGCAGCCGGACTCCCTATCCTTCGCCGACCAGAACGTGGACCCGAGCAACCGACCTCCGTCCACCTACTCCGGCGCGATGAGGACTCCGACTCCATGGGTCGTCGGCACCGGCCCGGAGGGACAGCGGGTCAATGTGGGCCCGATCATCGGGGTGAGGTCAAAGCGACATCAGGAGGCCTTGCGGGAGTGGCGGGGCAAGCGCTTCTACGACGAGTGGCGTTTCGTCGTCGGGGACGCCGACAGTGACATGAGGATCACCTTCAATCCCAATACCCTTCGGGTGACGCCGGTCCCGCGGACCCGCCCGTAACGCCCACCTTCCGCCAAACTCTTCCGAATCAGCAAGTTAGGTTCTACATAGGAGGCCTCGCTTGCCGTGGGGATAAAATGTGCCCTCCTGCCGGGGGTCCGATGGTCCGCAAACACCTTCTCGAAAACGGAGTGACCGTCTTAGTCGACGAGATGCAGGACGTCCGTTCGTTCTCCCTGGGGTTCTTCGTCGGGGCAGGCTCGGGTGAGGAACCCCCGGGCAAGCGGGGCATCTCCCATTTCTTGGAGCACGTCCTCTTCAAGCGGACCCGCCGGCGCTCGACGGTCGAGATCGCCCGCGCGATCGACCGCCTGGGGGGCGATGTGGACGCCTTCACGACGAAGGAGTACACCGGCTTCTACGCCCACACGCTCGACTCGCGCTTCTCGGAAGCCATGGACCTGCTGGGAGATATTGTCCTGTCGCCCGCTTTCGAGTCCGACGACATCGAGGTCGAGAGGGGTGTCATCTTGGAGGAGCTCGGCGAGGCGAACGACAACCCGGACGACCTCGTCCACGAGATGTTCGTCCGATCGTTCTGGCGGACGCATCCGCTGGGCGAGCCGGTCCTGGGGACCTCGAAGACCGTCGCCGCGATCGGGCTCGGGGACCTCTACCGCTATTACCGGGAGCGCTACACGCCGGACAACCTGATCGTGTCCGTGGCGGGGCACGTCCGGGAGCTCGAGGTCTTAGAGTCGCTGGAGAAACTCTTTCGCCGGCGGGCCGCGCGCGGTAACGGACGGAATCATCCGGGTGATCACCCGGCCGGAAAGCCTCACTCCTACCAACACATCCAGCTGAAGGCCCGGCGCGGACTCGAGCAGGCCCACGTCTGCCTGGGCGTCGAGGGGCCCGGGCAGGCGAGCGGCCGCCGCTTTGCCGCTCATCTCGTGGACATCGTGCTCGGAGGCGGGATGTCTTCGCGCCTCTTCCAGGAGGTTCGCGAGAAGAGGGGACTCGTCTACTCGATCGCTTCGACCCTGAACTCCTACCGGCTCGGCGGTTACGAGACGATCTATGCCGCTTGCGCTCCCAAAAACCTGGGACGGGTCTTGGAGGTCACGCTGCGGGAGTGCAAGAAGCTGAAGCACGAGGGCGTACGGCCGCGGGAGCTCGCCTGGGCCAAGCAGAACCTGAAGGGCAGCATGATTCTCGCTCTCGAGTCCACGGTGTCCCGCATGTCGTCGCAGGCCCGGCAGGAGTTCTATCTGGGCCGGGTCGCGCCCGCCGAGGAGCGTCTGGCGAAGGTCGACGCGGTGACTTCGGACGAGGTTGCAGAGGAGGCCGAGCGGTTGTTCGACGGCCGTGTTCTTTCCCTTTCGGTGGTGGGGAACGTGGGTAAGCTGCCGTTGACCGCGCCGGATCTCGCCGCGGCGCTGTAACGGCGACTCTCTCGAGCGCCGCCGCAGCCCCTCCGAATCAGGACGATCGCCGCGCGCGGCCGGACGGAAGGAGCCAGGTTCGGAGCGCGCTTCCGAGACCCGGCCGCCGCCGGGACTCCGCCGCGCCATCGGCGGCGAGGCGGCGCAGATCGATCGCGAGATCGGCCGCCGAGTCGTAACGGTCTTCCGGCCGCTTCTG
>Ga0114129_10015172_pt1 | contig 10965 bp, 10 predicted proteins | sample RhiMetdeltSRZDD1_FD_80071 | JGI IMG/M metagenome (GOLD analysis project Ga0114129, IMG submission 80071) | Populus rhizosphere microbial communities from Tennessee, USA - Rhizosphere MetaG P. deltoides SRZDD1 (version 2) (version 2) | ecosystem: Host-associated > Plants > Roots > Rhizosphere >... | reverse complement strand
GTTGCGCTCGCCGGCACCGCCGTCACCACCACGGTCACGTCCGCGCCGGTCCTGACGATCTCGATGACTGATGCACCGGATCCCGTGGCGCCTGGGGCGAACATCACCTACATGCTCACCTATGCGAACACAGGCAACTCCAACGCCTCAGGCGTGGTGCTGAGCGACACCCTCCCGGCCAACACGACGTTCGTGTCGGCGACCGGCGGCGGGACCGCATCGGGCGGTGTCGTGACCTGGAGCGTCGGCGCCCTGAACGCCGGGGCCTCCGGCTCGGTGCAGCTGGTCGTCCGGGTCGGCAGTCCCCTGCCGAATGGGACAACGATCTCCAATTCCACCTACAGCGTCGACAGCAACGAGACCGCGGCTGTCGCAGGCTCGGCCGTGAGCACCACGGTTACCTCAGCGCCGGTCCTGACGATCTCGATGACCGATGCCCCCGACCCCGTGGCTCAGGGCGCGAATATCACGTACACGCTCACCTACGCCAACACCGGGAGTGCCAACGCCAGCGGCGTGGTGCTGAGCGATACGCTACCGGCCAGCACCACGTTCGTGTCGGCCGCGGGCGGCGGGACACTTTCAGCTGGAGTCGTGACCTGGAGCATCGGCGCCCTGAACGCCGGTGCTTCCGGCTCGGTGCAGCTCGTCGTCCAGGTCGGCAGCCCCTTGCCCAACGGCACCGTCATTACCAACGCCACATTCAGTGTCGATAGCAACGAGACCCCGCCGGTCGCCGGTTCGCCGGTTTCGACGGCCCTGGTAACCACTTCGGCGCTGACCGTCGATTCCGCGATCGAGGTGACGACGGGCTCGATCTACATCGTGCGCCCTGGCTCGCACGACATTCGCGTCACAGGCGACGGATTCCAGCCCGGAGCGTACCTGACTCTTGGCCCTGGCGTCACGCCGGGGTCGACGACATTCGTCGATTCCACGCACCTCCAGGCAACGGTCACCGTCAGCGCGACCGCCGCCCTGGGGCCCGTCAACGTGACCGTGACGAACCCGGACCTGGGATCCGCCACCAGGACCCGGGTATTGAAGGTCGTCAAGTCGCCTGACTCCAACCGCAACTGCAAGACCGATGGTCTGGACTTGAACGCCCTCGCGCGGGCCTGGGGGAAGGCGAGCACCGACCCAGGGTTCAACGCCGTGGTGGATTTCACCGGCGACAATCTCATCGACGGCGAGGACCTCGACGTCCTGGCGACCTTCTTTGGCCGCGAGTCCTCGTCGTGTCCCTGACGCCGGAGAACCACGCGGTCCAGGCCTCCGGCGCTCCACCCCTTGAAACCACGCGGCGCGACGCGCGAAGAATGACATTGCACCGTCAGGTCACTCGTGGTACATGGAGATCGACCGTATTGAATTCCCGTTCAACGTGGAGGAGCTGATGAAACTGGGAATCCGACGCATCATCTCTCTAACCCTGCTCGTGGTGGCCGTCCTGGCTGCGGCCCAGATCGTCACCGGTGTCTCCGCGCCATCCAGTTCACCGTACCTGTCGGCGCTCTCCGACATGGCGGCCCAGTCGGCGCTTGCCGCACCGGGATGCAACAACAAGACGTGCGAGAAGGATCCGCGCAAGGGTCCCACCTGCTTCCAGGCGACAGGATCAAACTGCAAGGTCGCCGGCGGCTGCACGTCGACCCCCTGCTGACGGTTCTTCGGGGCGGGGCCGGGTGCTCAACCGGCCCCGCCGCCGATCCTGCACGACCGCCCTCCGTCCTTTCGTCCGCATGACACCATCCGCGCACTTGGCTCCTCGGGCAATTTTTGGTAACCTACGGCTCCACTGCCGAAGTGGCGGAATTGGCAGACGCGCTAGATTCAGGGTCTAGTGGGCGCAAGCCCGTGCAGGTTCAAGTCCTGTCTTCGGCACCACCCAACCTTCACGACTCATCGAGCGACATGGCCCAGGTCCGGATCATGTACTGGAAGGAAATCCCCTACGGCGTGCGCGCCTCGGACGCAGGCGGCCGCGTGAGCCGGCAACTGCCCGAGGGCTTCCAGGAGGCGGTCGATGCGGCCGCCATGGCTGACGGCGACACGTCCCAGGAGGCCTACCAGGCCGGGTTCAGCTGGGGCCCTCCGGAGGAGCGTCCCGGCACCGCCGCGGAAGTGGCCGACGCGGTCGTGGCCGAGATCGTCGCCGCCTACCCGCCCGAGCGTCTGGCGCAGCGGGCGCGCCGCGAACCGAACACCTGAGCCTTGTTGAAGGGGCGGTCTAGCGGGCGTGCTCGTTCAGGAAGCGGAGCACGCCGCGGACGGAAATGAAGCGCGGCGGCTGGCCCTGCGCCACGATCGGGATGTGGCGGTAGCTGCCGACCTTCATGCAATGCATGGCGAGGGCGAGGGTGTCCTCGTCGCGCAGCGTCTTCGGCTCGCGGGTCATCACGTCCCTCACCAGCAGCCGGTCAGGGTCGAAGGCCGTCCCGGTCAGCTTGTTGAGGGCGTCGCGTTCGGTGAAGATCCCCACGAGGCGCCCGCCTTCCATCACCAGGACGCTTCCCTGCCGCTGGTCGCGCATGAGGCGCACCACCTTGGCGATCGAGTCGGTCGGAGCGGCCGTCACCGCGGGCTGGGGATTGAGATCGCGCAGCGGCGTCTCCATGATGGTGCGCTGCAGGCCGGTGCGCGCCGTGGGGATGTCGATCGATCGAAGGTCCTGCCCGCAGTGCTCGCAGAGGTCCACGCCGCCGATATTGTCGTGACCGCAGTCCGGGCAGGTCATGTGTCTAGGTCACCTTCCAGGTCGCTCCCGATTCGAGCAGCCGCTGGACACTTCCCGCCCCGAACCGGGCGGTGGCCTGGATGCTCTGCTGCTCGACGACCTCTTCGAAGCGCGGCCGGTTGGCGCGATAGAAGACGCCGACGGGAACCGGGTAGTCGGGATAGGTCATCCGGCTGAGCAGGTAGGCCAGGGCCGGCTCCTGGGCCGTCTCGTCGTGGACCAGGAGGTCGGCCTCGGTCACGCCGTTCTCGCCGAGCGTGACGACCTCCGGGTGGAAGCCGCGCAGGCGGATCCCCTTGTTGCGCTCCTTGCCGAAGACCACCGGCTTGCCGTGCTCGAGCTGCACCATCCGGTCGGCGCGCACCTCGCGGGCCACGAAGTCGTCGAAGGCGCCGTCGTTGAAGATATTGCAGTTCTGGTAGATCTCGATGAACGCCGTCCCCTTGTGCGCGGCGGCGCGCTCGATGATCGAGGACAGGTGCTGCGTGTCGATGTCGACCGATCGCGCCACGAAGGTGCACTCGGAGGCCAGTGCGATGCCCAGCGGATTGATCGGCTGCTCCGCGGTGCCGAACGGGCTCGACTTGGTCTTCTTCCCGAACTCGCTGGTGGGCGAGAACTGCCCCTTGGTCAGCCCGTAGATCCGGTTGTTGAACAGCAGGATCTTGATGTCCAGGTTGCGCCGCATGGCGTGAATCAGGTGATTGCCGCCGATCGACAGCCCGTCGCCGTCGCCGGTGACCACCCAGACCGACAGCTCGGGGCGCGACACCTTGATGCCGGTGGCGATCGTGGGAGCGCGGCCGTGGATGCTGTGGAACCCGTACGTGTTCATGTAGTAGGGAAAGCGGCTGGAGCAGCCGATCCCCGAGACGAAGACGATGTTCTCGCGCGCGATGCCGAAGGTCGGCATCACCTTCTGCACCTGGGCCAGGATGGCATAGTCGCCGCAGCCCGGACACCAGCGGACCGTCTGGTCCGTGGCGAAGTCGGCCTTGGTGAGCTTCGGCCCTTGGATATCGACACCCGACGGCATGGCTACTGTCCTCGCAGGAGCTCTTCGATCGCCCTGGTGATCTCGGAGACTCGAAACGGTTTCCCCTGGACCTTGTTGAGACCGACCGCGTCCACCAGGTATCGGGCGCGAATCAGCAGGCTGAGCTGCCCCAGATTGAGCTCCGGCACCAGCACCTTCTCGAACCTCTTGAGGACGTCTCCGAGGTTGGCCGGGAACGGGTTCAGATAGCGCAGGTGGATCGAGGAGACGGGCCGTCCCTTCGCCTGCAGCTCCTCGACCGCCGAGGTGATCGCACCATAGGTGCTCCCCCATCCGACCACCAGGAGTGGTCCCGAGTCCTTGCCGAGGACCTCCACGTGCGGGATGTCGGCGGCGATGCGTGCGATCTTCTCGGCGCGCAGGCGCACCATGTGCTCGTGGTTCAGCGGGTCGTAGCTGACGTTGCCGGTGATGTCTTCCTTCTCCAGGCCGCCGATCCGGTGCTCCAGCCCGGGCGTCCCCGGAACCGCCCACGGACGGGCCAGCGTCTTCGGATCCCGCAGGTAGGGCTGGAAGCCTTCCTTCTCGGTCCGGAACCGGACCTCGAACTTCGGCAGCTCATCCTGGGTCGGGATCCTCCACGGCTCCGCGCCGTTCCCGAGATAACCGTCGGACAGGAAGAAGACCGGCGTCATGTACTGGGTGGCGATGCGGAACGCCTCGATGGCCATGCTGAAGCAATCGGCGGGCGTCGCGGGGGCGACGACCGCCACCGGGCACTCGCCGTTCCGTCCGTGCACCGCCTGCAGCAGGTCGGCCTGCTCGGTCTTGGTCGGCAGCCCGGTCGACGGGCCGCCGCGCTGGATGTTGGCGATGACGAGGGGCAGCTCGGTCATGACGGCCAGGCCGATCGCCTCGCTCTTGAGCGCGACTCCGGGGCCGCTGGTGCCGGTCAGGCCGAGCGCGCCGCCGTACGCCGCGCCGATGGCCGAGCCGATGGCGCTGATCTCGTCCTCGGCCTGGAAGGTCTTGACCGGATAGTTCTTGAATCTCGACAGCTCGTGCAGGATGTCGCTCGCCGGGGTGATGGGGTACGAGCCGTAGAACAGGGGCCTCCCCGACAGGAGCGACGCGGCGATGAATCCGGTGGCGGTCGCCTCGTTCCCGGTGATCTTGCGGTACGTCCCGGGAGCCAGCTGGGCCTTGCGCACGCGGAAGTGGTTGGTGAACACCTCCGTGGTGTCGGCGTAGTTGTACCCGGCCAGGAGCGCCAGGGTGTTCGCCTTGGCCATCTGCTCGTGTCCCTTGAACTTCTTCTCGATCCACTCGCGGGTGTAGTCGACCGGTCGCTCGTACAGCCAGAACACCAGGCCCAGGGCGAAGAAATTCTTGCAGCGCGTGGCCTGCCGGCCGCTGAGCCCCGTCTCCGCGACCGCCTGCAGCGTCAGCGCCGTCAGGGGGAGGTCGAAGACACGGAAGCCGACGAGGGATCCGTCCTTGAGCGGATTGGTCTTGCACCCGGCCTTCGCGAGGTTCCCGTCGGTGAAGGCATCGGTGTCGACGATGAGGCTCCCGCCCTCTTCGAGGTCGGCGATGTTGGTCTTCAGCGCGGCCGGGTTCATCGCCACCAGGACGTTCGGCTGATCGCCGGGAGTCTTGATGTCGTGAGACGAGAAGCTGATCTGGTACCCGGAGACCCCCGCGAGCGTGCCGGCGGGGGCCCGGATCTCGGCCGGGAAATCGGGGAGCGTCGCCAGGTCGTTGCCGACCATCGCCGTGGTGTCGGCGAACTGCGTCCCGGTCAGCTGCATCCCGTCGCCGGAATCGCCGACGAACCGGATGACGACCGTATCGATTTCGGTGACCTTGGCTTTGGCGGGGACGACCTCGGTCTCTGTACTCACGGTGTGTCGTATCTCCTCATGCGCCTTCGGGCGTCTTGAACACCTGGTCCAGCTTCGGCGGCAGGTTCACGACCTCCGCCGGGAAATGCTCGGCAACGTAGTTCACGATGTCCCTGGCCGCGATCATCCCGGCCCTGCGTCCCTGGCCATCCATGAGAGGGATGTGCCGGTAACCTCGCTCGGTCATCATCCTGACCGCGTCCCCCAGGCAATCGGACTGCTTGAGAACGGCGGGATCGGCGGTCATGTACCGGTCCACCGGCTCGCTCTCGCTGATGCCGTTGCCGATCAGCTTGTTGAGCACGTCCCGCTCCGTGAAGATCCCGACCAGCCGCTCGCCGTCGCAGATGAGCACGGCGCCGACGCCTTCGTCGCGCATGACGCGCATCGTGTCTTTCAGACTCGTGCCGCGCGGCACGCAGGTCGGGTTCGAACCCGGCACGCTGCCCAGTCGCTCGTCACGGAGGGCCTGCTCGATGGTCATCTGCGTCTTCACCGGTGCCAAGATATGCAATATACCTTGATCCTGCCACCGGCGGGAAGATCGCCCTTCGGGAGCTTTTTGCCGCCCGCCTGTGATATAGATCACGATTATGTCGCAGGCGAACCGCAGGCCACCAGGCGCCCCCCATCCCGGGCATCATGCCCCTGCCGGACGGCCGCCTCTGGAGCCTGTCGATCCGCTCCCGGGGTGGAAGGCTACTGTGCAGGCCCTCCTGCTGGTGGGCATCCCCATGGCGCTCCTGCTGATCGCGAGGCTCGTCCTGCACACGTACTATCCCGAACTCGGATACTGACGTCCACGGGGAAGCGATATTAGCCCCAACCTGCAGCCAGGGCAAGCGAGTGGGCGCGCCTCCGGCGCCCGGCTGGCGATTGGCGGGACCTCCAAGCTCGTCGCCCACTTCAAGGATGGCCGCGTCTCGAAGGGATTTTCGCGCGATTTCGATCCCGCGCAGGAGTCGTTCCACCTGGTGCGACGGGAGGGAACGATCGCCGCGTCCCACGAGATTCGCATCGAGGAGCTGAAGGCGCTGTTCCACGTGAAGACCTGGGGGCGGAAGGACCGGCACAAGGGCCAGGAGTTCACCGGCTTCCCCCGCGCCCGGCGGCCCGCGCGCGTGTCCGCGCCGACGCTGATCAAGACCGTCCTGGAGTTCTACGACGGCGAGAAGATCTTCGCCTACAGCCTGGACTACGACCCGAACCGGCGCGGCTTCTACGTGCTGCCCGCCGATCCGTCCGACAACAACCGCACCATCTATGTCGTGAACTCCTCCCTGGTCAACATCCAGTTCGTCCGCGAGTGATCGGGCACGTGCCGGGGTCCCGCGGGCGCGCCGCAGTCGCCTTCCTGATCGGGTTCCTCCTGGCCTCCGGATCGCCCGAGGCCCGGGAGCGCCGCACGCCCCGTGGGAATCCGACCCTGGTCCTCGCCTCCGACGCCGGCGAGCGGACGGTCCCGGTGCCGGACCTGGCGTTCGTGCACTTCGAGCGCGTGTACTACCACCGGCGCGCCCCGCGGGCGGAGGATCCCAGCGGCAAGCGCCTCGAGATCGAGGACCGGCGGCGCGAGTCCCGCTGCCTGCGGCTGGAGGACTGGACCAAGCTGAAGTTCAAGATGATCCGCCAGATCGAGTTCATCTATCCCCCGGACGGTGTCGTGGCCCGGCTGCGTATCACCAGGCGCGACGGAGGAATCATCGAGATAGGAGCCGACACGCTGAACGGCGGGAAGGACTCCTTCGGGCCGCGCTTCGCCGCGACTCTCGACGGACAGAGCCGCGAGTTCCCCCTGATCCTCGGGGAGGGGGAGCAGTGGCCCGATGAGCGGCTCACCCGGCTCCTGCTCATGCGTCCCCCGCCGAAGCCCCCGCAGCCCCCGCGCCACTCGAAGGATCGCTCCGGGCGGTGAGCCGGCGCAGCAGCCTCCCTTTCCTGGCGGTGATGTTCGCCCTCTCCGGGTGCGCCGGGCTGATCCACGAGGTCGCCTGGGCCCGGACGCTGGGGCAGAGCCTCGGGAACTCGCTTCAGGCCCTGACCATCGTCCTGGTCGCCTTCCTGGGAGGCCTCGGCCTCGGCTCGGCAATCGGGGCCCGCGCGGCGGGACGATTCCGGGATCCCCTGGCCGCCTACTGCGGGGTCGAGGGGCTCCTCGCTCTCTACGGCCTCGCGAGCCCGGCGGTCGCCGCCCTCGTCCCTAAGGTCCTCGAGTCGGTCGGGCCTTCCTGCGAATCCTCCCTGTCGCTCCAGGTGCTTCGATTCGCGATGGCCGTCGCCGTGCTGGCGACGCCGACGCTCCTGATGGGGGCCAGCTTCCCGATCCTGCTGCGCGAGGCGGCCCGGGGCGGCGACGCTCCCGGCAAGGTGCTGGCGGTCCTCTACGGGGTGAACACTCTGGGAGGAGCGGCCGGGGCGCTCGTCGGATCGTTCGCCCTTCTACCCTTCCTGGGCACGCGCGGCTCGTTCGTTTCGGCGGGCCTCCTCAATGCGATGGCGGCCGGACTCGCGTTCCGGCGATGGGGACAGGGCCCGGCGGCACCCGCTGCCCCTGGTGTCCCGGGCATGCAGGGATCCGTGCCCGAGCCTCCCGACTCGCAGCCGCGCATCCTGCCGATGCCCGCGCTGGCGACCCTGGCGGCGCTCGCAGGGGCCGCAGGCGCGATCCTGCAGGTCGGATGGACCCGGGCGGCCGCCCTGGCGTTCGGATCGTCGGTCTACGCCCTCGGAGTGACGCTGGCGTCGTACATTCTCGGCCTGGGGGTCGGCCCCCTCGTCGTGCGAAGACGGCTCTCCCGTCCGGGGGCCGCACCGGCGGTCCTGGCGGTGGCGCTGGCGGGAGCCGGCCTCTCCTCCCTGCTGCTCGTGCCGATCCTGGGGCGCCTGCCCATCGTGGCGGCGTTCGCATCCGGCCGGATCGCTCCGACACCGGCGCTTCTCATCGCCGCGCAGTTCTCTCTCATGGCGTGCCTTCTCCTCGTTCCGACCCTCGGCCTGGGGGCCGCCTTCCCGGCGCTCGCCGCCTGCGCCCCCGGTCGTCCCGGCGGGCCGCACGGTCCCGCCGGCCGCCTGTACGCGGCTTCGTCCTGGGGCTCGGTCGCGGGGTTCGTCCTGGCGGGGTTCGTGGGCCTTCCGGGTGCCGGGACGAGGCGGACGCTGCTCGCGGCGTCGGCCTTGATCCTGCTCCTCGCCATCGTGCCGGTCTGGTCGCTTCGGCTGCGACGGCTCCACGCTTCGCTGTCGGTCCTCGGCCTGGTCCTGGGCTCCCTGCTGTTGCCCCTCCTCCTGCCTGCGTGGGACCTCGACCTGATCTCGGGCGGGGGGTTTCTCTACGGCCCGATCTACCGTTCCGCTTCAGGAGCCTCGGGGGATCTCGGCGCGGCCATCCGCCGGCGCGGCGAGATCCTGTACGCCCGCGAGGACGGCGTCGCCCTCGTGACCGCGCGCAAAAGCCCCGCGGGCGTCCTCTCTCTCCAGATCAACGGCAAGACCGAGGCGTCGACCGGGGGGGACATGAGCACGCAGCTGCTGTCGGCCCACCTCCCTCTCCTGATCCATCCCGCACCGGCCGAGGTCCTGATCGTCGGCCTGGCCAGCGGCATCACGCTCGGCGCGGCGGAGCGCCATGCCGTCCGCGGCATCCAGGTGATCGAGATCGCGCCGGCCGTGCCTGAAGCCGCGCGCCGCTTCGACGACTGGAGCGGGCGGGCCCTCGACGATCCACGAGTCCAGGTCGTCCTGGACGATGCGCGCAGCCGGCTTCTCGTCAGGCCCCGACGCTTCGATGTGATCGCATCGCAGCCTTCGAACCCCTGGGTCGCAGGGGTCTCGAACCTGTTCACCGTCGAGTTCTTCCGGCTGGCCCGGGCGCGCCTGCTGCCGGGGGGCGTGTTCTGCCAGTGGGTCCAGGCCTACCGGCTGTCCGCGGAAGACTTCCGCGGCCTGGTGCGGACGTTCCTCGAGGTCTTCCCCCAGGCGACCCTGTGGGAGGAGTCGGCGGGGGGCGGAGACTACTTTCTCGTGGGGATCGAAGGGGACGCGCCGCTTCGGATCGACCCGGCGCGGCTGCGCGACCCACGGCACCGGGCGGCGTGGGGCGACCTGGATCGCGCCGGCGCCGGGCAGCCGGCCGACCTGCTGTCCCGTTTCGTGACCGGCCCCTCGGGGCTCGCGGCCCTGTCGGCGGGGGCGCGCCTTCACACGGACGACTCGCTCTACCTCGAGACGCGGGCGCCCCTGGCGATGTTTCGCGACAACCTGCGAGAGCAGATCGCCGCCCTGCGGCGGGTCCGGCAGAGCGTCACGGAGATCCTCCCGGCGGGCCTGGCCGAATCGGATCCGGGCCTGCTCCAGGCGCTGCGAGCCCGGGCCCGCGAGCGCGACGTCCGGCTCGACATCGCCACGAGCCTCAAGGACGCCGACCTGTGGAGCCTCGAAGATCCCTACCTGGCCGCCGGCCTGGCCGCGCTGCGCGCCGGGCTGATCAAGGACGCGATCACCTCCCTGTCGGCCGCCGGCGCCCACAACCCCGAGAGCGGCACGGCGCACTATCTGCTGGGCGAGGCGTACCGTGCCGCGGGACTCGGCGACGCGGCCGGCCTGGCCTGGCAGGAGGCGGTGCGGCGCGATCCGGCGCTCGCGCCGGCGTGGAACTCCCTCGGGCGCCTCCGCGCCGCGCTGGGTCAGACTCCCCAGGCGGCGGCCGCCTTCGCGAAGGCCCTGGCGATCGATCCGCGCCTGGCGGCGGCGCGCAACAATCTCGGCGCGCTGAGGCTCGATGCGGGAGACCTGGACGAGGCGGAGGGCCTGCTCGAGCAGGCCCTGAGGGACGATCCGTCCCTTGCGGCGACCCACGCCAACCTGGGCCTGCTCCTGAAGCGGCGCGGCGATCGGGCGGCGGCGGAGCGGCGCTACCGTGAGGCGATCGAGCTCGACCCGCTGAACCTGGACGCGCGCTACAACCTGGCGGCGCTGCTCATGGAATCGGGGCGGAAGGACGAGGCACGGAAGGAGCTGAGGCGGCTGCTCGAGATCGACCCGCTCGATTCCGACGCCCGCAAGGCGCTCGCCCGGCCCTGATCACGGGCCGGCAGGCGCCTCAGGAGAATCTCAGGCCGGGACGAGAAGCGGGGCGTCCTGGCCGGCGCGGCGCGCCTGCTTGCCGGGAAGGCCCCCCGCTTCGAGGAGCGGCAGGAGCGAGCTGAGAGCCAGCATCGCGCGGATCGGTCCGCGGCTGCGGGCCACCCGCAGGGTCGCACCGTGACGGGCCGCATCCTGGAGGCACAGAAGCAGGGCGCCGATTCCCCCGCAGTCGATTGCGGCCAGGC
>Ga0114129_10015171_pt1 | contig 10965 bp, 9 predicted proteins | sample RhiMetdeltSRZDD1_FD_80071 | JGI IMG/M metagenome (GOLD analysis project Ga0114129, IMG submission 80071) | Populus rhizosphere microbial communities from Tennessee, USA - Rhizosphere MetaG P. deltoides SRZDD1 (version 2) (version 2) | ecosystem: Host-associated > Plants > Roots > Rhizosphere >... | reverse complement strand
GTGTCCGGAGGCCTCACGTCCGTAGGGACGGTCAAACAGAGCCACTATCCAAGCACGAGTCGCGAACCCATCAAGGACGACGTGGACACTACTGACGCTAGATACGACACATTGCATTTGTAACCAACCAACCCTTGGACTAAGGGCGCGGTCGGCTCCTCACGGACGCCGGCTGCGCCCCTGATCCAAGCGCTACATCTGGGGGAGGCTCGAAAATGATCCTTATACTGACCGACGGGCGGCATGACGGGCATGCCGAATGGGTCGTCACTAAGCTCCGCCACCGGGGCGCCGATCCTGTGGTGTTTGATTATGGTCTGTTCCCTTCACAGGCCCAAATCTCACTCTCATATGCGGCCAAGGGCGGAGTGCGCTTCGTGATGCGCACTGGTCGAGAAACCATCGAGCTGAACAACAGCAAGGCGGTGTGGTTGAGACGTCCGACAGCGCCGGTGGCACACGAAGAAATCAAGGACGATATGATCCGTCGTGCCGTACAGACCGATTGCCGCAGCTTCCTCCAAGATCTATGTGATTCCCTCCATTGCCTTTGGGTTCCTGCGCCTCCTGCGGTGGTGAGTCGGACGCAGCTCAAAGTTTCGCAACTGAAGCTGGCAGGAGAACTGGGCTTCGAGGTACCCCCAACACTCATCACCAATTGCCCCGAAGACTTTCTAGAGTTCTATCGCCAGCACAACGGCAACATCGTCAGCAAACTGGCCGGCCTCTCATCTCTCCAGATCGTAGACAACTCTTTTTGTCGTTACACTGAAGTTGTCTCCAAACGCGATGCGGGCTACGCGCACTCGGTTCGTTACTGCCCCATAATCTTTCAAGCCTATGTGCCCAAACGGTTCGAATTGCGTATCACGGTGGTGGGGCAGCAGGTTTTTGCGGCGGAGATCCATTCGCAACATACCAACCATACGCGTCATGATTGGCGGCGCTACGACTTGGATGAGACCCCATATTTCTCCCATGAGTTGCCGCCGGATGTGGCACAGCGCTGTATCCAATTGGTTCAGGAACTTGGCCTGTGCTACGGTGCTATAGATATGGTTCTGACACCCGACGACAGGTACGTCTTTCTCGAAATAAACCCCAGCGGTCAATATCTCTGGATCGAGCAGCTCACCGGATTGCCGATTACGGACGCCCTCTGCGACCTGTTGATGGCCGGCGCTCAAGACGGCACGCGGCGGAGTGTGAGCTCGGCATCCCCTTCAGGAGGCTTGCTATGAACGACACACTCGCTCGCACTTTGGCCTCAAGTCTAGAATTTCTTCAAAGTCTCGCCCATGACAGCGTCCGTCCAGAAGAGGCGCAACAACGCCTGCGCTTTCTTCAGGCCAGCAGCCCTGGGCTAAAACTGGATCTGCTGTGGGAAGAAGAAGCCTACGATCAATTCGTGCATTATGATGTTCTGCTCCACTTAGATACAGGAGGAACGGTCTCGTTGAGTTTCTGTCCAGACCGCGCGGTGCCATGGCCGCTACGAGGCGTCCATCGTTGGAATGACGCGGATTTGCTCCGCGTGAATCACACGGTCATGAGAATGGATCAAGCTATTGGCTGCCTTGATCTCATCTGGAACGAGGACCGCATCATTAGCCGCCTTATAAACGTCTGCATAATTCAGGAAGAGCTCGAGCAAAATCCTCTCGAGCTGTCCGACGCCGAACTCCAGCATACGATGGACGCCTTTCGACGCGCCCATCGGCTTTACAAAGCCGAGGACACTTTTCGCTGGATGGAACGCCAGGGCATGACGCAGGACAAACTCGAGCGTTTGGTGGCCGACGAAGCTATCGTCGGGAAACTCCGCGACAAGATCACGGCTGGCCGGATCGAGGATTATTTCGAGCAGCACCGGGCTAACTTCGATAGCGCCTGCATCGCGCGCATCGATTACCCTGATGCGGAAAGCGCCGAGCAAGCTTTGTCGCAGATCCGATGCGGACAAGCGGATTTTTACGAGGCGGCGCAGCGCCAAGCCGTGGCTGCGGCGGTGCGCTCCGGCGAGGCGTCGTCCCACCTCTTTTCTGTTGTTCGCCGCGGACCGCCAGGTGCCGAGTGGAAGACAGCCCTGTTTTCGGCAGTGCCAGGACAAGTAATTAGTCCGGTGCGCGACGGAGACTCTTATGCGCTCGTGCGTGTCCTTTCATTCACTCCGGCCTGCCTGGACGAACCGACGCGCCGGGTCATTCAGAAGATTTTATTTGCGGAGTGGCTGGAAGAGCGTAGGCAGACGGCAACTATCGAATGGTTCTGGGGCAATACGAACCAGACCTCACCCACGGAGAACTCAAGATGACGCTGCGGCCGTTCCCCATGCTTATCGCCATGCTGCTCATGCTTGCCATCGGCGTAGGGCTTGGTGTGCTGATCACCACCAGCCATCGCGCTACTGCTCATGCCGTGGTAGAGGCTCCGCGGATAGCCCCCCCTCAGACGCCGAGCCCTGTCGTCAGGCCAGGACCGGAGCCCGTGGCGCAGGAGACATCCGTGCCACCAGCTCCTGACCAGTATGTCGGCGTCCTCTTCGCGCGCCAGTTAGCCGACATCGTGGCACGATCAGATGGGAGATTGGAGGCGGTCTACGTGCATCTCGGCGATCACCTGAAGCCCGGCGATGTCATCGCCAAAATTGAGTCCTATGCGATCGCGCAGCAACTGGACATGGCCGAGGCCTCCCTGCGGTCTGCGCAGGCGGAAGCGCGCAGTGCCGAAGTGGAACTCAAAGATGCTGAAGTACGCTACAGCCGGCGTGAGGGGCTGGTTAAAGCCGGCTTGCTCTCTAAGGAAGAGTTAGGTGCCGCCACCGTGCAAGTCGAGCGGGCACGAACGACCCTAGAGGTCGCCCAGGCGCGCGTGGCTGAACAGATGGCGCGGGTCAGGCAGACCAAGGCATCGCTGGCCAACACGGTGATCAAAGCGCCATTTGAGGGCACGGTTGCGGCGCGCTACCTTGATCCGGGAGCTACGGTCCGTGCCGAAAGCCCGGTGATTAACATGATGCGGTCGGATGATCTGTGGGTCAGGTTTGCAACGCCCGAAGCGACACGCGCCACGATGCCCGTGGGCTCAACCATCCATGTGCACCTCGAAGGGCTGCCTGTGGTGATTCCGGGGACGATTGCGCATACGGCCCCGGGAGTTGACCCCATGTCGCGGGAGATCGTCATCGAGGCGAAATTGCACGTCCCCGCTGCCTGGAGAGGGCAGCTGAAACCGGGGCTCAGCGGGTATGTCGTGGCGACGAGCGAACAGCGTTCGGATGGTGTGTCGACTCGGCTTATCACGTCTGCCTCTCGCGCGAGATGAGTGCTCCATAGTTGTAGCAGATGCCGCATATCGGAGGTCGTCAGCCATGCTCAGTCCATCAACGATCTTTCGTGAAGAAGCGTTGGAGTACCACGTGCGTGGGAACCGTACGCAGGGTGATCTGCTGCGCATTGCTCCGCACTGGACGCACTGGACTTACTGGCTATTGGTGGCAGTATTTGTGGCAGGCTCGACCTACGTCGTCTTTGGACGCCTCAATGAATACGCCACGGGGGTTGCCGTCATCAGGGATGAAGGACGCACCATGGTGACTGCCAGCACCGGAGGCACGATTACGTCCATTGCTGTCCAGCCGGGGCAATACGTCGAGGCGGAGCAAGTGCTGCTCCGCCTCAATGACGTGCAAGAAACGATTGAGCTGGAACGCCTGCGCAAAGAATTCCATGTCCAGCAAATCCACCGGCTCAAAAATCCACACGATCTGGTGGCACAGCAGCAACTCGCCACCCTCCGCGCCCAAACAGAAGCTGCTGAACAGCGGCTCAAAGAGCGCACTATGGTAGCCCCACGTGCTGGGATCGTGCGCGACCTGCGCATACGTCCGCATCAGCTGGTGGCGCCGGGCGAGTTACTCTTAAGCATCGTCGGCGACAATGATGTGCTATCAGTCGTCGCTATGCTCCCGGGGCAGTATCGCCCATTACTCAAGCAGGGGAGTCCGTTGCGGTTGGAGCTGACGGGGTTTCGCTATGCCCACCAGCGCCTGACGATTGATGCGATCGGGAACGAAGTCATTGGCCCAAATGAAGTGCGTCGCTTCCTGGGGCAGGAGGTCGCGGATGCCGTGACGCTGCAAGGCTCGTCGGTCATCGTACAGGCGTATTTGCCATCACGAACATTTACCGCCGATGGCCGCTGGCATGCCTACCACGACGGCATGCATGGCACAGCCGAAGCTCGCGTGCGCTCGGAACGCATTGTGCTCGCACTCGTGCCGGGTCTAAAAGCCGTGTTTGGGGGCAAGCGTGAATAGGACAAAAGCTCCACAAACGCTCGTTGACCGTTTTCCGGCCTTGCGCAAGCTGGCGGCCAAAAGCGCCGTGCGGCAGATCCCGTTCATGCAGCAAATGTCCGCCACGGAATGCGGTGCAGCCTGCCTGGCGATGGTGTTGGCGTATTACGGCAAGCATGTGCCACTGAGCGACGTGCACGACGCGACTGGCGTGAACCGTGATGGCGTGAATGCGCTGGCACTCTTGCAGGCGGCGCGCTGGTATGGCCTGCGTGGCCGCGGCGTGAAGCTTGAGCTTGATGCCTTGCCGTACCTGGGCAAGGGTGCGATTCTCCACTGGGAGTTTGCGCATTTTGTCGTCTTTGAGCGCGTGCGTAAAGATGGTGTGGAGATCGTGGATCCGGCGTGCGGCCGGCGGGTGGTGCCGATGGAGCAGTTCAGCCGCTCCTTTACGGGCGTGGCGCTGACGTTTGAGCCCGCCGCTGACTTCGAGCCGGTCGTTGACCGACGGCGCGTCGTGTGGAGTTATATGAAGTACATCGTGGGACAGTCGGGGCTGCTCTCGCGCATCGCCGTGATCTCGATACTCCTCCAGCTGTTTGCCCTCGCCCTGCCCATGCTGACCGGCATGCTCGTGGATCGGGTCATCCCGCATGGCGACGAGCAGCTCCTCAGCGTGCTTGGCATTGGCCTGCTGGCCATCGTCGTGTTTCACTGCCTGGCCGCCCTCCTCCGGTCGCATCTCTTGCTCTACCTGCGCACGCACCTCGACGCGCAGATGACGCTGGGGTTCGTAGAGTACCTGGTCTCGTTGCCGTATGCCTTCTTTCAGCAGCGCGCGGCTGGTGATCTGATGATGCGGGTGAACAGCAATGCCCAGATTCGGGAGATGCTGACCTCCAGCACGCTCTCTGGCTTACTAGATGGCACATTGGCCAGCTTGTACCTGATCCTCCTGCTTCTGGCCAGCCCCGCTATGGGTGTACTGGTGGTGATGCTAGGCGTGCTGCAGGCGGGTGTCTTCCTGTTTTCTTACCGCCGTTATCAGGCCTTGATGGCCCAAGATTTGCAGACACAATCCGCAGCGCAAAGCTATCTCGTGCAAATGCTCGCAGGGATCGAGACCTTGAAGGCCAGCGGTGTGGAGGACAGGGCGGTCGAGCAGTGGTCACATCTGTTCGTGGACGAGTTGAATATCGCGCTCAAGCGCGGACGTTTGAGCGCAACGGTTGAGGCGTTGATGAGCGCGTTGCATATCGGAGCCCCGTTGCTGGTGCTGTGGTTTGGCGGGCTGCAGGTCCTCAATGGCAGCCTCAGCTTAGGGACCATGCTGGCGCTGAACGCCTTAGCGAGCGGTTTCCTCAGCCCAATTTCGACACTGATCGCCACTGCGCTGCAGCTGCAATTGCTGCGGAGTTACATCGAGCGCCTTGATGATGTGCTCAAGGCGGCGCCAGAACAAGCGAAGCGCAACGTTTCCAGAGCTGAACGTCTCTGCGGGGCCATCGAACTAGAAAAGGTCTCGTTCAGTTACGGGCCGCTCGCGGCCACAGGCGTGCGAGGTGTCTCAGTAAAAATTACGCCTGGTCACAAAGTCGCCATCGTCGGCCGCTCCGGGGCGGGGAAATCAACGCTCGCCAAATTGCTGCTGGGTCTGTACCAACCATCCTCCGGGCGCATCCTCTATGACGGTCTTGATCTCGCAGGCTTAGACCTGCAGTCAGTGCGTCATCAATGCGGCATCGTTACCCAGCAGTCGTACCTGTTTGGCACGACGATTCGGGAGAATATTACACTGCAGGACCCGAGTATCCCGCTGTCGGAGGTGGTTGAGGCCGCCCAGCTGGCTGGGATTCACGAGGATATCAGCGCCATGCCAATGGGGTATGAAACCCTGCTCAGTGATGGTGGAGGATCGCTTTCTGGTGGGCAACGGCAGCGGGTGGCGCTGGCCAGAGCGCTCGTGCACCACCCCGCGATCCTGCTGCTCGACGAAGCGACCAGTGAGCTGGATACGATCACTGAAAGGCAGGTGCAGCAGAATCTTGCGGCCCTGCGTTGCACGAGGATCGTGATTGCCCACCGCTTGAGCACCATCCAGGATGCCGACTTGATTCTGGTGCTGGACGAGGGTGAGATTGTCGAACGCGGCTCGCACACAGAGCTGCTGGCACAGGACGGACAGTATGCCGCGTTGGTGCACAGTCAGTTGGAGAACAGGTCGTGCGACCCAAATAATGCGACGACTGGCAACCGAAGCCGAGGCAGAGCCGCCGCATTCCCTGTATAGCACTACCCGAGGTTGATGAGGCGTACGCGTTGCTTTTTGTGAGCCAGTGACCTACTATGGCAGACAGTTCTGGCGGCCCTGCCAAAGGACACCAACGGCTGCCCGTGTTGTCTCTGGAGGTGATGATGAACACCACGCGCTTTCAGGAGCTGCCTTTGCAATTCGGTCTCTTTGAGCAGCGTGCGTGAGATGGAGAGATGCAGCGCTATCTGGCCGGCCGGATTCTCCAGGCAATCGTCTCCATGCTGGTGGTCTCGATGGTGGTCTTTGTGCTCGCCCGGCTCGCCCTCTTTTACAAAGCAGGGGGCTTTGTGATCGTGCTGGAAGCCTCGCTGAGCTTCATTGGGGTGGGTATCCCTCCCCCGACGCCCTTCTTGGGGGGTGATGGTGGCTGATGGTCGTGGCCTCATCGAGCAGGCCTGGTGGTTTGCCATTTTGCCCGGTTTGGCCATTTTCGTGACGGTGATTTCCCTGAACATCCTGGGCGATTGGGTACGTGACCGGCTGGACCCCAAGCTCCGGCAGCAGTGAGGCGGCAGCGTGGGCGAGGCGTTGTTGGAGGTACGGGATTTACGGACGTACATTTACACCCACCGTGGGGTGGTGCAAGCCGTCAATGGCGCCAGCTTTCGCGTGCAGCGTGGCAAAACACTGGGAATCCTCGGGGAATCCGGCTCTGAGAAGTCCATAACTTGCCTCACTCTATGCGCCCCCGCTGCATCCCTATACCCAGATGCTGCCACTCCTGCGCGAGGCGTCCCCTGGGCATGGCGTAGCATGCCATCTGTATCACAATCCTTGATATCCTCACCAGCCAACCGCTAGCGTGGTTGGGACGGAGATTGCAATGCAGTCGGTTGGGAGGTGCTCAGTACACACGGCAGTGCTACCGCTCCCATCCCTGGGAGCGTGGCTATCTTGGTTGCTTCCTGAGCAGGCGGGACGCCCGCACTTCCAGAAGATCTGATGGCGCAAATTCCGATCCAGCCTATGAAGAGGCAGCGCAAACGTCTGTGACCTTCGTTCCTGGCGGCTTCGTCAAGCGTGTCGATCGTCCTCGGAAAAGTCGGATATCTGCTCCTGTGACACCTCCTCACGGCGAAAGACGTTGAAGAAACGGCGCATCTTGTCCATAAGTTGGGCCGCAAAATTTTTCACTTCGACGGCTTGCTGTTCGGCCGGAAGATGCTGCATAAACTCCGCATCGTGCAGCCGACGCTTGGCAATGATCTCGGTGAGACGTTCGGCAATCTCCGGGCGCTTGTCCAGCAAGAGCTCCATGTCCTCCCGGGTAATCTCATACACCAGCGCATCGGTTTCGGCTTTCACAGTGGCCGAGCGCGGTTCCCCCGTTAACAGGGGTATTTCCCCAAAAAACTCGCCCGGGCTGATCTCGGAGACTTTGAGGAGTTGCCCTGACTCTGCCTGCTCAATGTAGACATACAACAACCCTTCCGCCACAACGTACATGGAGGCGCCACTCTCCCCTTGCTCGACGATGACGTTGCCGGCGGTGAACAGGTGTGGGGTCATGTGCGCAGCAAGTGCCGCCTTTTCCGCCTCGTCGAGCATGGCAAACAGCGCGACGTGCTTGAGCACGTCGGAGGGATTGGGCCGCTGCTCCGGCTGTCGCAAGGGCATGTGTGCCGTATAAATGTGGCGTTGGGGATAGACCGGACGGATGCCGGCGACGCTGAAATGCTTCATGATACTCCGCATGACTGCAGCGCGCATGCGCCCCCGGAAGCGATACTCCGGCACCTGATAGACCACGATATATTCCATGCCACGGTCGTTGGGGAGACGGACGCGCGCGATCGGGGCTTCCGTTACATTAAACGGCGCCACCGCTTCCTTCAGGGCGGCCAACATCACGCGCTCGGCACGCTCGATGGGCACCTCAAAATCCAGGGTAAGAAAATGCCAATTGTAGTGTGCTTTCTCAGGCTTATGATAATTTTCAACGCGCATACGGGCCATGCGACTATTGGGAATAATCAAATTATTGCCCGAAAAATTTTTGATCACGGTTGCCCGCCAATTGATTTCAACAATATCTCCTGTCAAATCGGTTCCTTCGATCTGCACGCGATCCCCAACCGCGAATGACCGCTCAAGGTTGAGCGCAATGCCTGAAAAGAAATCCGCAATCATGTCACGTAGGGCAACGCCCAGGACCAACCCAATGACGCCGCTTGCGGCGAAGAACCCGGTCACGGACTGCTCGAACACCACACTGATAATGACACCAATAGTGACCACCACGATCACCAGGCGCACAAAATCTTTCAACAGCCGTGGAATAGCGTACCCTAAGCGTTGCTCGACGAGCACAGGCCAGACAACGAAATCAATACAGCGCATGACAAACCAAGCCAGTGTCAGCCATAAACAGGTGCCGATCACATACCGCCCAATCGCGATGCTGCGCCGTATGAGGTCAGAACTTACCTGTAAAATCAAGGTGTCCCAAAATAGCGCCGGGATAAGAAACACGAGCAAGAAGAATATGGGCACGCCAAGTTGCTTCAGGGTCTCCTTACTCATGGTGTAGCAGCCTTTTTTGTGCAGACAAGGATATGGACAAATAGTCAATCATCATCAGGATATACTCAGGCTCGTCGCCGGTATAATACAGAAGAAAGGGTGCAGACAACAAGAGCCAAGGTCATGCGCGGATCAATACTTCTTAGCAGCTACCTGCCGATGCCAATATCGCCTCCGCCCGGGAGAGCCAGAGCGTCATGTCCATGGTGCGATACAGCGCCATGGCAGCAGAGATCTCGGCGCGAGCTTGCTCTAGATGCCCTGTCCTGGCATACAGGGTGCCGAGGCCGAGGTGACAATGGGCCGCGAGCGGGCGCATGCCAAGCTCGTCAGCCAGCGCCATGGCTTGTTGGTAGGCGGCCGCGGCTGACTCGGCATCCGGGGGCTGGCGTTGGGCGGCAATCTCACCGAGGAGCCGCAGCGCATAGGCCTCGTGTCCGCGTTGCTTGAGATCCCGGGAGCGCTCGAGGGCGTGCTGGGCCTGCTGTCCCGCATCCTCGATGCGGCCGGCCAGCAGACACGCTTCGCCGAGATGAGCCACGAAGAGCGGATAGATGAGCATGTTTCTTGTCGCTACGCATTGCTCCACGGCCTGCTCGAGCAGCGGCAACGCCTCCGCGAGGCGCCCGGACAGGGCATAGGCATATGCCAAGGGTGAGGCGACCCAGGGGAGTAAGAGCTGAACGTCCCCGGCCTGACAGACTCCAAGGCCCCTTTCAAGCATGGCAATAGCCTGGGGGAGGTCTCCTTTGCGGAGGTGGAGCAGACCGATGCCAAGATACGCATGACTCAGGGTAAAGGGTTGATCAACAGTCGTCTCAGCGATCTGGACCGCCTCTTCCCCGTGGACCATGCCCTCGGCAAACTCTCCGAACTCGGCAAGGCCCCAGTCAAGAAAGGCACGTGAGAAGACGGCAGGCAGGCCGGGCTCACCAAAGCGTTCGCGCAGCCACTCACCGGTGAGGGTCTCAACGTTCTTCCTGTGGTAGTGTACCGCCTGCCGATAGTCGCCCAGGGAGAGATAGGAGAGGCCCAGGAAGAAGGTCGCCATCACCTCAAGGGCAAAATCCTCGCTGGCCATGGCAATGGCGAGAGCGCGCTGGCCGGTCTCAACGGAGCGATCCTGGTCACCTGTGCTGCAGAAGTAGTTGCTCAGATAGACGGAGACCCAGCCCAGACGGCGGGGATCGTCCAGGGATACGGCGAGCCTTTCGGCTGCGTACAGATGGTCGAATATCGCCCCAAAGGCTCCGAGCGCAATGAGCGCATTGCGCATGTCGAGCCGTAGATCGATGGCCTGCTCGCGCCTTTTCTGACTCGCTGGCAGATGCTCTACGGCCACCAGCGCCTGCTCGAAGCACGCTATTGCCTCCCGCAGAGCCGAGCGCGCAAACGCCTTTGCCCCGGCCTGCCGGTAGTAGGCCACGGCCTTGTCCCATACCTCGCCCCAGAACGCATGGCGGGCCAGTCGGTCAACCTGCTCGGCCAGCCGGTCGGCATACATCGTCTCAATGGCCTCCACGGTCCTGGCGTTGAGGGCGCGCCGTCGCTCGTGCAGGAGGCTCCCGTAGGCTACCTCCTGGGTCAGGACGTGCTTGAAGACGTAGACCTGTTCCTCGGCTCCAGTGTCTTCATAGACAAACTCTAGCCGTTTCAGCTCCCCGAGCAGCGGCTCCAACGCGCCGGGGCCCTCCCAGAGCGTTCCCAGCAGGCGTAAGGAAAACTCCCGGCCAATGGCAGACGCCGTCTGCAGGAGCCGCTTGGCGACGTCCGGCAGGCGATCGATGCGGGCCATGAGCACCCCCTGGATGGTGTCTGGCACAGCCACCTC
>Ga0114129_10015170_pt1 | contig 10965 bp, 12 predicted proteins | sample RhiMetdeltSRZDD1_FD_80071 | JGI IMG/M metagenome (GOLD analysis project Ga0114129, IMG submission 80071) | Populus rhizosphere microbial communities from Tennessee, USA - Rhizosphere MetaG P. deltoides SRZDD1 (version 2) (version 2) | ecosystem: Host-associated > Plants > Roots > Rhizosphere >... | reverse complement strand
TGATCGATGTCCTGACCGGCGAGGTATCGGAGATGCCGAAGAACTGGAACCGCCGGTTCAAGCACAACCGCGAGAAGATCAAGACGGGGGACGTCTTCGAGCTGGCCGAGGTGGTCCGGAACCTGGCGATCCGCGAGTGGGAGAAGGGCCTGTCCACGGGCGAGAAGCAGATGTACACGCGGGCGAAGAAGATTCTCGCGTCGGAGTTCATGTACGCGCTCAGCAAGGACGAGGACGGAGCGGAGGCCTACCTGGACGAGTTGCTGGAGGAACGGTTCGGGGCCCAGGCGCCTGCCTGACCGTCCCTCAGTCTCAGCGGTCATCGCGGCCGCCGGCTCCGGCGAGCGACTCGGAGCCGGCGGCCCGAAGGCGTTCGTCGAGCTCGCCGGCAGGCCTCTGATCGAGTGGTCGCTCGACGCCTTCGCCCGGGCCGAAAGCGTCGGTCCCGTGATCGTCGCTCTCCCGCCGGGAATCGAAGCCGATCTGAGCCCTGCGGTGGCCGTCGCAGGCGGCGAAAGCCGCTCTGAGTCGGTGGCCGCAGGACTGGAGCAGGTGGCGACGGAGATCGTCGCCGTCCACGACGCCGCTCGCCCACTCATCACGCCGGAGCTGATCGACGAGCTGGCGGACACGCTCGTATCGAGACCCGATGCCGCGGGGGTGATCGCTGCGGCCCCCCTGACCGACACCGTGAAGCGTGCCCGCGAGCCGCGCCCGGCCAAGGGACCGGTCCCTCGCGGCGGTCCGACGGTGGCGCAGACGGTCAGCCGGGACCACCTCTGGGCGGCTCAGACGCCTCAGGTCTTTCGCACGGCGGCGCTTCGCGAGGCGTTCGACGCCGACCCGCAGCGGGTCGCGGCCGCCACCGACGACGCGATGCTGGTCGAGAAGTCCGGCGGCAAGGTCCTGATCCACCCGGCCTCCGCGGAGAACCTCAAGGTGACCACGGCGCTCGATCTGCGGATCGCCCAACTGCTGCTCTCCGAACGGGAGTCCTAGCGGGCTGCACGGGCGATGCCCGGCCCGTGGTAATCAGCGTCCCGGGCCCGCGGTAAATGACCGCAACTAGCGGTTTTCCTGGGGGTTATCGGCGTATGGCGAGTGCATCGCTCAAGGGCAGGATTCCGCCGCCGGTGGTCGGATACTTGAACTGAGATGAAGCGGCTTCGAAACAAGCTTGGTTGCGCCGTAGACGGCCACCGGTGGGCACTCGTCGGCCATCGCTGCAAGTGCCTTCGCTGCGGGCGGGAGCCCGCCTCGGATGGCGTGCGTCGGCCGGCGCGCCGTCACTAGCTCTCAGCGCTTCAGAAGCACCCAGGCGAGCGCCGCGGCAAACCCAATCTGGCCGAAGGCCAGCGCGGTGCCGAGGTTCGCCGCTCCGAAGGCGCCGGCCAGGGCACTGGCGGCCGCAAACGCGCCCAGCAGGATCGCCAGGTCACCCGCCGTTTGCCTCATCGCTCGACCACGATCCGCAGGTGGACCATGCGACAGCTAGCGTACATCGGCAGTGCTCACCGACTACCACCTCCACCTCAGGGCGGACGACGATGACCGCCCGCCGGAGCGCGCCGCGTTCACGCCCGAGAACGTGGAGCGCTATCTCGCGGCGGCCGACGAGGCGGGAATCGAGGAGCTCGGCTGCTCCGAGCACGTCTACCGATTCACCGATGCGTTGGAGATCTGGCGCCATCCGTTCTGGGAGCGGCAGGCGCGAGACGACCTCGACGCCTATTGCGAGTTCGTCCGCACGACGCGGCTTCGCCTCGGCCTCGAGGTGGATTTCGTACCGGGCGCCGAGGACCGAATCGCCAACCTCGTGGATGCCCACGACTTCGACTACATCGTCGGCTCGGTGCACTTCGTGGGTGATCGGGCGGTGGACCACGACGGCTACGACATCTGGGAGACGGACGGCGATCCTGATGCCATCTGGCGTCGCTATTTCGAGACCATGGCCGAGGCGGCGAGCACCGGCCTGTTCGATGTCCTCGCGCATCCCGACCTGGTGAAGATGTGGGGCGGAGCCCGACCGCATCCGGAGCGTGATCCGCGCTTCTACTACGAGCCGATGGTGGAGGCGATCGCCGAGTCGGGCATTGCGGTCGAGGTGTCGACCGCCGGCCTGCGAAGGCCGGTCGAGGAGATCTACCCGGCGCCGGCCCTGGCGAAGATGTGCGTCGAGGCCGGGGCCACATTCAGCCTTTCCTCGGACGCTCACGCCCCCGCCGAGGTGGGCCATGCCTACGAGCAGGCGGTTCCCGCGATCCGCGACTGGGGGATCGACCAGATCGCCGTTTTCGAGCATCGCCAGCGGCGGCTGGAGCCACTCGGATGAGCTCCGGCGAGAGCGGAGGCGGCAGCGCGCCATGAGCGCCCGGGTGGGGATCGGCTACGACGCGCACCGTTTTGCGGCGGGACGACGGCTCGTGCTCGGCGGCGTGGATGTTCCGCACGAGGTTGGCCTGGAGGGCCATTCCGACGCCGATGTCCTCACGCACGCCGTGATCGATGCCGTGCTCGGGGCCGCCGGATTGGGGGATCTCGGCACGCTGTTCCCGGCGGACGACGAGCGCTGGCGGGATGCGCACTCCCTCGATCTGCTGACGGTGGCGATCGGCAACCTGCGCGGGCGGGTGCTGAACGTGGACGCAACCGTGATCTGCGAGGCGCCACGCATCGGGCCCCACCGTGCGGAAATGGAGCGGAACCTCGCCGAGGTGCTCTCGGCGCCCGTGACGGTCAAGGCGACGACCAACGAGGGCATGGGCTGGATCGGGCGTGGTGAGGGCATCGCCTGCTCCGCGGTTGCGCTCGTGGAGCTCGATTGATGTCCTCGGGCGCTGGCCGACCGGGCCGCCGACTTCTCCCACTAGGCTACGAGCCTGATGGTTCGCTCGATGGCCGGCAAGCTCTCCCCGGACCTGGTCACGGGGCCTATGAGCTACGTCGGCCGTAGGGTCAAGCTGGGCCGCCTCGGGCCCCTGAGCGACGTCCCATTCAACGTCAGGACCCTTGCCGAGGCCGGCGTGCTCCGCCCGGTGCGACCCGACAAGCTGGCCCTGATGTTCCGCGTCCTGGCTCGCTGGGGCGCCTCGCCCGCGGCCGGGATCACGGGCGCGGCGATCAATCATCCCGACGAAGCAATGCTCGAGGACGAGGCGGGCACCCTGACCTTCGCCGAGGTCCACAGCCGGTCCAACGCGCTGGCCCGGGGACTGGCCGCGGAGGGCGTGCACGAGGGCGACGGGGTCGCGATCATGTGCCGCAACCACCGCGGCTTCGTGGAGGCGACACTCGCCGTCTCGAAGCTGGGCGCGAACGGCCTGTATATGAACACTGCCTTCGCCGCCCCGCAGCTCGCGGGCGTGGTGGAGCGCGAGTCGCCGGTGGCGCTGCTCTACGACGCCGAGTTCGGCGGCCTGCTCGAGCAGGCCGCAGAGGCGGGCAGCGAGATCGGCCTGCGCCGCTACGTCTCGTGGGCTGATGGCGACGACGAGGTGACGGATCCCCGGCTCGAGGACCTGATCGAGTCGAGCGACGACCGCGACCTCGATCCGCCGGGCGAGTCGAGCCGCTTCGTGATCCTGACCTCCGGCACCACCGGGACGCCGAAGGGGGCACAGCGCAGCCAACCCGACACCCTGGGGCCGCTGGCGGCGATGTTCTCCAAGATCCCCCTTCGGGCGCGCGAGATGACGATGATCGCCGCCCCGCTGTTCCACTCGTGGGGGTTCGCCCACTTCACGCTCGGCTTGGCGCTCACCTCCACCTATGCGCTGCGTCGTCGCTTCGACCCGGAGGAGACGCTGCGCGCCACTCAGGACAGCGGCGCCACCGCCCTCGTGGTCGTCCCGGTGATGATCCAGAGGATCCTGGAGCTGAGCCCCGAGACGCTCGCCAGGTACGACCTGTCAAGCCTGCGAGTGGTGGCCGCAAGCGGCTCCGCCCTCCCGGGCGAGCTCGCAACCAAGTGGATGGACACCTTTGGTGAGAATCTCTACAACCTCTACGGATCCACCGAGGTTGCCTGGGCGACGATCGCGACGCCGGAGGATCTGCGCGCAGCGCCGGGCACCGCCGGCCGCCCGCCGCGCGGAACCGCGGTCCGGATCGTGGACGCCGACGGCAATGACGTCGCACCCGGAAAGACCGGCCGTGTCTTCGTCGGCAACGAGATGGCCTTCGAGGGCTATACCGGGGGAGGGGGCAAGGACGTGCTCGACGGCCTGCTCTCGTCGGGGGACGTCGGCCACTTCGACTCCGACGGCCGCCTGTTCATAGACGGCCGGGACGACGAGATGATCGTCTCCGGCGGAGAGAACGTGTTCCCCCGCGAGGTCGAGGACCTGCTGTCGGACCACGGTCAGATCAAGGAGGTCGCGGTGATCGGCGTCGAAGACGAGCAGTTCGGCCAGCGGCTGAAGGCGTTCGTGGTTCTCAGCGAGGGCGCCGATCTCACCCCCGACGAGATCAAGGACCACGTGAAGTCCAACCTCGCCCGCTACAAGGTCCCGCGGGAGGTCGAATTCCTCGACTCGCTGCCGCGCAACGCGACCGGAAAGATCCTCAAGCGGGAACTCGCCTAGTAGGAAATCCGACCAAAGCTCCGTTTCTCCCTATCCACGGCGGGTAGGGGCGCTCGTGAAAGCGACGCTCAGGAGGTTTTGGAGATGCCACCGCGCGGGATCAAGAAGGGCACCAAGCGAGCCCGGCAGTACGAGAAGATCAAGCGCAGCCAGCAGCGCCGTGGGAGCTCGACCCGCCGCGCCAAGGAGGTTGCCGCGAGGACCGTTCAAAAGGAACGCGCGCGAGCGGGTGAGTCCAGGCAGCGCTCGCGAACCTCCACTCGGGACATCTCCTCAGGGCGCCGGGGTGGCCTGCGGTCAGGCCGGCGCGGCCCGAGGGGTCAGACTCGTGAGCAGCTCTACAACCAGGCGAAGCGGTTGAAGATCGACGGTCGCTCGCGGATGAACAAGCGGCAGCTCCAGGCCGCCGTGAACCGCAAGAGGGGCGGCTAGCCGGCAGCGGCGGCTCGGTCGCCTCTGCGCCGCGCCGCCTCGGCACGCAGTCGTTCGTGCTCGACCTGGCTCTTCAGCTGGCGGAGCGAGCGCCGTAGGTGGCCGCCCAGCTGGGGCGCCGAGACGAGCTCGGCGATCCAGCCGGGGATTCCGGAGCCCGCGACGCCGTATGCGTAGCGAAACTCCACACGGGTGCGGCCGTCGTCGAGTTCGCGCAGGCGCCAGCGACCCCGCTGGTCGACCCCCAGCACCGAGCTCCAGGCCATGTCGCGCTGCTCGTGCCACTCCACGATCTCGATCAGTCCGCCGATTTCGGCCGAGCCAACCCTGATCAGCATCCGGTAGCGGGCGCCGAGCCCGGTTCGCTGCTCGCCCGCCACCTCCCAGCGCGTGATGCCCGACATGAAGTGCAGGTAGTTCGAGGGTTCCGCCAGGTAGTCCCACACCAGCTTCGGCGGAGCCGAGATGACGATCGACTCGTTCAGCCTCATCGGGGCCCTATCCGACCACTGGGAAACGCCGCTCGGCCGCAAGCGTCTCCAGCGTCTCCTGCATCAGCGTCGTGACGTGGTCGTAGACCTCGTCGACATCGGGTTGCTCGCCGAACTGCTCACGTGGGTCGATCGGCGCCAGGACCTCCACTGTGAGCTTCGCCGGCAACGGGATGTGGCCCAGCAGGTCGCCGACATTGAGCCCCCAGGGAAGCGCGAGCGAGATCGGGATCACCTTGAGACGGAGCGTCCGGTCCACGCGCAGCGCTCGTGCCAGCCTGCCGCCGTGGCTGAGGAAGAGCGCCGTCTCCTGGCCTCCGATCGAGACCACCGGGACGATCGGCACGCCGGCATCCAGCGCCAGCCGCACGAACCCCTTGCGGCCCGCGAAGTCCAGCTTGTTTCGCTCCCAGACGGGGCGGTGCACCTCCCAGTCGCCGCCGGGGTAGACGAGCAGGGCGGCGCCGGCGTCGAGCGCCCTTTGGGCGTTCTCGGGCGAGGCCGTGACGGTGCCGTACCGGCGCAGGATCTGCCCGACCGGGGAGGCGAGCACCAGGTTGTGGGCGAGCTGGTAGAAGGGACGCTCGACGCCGAAGTAGGTGTAGAAGGCGAGCGTGAACAGCAGCGTGTCCGGCGTCATGTTGCCGCCGGAGTGGTTGGCCACCAGGAGGACCGGACCGTGCTCCGGCACATTGCCCAGGTTCCGCACCTCGCCCCGGAACCAGACGGTGGTCAAGAGCCAGGTGAGCGCCAGGTTCTCACGGATGTAGTCGGGGTCGCGATCGTCCAGGTTCGCGGTCAGACGGCGCTGGAGGCGGCGCCTGACCTCCTCGGCGATCCCTCCGGCGGCGCCGCGGCCGGCGCTCACCACGCCTCCGCCGGCCCGGGAGATCCCGTTCAGGGTGGGAAGCCTGGCCCGCAGGGAGCCGTCTTCGCTACCGCCGTTGTGCCTTGCGTGCTCGGCCAGTCGCGCCTCGTCAGCCATCGTCAGGCGATGCTAGCGGTCAGAGCGCCACGCGCCGCCGTGCCCTGCTGGCCCGCTCAGCGACGGCGCGACGCAGGGTGCTTCGCGCCCGGGCCGGGTCTCGCGGCGCCTGCGAGCGGCCGGATTCGAGCTGCTCGCGGATCAAGCCGTTGGCGCGCTCCGGCAGCTCCACCTGTGGAACATGGCCACACTCGTTCAGCACCACCTGGCGGGCCTGCGGAAGCGCGGCTGCCACGTGTCTCGAGAAGGCGGCCGGAACGAGGCGATCGCGATCGCCCCAGATGAACAGGGCGGGCGTTCGGAGTGTGCTGAGCCGGGTCCACAGCCCGTCCTCGCCGTGCGGAACGTCCAGGTAGATGTTGCGGGCCGCGGCGAAGAAGGCGATCCGAGCTGAGCGAGATCGATAGGTGCGGCAGAACTCGTCCGCGGCGACGTCGGCGGCAGCCGGGTCCAGCCGCTCTGGCCGCGCGAAGAGGCCCCAGAATTGCTCGCGAACCCGCGCTGTTCCCAGCGGATGCGGGATCACCGCGAGTTCAGGACGGAGCAGCTTCACCAGGGGGACAAGCTCGCGCCGGCGGCGGAAGGCCAGCACCGGGGCCAAGAGGCTGAGGGTCTTGGCACGGTCGGGCTCGGTGAGCGCGAGCTCGATCGCCACCCGGCCCCCCATCGAGTTGCCGACCAGATGCGCTTGCTCGATGCCCATCGCGTCCATGTAGCCGAGTACGGAACTCGCGAAGTAGGGAGCGTCGTACGAGCCGCGCGCCGGTTTCGAAGAGGATCCGAACCCCGGCAGGTCGATGGCGTGCACCGTGTGGTCCGGCGTCAGCGTCGCGATCGTTTCGAAGAACGAGGTCTTGTTCGACCCGAGTCCGTGCAGGCAGATCACCTGATCGGGGCCCTGCCCGGAGATCAGGCTCGAGATGTCGGCGCCGGGCGTCTCGACCTCGGTCACCCGCAGGAGCGGTGGACGGTCCCCGGGGAGCCGGAAAAGCCCCTCGAAGCCGAGCGCCAGGTCCAGGTTGCCACGCGCGTAGAGGCGGCGCTGGGCGAACGCGTCGAGCCCGGACAGCCGTCCCTCCCGCAGGCCAAGCCAGGTGGCCGCGTCCGTGCCGACCACGACGTCGGGCTGGCGCACCGGCGACGGGCGCACCGCGCAGTGCTTCTCCCGCGCCCGCACTTCCCACGTCCGGCCCACGTCCCCCAGGCGCACCTGGTAGGTGGCGTCGAAGCCTGGCTCGGCGCCCAGGTAGCGGGCGGGGAGCGAAGCGAAGGCTTCCTCCACGCGACGCACGCGTTGCGCATGCAGCGAGACGGTGCCCATGGCCGGCGGCGAACGTTAGCGGCCGCGACGGCCGCCGAGGCGTCGCACATGCGCCGCAGTCCGCAAATAGCATCAAGAAGATGGCGCGTCAGGTGCGGATCCGGGACACGCTGAGCGGCGAGCTGCGGGCTTTGGAGCCGGGCAAGGGCGGCATGGTGGGCATCTATGCCTGCGGCCCCACCGTCTACTCGCGCATTCATGTCGGCAACGCACGGCCGTACGTGATCTTCATCCTGCTCCGCCGCCTGCTCGAGCGGCTCTCCTACCGGCCTCGTCTGGTCATCAACATCACCGACATCAACGACAAGATCTACGCGGCGGCGCGGCAGGCCGGGGCGCCGTCTGACGTGTTCGCCCGCGAGATGACCCGCGCCTACTTGGAGGACACTGACCGCCTCGGGCTCGGTCGCCCGGACGACGAGCCGCTGGCATCGGAAACGATCTCCGAGATCGTCGCCCTGATCCAGTCGCTGGTCGACGGGGGGCATGCGTACGAGTCGGGTGGCGACGTGTACTTCCGGGTGCGGAGCTTCCCCGCCTACGGCAAGCTCTCCAATCGCGACCTGGATCAGATGGACCAGGGAGAGGAGGCGGGCACCGAGTCGCTGAAGGAGGACCGGCTTGACTTCGCGCTCTGGAAGGCTCGCAAGCCCGGCGAGGACACAGGCTGGCCGTCGCCCTGGGGGGAGGGCCGCCCCGGTTGGCATATCGAGTGTTCGGCGATGGCCGAGAAGCTGCTCGGCACCGAATTCGCGATCCACGGCGGCGGCGCCGATCTCGTCTTCCCCCACCACGAGAACGAGATCGCGCAGACCGAGGCTGCCCGCGGGGTCCCGCTCGCCCGGCTGTGGATGCACAACGGCATGGTCCAGATCGCCGAGGAGAAGATGTCGAAGTCGGAAGGGAACATCTTCCAGCTCTCCGAGGCTCTCGACCGATACGGCCGGGAGGCGGTGGTCGCGTACCTGATCTCGGGTCACTATCGGCAGCCGCTCGAGTTCTCGGACCGCGCGCTCATCGAGGCGGGCGCGCGCACCGAGCGGATCCGCAACTTCGTGCTGGACCTGCCCGAGAGCGCCGAGGGCCCCGAAGACGAGTTCGTGACCGCAACGCGCGAGAGCCTGCTCGACGCCCTCGCCGACGACTTCAACACCCCGCGGGCACTGGCGGCCCTGTTCGACCTGATCGCCCAGGGAAACCGCGGGGAGCTCGCGGGCGCCCGAGCCGCGCTCGAGGAGTTGCTGCCCCTGCTCGGGCTGGAGTCGCTGCTGCGGCCGGCGGAAGAGATCGAGCCGGAGGCCGAGCAGCTGATGGAGGCGCGCGAGCAGGCGCGCGCCGGGCGCGACTTCCAGCGCGCCGACCGGATCCGGGACGAGCTCGCCTCCCGGGGGTACGAGGTCCGCGACACTCCGGACGGTCCCCGCCTGGTCAGGCGCTCGGGGTAACGGGCGATCGTCCCCCGCAGGGACAGCGGCGCGGCCGAGCCGGGGAAGGGCCAGCTCATCTACGGCAGGCGGGCCGTGGCCGAGGCAAAACGTGGGCGGCGCCGCGTTCGGCGCCTCTGGACGACCAGGGAGATGACAGCGTCGGAGCTGAGCCGCCTGGCGGGGTCGCCGGATCACCAGGGGGTGGTGGCCGAGGTTGATCCGTATCCGTACGCCGATCCAGAATCGCTGCTCGCTGGTCCGGATGCCCTGGTCGTGGCCCTCGACCAGGTCCAGGACCCGCACAACCTGGGCGCGGTATGCCGCTCGGCGGAGGCGGTCGGCGCTGCCGGGCTCGTGATCCCCTCTCGCCGCTCGGCGGCGGTCACCGCGGCCGTCTGCAAGGCGTCGGCGGGCGCTGTAGAGCACCTGCCGGTGGCTCGCGTGCCGAACCTGGTGGATTGGCTGATCCGAGCAAAGGACTCCGGTGCCTGGATCTACGGGGCCGAGCAGGGGGCCCCGGCGTCCTACACGCAGGCCGACCTCAGCGGCAGGCTCGTGCTCGTGCTCGGCAGCGAGGGGAGGGGGCTGCGCCGCCGTGTCTCCGCCACCTGCGACCTTCTGATCTCGATTCCCGTCCACGGACGGGTCGCGTCGCTGAACGTGTCCGCGGCGGCCGCGGTGCTCTTGTTCGAGGCAGCCAGGCAGCGAGGGGCCGGCCCGGAATGAATCGCGGTGGCTACCAGGGCCCCCGGACGTAAGGGTGGCGCTTGCAACGTTTCGTGCACCGGCGGGCCGGCGAGGTTGACAGAACGCCGCCGGCCCGCGTAATATGGCGCATAAGGGTGAACTAAAGGTCTAGTCTCACCCGAGAGGTATGAGGCGCCCAGGGGAGGTACGGGCGCCACTGTTTCCAACCCGAACGGAGGGAATCCAGTGGCCGCACCGACCCCTACCCACGAGTTCGTGGCCGTGACGCCGGGCGGCGCAGCCGCCGTACCGGCACCTAGGCTCGAAGCTCAACCTGAGCTTGAGGATACCTACCTGATCGCGCTGGCCAAACGCGGCAGCCCCGATGCGTATGACCGGATCGTGAAGCGTTACCGCGGCTTCGTGCGGCTCAAGGCGTCGTCCTACTTCCTGCTCGGGGGCGGCTCGGACGATCTGATCCAGGAGGGGCTGCTGGGCCTCTACAAGGCGATCCGGGACTACCGGTCGGATCGGGAGTCGAGCTTCCGGAACTTCGCCGAGCTCTGCATCACCCGCCAGATCATCACCGCGGTTAAGACCGCCAGCCGCAACACGCACGCGCCCCTCAACCAGTACGTGTCCTTCGCTCAGTCGCCCGCGGGAGCAATCGACTCGGAGACCACCCTCGAGGAGGTCCTGCCGGGGCCCGGAAGCGAAGACCCATCGGAGCGGGTGATCGCGACCGAGGAGCTCCAGAGCCTGGTCTCCTGCCTCTCCAGCGTGCTCTCGGAGCTCGAGAGCCAAGTTCTCTCGCTGTACCTGGACGGGCACTCGTACGAGGCCATCGGCGACCGGCTGGACTGCGACACGAAGACCGTCGACAACGCGCTCCAGCGGGTCAAGCGCAAGGTCAGCCTCCATCTGGCCTCGCGCGAGGTCATGCTGTAGGGCGAGACCGGGCTGCGTCAAGTGGCCTCAGTTTCGTACGAGATCTGGCACGCGAAGGTGTTGTCTGGCGAGTTGTCGCCGGATAGCT
>Ga0114129_10015169_pt1 | contig 10966 bp, 12 predicted proteins | sample RhiMetdeltSRZDD1_FD_80071 | JGI IMG/M metagenome (GOLD analysis project Ga0114129, IMG submission 80071) | Populus rhizosphere microbial communities from Tennessee, USA - Rhizosphere MetaG P. deltoides SRZDD1 (version 2) (version 2) | ecosystem: Host-associated > Plants > Roots > Rhizosphere >... | reverse complement strand
CATAATGAACTTGGAGATCTGTATTTTCGCCAGGGACAATCCAAAACTGCGTTAGAGCACTATCAGAAAGCCTTCGAGGCGCTGACTGGCACGCTTAGTCAGGAACAGCGGAACACCGCAGTGGCCAGCAGTGCCGCCGCAAGGGTAGGGGATCCAAAAGCGGGCCAACTCACCGAAACGGCCGCAAGCGTCAGTGATACTGGATTCAATGCCCAGCTATTGTTGGCAAAGATTGGCGATACAAATTTCCGGTTGGGCGAGATGAGTGCTGCTGCGGTTTCGTATGGCCGTATGAATCCTAAGAAGCCGGAAAGCGCCGCCAAAAAGGCAGGCGGTCTATTTGGACGGATTGCTCCTTCTATTGCTCTTGGCAACGCTACGGACAGCGCCGCGATTGGTTCGGCTGCCGGAGCCGTCGGAGGAGCCTTAGCCGCTAAAAATGAGCTCGATCAGTATCGCACTTCGATTGTTTATATGACTTATCACTTGGGCATGGGTCGCATTGCTTTCGCTGGCAATGATCTCGAGGGAGCGCGAAAGCACTTCCAGGAAGCTGCTGATGCCGGCAAAGGCGCCCTGCCGATGATTGCTAATCTGGGCCAAACGCGCCGATTCAACGCTGCAGCACGAACCAGCCTGGGAGATGTAGCATTGCGCGAGGGGAATTTCAAACAGGCCAATAGTTACTACAAGGATGCAGTCAAAGAGGCAAAAGACGACAAACGTCCGGACCTGATGTGGCCCGCTCAACGTGGATTGGGGCGAACCCAGTGGTTGCAGGCCGCTCAGGAAAAGGATGCGAAAAAGGCAATGCAGGCGAGAGAGGCAGCTCTGGTGAGTTATCGAGAGGCGCTTCAGAACATTGAGACGCTGCGGTCAGGCAGCCTGCGCGCTGATGAATCACGAACGACATTTCTTAGTACCACGAAGGATGTCTTCGACGAAGCGGCAAGCGCGCTGGCGCGGATGGCGCTCCTTAACTCAACTGAGAACGCATCTGCAGGATTGTCAGGCAAGGCGCTTGAATATGCCGCTGAGGGGTTCAAAGTCACCGAACAATCGCGTGCCCGCTCGTTGTTGGATATGCTCAGCGAAACGAACGCTTCCATTACGGAAGGAGTTCCGCCGGACCTGCTGAAACAAAGACAAGAGAACCTCGATGCGCAACAACAGATCGCGGAACAGTTGACGGGGATTGCTTTAACTCCGGATGAGCCGAAAAAGAAGCCAAGTGAGCTGGAGAGCGACCTGGAAAAGCTGCAGGTCAAGTTTGATGAAATAGAAAACCAGATTCGCGTCGCAAGTCCGAGCTACAAGGCTCTTACATCTAACCAGCCGCTTACGCTCACGGAAGTGCAGCAAAAGGTCCTCGATGATCAGACGGTGTTGCTTGAATATAGCCTCGGCGCCGACGCATCGTATCTTTGGGCCGTCAGTTCGAAAGATGTTCGACTGTATGAACTGCCCGGCAAACCGATGTTGGATAAACTGGTCGAGGATCTGCGCGCTCAATTGATTCCTTCGAAATTGAGACGGCGCATCGTTGGTCTGGAAGCAGGGGATTCGGCGCGCGGTTTGGGAATCGCCTCAGCGTCCGAGGATGCTGCTCCTTTGGTAGCGGCTGCCAGCGCAGTCTACAAAGCCGCAGTCGAGCCCGCGGCTGCCATCATTGGCGAGAAGCGTTTGCTGATCGTCGCGGATGGTTCGCTCAGCTATGTTCCATTCGAGGCCCTGGTTACTTCGGCCGCAAGCGGCGATTTTTCATCTTTGCCGTACCTCATAAAGACGAACGAAATTATCTACTCGCCATCGGTCTCGGTTGTTGGAGCGATTAGAGAGCAGCGACGTCCCAGCGCCGGAAACACCTTACTAATCATCGCTGATCCTGTTTTCAATTCGATAGACCCGCGCGCTCGCGGAGCTGCGGTTTCAACCACGACTGCCGACACTCGAGGCTTAGGGTTGGCGAGCGCGTTGGCGGACGTCGAGGGTCAGGAGGGAGCAGCCGCCACGGCACAGACCGGCAAGATGCAAGGCTTACCCTTAGCGCGCCTGCCCGGTACTCGCACAGAAGCAGAACAAATCTCAGCCCTGGCCAAGAAGGCGGGTCTGCAAACTGACGTTTGGTGGGATCTCAATGCCAACGAAGAGAACGTTGAGACCCGTGATGTTTCAAAATACCGCGTCCTTCATATCGCGACTCATGGTCTGCTGAATGTTGAGCGCCCGCAATTCACCGGTGTAGTGCTTTCACTGATCGGCAACAAAACCGCAGATGGTTTTCTTCGAACGGATGAAGTTTTCAATCTGCGCCTCGGCTCCCCGCTGGTGATGCTTTCGGCTTGTGAAACCGGCATCGGCAAACAGAAACGTGGTGAAGGTGTCATGGGCCTTACCCGCGCGTTTCTTTATGCGGGAGCCCCGACCGTCGGCGTCAGCCTGTGGTCAGTGGCAGACAAATCTACGGCCGAACTGATGACCGATTTCTATAGACGTCTGCTCACGTCTCCTTCAGGTGCTTCCCCATCGTCAGAGTCATCTCCTGCAGCCGCCATGCGTGGCGCTCAACTCGCGATGATCGCCGGCAAGAAGTACAGTGCGCCGTTTTACTGGGCGCCCTTTGTACTGGTCGGCGACTGGCGCTGATACGCCTAACCCATTCTCTTCCGTTTAAGTCGACGTGCGCTCAGCAGTCCTCCTACTCCCGTAGCCAGGAGTAGCAACGACGCAGGCTCAGGCACGGGAGCGCTTTCCAACGAAGTACCCTCCACGACCAGATTGTCGAGCCGGTTGTTCCCTGTCGATGACGTTGCTCCGTTGAAGACAATTCGAAAGACGGCGTTCGGATTGTTATTGAGGCCTGTGATACTGCTCAAGTCGAACGCGATCAGAGAGAACGTCGCAGCGGGATTGTACGGTGCTTGAAAGTTAATGAATGTGGTTCCATCCAGGCTGTACTGAAACTGGTTGCTGCTGAATCCAGTGGAAGTACGTTGAGTTGCAAAGCTTACCCGGATGTCTCCAAAACCAAGCGTACTTAAGCTAAACGTTATGCTCTGACCGTTGTTTGCAAGACCAACCAGACTGAGCGCCTGGAGCGCAGGATCGCCCAGCCGCGTATTAATTGACGTACCGGCTGCAAATCCCACCACCGGAAAACTCGTGATCAGAGATCCGGCGCCGTGATCTACCGCCAGATCCGAGTCATTAAAGTTCCAAATCGCAATTTCATCAGCCCGCGCCGTTGGCGATTGCGCGGCAACGAGCAGAGTAAATAGCGAAATGACTAACCCGAAGCGTATGCATTTTTGAGGCGTTGAGTTAGTGAGGTTAGACATGATTTTCTCCTTCTTGAGGTTGAGGTCGATTCGGCGGCGACAATAGCCAATCGGAGTAGCTTCGTCAATGGCGAAATCAACTCTTTTTCAAATTCTTTCCTTGATTTTGTAGGGGCGTCCCTCCGTGGGCGCCCCTCTGTTGATAAGGTCGGTATCGAAGGGGCGCCCACGAAGGGACGCCCCTACAATTAGCGTCGTTGTTTGAATGGATCAGATTCGTAAGTTAATATTCAAAAAACCTCTTCTTGTCGGGGTTATCAACTATGGATAATCATTTTCTTAAGATTTCAAACTCGGAATCATTCGACGAGCTTTTGAGACGCTCGAACGAGCGTCCCGTGGTGATTTTCAAACACAGTATTGCTTGTCCTATTAGTGCCGCAGCCTATCGGGAGATGGCTGGAATTGAAAATGTAGCGTTGGTTGAAGTGCAAAACGCGCGGGAACTGTCAAAGGAGATTGAATGCCGAACCGGCATTTCTCATGAATCTCCTCAAGTGCTGGTGATTCGCAACGGCAAAGTCGTTTGGGAGGCTACGCACTGGCAAGTCAAAGCGAGCCAGGTTGCAGACGCGGTGCGAGAAAACGCCTAGTGATGGAAGCAACGGAGAGACGCGGGCCGGCTATCGAGCCGCGCGAGATCGCTCAAGAAGGCGAAAATGGCCTACGCATAAAGTGGGGCGATGATCTCATCTGTAGATACTCGGCGGCTGAGCTAAGGCGCTCTTGCCCGTGCGCCCAATGCGTCAACGAGTGGACAGGCCAGCGCGTGTTGAAACCTGAGACAATCTCAGAGGAGTTGACGATCAAGGATGTGGGTGTCGTCGGCCGTTATGCCCTTAATTTTCGCTGGAGCGATGGGCACGAGACGGGTATTTATAGCTTTCGCTACCTCCGAGAGCTATGCGAAACTCAGCACCAGGCGGAGGAATGAAGGATGAAGGATGAAGGCGGACGAGCAAAAACTAGGATAACGCAATGAACGAGCAGGATTTCTTTAACGAGAAGCAGGAATTGAAGAAGGCCACGTACAATTGTCCTCACTGTCGCGAACGTGGTGAGTATGAAGTTCGATGGCTGAAGCGAACCAAGAAATCCGCGCCACCGCGCGGGGCCAACGAGCAAGACAGGTTGCGCTTTCAGAAGTCGCGCGACTACATGGTCCGGATTGACGACATGTTGGCATGCAAGAATGTTCGGTGCCGCAGACGCTTTGAGATTCCCAGCTCACAATCAGTAGTTTTTATCTAAAATTGTCGGAAAAATACTGCAACTGAAAGCCGTCCACCATTGCCAGCCACGCCTTCCGGTCAGGATGATTCGGAAAAACCCAATCAAAGAGCATTACTAGAAGTTCTGAAGGATGGCTTAGGGTTTGCCATTCGCAATTGAGAAAAGGAACTTAAGTAACCACATTATGCAAAACGGACAATTCGCAGGCGCCAGCAAAACCAATACATCGATTCTTTCGCCACTAGAGCGACGGATTACGCCGTTCGTCCTGCCAAGAATCCCGCGGTGGATCGAGACATATCATTTGACCTTGCTGACCCTCGTTTGGTCCGTGTTAATCATCGCGTTTAGCTATCTGGCAGCCAGGAACATCAATTGGTTGTGGGCGGTTTCTGCGATGATCTTTCTGCAATATGTTACGGATCATTATGACGGAAAAGTTGGGCAATATCGCCAGACAGGATTGGTCAGGTGGGGTTATTACATGGATCACCTGCTTGACTATTTCTTTCTGTGTTCAGTCATCATTGGTTACGCTTTTATTCTCCCCGAGAAATCTCGTTACCAAATCCTTTTCCTGCTGGCAATTTTTGGTGGCTTCGTCGTCAGTTCGTTTCTGGCTTTTTCCGCCACGAATCGTCTGAAGATAAGTTATTTGAAACTCGGCCCGACTGAGTTCAGGGTTGCGCTCATCGTTATCAATACCTTACTCATCCTCTTTGGCAAAAGGTACATGAACAGTGGCTTGAAATATGTGAATGCTGGCGCGCTGATCGCCTTGGTATACATTGTCTATCAGACTCAGAAAACAATTTGGAAGCTGGACCTGCAGCAGAAAGAGCCAGAAGCAGCGCCGTCCGCGTCTGTTGTGAAAACCTACGCACCTGCATCCGACGTGTACATATTTGCCGGTGCTTCCGAATCGTTTCCTGGTGGTTAGCCCATCCAAAACGGCGCTATTTTCGTAAGTTATCTTGCCGAACTGCCTTTCAACTGCACTGCCGGAGACGTGCGGTCCTCTCTTTGCTAGGAAGAACGGCGACCAGGTTCTGTTCAAGAATCTGGGAACTCCCGGGAAGAAAAAGCGTTTTAAGAGTACACATCGGGAAATCACAGGTAAATAAGGAAATGTCAGCCAAAAAGACAGTTAGAATTGTCAAAAAAGGTCAATTAAGGGAAGTGGCGAAGGCCCAGCCGAAAACCAATTCTGCTCGCGAAACTGCGCGCGATATGGTCAAAACGGTCACCAATTGGGTTAATGAGCTACAGCAAAAAAGGCGGGCGGAAACAGCCAAAGCCGTCAAGTTCATGTCAGATACTCCGCGCCCCAGCGAGATTTAACTTCATCCTGCGGTTCAAACTCACTATTACCAATTGACAGTGCTCGGTTCGAGGCATAGCATCACGAACAGCCTCAACGAACGAACATCCTCAGCAGGAATTGGTGAAATGGCCGCAAAGAGATCTCGACGGAAGAGAAGCAGCAGACAAACGGGCCGGCCAATTTTCGACAGCATTAGAAAGCCAACTGCGCCTCCTGGACATCCCATGAGTCACGCTAAGCCTGATGAAAAGGCCAGGCCGGCGGGTCGCAAGGCGAAGCACAAGCAAAGGCCGGAGTTGGAAAATCTGGACGACTTGAGTTGACCCACCCAGGGACTTATGCCCGAAACTGATGTTGCGAGCGCCTTTGTGCTCCAAGCGCGAGAATTCCTGAAAAACGATTACCTGCCGAAGATCGAGCGCTGCCTCGAGAGCTTGACTGACGAACAGGTGTGGTGGCGAGCGAATCCTGAGTCCAACAGCATTGGGAATTTACTCCTGCATCTTTCAGGTAATGCGCGCCAGTGGATCGTGAGTGGCTTAGGAGGCGAAGTCGATCATCGCGAGCGCCAGCGCGAATTTGATGAGAGGACGTTAATTACACGCAAGGATTTGCTCACACGGTTAGAGCAGACTCTTGAGGACGTAGACAGGGTGTTGGCAGGCTTTGACTCGAATAGAATCCTCGAACGATATCTGATACAAGGCACTCAGGTAACGGCACTGGGAGCGATTTTCCACGTTATCGAACATTTCTCTATGCATACGGGTCAGATAATCTTGATTACCAAGATGTTGACCCGAGCCGATCTTCGCTTCTATGAGTTTGAAGATGATGTCCCCGTGACTCACTGGAAAGCCGGTCCGGCTTGACCAGTTTCGTGAGCCGACGATCCCGCATGCCTGGTCAAGCCAGCATTGCACCTGCATGGAAAGATCAAGTCATTCACGGTGATTGTCTGACAGAGTTAAGGCAAATGCCGTCGGACTTTGTTGACCTCATCGTTACCTCTCCACCCTACGCTGACAGTCGCAAACGGACTTACGGCGGCATTCACCCGGACAAATACGTTGAGTGGTTCCTACCGATTACTCAGGAACTCTTAAGAGTCTTAAAGCCGCAAGGTACTTTCATCCTCAATATCAAAGAGAAAGTAGTCAAAGGCGAACGACATACCTACGCCATCGAGGCAATCCTTGAGATGCGCAAGCAGGGATGGCTCTGGACCGAAGAATTCATCTGGCACAAAAAGAGTTGTCACCCCGGAAAGTGGCCCAATCGGTTCCGAGATGCCTGGGAAAGATGTCTTCAGTTTAATAAGCAAAGACAGTTCGCTATGTACCAGCAAAATGTGATGGTCCCAATGGGTGATTGGGCTAAGACGCGGCTCAGGAATCTAAGTGAGACAGACAAACGCCGCGATAATTCGAAAGTAAAAAGTGGCTTCGGAAAGAATGTCTCCAATTGGCTCAATCGAACCATGGCTTATCCTTCAAACGTCCTGCATATGGCCTCGGAGACCGGGAACAAGAATCACAGCGCGGTCTTTCCACTTTCTTTGCCAGAGTGGTTTATTAAGCTTTTCACTGAGGAAGGTGACCTTGTACTCGATCCGTTTCTCGGTTCGGGTACTACAGCAGTAGCCGCAAAGAAAGAAGGTCGCCACTACCTCGGGATCGAAGCTGTTATTGAGTACGTCAAATTGGCGGAACGGGCTCTACAGAAAACGCCACGCCGATCGTGAATAACTGATAAGGGTTGGTAGTATCTAATTCGTAGGGGCGTCCCTCCGTGGGGGCCCCTCTTTGCGGAGTCAATCAGGCAGGGCCGCCCACGGAGGGACGGCCCTACGAATTAGACACGCCCAATGGCTCACTCGTCTTTTCAAAGTTCCACATCCGTGCTTAATATAGTGCTTTGTAATTATAACTAGGACTCAGGGAGGCTTATCTGAATGACTTATGTCGTTGCTGAACCTTGTGTGAACTGCCGCTACACTGACTGTGCGTTGGTTTGTCCCGTGGAGGCTTTTCATCTCGATGACGACATGCTCGTAATACATCCCGAAACGTGCATTGACTGTGACGCGTGCGTTCCAGAGTGTCCGGTGGAGGCAATCTTCGCGGAGGACAAGGTACCGGGTGAATGGTCGCAGTTCACACAGATTAATGCCGATCGCGCACTGAGCGGGTTACCAACTATCACGGCGCGGCTCGACCCGCTTTGCGAGCAATAACTCCGGCGAGAGTCCATGAAGAAAAGGACTAAGCGTTGGCTCGGCGGTCTGGCATTGGCAGCGGGAGCACTCGGCGCGGTTGGTACCTATCTAACCAGGAATAAGAAAATGAAAGCATCAGAGCGTCGATCCTCAAACCAGCCGGGTAACGTCTGGGCTCGGCCTGGAATGATGGTTACGTTTCGCGCCGAGTTAATGCCGGGACGCGAACGCGAACAAAGAACGTTTCGGGTTAAGGAAGTGCTATCGAATGGACGAGTGCTGCTGCACGGTGTGGATGGCGAACACGCGGAAAAGGAGTTTGTGCCTGTTCGCTAAAAAGAATTTCGGATTGCGGATTTCGAATTTCGGAATACCGATTAGCAATTCATAATCCCATTCCGAAATCCGCAATCGTTCTACCAGCTATAAGTCTTGCCAGGTTCCATAACCTTCAATTTCGGAACATTCAGCCCCTCAAGCTCCTCAATGATTTTCTCTCGGTAAGCCGGCTTGAGATGTACCGCCAGAATATCCAACCCGTTGTGACGGAGCTTGCCCAACTCGCGGCTTAGTGTAGCGGGCGTAAAATGCGTGGACACTTCCGCTAATTTGGCCATGGAGTTCGGAAATGAAGCCTCTATCAGAAGAGCATCAACATGCGATATCCGGTTTATCGCTTCCCACAGCTCCTCGGTTTCAGCCGTATCAGAACTGAAAGCGATCGTGCTTTGGCCGTCAGAAACAATGAGGCCGACGGTCGGTACGATATGGTTAACCGGCCAGGCTGTGATTGTCAGGTGGGCCAGTTTAAATTCCTGACCTGTGGGAATGGGCACGTATTCCATCACTGGCCCAAACTCGTTGTTCAACTCTGAGAATCGCGGATAGACGTTCCAGTTAAAAACATCGCGCTCGAGAAGGGCTATCACTTCGGCCGTTGCATAAACGCGCACCGGCTCTTTAAGCGTAGGATAGAGATCGTCGATGAAGATAGGCAGACTGGCGATGTGGTCCATGTGCGGATGCGTAACAATGATGTCGCGCACCGTGTGCCGCTGATCCGCGGTGAGAGCAATGGCCAGACTACCAGCGTCGACTGCGACGCAATCATCGATCAGGTAACAAGTCAGACGCTGTTCAAGGGTCGCTTGGCCGCGACCATCGAAGGTGCTGGGTAGAAGTTGGACTCTCACGATGTGCTCGAGTGAAAAGACCGTCGCGCCAGTTCAGTATAAGCGAACCGCAACAAATCTTGCGAATATTGTTTTTGCCGCGGGTCAGCTTTCGCGAAGGCGCTTCAACAAATCCGCCAGGGTCGCCTGGTAAGTTGCTTCGCGTTGAGGAGCGTCATGACTCAGAATCCCGCGCGCCACTCGACTGCGATGAAAGGCAAGCTCGCTCGCAATCTGATTTGCTTGCCTGCACGCGCGCCAGTGCCCCAGGCCACCTCTTGAGAAAGCTCTGAAAGAAGCGCCCATCCGGCCCCTGATTGTGCAAAGCCGATCGTACTCCTGATTGGTAAGCAATCCGCCCTGAAAGTCTGGATGAAGAAATTGCCTGACCACCTGCCCCTCTCTTCGCAGCGCCAGAACAATCACCACCAGAATAATGACAAACGCAGGAACCATTATGAGCAGATATGAGATGAGAAAACCTACACCGCCAAAAATCACCGCTGAGCCATTCCAAATACTGTGCATGGCAATGGCTATTAAGAGCCCCGCGATTGGCGCCAACAGCTTGACGAACGTATTCCGCGATTGACGAGCCAGGCCGAGACCTATCCCGGTCATGCTGGTGAACAGGGGATGCGAAAATGGAGCCAAGGTTCCACGCAGAATGAAAACGGCAGTTAAATGACTGCCGCTTTCCATCACTGCCCGCCCGTAGTATTGAATGTTTTCGGTCATCGCGAAGCCCAATCCCGCCATTGCGGCGTAGACGATGCCATCAACCACGCCATCAAACTCGTCTCGCTTGAAGTACAAAATAAAAAGGATTAGAGCTTTCGCAATCTCTTCGACGATGGGGGCTGAGATCACGGCTCCAAATGCCGCTCCTGCCTCTTCGCTTTCGGTTATTACTGCAACCGCGACGCTGGTTGCGGTATTGAATATGAATGCAATGAAAACGGCTACCAGTGCGCCCCAAAAAAAGGCCGTAGCCAACATCCAAAGCGGCTCGGATTCGTAACGATCAATCCAGAGCACGAGCATTAAATAGAATGGGACAGGGAGCGTGGCGGAGATCATTCCGATCACCAAACCGATCGGTCCTGTTTCAACGCCAATGAGCAGAAGAAGGAGGAGGCCCAGTAACAGCGCGACCATAGCCGCGGCCAGCGCCAGCACAATTCTCAGAACACTCCTGCGGCTGGAAGGCGGGATCATGTTCACCGGCATTTGCGGTTGGTACTGAGGATTCATTCGACGAATGTAGCGCTACGGCGCGCAGAGTATATCCAGATTTCGATTTTGAGAGCCAATCAGAAAACTATCGCGCACAGGTCTGTCCCCGCCCACCATCAATCGAATAACTCGCGCCAGTAATCCAGGAGGCACGATCGGAGGCTAAAAACAGCACCAACTCTGCGATTTCATCTGCCTGGCCCACCCTACCCAATGGGTGTGTTTGCTTCGATTGGTCCAAAAACGCAGCATACTCTTCGTCAGTCATTCCACCGCGACGATGAATCTCAGTTACTACGACGCCGGGATTAACCGCATTCACGCGAACACCTTTCGCGGCCAATTCAAGGGCTGCGCACCGCGTGAGTTGATCGACACCAGCCTTGGAAACGCAGTAGGCAAGCACGCCGGGAAACGCACGTAAGCCGGTAACGCTGGAGACGTT
>Ga0114129_10015168_pt1 | contig 10967 bp, 14 predicted proteins | sample RhiMetdeltSRZDD1_FD_80071 | JGI IMG/M metagenome (GOLD analysis project Ga0114129, IMG submission 80071) | Populus rhizosphere microbial communities from Tennessee, USA - Rhizosphere MetaG P. deltoides SRZDD1 (version 2) (version 2) | ecosystem: Host-associated > Plants > Roots > Rhizosphere >... | reverse complement strand
GTGCGCCGCGATCCAGCCATCAGGAAGGCCGCGGAGCAGTGCGTCGAGGGTCGCCGGCGTACGCGACAGAATGGCGATCGCTTCTTCCATCACGAACGAACGGCGCGTGCGATCCGTCATTTTTCCCGCTGCATTCGAGCAGCATGGACAATATAGAACAGTTGATCAAGGCCGCATCATGGTGACCCACGGCACGTCGGTCGAGCTCACAAACAAAGGCCGCGCGTTGACCAAGCGGCAGATGCCGTACTAGCAGGCAGCTCCGAGATCGTCAATCCAGTTCACCGCGCTCGCTGTCGTTCATTGCGGCTGGGGATCTGTACGGTGGCTCAATCCGGCCGTGCCATGAATTGGGAGTAGATGAACAATGCTACGCCCATCAGCAGCGGAATTCCGCCTACGGCGTAGACGCGCTCCTCCGGATCGATCGCCCACAGGAAGATCCCCAAGCCGACTCCGACGGACACGAGCACCACGCTCCCCAGCGTAAGGCCGGCCCTGATGCGGTTCACCTCGATGCGCTCGGTTTCGCGCACGTACTCGAGTGCTGCCGCAGGCGTCCCAGATTCCGCGATCTTCTTGATCGTCTCGGTGCGGTAGTACGCGTCGCGTTCCCTGCGCCGTGCGCTGATCCAGGTCATGACGGCAATGAACGACAATCCTGCGGTGACGGCGACCATGACAAACGTGTACTGGGGCCATGCGCTCATCTGATGCTCCCTCGCGTTCTCCGGCGGTCTGTGCAGTGAGACATCACGGAGCGCATCCGCGTTGCGTTTTTTCCGCCGGCAGACCGCAGGAAAGAAATGCAACGCCAGGGGAGCCCGGATCGTCTCACCGATCGATGACGGACGTGAGGTGAGCGCGCGAGAAGACGAAACCGCAGTCGACCGGGTACTGCAGGGGGACGTCGCGGCGTTTGCCGATATCGTCGAGCGCTGGCAGTCGCCGCTCGTGAACCTCGCCTATCGCTTCTGCCGCGATCGAGGGCGAGCGGAGGACATGGCGCAGGAGGCGTTCGTCAGGGCGTTTCGGGGTCTCGCGAAATGGCGCCGCGACGGAGCTTTTTCAACCTGGCTGTTTGCGCTCGCGACCAACGTGTATCGAACGGAAACACGCCGCATTCCGCCGCGGACCGCGTCGATCGAGGAGATTCCCGAGCCGGCCGACGCGAGGCACGATGAGAGCGCGGAACAAGCCGATCAGCGGCTGGTTGTTCGACACGCGCTTCATTCGCTGCCGTCGAAGTACCGGGAGGCGCTCGTGCTGGTGTACTTTCACGGCCAGGACGTGGCCGCCGCAGCGAAAAGCCTGAGCCTCCCGGAAGGCACAGTGAAGGCGAGGCTCTCGCGAGGGCGGGCGTTGTTGCGAACGAAGCTCGAACGGCTGCTCGACAGACCTCGATCAGGAGATCGTCATGGCACGCGATGACCTCGACCGGTTGCTGATCGACGATGACGACGTCGCGCCTTCGTCTGGTTTCGCGGCGTCGGTCATGGACGCGATTCGACGCGAGGCGTCGGCGCCACCACCGATACCGTTCCCGTGGCAGCGCGCACTGCCTGGTCTGATCGCCACTTCTGTGGCGCTCGCGTTGATGATGTGGAGCGGCTTCGGCGCACTCCACGCCTCGGCGGATTCCGCATCTGTTGGCTCGGCTTCGCTCCTCGTGCTGGGAGCAAAGGTCATGGCAATGCCGGAGGTGGCCTGGCTGGCGTTCGCAACGATCGTGACCGTGATTCCTGCGATGTTGTCGCTGCGCGTGATGCGCGGTTCGACGTAGGCGGCATCGCGCCCGTCTGTCAGCGCTGCTCGACGCGATGGGGAACCGATGACGAGGGCTTAGCGCGCCGGCGCCCGCGCGTGGTGCGCGACGCGCGCGGTTGGGCATCGACGTCGATCCATTTGTCGGCCCAGTGCGAGATCGCCTCAATGGCGTTCGCCAGCGCGCGCCCCTTCGGCGTCAGCGCATATTCCACGCGCACCGGCGCTTCAGGAATCACCGTCCGCTCGACGATCCCTTCCGTCTCCAGTTCTTGAAGCCGGTCGCTGAGCATCCGATCCGTGATGTCGGGGATCGTGTCCCGCAGCACGGCAAAGCGGCAGCGCGCCGTGAGCAGCACGAAAATGATCGCCCCCGTCCAGCGCCGGCCGATGAGCTCGCTGGCGCGATGGAACTTGGTGCACAGCTGAGGGGTTCTGGTCGCGGTGTTCTTCATCTTCAGCACTAGCCTACCCTGCGGAACCCGAGACGGCAAGTAACTACTTGACATATAGTCACTATATATTTTATAGTAACGCCCGATTGCAGACGGATTCCAGGAGGGTGACTATGAATGTCGGATTGCTCATTGCTCGACTGATTTTCGGAACGTTGATGGCTGCGCACGGGTCGCAGAAACTGTTCGGCTGGCTTGGCGGTTACGGCCTGACGGGAACGGGCGGATTCTTTGAGGGGCTCGGATTTCGACCCGGCCGATTCTTTGCCGCGGCGGCCGGGCTGGCCGAATGGGTCGGCGGGATCCTGCTCGCGCTCGGTCTCTTCGAACCCGCTGCGGCGGCGGTCATCGTCTCGGTGATGATCGTGGCGGCTGGCAGCGTGCATTGGGCGCACGGTCTCTTCGCGGACTCGAACGGTATCGAGGTACCGCTTCTGTATGGGGCAGCGGCCGCAGCGCTTGCCTTCACCGGACCGGGCGCGTACTCCATCGATGCGGCCCTTGGCCTCGCCTCGCTCTGGACGCCCGCGCTGAAAGCGGCCGTGCTCCTCTTAGGTGTCGTCGGCGGTTTCGCGAATCTGATCATGCGGCAGCCGCTGGCGCAGGTGGCACAGCAATAAGGAGGCAGCGGTCGGCGAGCGCCACCTTGAAATCGTCGCGATCGCGCCGCTCGCGATGATCTGCACCAGGCTTAGAAGACGGAGCCAGTCCTTGGGAGCTTATGGCTGCGCGCCTCGGCCGCGAGCCGGCGGCGGTGGCAGCGTGCCGCCTTCAGCGAGCGTTTTCATGTTCTGAAGGGCTCTCGTGAACGTCGCCGTCCTGCGTGCTTTGTCCGCGTCGCGCGCGGCGTCATCGGCCAGCATCGAGTTGTCGAAGAAGATCGTGTAGACGATCTTCGAGGTTGTCGCCGTCACCGGTCTCACCTCGAGCGTGCCGTGATACAGGTTATACGGCCGGTCGTTCCTCACCGTCTGCGTGTAGGTATACGAAAGCTCGGTTTTGCCAACCAGGACCTCTCCAGCAACCGAGCGTACGGCGCCAAACTCTCCGTCCTTGCCGGATGTGATGGTGCATGCGATCTGGAGCCATTCGCCGATGTCGCAGAACTTGCCGATACGCTTCCAGGTTTCCGCGGCGGAGCGGCTGACAGCGATTTCCAAAGGAATAGAGACGTAGGTCGGCGAGGCGACTGCGGGGCCGCTCGGGGCTGCCGGAGCCTGAGCCGCCGGCGCCGGCGTCTGCGCTGCAGCGGCGCCTGTGATGCACACAATCGCGAGCGCCGAGCATGCGGATATCTTCGTGAGTGACATGCGAATACCTCCTGATAACTTACGAACGGAAAGTTGTCATCGCTTGACCGGCTTGCCAAAGACCTCGATTGCTGCGACATCGATCCAGCCTCCGGGACCGTGGCCGCTGCCAGGCATGAGATCGACGAAGCCGATCTCGTCGACCTTGCTCAAGTCCGGTTTGTCGACGATGTTGCCCTTCGTGACGACGGCACCGATGTCGAGCCGCAGCCAGCGGACGTCGGCGAGCGAGAAGTCGCTTTGCAGCCAATCGATCGTCGATCCGTCGGTATGATCGCCAACCAGCCACGTGCCATCAGCCAGCTTGATGATTGGCCGCACTTGATGGAAGCCTGAGACCTTCGTCACCCAACGAATGCGCGCAAGGCCTGTCAAGTCGGCGTAGCTATTCTTGTCGCGCAGCGCGACCGCGCATGGCGTGGTGCAGACTCCTGTCCACAAATGGATCGGGTTGCTTTCGTCCTGTGCGCTGCCCGTCAACTGGATTTCCTTGCTGGACGAGCCGTACAGCTTTAGCTCGAGGTTTGGATTAGAAAGCGCCTCTGACGCGACGACGGGATGCTCTCCGCCGGCCGGCGTTTGCTTCCATTCCTCGCGGAAGAACAGCGGCGGACGTGTGGCGCGCGGGGCACCGGCGCCACGACCGCGCGCTGGCTCCTGCGCCCTGGTGGTCGGCGATAGCCCCGATGCAAGCAGGGCGGTTGTGAGAAGCAGCATTGCGTGGCGCGCCATGATCCGAGCCTCCTGACGGATGGTACTTTGATACGCTAAACCGCCGTGAAGTCAACTATTCGTTCAACAGACCTCGCCCACCTGGCGCACGTCGAGCTCCTCTCGCCGAAACCGGACGAAAGCCTTTGGTTTTTCACCGATGTCATGGGCATGACAGAGAGCGGTCGGCGTGGCGATTCGGTGTACCTGCGCGGGTGGGATGATTACGAGCACCACACGCTCAAGCTCACCGCCTCGAAAGTGGCCGGCATGGGCCATGTGGCGTTTCGGACAACAAGCCCGGAAGCGTTGGAGCATCGCGCCGGGATCATCGACGCCGCAGGATTCGGCGGTGGATGGACCGATGGCGATCTCGGACACGGACGCACCTATTCGTTCAGCACGACCGACGGACACAGGATGGAGATTTATTACGAGACCGAGTGGTACGCGCCGCCGCCAGGGTTGAAGCCGGCGCTGAAGAATCAGGCCCAGCGCTTCCCGGCCCGGGGAGTCAACGTCCGCCGGATCGACCATCTCAACCTGCTTGCGGCCGACGTTCGTGCGTTGCGGCGGTTCTTCGAGGACGTGCTCGGCATGCGGACTACGGAGATGATCGTCCTGGACAACGGTGATGAGGCAGGCGCGTGGGTGACGACGACCAACAAGAGCTACGACCTGGCGTTCACCGCGGACCACTACGGCGCGTCCGGCCGATTCCATCACCTCACATATGCGGTCGACTCCAGAGAGGACGTGCTGCGGGCGGCCGACATCTTTCTGGAGAATGGCGTGCACATCGAGACGGGACCGCACAAACACGCGATCCAGCAAACGTTCTTTCTGTATGTCTACGAGCCGGGTGGCAATCGCGTCGAGGTCGACTGCGCGGGCGCGCGGCTACTGCTCGCGCCGGACTGGCCACCGGTCGTATGGACGGAGACGGAACGGAAGAAGGGACAGGCCTGGGGACTCAAAACGATTGAAAGCTTCCACACGTACGGGACGCCGCCGATCGAGCAATACACCGGGCCGCGACGACGTTAATAGTGTTGGCGTGATCGACCTGGGACTGCGATAGGGCCCGCCGCCTCCACCTGCTTCCAAATCCGCCGCCCCACCTTGTCGGCTTCGGCGATGAGGCTGTTCTCGTTCATCGTGAGGACCTTGCGATTGCGCATGATGAACTGGCCATCGACCATGACGGACTCGATGTCGGACGGTTGACCGTTGTGGATCCACGCAGACACGATGCGACCCGCGGGTACGAGGTGAGCCCGTTGGGTATCCACCACGAGGAGGTCTGCTTTCTTCCCGACCTCGAGCGATCCGAGCAGCTCTCCTTGCCGGACCGCGTTTGCGCCGCCCTGCGTGGCGTCCGCGAGGATGTCTTCTGGCTGAGGCCGGAGTCCCGGCATCGCATCATTGCGGGAGATCCGTTCGGTCAGCAGCGCGACCCTCATCACCTCGAACAGATCGTTCGTGTTGTTGTCGGTGCCGTTCGCGATGGCACAGCCCGCCCCTCGCAGGCGCGCGATGGGTGGGATGACCCCTCGATTCGCGGCCATTGCCGCTTGATGCGAAATGATCGTGCCGGTGCGGCCAAGCAATGCGATGTCTGCATCGTCGACGTATCGGCAGTGCGCCGCGAACAGCCGCGGGCCGAGGAAGCCGTGCTTTTCGAGAAACACCGGCGGACTCATCCCATGGTGTCGCTTCATGAAATCAACTTCGGCGCGGCTCTGCGACAAGTGGATCGTGTATCCGAGGTCGTGTTTCTCGGCGAACACGCGGATGGCTTGCAGCAGCTCGGGCGATGAGGTCTCGGCGAGTGCGGCTGCCGGGAACACGCTGATGCGTCCCTGCTTCGCGCCGTGCCAGGCGGTGAACAGGTCGTTGATGCGCTGCATCCCCTCATCGCGCAGCCTCGCGGAAAACCTCGGAGCTTCACTCCTGGCCAGCCCCTCCGGCGACATCGGGGCCGCAACGTTCTCGCTATCGCGGACCGACTCCGCGAAGACGCAGCGAAGGCCCGTCTGCGCCAACGCGGCGGCGGAGCGGCTGATGCCGCCGGAATTCTCGACAATCGTAGTGGTCCCGGTCCGTATCGCTTCCAACGCACCGATGGTGACCATCAACGTGCTCTCCTCCCCCTGAAGGAGACTGGCGGGCCGGACAGCGAGCCGCGCAGAGTTGGGGAATCCGAAGTCTTCGTTGAAGCCACGCTCGAGAGTGGCTGCAAGATGAGCGTGGCAGTTGACGAGGCCCGGGAGCAGCGCCTTTCCCCTTCCATCGTAGACCTGGCCCCGTGGATACGACTTCAGGACCGTCTCGTTGGCGCCGATCGCCACGATCTTGTCGCCTTCGACCGCCAGCGCCACGTCGTTCTGGATGACGTCGACGTTGACCACCGTTGTATGAGAGAAGACCACGGTCCGGTTCGACGTCGTCTGGGCGTGCAGGCCGCCTTGTTCGAGAAGGAGCGCTGCGGCGCCAACGCCTGTTCCGGCGAGCAACTCGCGGCGGCTGATGTTGATTGCACTGCGCATGGGCGCTGATTATTGCTCAAGAGCTGTCAACTGTTGCATGTGCGGGCTACTCATCTCTGAGCGCCTCGGCCGGATCGATTCGCGAATGGACACGAGACGCTGCGCCTCGCGGTAGGCGAGCGGTCGCATCAGCACGCCGTTCACGATGGAGAACACCGCAGTCGAGGCGCCGCGGGTCAGCGCGTGCGTCGTGATGACGGCGGCCGCATACACGGAGTCGCGCCGGACGGCCCGCAGCGCGTCGCGGAAATCGAACAGAACAGCGTCCATGGCGACTTAGACGGAATGGTCGCAATGGACGTTGTCGCGGACCCGCTCTCTAACCTCGCGCTTCGCGGATTGGACCGTGTTCAACAAGACCTCGGCATCGAACGGCTTCTTTAGAGCCGCAACTGCGTCTGTGCGAGCGCAGTGGGTCGCACTCCGTCGGCATCGTGTGTCACGAAGACTGTGGGGATAACCTCCGCTGCCTGAAGTCGTGTCCGCGCGATTGAGAACGCCGCGACAACGCCAGAGACGAATGTGAGCAGTCCCGCGAGGTAGACAGCCCACACGAGACCAAATGCCGCGCTGACGATTCCCGCGAGCAGCGCGCCAACTGGATACCCGAGGTCGCGCCAGAACCGGTACCAGCCCAATGTCGTGGCGCGTCTTGCCGCAGGCGAGGTATCGGCGGCGGTAGCCAACAGCGCCGGATAGACCATCGCGGTGCCGACGCCGAGCAACAATGCCCCAGCGATGCCGCTGGCGTAGGCGGATGGGACGCCGAATCCGATGACGCCAAGCGCGAGCGCCTGTACGATCATGCCCCACATGATCAGCGGGCGCCGTCCGACGCGATCAGCCAGCGCACCTGTTCCAAGTTGGCTGAGGCTCCATGTCAGTGGGTAGACCGCTTTGATGATGCCAATGTCATCGACGGCGAGGCCGTGCGCGGTGAAGAGTAGTGGCAGCACGCCCCACGAAATGCCGTCATTCAGATTGTTCACGAGGCCCGCCTGACAGACCCCGAACATCGTTCGGGTCGCTGATTCTGGATCTAGCGACCATGCGGCGTGTTGGGTCGGCGCATCGGTCCTCGGTGTTGCTGCCGAGTGTCGCAGAAAACCGGTGGTGTCTCGAACTGCCACAATCGAGAGAGCGAGTCCGACAAGCGCGTACACAATACCGAGGTAGAAGGGTTCCGGGCGTAGTCCGGTGCGCGCGGCGATGTATCCGGTCAGCAACGCGGTGATCCCGAGCCCGCCATATCCCGCGAATTCGTTCAGGCCCATCGCCAGTCCGCGCTGGCGCGTTCCGACGAGGTCGTTCTTCATCGCGACGGTCATCGACCACGTGAATCCCTGACTCGCGCCGAGCAGGACGTTCGCGACGAGGATCCACGCCCACGACGGACCCCACGCGAGCATGAACGGAACGGGCAGGCCTATCAGCCATCCGCTGACGAGCATCGCCTTCCGCGTGAATCGATCGGCGAGCATCCCCGACGCAACGTTCGAGAGCGCTTTGACGAGGCCGAACGCGACGATGAACGAGAAGATCAGCGCATCGGAGGTGAGATGAAATTCCTGCATGGCGACGAGCGGGACGACCGTTCGCTCGAGTCCGACCATGCCGCCGACGCAGGCATTGATCAAGACGAGCAGTGAGAACTGAGGCCAGTTCTCGCGAATGCCCAGTAGACGCTCGCCTTGGATCGGCGATCGACTCATTCACCGAGCGTACGCGTGGAGAATCCATTCGTCCAATGAAACGACGAAATCGCGACGATAGATCTGATGAATCGCTAGTCGGCGCGGGTTCGAGGGCGCGGAGACACGGCACGCAAGGGAAATGTCCCTTCGAGGAGCTGCAGCATCGCCCGGCACGCGGCGCCATGATGCTTCTGCGGATGATCGATCACGAGGAAGTCTCGAGTGGGAAGGCCGGTCTTGACCGGGACCATGGCCAGTCGGCGGCTCGCCAGGTCGTCAGCGACAGTGAGGCGGGACACCATCGCGACACCGAGACCACCCATCACGGCACGCTTCACCGCATCCGGATTGTCGAACGTCATCGTCCGCGTCGGCGCGAGCCGATGACGATGCCACCACGTGGCGGTTTGGCGCCTGGTGTCCGCCCCCTCTTCTCGGAGCACCCACGTTTCAGCTTCGAGTTGAGTAGGCTTCAGCGATCGAGCGCGAGCGAAAGGTGAATTCGGCGGCGCGATGATCACCAGTTCATCGTGCGACAACGCGCGAGCCTGCAGTTCGCCGGACGGCAACGCGCCGGCGACGATCGCCATGTCGAGATCGTTGCGTGCGACCCGTTCCGCAATCGCATGAATCGGCCCGATCTCCAAGCGGAGATCGTAGCTCTCGTGTTCGCTTCGATACTTCGCGAGCAGCGGCGGAAGCAGGTACAGACCCGGCGTCGGCGTCGCACCGAGACGAATCCGGCCGACCGCGCCGCGAGCCACCTCCTGCATTCGTTCATGGGCGCGATCAACGGCGCCGAGAATGCGTCGCGCCTCCTCCAGGAATACTTCGCCGGCGACCGTGAGGGAAACGCGCCGAGCCGCACGATTCAGAAGCTTCGCGCCGATCTCCTCTTCGAGGAGCGCGATCTGGTGGGAGACGGCTGGTTGTGAGAGGTTGCAGAGGCTTGCCGCTCTCGCAAAATGCCGCAGTTCGGCGACGGCCACGAAGGTTCGCAGCTGACGCAGCTCCATTCGTGCATTTTATCAGACGAATTCAATCATTTCATTGGACGAATCGGACGGACGCGTTTAGATTCGGCTCGTGTTCGAGGTTCTGATGACACCAGCGCCGTGGTATGTTGTCGCCGGTCCCTTCATCGCCCTTCTGATCGTCCTGCTGCTGCGATCGATAGGAGAATCCATGGCTGTCAGCTGCCCAATCGATTTCGACGTCGCGAGCCTGCGTACGGAAATCCAGACGATGTACTCACGCGTGGCGGCGTCGCCCGACGGCGAGTTCCATTTCCATCGCGGGCCGCAGTACGCGGCGACGATGCTCGGCTACGACGCGAGCGAACTCGCCGCGCTGCCGTTGGACGTCACGTCGTCGTTTGCCGGCGTCGGAAATCCGCACGCAATAGGGCGCATTGCTGCCGGCGCCACAGTGATCGACATCGGCTGTGGGGCTGGCACCGATCTACTGCTGGCAGCCCGCCGCGCCGGCTCTCGCGGCCATGCCATCGGCGTCGACATGACCGAGGCGATGCGGCGGCGCGCCACCGCAGGCGCGGCGGCGTGCGGCCTCGACAACGTCGACGTGCGAAACGGCGACGCGACCCAGCTGCCGAATGATGATCGCAGTGTTGACGTCGTGATCTCGAACGGCGTCCTGAATCTCGTGCCGGAAAAAGAGCGGGCGGTCGCCGAGATCGCCCGCGTCCTCAAACCCGGTGGTCGCGTGCAGATCGCGGACATCATCATCGGCGAGGTCCTGCCAGACAGTGCGCTGCGGGACATCGACCTCTGGACTGGTTGAATCGCTGGCGCTCTGCTGGAAGCAGAGCTCATCGACGTGTTCGCGTCGGCCGGTTTCAGCGACGTGGCGGTCACTCATCGGTTCGATTGTTTTATGGGCACGACGAAGGAGCGTACGGCCCGACGGTACGGCGTCGTCGGCGTCAATCTGCGCGCCACGAGAAGCGCCGCTTAAGACGGAGGACAGCACCGATCCCAAACGATACGCCCAGCTCGTCGTCGGCCACGATTGCGTCGTGACACTCTGAGTTCCCGGCCTTAGCAATCGCGGCTTTCGTGAAGAGTTGGCCGGCGCATTCTACACCGCAGTCACTGCCCACCGTCGGAATGAGCATGTTCATGGTCTGTTTGCACAAGCTCCTGCACGATGCGCTGCATCCACGTTGGGAGAGTCTTCAATCCGGACCGAAGATCGTCGCGAATCGATCGATCGCCGACGGGCATCGGTGTGAACCACGACACGCGCGGGGACGGCGGTCGTTAGGCCGAAGGTCTCCGAGGGACCGTGACGGGTTGGGACGGAAGACCTAACTCGCGACTTCTCGAATGAGTCCGCAAATCTAAGCGCGCCCGGCAGGACTCGAACCTGCGACCCCCGGCTTAGAAGGCCGGTGCTCTATCCAACTGAGCTACGGGCGCGTACGTGGAGTAACTCCTAGTGTAGACGCTCCTTCTCCGATTGCTC
>Ga0114129_10015167_pt1 | contig 10968 bp, 10 predicted proteins | sample RhiMetdeltSRZDD1_FD_80071 | JGI IMG/M metagenome (GOLD analysis project Ga0114129, IMG submission 80071) | Populus rhizosphere microbial communities from Tennessee, USA - Rhizosphere MetaG P. deltoides SRZDD1 (version 2) (version 2) | ecosystem: Host-associated > Plants > Roots > Rhizosphere >... | reverse complement strand
TTTACCGGCCGCGACGCAATTCTTGATCGATTTCGTCTCTAGCGCCAAGGTCTACCTCGTACCCGGTTTGGCATCAGCCGTCGTTTTTCTTCTGGTTGGTCGCGCCTATTACAGGACACCGAGGGGGCGCTTACTTATCGATCAAGTAATGTTGCGCGCACCTCTCTTAGGGGCGATTTTTGTCAAGCATCACACGATTCAACTCGCGCGAACATTGGGAACAATTTTGGCCGGGGGCACGCCTCTGGTCGATGCATTACAGATCACGAAGAGTGCGATATCCAATCGGTATATTACGATGGGATTGGGCAATGCGGTGGATGAGATCCGTGAAGGGACCACTCTGGCGGCCGCACTCGACCGGCCAAAGGTCTTTCCGAAGCTCGCGATCGAAATGCTGTCGGTTGGCGAAGAAACTGGCTCCCTGGAAGGCATGTTGCACGATGTGGCTGAATTCTATGAAGGCGACCTTGACCTCCGGCTGACGCAATTGACGACCTGGATCGAACCGGCGCTCTTGCTCATCATGGGAATCTTGGTCGGAGGAATCGTGATCGTGATGTATCTGCCTGTCTTTCAAATGGCGGGGAATGTATAGCCTAATTCGTCGCTTAGCGTGTGGCAAAGGGTGAGGATTTAGTGGCATCCCGAAGTATGACAAGGCCAGCACTGGCAGACATTCTGGTCGAGCATGGAATGGTCTCGAAAGCGACCGTTGACCAGACCTTGAGACGACTGGGAGGAATCCCTGCGGAACTGGGTGCCACGTTGCTAGGCGAAGGCGCGCTGTCAGAGGAACAGTTGGCGCGTGCTCTGGCCATCCAATATGGATTGCCCTTCGACCCGCTCAGTGATTTTCGTGTGGACCCCTCCTTTTATGACCGCATGTCGGTCAAGTTGATGCAGCGGCATCCGTTCGTGCCGATCGCTGATCTGCAGGGGCGCCTGCGGATTGCCATCCCTGACCCTCAGGATCTCTTCGGAATCGATGAGCTCGAGTTGCTCCTCGGACGCGAATTGGAATTGGTCGTGAGTCCCAAGGCGGCGATACTCACGGCATTGGAGCGCAGTGAAGGATCGAGTCAGGCATTGCGAGAATTGGAAGCGGAATATCGCTCCGTGTTGGTTAAGGAGGACGAAAGAGGCGAGGAGATTCTCACGCTCGATCAAAGCGCTGAGGATCAGAGCCCTGCCGTCAAACTGCTCGATTCAATTCTGTTGAGCGCCATGCAGCGCCGGGCGAGTGACATCCATGTTGAGGCAGCGGATCGCTCAACCAGGGTCAAATTTCGGGTCGATGGCATTCTCATTCCCGCCATGGAACCGCTGGATATACGACTGCATGCCCCATTGGTTTCACGATTGAAGGTCATGTCGGATCTCGATATTGCGGAACGGCGGGTTCCGCAAGACGGCAGTTTCCGGATGCGGCTTGAACGAAAAACCGTGGACTTCCGGGTCTCGATCCTGCCGAGCGTTTTTGGAGAGTCCGTCGTCATCCGCATCTTGGACCGAGAGGCAATCTCCACGGGCGTATCGACCTTGCGACTCGATCGTCTCGGCTTCAACGACGAAGACCTGAGACGGTTCCGAAGGGCCATCACCAAGCCCTACGGGATGGTGTTGGTTACCGGTCCAACCGGAAGCGGAAAAACCACGACCTTGTATGCGGCCATTACTGAGATGAATGTCAAAGAAGACAAGCTCATTACGATCGAAGATCCGGTCGAGTATCAACTCCCTGGTGTCGTGCAAATCCCGGTCAACGAGAAAAAAGGACTCACGTTCGCACGCGGGCTTCGGTCTATTTTGCGACACGACCCTGACAAGATCATGGTCGGAGAAATCCGCGACTCTGAAACGGCTCAGATCGCGATTCAATCTGCCCTGACCGGCCATCTGGTTTTGACGACCGTACACGCCAATAATGTGTTCGACGTCATTGGGCGCTTTGCCTCCATGGGCATCGATGCCTATAACTTTCTCGCCGCATTAAACTGCGTGTTGGCCCAACGGTTGATCAGAATGTTATGCCAGTCCTGCCGCGTCTCGATCAGTCTCGAGAAGGGGCTGGCTGAAGAATCGGGACTAGACTTTGAAGAGTACCAGGACGTCCCTTTCTATGAAGGCAAGGGCTGCCACGAGTGTCATGGGACCGGTTACCGCGGTCGTAAATGCATCACAGAGTTTCTCGATCTTACCGATGAGATTAAGGAAATGATCTTGGCCGAGCGGCCACTTTCCGAAATCCGTTATCGGGCGATCACTGGAGGCATGATTACCCTCCGACAGTCTGCCTTGAGAAAAGTCATCGACGGTGGGACGACCCTACGCGAGATCAACCGAGTCACATTCAGTGAGGAGACGTAGCATGTTGGGATTGGGACGACGGCCGACGAAATGCCTGAAGGTGGGCGCGCAGGCCATTGTCTGGGGTGAAAGTTCGAGGACCTGGCGTGGAAGGCGTCGCTATCGCTGCGTCCTGTCACCGACGCCGGCGGGTGTCATTAAGCTGTCGTCTATTGATGGCAATGTGATTGATCGGCCAGCGTTTGAAGAGCGTCTCCGTTCATTAGTGGGACCGGCGAAGCGTTGGAGTATGTTCGGGCGTACATCGCTCTCAGATATTCCCCGGCCGATTACACTGGTGTTACCAGATCTGGCGGTGCGTGCGACCGTCATTCAGCTGGAGCAAGTACCGGCTCGGCGAGAGGAACAGGAAGCACTGATCCGATGGCGTTTGGGTCAGGAACAGCTCCTCTCCCTGGCTGGGACGAAACTCGTCTGGCAGGTCTTTCCTCCACGGCAGCCACATCAAACTGTTTATACGGTCCTCGTTATTGCGATCCAGGAAACCATCCTGACGGAATATGAAGGAGCCTGTGAAACGGTCGGACTCCTTCCGCAGGAAGTGACGGTCGCCAGTTTTCGCTTGTTCGACCTGTGGCTCAAAGCGGCCGGCGGAGCCAGATGCTTGAAAGGAGATCTGGCCTGGGTCACCGTCGCCGACGGCGGATTGACCTGCCTGATTATCCATGCGGGACGGCCTGTCTTTGTGCGGACCAAGTTGCTTGCCGGTGAAACCTTGCAGATTGAAGACATGCGCAACCGTGATTGGGTCAACAAGATTGTTCATGAAACCGGATCATCTTTCATCACGTGCCAAGAACATTTTCCGAACTTGCAGCTGAAGCAATTGGTCCTCGTGACAGACGCCGACATGCCAGGCTTGGAGGACGCATTGGGGAAGGAACTGGGAGTGGCGACGGATCAGCTGCATTGGGACCACGTAGAGCACTTGGGATGGTCTCATGAGGGAGGTAGTAAGTCCCTGGCGGCGCTCCCGGTCGTGGCGGGGTTAATCTAAGACTATGCGACGGAAGACATCTATCATTGAAAAAATCGCCAACCGCGTCGGTAGTTTTCGATGGCAGACCCGTGGATCACGGTACTTTGATCTAGAACTGGGGAGCCGCTACCGGGCCTATGTGGCTCCGGTCAGGCTGTTACTGCAGTGGACAGCTTTGGGTCTTGGAATATGGATTTCGGTGAGTGCAGTTGAGACCGTCATTGCATTCCATGATTTGCACGAAATTCAAGCCCGTCTCGATCAAGCTCGTCTGCATGATCAGCAGCTGATCAGTGAGGCGCGTGCAGAAGGCATCGACCTGTCCGAGGCCGCCTTGCGGCAGCTGCCCGCTGAAGTGGCGTTGGCGAATCAATTGCTGGCGAAACGAAATTTTTCTTGGACGCAGTTTCTGTCCGGTCTTGAGGAAGCCATACCGGCACGCGTCTCGATCAAAGGCGTACGCTTGGATCCTGCCAGCGCGGTCATCCATATGACGGGAGCCGCGGTGAGCGTGGAAGATGTCACGGCCCTCACGCTGAAATTGCAGTCCCATCCGGTCTTTCATGATCCTGTTCTTGGCCAACACCATATCGGTGGTGATGGACTGGTCGAGTTCGATCTCAAATTGAAATACCGTCCGCAGGGAGCCTAGCACCACATGATGAACCTGTTGCTACAAGAATTGCGGAAGCCATATGGGACGCTGCTCCCTCCGGCAGGTCTGGTCTTCGTGCTGTTGGTGAGTCTCTGGACGGTGAAGTTACTGGGAATGGAGTCAGTTGAACAGACTCGGTCCCGCCTGACTACAGACTGGGCGCAGGTCCGAAAAGAGTACCAGTACCACCAAGACGCCTGGCGCGCGAAAAAGGATTTGGCCCAGGTGTGGTCAGCGTTGCCAGAAGAACGGGACTTCGCCCCTTTGGCTCTAGGTATTACAGAAGAAGCGAAACAGAATCACGTCACGCTACCCTCACTCTCGTATAAGACAGAATCGACTCCTGTGCCGAATACGAGCAAAGGGTTGTTGCAGGGCACGATGAGCGGTCGGTACGAGAACCTGAGGCGGTTTTTGTATGACATCGAGACCGCCGACGAACTGGTCTACATCGAGGATGTGGATCTGGTTCGGTCGAACACACCGCAAGATCAACAGCTGACCTTTAACATCAAAATCGTGACCTATCTGCGGGGAGAACCAGTCAAGTCGACGACGCCATAGCTGTCTATGTTCATGATGAATAGCAAACACAAGAAGATCATCGCATTGATCGCCCTCGTGCTCGTCTGGAGTAGCCTCCTCTGGTGGCAAGTCAGCAATTGGGGAGAACCGGTTCGGGTTCCCCTTACGAACGTATCGGGAATGGGAGCGGGAACAGCACAACCACAGTACGGTGGGGAGGCGCTGCATGTTCAGTTGAATCTTCTGGCCGCGGCCCGGAATCAACGAGAGATGCCCTTCGCGGCTCCGAGGAACATTTTTGCCCTGCCTACCTCCATCACCAACGTGAGCCAATCCCTTCCGGCCGACGTTTCCGATCTCGCGGCTCGTCAGCAAGCCGCCACAGCCGAGTTGGCGCAGTTTCGCTATCTGGGATTTGTTCGGACGGGAGAAGAGTGGCAGAAGAAGCAGGATCTGGCTGTCCTGACCAAGAACGATGATCTGCATGTCGTAAAAAAGGGCGAGACGGTCGAGAATCACGTCATCATAAAGATGATTACCCAGGAGAGCGTGACCTTACAGGATCGTGATTCGCATGTTGAGTACACCATCTTGTTATCAGAAGAGCCGGTGACGCAATAAGGAAACCCGGATGGAGAGATTTCCTTTCGATCGGATCCGAGACGAGCGTGGAGTCACGTACCTCATGCTGATGTTTGCCATTGTGTTGATCGGGATCACCACGACTGCCGCGGCAAAACAATGGAAAGCGATGGTGCAGCGGGAACTCGAAGCTGACCTGTTGTCAAAAGGTATTGAGATTCAAAATGCGCTCGCACTCTATTCATTCGCGATGAAAGCTGGACGGGTGATGCCCGGAGAAATCTATCCTCAATCTCTGGCTGATTTAACAAGGCTGCCGAAGCCATTCTTACGCAAAGCCTATGCTGATCCGATGACGCATGGCGAATGGGAATATCTCCGTGCGCCGACCGGTGGAATCATGGGAGTGCGGAGCAAAAGCCGCGCGACACCTTTCAGGAAACATGATTTTCCTCTGGCCGTGAGACATTTTGATGGAAAAGCTTCCTATCACGACTGGCTCTTTCAACATCCCAATCCCTCAACGGCCGGATTACTCCCTCCTGCAAACGTTCCAACCCAACCAGGGATTGTCCAGAACCCTCCGGCGGGAAGCCCTCAGCCGCAGGCCGTTCCGGTGCAGCCGGGGGCTGGTCCAAACCCAGCAGAAATCCCACTAAGCCAGCCGCCCCCTCAGAGCGGAGGATCGCCAAGTCCTACTTTGTGAGACGAAAGTCGCTTGTGACCTTGTGTTTCCGGGAGAAAAGCTGATCAGGATGCGCATATCGCCCTTTCCTTTGTAATCTTTACGGGTGGTTTCCAACTTCATCGTCCAGGCTCTTCAAGAAAGGCCGCTGAGCGTGTTCAGAGAGGGAAAACAGACCAGAAGCTTCTGCTATGTCGATGATCTCGTGAGGGGGATTGTCGCGCTTTTGTCAGCCGATTCAGACAAGACGATCGAACAGCGTAAGGACAAAAAATATCTCAAGCCGGACCTTCTGATGGACCGAGCATTCATGATCCGGTCAATATTGGCAATCCTCGGGAACTGACGGTCATGGAGATTGCCAAGTTGGTGTTGAAACTCACCGGCTCCTCTAGCGAGATCCGGTTTCATCCGCTTCCGACAGATGACCCGAAAGTCCGCAGACCCGACATCAGCCAGGCCCGCGCGCTGCTGAAATGGGAACCCCAAGTGTCCCTTGAAGATGCGCTGAATCGGACGATCACCTACTTCCGAAAAACTCTTTCACCATAACAATTCCCGCGGGCTCATGAAACATCGTGATTTCGAAGAAATACCCTTCTGAGCGCCTTGACCGTTTGGAAACCCCCACTGTATCCTGTAAGCCCTCGAAGGGATTCTGATAGGAGCATAGCTTGATGTCCGAGCGTGGCAACCAAACTGATCTACCACAAGAAACCACCCCATCTGGAACGTCTGCGGACGCTCCTGTTCAACCGATTCCCCAATATGTCGAAGAGCTTGTGACGCGCGCACGCCTGGCGGCCAATCGATTGGCTACCTTCTCGACTTCAGTGAAAAATCAGGCCTTGCTAGCGATGGCTGATGCATTAGAAGCTCAATCGGAAAGGTTGCTGGCTGCCAACGCACAAGACATCGAGGCCTTTGGGGACATGCCTGAAAAAAAAGCCATGGTCGATCGGTTACGCCTCAATGAGAAGCGTATCGCCGAAATGGCCGATGGCATTCGGGAAGTCGCCAAATTGCCCGATCCGCTGGGCGAAATGCCGAAGATGTGGACGAGGCCGAATGGCATACAGGTTGGGCGTGTACGAGTTCCCATCGGCGTCATCGGGATCATTTACGAGTCTCGCCCCAACGTGACGGCAGATTCTGCCGCACTCTGCATGAAATCGGGCAACGCGTGTGTGCTACGAGGCGGCACCGAAGCCATTCATTCTAATACGGCCATCGCCGCGGTCTTGTCAGAGGCAGCGGAAAAATCGGGGATACCAGCCGGAGCCATCAGTTTCGTAGCCAGACCGGATCGAGAACTCGTGCCGGTGCTGCTGAAAAAGGACCAATCGATCGATCTCATCATTCCTCGTGGCGGCGAATCATTGATGCGAATTGTGACAGAACACTCCACAATTCCTGTGATCAAGCATGACGCCGGCGTGTGCCATATCTATGTAGATGATGAGGCTGACCCAGCCCTGGCTGAGCGGGTCTGTTTCAACGCAAAGGTTCAGCGGCCCTCGACATGCAACGCAATGGAAACGTTGCTGGTGCATCAGAGTATCGCGAGGACATGGCTGGCTGGATTTATCGGGAAGTTAGTGACTGCTAAAGTCGAGGTGCGCGGCTGTCAAAAGACCTGTGCACTGTCATCCGCTGCGAAACCGGCCAGCGAGAGTGACTATGGGAAGGAGTTTTTGGATCTCACCTTGGCAGTCAAAGTCGTGAAAAACATCGACGAAGCGATAGAGCATATTACCCGTTATGGCTCCCGTCACACGGAAGCCATTGTCACGACCGATTATAAGAAAGCCATGCGATTTCTTCGCGAAGTTGACGCGAGCGCTGTGTTGGTCAATGCCTCGACCAGGCTCAACGACGGCTATCAGTTCGGTTTAGGCGCCGAAATCGGAATCAGTACATCTCGGATTCATGCGCGAGGCCCGATGGGACTGGAGGAACTTACTTGCTCGAAGTTTATCGTGTTAGGGAGCGGCCAAGTCCGGGAGTAAGGGGATGCTGAAAAAATCCGCCAGCGTCGTTCTCGCATCCCTCAGAGGCTCAACGTACGTAGAAGGGTACGCCTCGCCTCTTCGCTCGCTGCGGCCTTGCTGGACGGCTTTTTTGAGCATCCCTGTCCATTGCAACTTGGTTCACAATATTCTTCAATAAATCGTATTAGATGTCCGCCGATCCCGTCGTTACGGCCCTTCAAACACCTGGTCATCTGCAGTTTCCCGAAAACATTCCGTTCAAAAATGATTTCCTTCGTGCCGGTGGACGGGTCGTCTGTCAACCGACAGGTCATCTTCTCTTTTATCGCCCAGATGGGCGGCGGTTCTTGGCCACAGATCCGGCGGGCAATCCGCTACATGAATGCGAATGGGGCAACGTACGCGATGGCAGGGTGACACTGAGCCGGGCGAGGATCAAGTTGGACTGGGGCGCCTGGGTAGGACTCAAACCGTCGGGGCTTGTCAACGAGACGAGGCTGAATTTAGCCACAAAGCCCGGCTGGCAACGCCTTCGCGCTGACGATCTTCGTGCCATGGCCGCACAGGCCTTGCGCGTGCCGCTCGAGGAGGTGCGTTGGTTTTATCGTGATGAGGATTTGTCGATCAATGATGCTGGGACTGCCACGATCCGTCATCGAAAAGATGCGCTCTATGCGCTCCAAGACGGGAATTTCGAGCAAGCCCGCTTCATGTCTTGTATGGGCGCAATGCACTGGGAGTCGATTGATTTTCTTCCGGTCGTCGAGCTGTTCAAATCCTTGTTGCCTGGTACCGGATCCGCCGCGTTTGAGTTGATCCGTGGTCTCTACGACGATCAGAACGAGGGCAAATCGGCTCCGCTCCCGCTACGATATAGAGGAATTCCGACCTATCCCTCTGAAGCGGCGTTTCGTCTGTTCAGTAACTTTTTTGTCCCGCACAAACCTCCGGGCAAGAATGCTCTGTCACTTTTCATGGATCCTACAAAGTCTTCTCAGGTCGAGTGGTTGCCATCACCGGCTCCACCTCGCCGGTACTTCGACATCTCAGTTGGTTGCTGTGTGACGGTGCAGGATGCGACGCTTCAAAAGGTCACGCTGGCTAACGACCCCACCGGTTTGCCGTATCTGAAGCCCAACACCCGCGGCTTTACTTCCTGCGATCGAACAGTACAGGTAGTGAAGGGGCAGATCATCACGAGAGACCGCGAGCAGGAAACTGTCGTGCAGACGGCCTTGCCGCACGAATGCCGGGAAGAGCAGATGCCGGCTCCGGCGATAAGTCCTATCGATTGGCGATCGCTGTTTCTGAAAGGCGTCCCGCCCATTGCCTCACATGAGGCCTATGGCGCTGTGGTGCTTTACCCGGAGGACGACACAGAAATCGATGAGCTTGCCACCCAGCCATTCGTTGTGGACTATCTCGAAGATTTGGCCGAACAGGATCGAGAGATTAGTGGCATTCTCGCGCGCACGGAGCGTGTGCTCATCGAGAATGGAGATGCGGTTATCGCGGCCTGCATTGTGTTCGACCGGCCACGAGAGTATACGGTCCGCGTACAAGTTCCCGCGTTCGCGCAGAAACAGGCCCAACAATTATGGAATGTTTGTGCTGGGTTGCAGCATTGGGAGTATCTGAAGCGCATTCGATTCCTTTCGATCGCGCGCTGGCAGCACGATCCATCCTCGGCCAATGCCTTCGACGTGGCGTACCTATGGATTCCGTTTGCGATGGGAGACGATCAACTGCTCCTGCTCACAGCCGTCAAGGAATTGCGACTCGCCCTGCGTTCAGGAGGCCATGCGTTTGTTACTGGTCCGGCGAGTCTGTCGGCAAGCTGGGCCCTATCGGGCTTTCGATTGCTATGGCAGGAGCCGGTGGAACAGTTGCCGACATTTCGCATGCACCGAAATATCATTCCGAAGGCAAAATTAAGAGCTGGGCTCACGCTGTACCATGTCAAGGCCAACTGAGGGTCGGCCGATGGCCGGCACCTATACACGGTAGTCTTGACAGACTTCCTCTGGCCTCAGTAAGATATCGTAACCTTTAATGCTCATCCTGAGAGGTGAGCAAGGAGTGCAAATGGGCCGTCGTCAGGCCACTACCAATAACCTTCTCGTCGAACGTCGATGAGGAGGTTTTTTTATGCCCGAATCTCGTCATGAAGCCATCAACGCAACATAATCGGCAGCAAGAGAAGCTCGTCATGGAGGCCGGCGACATCGGTCGAGCGGTGACACGCATAGCCCATGAAATCCTCGAAAGAAACAAAGGAGTCAAGGACCTCGCGTTGATCGGCATCAGGACAGGTGGCGTGTATTTAGCCCACCGTCTCGTCAGACGGATTCATGATATCGAAGGTGTCACGGTTCCGATCGGTGAACTGGACATTACCCTCTATCGCGACGATCTAGCCTTACGAAAAGAACAACCGATTCTTCGCAAGACGTCTGTGCCATTCGATATTTCAGGCAAGATCGTGGTGCTGGTCGATGATGTTTTGTTTACCGGGCGAACGATTCGTGCGGCAATGGACGGGCTGATTGATTTGGGGCGTCCCGCCGAGATTCAACTGGCTGTATTAGTCGATCGCGGACATCGGCAATTGCCAATCAAGGCGACGTTTATCGGGAAAAACATTCCGACCTCGCGGGAAGAGAATATTCAGGTTTTGCTGGAAGAGGCGGGTGAAGACGACCGGGTTGTCATTCTCAAGGCGTAAAGGAGACGCAGTGATGAGCCTCAAACGCAAAGACCTCCTGAGCTTGGCTTCCTTGTCGGCAGAAGAAATCAAGCTGATTCTTGAAACCGCGGACTCCTTCAAAGAAGTGACCGGTCGGGAAATCAAGAAAGTACCAGCGCTTCGAGGCCGCACAGTCGTGAACCTGTTCTTTGAGCCCAGTACAAGAACCAGGACGTCATTTGAACTGGCCGCGAAGCGTCTGAGTGCCGACGTCATCAATTTCTCGCCATCCTCGAGCAGTGTCGTGAAAGGAGAAACACTGCTCGATACAGCCCGCAATATCGAGGCGATGCAGGCGGATATCATCGTGCTTCGCCATTCGTCTGCCGGCGCAGCTGAAACGCTCGCGCGCGGCGTCAAGTCCTCAGTCATTAACGCGGGAGATGGCTGGCATGAGCACCCGACCCAAGCTTTACTCGACCTGTACACGATTCG
>Ga0114129_10015166_pt1 | contig 10968 bp, 5 predicted proteins | sample RhiMetdeltSRZDD1_FD_80071 | JGI IMG/M metagenome (GOLD analysis project Ga0114129, IMG submission 80071) | Populus rhizosphere microbial communities from Tennessee, USA - Rhizosphere MetaG P. deltoides SRZDD1 (version 2) (version 2) | ecosystem: Host-associated > Plants > Roots > Rhizosphere >... | reverse complement strand
GCCGGCTCGAAGGCGAGCCAGCGATGCCACTGGATGCCGTCGGACACCCACGGGTTGACTCGCCCCTGCGTGCGCCAGCTCACCGCCGTGCCCGCGCGCTCGAGCAGGTAGCGCAGCACGCGCCCGGCGAAGAGCGACGCCGGCGCCACCGTGAAGGGCAGCAGCGAGAAGGTGCTCGGCGCGCGGCGGATGTGCTCGTAGTGCCGCGAATACAGCTCGATGTACAGCCGCTTGCTCGCCACCCACTCGGGCGGCAGCTGCCCCATCAGCGCGAGGAAGCGTCGGTCGAGCAGCGGGTAGATCGTCTCCACCTCGGGCCGGCACACCGTGCCCTGCAGGCTGATGTGGCGTCGCGTGCGGTTGCGGAAGATGACTTCCGTGCACAGATGCTCGGGCGAGGAGGTCGCGAGCGATGCGCGCTTCACCTCGGCGAGCATGTCAGCGTGGATGTCGTCCCAGTGCGCGTTCACCGCTTGCAGCGCATCACCCGTGAGCGGCCGATAGCCGCCGTCGCCGACCTTGTTGATGTCCACGAGGTAGCTCGCCAGCGCATCGGGCGTCGACGGAAAACTGCGGCCATCGGGCGCAAGGCCCAGCGCCTGCCGCCATCGCGACTGCGAGCGCTTCAGCGTGAGGCCGCCGACGACGACGTCCCCGGCGAGGCCATCGAGCACCAGTTCGATGCCGTCACACTGCATCGCCGGCACCAGCGCCTGGTGGAACCATTCGACGATACCGTGCCGGCCGAAGATCGGCGGGTGCAGCGCGCTGAAGAAGTCGCCGCTCACGGGCACGGCGGTATTCCGCAGCCCGAGCGCTGCCGACAGGCGCGCAGCCGCCGCGATCTCGCGCGAGCGCGGGAAGCCGAAGGTGTAGGTGCGCAGGCGCCGGTCGGGCCAGGCGGCGCAGACGAAGCGGCTGTCCATGCCGCCGCTGAGCTTGACGCCGTACACCGCGTCGTCGCGATACAGCGCCGCGGCGGCCGCGCGCATGGTCTCGAACAGATGATCGCTGGCCTGCTGCGGGCTGCCGAATGTGATGGGCGCACTCGTCACGCCGTCGTACGCCGACACCTGCCGGCGGCCATCGTCCCAGGCGATGCTCAGCACGCTGCCACGCGGCAGGCACTCGACGCCGCGGAAGGCGGTGCGCTCGCCGAGCTGATAGCCGAACCAGTACAGCTCGGCAAGGCCGACCGGGTCATGCGCCAGCGGCGCGTCGCACAGCTCGCGCAGGCCGTCGTGGCTCGAGGCGAAGACCACCTCGTTGGCGTTGAAGCGCAGATACAGCGGCAGCCCGCCGAAGCAGTCGTTGGCAAAGCTCGTCGTGCGGCTGCGCCGGTCGTGCACGACGAGGTTGAAGAAGCCGTTGTCGATGCGGCGCAGGAAGCCCGGCAGGTCGCGCTCGACGTCGGCCGCGACCGCTCGCCGCTCGGCCTCGGAGCGCCCGAGGATCAGCTTGCCGTCGAGGACGAAATGCCCATCGATGGCGATATCGCAATGTTCGCCATGCAGGACCGTGCCCCAGGTCTTCGCACGTTCCGACGTGTAAAGGCTCGGGGTGCCGCCGCCGATCGGCACACGACCACAGAGAGTTTCGAACAACGGGCGCATTGCGCGCTCAGCCTGCGTCGATCGGCGGGTTTGGTCAATCCACCATTTGCGGCTCGTGCAGCAGCTCGCTCGCCTGCCCCGGGCTCAGCGGCCGCGCGAGCAGGTAGCCCTGGCCGATCGGCGTGCCGAGTTCCTTCAGGCACTCGAGCTGGTCGTGCGTTTCGATGCCTTCGGCGATGACCTGCTTGTTCAGCGTGCGGCCGAGCGAGAGGACCGTGCGCACGATCTCCACGTTCTGCGGGCTCTGCTGCATGCCGATGACGAAGGAGCGGTCGATCTTCAGGCAATCGAAGGGCAAGGTGCTGAGGTAGGCGAGCGACGAGTAGCCGGTGCCGAAGTCGTCGATGCTGAGCTTGACGCCCAGCGCCGACAGCTCCGACAGCGTCTGCATCGCGCGCTCGCGCTGCTCCATCAGCGTGCTCTCGGTGACCTCCAGCGTCAGCAGCTTCGGCGGCAGGCCGTGGCGCTGCAGCACCTCGCGCACATGCGGCACGAGCGTCGGGCGCGAGATGTCGCGACCCGAGGCGTTGACGTGCATCACCAGGTCGCCCAGCCACGGCATGTCGCGCCGCCAGGCGGCGAGCTGGCGCGCCGCCTCGTCGATGGCCCAGGTGGTGAGCGCCTCGATGCAGCCGGTCTCTTCGGCCAGCGCGATGAACACGGCCGGGCTGATGACGCCGCGCTGCGCGTGCGTCCAGCGCGCCAGCGCCTCGAAGCCGACGAGGCGGTGCGGATCGAGCGCATACAGCGGCTGATAGGCGAGCGAGAGCTGGCCTTCGCCGATGGCGCGGCGCAGGTCGGCCTCGAGCTGCAGCCGGTGGCCCAGGCGCTCGTGCAGGCTGGCGTCGAACAGGCTCAGGCGCGCCTTGCCGTCGGACTTGGCCTTGTACATCGCGAGGTCGGCGTCGCGCAGGATCTCGTCGGGCTCGCGGTAGCCGAGGTCGCTGAAGGTGATGCCGATGCTGGCGAGCGGGCGGATCTCGGTGCCGTTGATGTGCACCGGCACTTCGAGCGCCTGCAGCAGCCGCTGGCCGAGCGCGATGGCATCGCCGTGCTCGCGTGTTTCTTCGAGCAGGATGGCGAACTCGTCGCCGCCCAGGCGCGCCACCAGGTCGCACGGCCGCACGCAGGCGGCCAGGCGCCGCGCCACCTCCTTCAGCAACTCGTCGCCGGCCGGGTGGCCGAGGCTGTCGTTGACGAGCTTGAAGCGGTCGAGGTCCAGGTACATCACCGCGAAGCTGAAGCGCCGGTCGGTGCGGCTGCGCTCCACCGCGACGGAGAGGCGCTCGTGGAAGCAGTTGCGGTTGGCCAGGTCGGTGAGGCTGTCGTGGTAGGCGATGTGCTGCAGCTCGCCCTCGGCGCGGCGGCGCGAGGTGATGTCGTGCAGCTGGTAGATCAAGCCGGCGCCGGCCATCACCTGATCGTCGAACAGCGCGCAGTGCAGCGAGACCCAGGCCTCGCGCAGGTCGGCCGCGAGGCAGCGCAGGTCGATCGAGAAGGTGTCGGTGCGGCGCTCGCTGACGCCGGCAACGTGGCGACCCAGCAGCGCGGCATCACTCGGGTGCAGCAGGCTGTTGAACGGCCGGCCTTGCAGCTGCGCCTCGCCGTAGCCGAGCAGCGCGCACAGCGCCTGGTTGACCTGCAGCACCGCGCCGTCGGGCGACACGATGGCCATGCCGATCGACGCGTGCGTGAAGGCGGCATGGAAGCGCTTCTGGTTCTGTTCCGCCTCGCGCTCGGCCGCGGCGACGCGCGCCTCCTGCGCCTCGTGCTCGGCGATCTGCTGGCGAAAGTGCATGCGCAGCAACGCCAGCGACAGACCGATGACCAGCACGCCCACCGCGGCGGCCGAGCGGCCGAACTGCTGTGCGTTCAGCGAGAGCACGCCCGCGACCACGGCGGACACGAGGAACAGCGTGCCGACCCAGCTCGTGTCGGCCAGCCACTGAGGCAGCGTCAGGCGCAGCTCGCGCTTGAGGTAGACCACCTGCATCAGACCGACCGTGCTGAGCACGTAGTGCGTCGTTGCGGCCAGCGCCAGCGCCGCCAGGTGCGCGGCCGCGAACGGCAGGCCGTGCGCCTGCAGCCAGGGTTGCGCCAGCTCGAACAGCGCGCCGCTGAGCGCCATGCCACCAGCCGCGGCCACCATGCTGCCGACGCGGCTGGTCAATCGCGTGGAGCTGCGCAGTGCGCCGATCAGCCCCTCGAGCCCCGCAGCGATCACCGCAGCCGGCATGCCGTGCAGCGCGAGCAGCAGGAAGATGACGCAATCACCGGTGGCGATGGAGTGCTTGCTGCGCGGAATGGGGATCGGAAAGGCCGCGGCCACGACGACCAGCGCAGTCCAGCCGGCGATCTGCCACAGCTCGGCGGCCTCGCGCGCCGCGAGCAGCAGCGCCGCACCGGTGAGCGCCAGCGCGCCGCCCACCGCCAGCGCCAGCCAGTAGCGCGTGGCCGCGGCGTTGTAGTCGTGCAGATGCGCGGCGCGGAAGGCGGCGAACGCGTTCATGATGCCAGCCCCCAGGTCGCGGAGTACCGCGCCCGCCCCCCGAGGGGGTGAGCTTGCTTGGGGCGGCCCGGCGCGGCGCTCACTTCTCGCCTCCGGGGATCACCGATTCGCTGAGCAGGAAGCCTTCACTGAGGATGAAACCCTCGCTCAAGATGAAGCCCTCGCTCAGGATGAAGCCTTCACTGAGGATGAATCCCTCGCTCAGGATGAACCCCTCACTGAGGATGAACCCCTCGCTCAAGATGAAGCCTTCGCTCAGGATGAAGCCGCTGCCCAGCGCCGCCTGCCCCGACATCCATGCGGTCGGCGTCAATGGCCCGTCGGGCCAGTTGGCGAACGAGCCGTTGAGCCAGCGCACGCCCGCCGTCACCAGCGTCTGGCCGGTGATGCGCGCTTCCTTCACCGCGCGCGGGATCGTCGTCAGCGGCCAGTAGCTGACGGTGCTGCGCAGCACCACGCTGCGGGTCCATGTGAGGCGCGGGTCGTAGATCGGCTGGTAGCGCGTGAACAGCGCATCGCCGGTGAGCAGGTAATTGCCGCCGGCGCTCATCAGGCGGCCCCACGCGAAGGTCTGGCCGGCGATCGTCGACTGCGGCACCGGCAGCGTGCGGCCGCTCGCGAGCAGCGGGTCGCCGGCCTTCAGCGTGCCGGCGACGACGGCCGAGCCGATGTCGGTGCGCAGCGCGCTGGCCAGGCGCACGGCGCCGTCGATGTTCAGCAGGCCCGTGCCCTGCTGCAGCAGGTTGGCATTCGGTAGCGGCTGCGCGGTGTATTGCAGGATCGCCTTCACCAGCGGCGGTGTCAGCCCGGGGTTCACTTGCAGCATCAGCGCGACGGCGCCGCTGACCACCGGCGCGGCCACCGAGGTGCCGCTGAGCTCCATCAGCGTCTGGTTCGCAGCCTGCGCGGCGCCGGGCACTTGCGCCAGTTGCGGATAGCTCGTGACCAGCGCATTCCAGCTCGCACGTGTGCCGAGCACGTCGGACGACAGTGCGCCGACGATGCGGTTGCCCGGCGCGACCAGGTCGGGCTTGAGCAGGTTGTCGATCCACGGCTGGCCAGACAGCGTGGTGCGCCCGCGCGTCGGGCCGCGCGAGCTGAAACCGGTGACGGTGTCGTCGCTGCGCGCCGCGGTGGCATGCAGGTTCGCGGCGCCGACCGTGATCACCGACGGGTCATGCCCCGGCGAGCCGACGGCGCCGTACTGCTCGCGGCCGTCGGCCGTCTTGCCCGCATTGCCCGCGGCGACGACAACGACGATGCCGGTGGCCGACGCCGCACGCGCGGCGCGCGCCAGCGGGTCGGTGATGTACGACTCGGTGGAGCCCGCGGCCAGGCTCAGGTTCATCACGCGGATGTTCAAGAGCTTCGCGTGCTGCGTGACCCAGTCGATGCCGGCGATCACGTCGGCCAGGTTGCCGACGCCTTTCTCGTCCAGCACGCGCAGGTCGTACAGGCTCGCGTTGGGTGCGACGCCGGTGGTGTCCGGCCACTGGTAGGCGGCGTTGCCGGCGGCGATGGTCGCCACATGCGTGCCGTGGCCGTAGGGATCGGCCTGGGTCGCGCTGGGCAGCTGCTGCAACTGCAGCGCGCTGGTGAACTGCGTGCCGCTCAGCGTGACACCGACCGAGGCCGACAGGTCGACGCCGCGCGTCCACACCGCGTCTTGCAAGGTCTTGCCGATGCGCGAGAAGTCGATGGCCTGGCGCACGCGCGTCGGGCCTTTGAGGTTGAGCGGGCTGGTGCCGGCGCTCTGGTGGTTCCACGCGATGCCCGAGTCGAGCACCGCGATGCCGACGCCGCTGCCGTCGAGCGCGCCGAGCGCGGGCTTCGGTGCGACGCTGGCGCCGGTCGTCAGCTGCAAGGTGCTGGCCGTGCGCGCCACCGGGCGATTCGGCGAGATGCTCAGCACATCGTCGCGCGCCGCGAGATCGAGCAGGCGCGACGCGGGCAGCAGCACGGCGACCGCGCGGATCGATGCGTAGTTGTAGTAGACCGAGCCGCCGATGGACAGCAGGAACTGCCGCAGCGAGGCGAGCGTCGTGTCGTCGCTGTTGGAGGTGACGATCACCCGCACCAGGAGCTCGCCGTTCAGCGAGCGCGCCCAGGGGACGATGGGGACGCTGGTGGATGAGACGACGGCCTGCAGGTCGGCCGAAAGCTTGGCCTGCGCCGCAGCGCTCGCAGTCTGCGCCTGCGCGGCAGGAGCCCCTGCCAGTGCCACCATGCTGAGCAGCGCATACAGCGCTGCTCGCACATTCCCAACGACGCCTGTGCTCATCACGGCACCTCGGTTTCACCGCTGCGCGCCCATGGACTCAGGACCGCAACAGATGGTTACCTTTGTACCGGGGGGTACTCCCTCCGTCGAGGGATTGACACGCAACAGACGCTGCTGTTGCGAGATTCGTCACGCAGCTTCTTCGGGCTGCGGTCCGAGCACGCGCAGCACCTCGTCGGCGCTGGTCACGCCCTGGCGCATCTTGTCGAACGCGTCCTCGTACAACGTGCGCGCGCCGAGCCGCCGCGCGGCCTGCGTCATGTCGAGCATGCTGGCGCCGCCGGCGATGAGGCCGCGCAAGCGCTCATCGGGCACCAGCACTTCGTAGAGGCCGAGCCGGCCCTTGTAGCCCGTGCCGTGACAGGCGCGGCAGCCAACGCCCTTGTACAGCGGGCCACCGAGATCCTTGCCGCGCAACCCGAGCAGATCGAGTGTGTGCGCGTCAGGTGCGTCTTCCTGCCGGCATTCGGCGCACACCTTGCGCACCAGGCGCTGCGCGATGATGGCTTCGAGCGCGGTGGCGATGACGAAGGGCTTCAGGCCGAGGTCGAGCAGACGCGCGACGCTGGCGATCGCCGAGTTGGTGTGCAAGGTGCTGAACACCTGGTGGCCGGTGAGCGCCGCGTGGAAGGCCACCTCGGCCGTCTCCAGATCGCGGATCTCGCCGAGCAGCACCACGTCCGGGTCCTGGCGCAGGATCGAGCGCAGAACCACGGGAAAGGTGAGGCCGATGCGCTCGCGGATGTGCACCTGGCCGGCCTGGTCCATGTAGTACTCGACCGGGTCCTCGATCGACACGTAGTTCTTCGTCGGCGTGATGCCGTGCTGCAGCAGGCTGTACAGCGTGGTGGTCTTGCCGCTGCCGGTGGGGCCGGTGGCGAGCACGATGCCCTGCGGCTTGGCCACGGCGCGCTCGATGCGCGCGAGATCCTGGCTCGCGAAGCCGAGCGCCTCGATGCGCAGCACCGGCGCATTGCGGTCGAGCATGCGCATGACGATCTTCTCGCCGTTGATCGTCGGCAAGGTCGAGATGCGCAGGTCGACCACGCGCGACGGCGTCTTCACCGTGATGCGGCCATCCTGCGGGCGGCGGCGCTCGGAGATGTCCATCTCCGCCATGATCTTCAGCCGCGACACGAAGCTCTGGTGCAGCGCGTGCGGGATGTGGATCTTGTCCTGCAGGATGCCGTCGATGCGATAGCGCACGACGACGTTCTTCGCGCGCGGCTGCACGTGGATGTCGCTGGCGCCGAGGCGTATCGCCTCGAGGATGGCGGAGTTGACGAGGCGGATGGCCGGCGGCTCGTCGCTGCCCTTGAGCAGGTCTTCGAGCGAGGCATCGTCGACGTCGTCGTCGATCACCACTTCGATGCCCTCGACCGGGTCGGTCAGCATCGCCACGGTGTTGAGGTCGGTGATGTCGTCGCGCTCGGGCGCGCCGTGCAGCTCGTCGAGCTTGGCGTGGATCGCCTTCGTGCTCGCCAGCACCGGCTGGATTTCCAGGCCGATGACGAAACGCAGATCGTCGAGCAGGCCGGTGTCCAGCGGGTCGGCCATCGCCATCGTCAGGCGCTTGGCTTCGAGCTTGAGCGGCACGATCGATTGCTTGCGGCACATCGATGCGGGCACGAGGGACGCGACACCCGCATCGATCTTGAACTCCGCCGGCGACACCTCCTCGATCAGCAGCTCCTTGCGCAGGATGGCGTGGATCGCCGACTCGTCGGCCCAGCCCTTGTCGAGCAGGATCCTGATCACCGGCTCCTTGCGTTGCTGCTGCAGGCGAAAGAGCTCCTGCACCTGTGCGGTAGTGAGCAGGTTGCGCTTGTGCAGCATGATGGCGATCTGGCTGCGATTGCTCACCGTCAGCTTCGCCAGCGTCTCCAGCTCCTTGGCGCGCGAATCGTTCTGCTGCTGCAGCTTGCGGTTCTTCTGCACCAGCTCGTGCTGCTCGATGGCCAGCGCCACGGTGACGCGCAGGTCGTCGTCGTTCCACGGCTTGAGCATGAACTTGTAGACGGCGCCGGCCTTCACCGCGGCGACCACCGCGCCCACGTCGGCATGGCCGGTGAGCATCATGCGGATGGTGTCGGGCTGCAGCGCGCGCACGTGCTTGAGCACCTCGCCGCCATCCATGCCGGGCATCATGAAGTCGCTGATGACGACGTGGAAGGCCTGCGTCTTCAGCGCGATCAAGGCCTCGTTGCCGTTGGCCGCGGTGACGATCTCGTAGTTCTCTTGCCGGAACACGCGCCTGAGCGCATTGAGCACGTTCGGCTCGTCGTCGACCAGCAGCACACGATAGCGCGGCGTCGCCGGCTTCGGCGGCTCGGCCTGCGACGGAGCGCTGCCTGTGAAGAGGGCGGCGTAGGACATGTCAGGCCCTCGCCACGGGCAGCAGCACGATGACCTTGGTGCCGTGGTCCACGCGGCTCTCGATCTCCATGTGCCCGCCATGCGCGGCGACAATGTCGCGGCTGACGGTGAGCCCGAGGCCCGTGCCCTGGCCGACGGCGCGCGTCGTGAAGAAGGGGTCGAACACGCGCGGCAGCACGCTCGCCGGGATGCCGCAGCCGTTGTCTTCCACCTCGAGGCGCACCCAGTCGCCCTGCACGCGGCCGCGCACGCAGATCGCACCGCCTTCGGTCACCGCCTGGTCGGCGTTCTGGATCAGGCTCAGCATCACCTGGTTCAGCTTGCCGGCGTCGCCCTTGAGCGCCGGCAGCGCATCGAGCTCCAGCGCGATCAGCGCATGCTTGGCCGTCTGCGTCTGCGCCAGGCGCACGACGATGCGCAAGGTCTCGTTCAGGTCCACCACGTCGCCGGTGGTGTCGATGCTGGAGAAGGCCTTCAGGTCGGCGACGATGCGCGCGATGCGCTGCGCGCCGCTCACTGACTCGTCGATCAGCGCGCTGAAGTCGTCGAGCACGAAGTCGAGGTCGTGGCGTTCCCACAGCGCGGCGGCCTCCTTGGCGCGGCCCTCCTTCACCGGGCCGCTCACGCTGCGCAGCTGCGCCGCATAGTCGCGCGCGGTGCGCAGGTTGCTCTGGATGAAGCCGATGGGGTTGTTGATCTCGTGGGCCATGCCGGCCGCGAGCTGGCCCACCGAGGCCATCTTCTCGGCCTGGAAGAGCTGGCGCTGCGCGTTCTCGATGACGCGGACCTGCTCCTTCACGCGCTGCTCGAGCTGGTTCGCCAGATCGCGATAGCGCGCCTCGGAAGCTTCGAGTGCGGCGTGCTTCTCCGCCAGCGCGCGGTAGCTGTCCTGCGTGGCGTTCAGATGCAGCTCGGCCGTCATGCGGTCGCGTGCGGCGGCGGCGATGAGGATCTGCATCAGCGCCGCGGCGGCGGCGAGCTCGCTGGGCGAGCAGGCCGCGCTCAGGCGGCCGATGGGCTCGAGCTCGTGCATCAGCGGCACCGCCGGCAGCGCGCCGCGCGGCGCCGAGCCGGCGATCAGGGGCACGCCATGCTCGTCCTCGAGCACGAACTCGGGGCCGAGCAGCGTCTCCAGGGCATGCGCCAGGCGCTTGCGGTCGATCGCCTCGACGAAGCTGCCCAGCGTGTAGGCGCGATCGAACTCGAGGCCCGCGGCCAGGTCTTGCGGAGCGTTCATGCCAAGCCTTCGGTGGCGCAGGCCAAGGAGACGAAGCGGTCGATGCCGACGCCGTGCTCGGCTTGCAGCGCGAACTGCTCGTCGGCGCGCGCGTACAGCCGCTGGAGCAGCAGCTCGTAGGTCTCGCGCACGCCGGCGCCGGCGCTGGCCGTGGCAAAGGTCACGGGCCACGGGGCGCGATCCCAGCGCTCGAGCACCTCGTCTTCGCCGAAGATGTCGGGCAGGTCGCGCTTGTTGTATTGCACGACCAGCGGCAGCCGCTCGAAATCGAGCCCCACCTGCTGCGCGTTGCGCGCCAGGTTGTCGAAGGCTTCGCCGTTGTTCACGCCCTGGTTGCGCTGCGAGTCGGCGACGAAGACCACGCCGTCGGCGCGCGACAGCACGGCCTTGCGCGTGGCGTCGTGCGCCACCTGGCCGGGCACGGTGAAGAGCTTGAACTTCAGCAGCAGCCCCGACGGCGCGCGAAAGCCCAGCGGCACGAGGTCGAAGAACAGCGTGCGGTCGTTGCGCGTGTCGAGCGTCATCATGTCGCCCTTGAGCTCGGGCGACAGCAGGTCGTGCAGACGCTGCAGATTGGTCGTCTTGCCCGACAAGGCAGGGCCGTAGTAGACGATCTTGAGCGTCAGGCTCTGGCGGGCGGTATCGAGTTCGGCCATGTTCGGCTCTGATTGGCTCCCTGGCCGGAGCAGGCGCGCGCCCGGCTTTCATGCTGCTTTACGGCCATGGACCTGCCGACTTAAGCGCTGGCGGCGGTGGTTACATGGCGCTCCCGGCAATCGATCACGCGCGGCCCCGCGGACTGTTCAACGCGCGAGCCGCTTCCGGCCCTGAGCGGCCGTTGGCCGCTCAGGGCCTGAGGGCCTTTCCGCACCGCTCCCCCGCGCCCCCTCCGAGAGGGGGCTCCAGCATGTCCCACGGCTCCCCCCAGCCCCCCTCCGAGAGGGGGGCTCCG
>Ga0114129_10015165_pt1 | contig 10968 bp, 6 predicted proteins | sample RhiMetdeltSRZDD1_FD_80071 | JGI IMG/M metagenome (GOLD analysis project Ga0114129, IMG submission 80071) | Populus rhizosphere microbial communities from Tennessee, USA - Rhizosphere MetaG P. deltoides SRZDD1 (version 2) (version 2) | ecosystem: Host-associated > Plants > Roots > Rhizosphere >... | reverse complement strand
TTGGCGTCGTTCAGCAGCCGGATCTCGCTGGCATTCACCTCGATCGCGCCGGTCTTCACCTTGGGATTGACGGTTTCAGGCGAGCGCGCCTCGACCTTGCCGATGACGGCGATGACGTACTCCGAGCGCAGCCGTTCGGCCGCGGCCACGAGCGCCGCGTTGTCGCGTGCGACGACTTGCGTGATCCCGTGGCGGTCGCGGACGTCGATAAACACGAGCGAGCCGAGATCGCGAAGGCGATGGACCCAGCCAAGCAGCACGACGTCGCGACCGACGTCGGCCGCGGTCAGCGCGCCGCAGGTGTGAGTTCGTGCGAGGGTTCCTAGCGGTTGGTTCATAACGTTTTGCTTCTACCCTGGATCCAGGCGACCACGTCGTTACGGCCAACGACTTCCTGCTCGCCGGACTGCATATCTTTGATCTTGATCGCGTTGGCCTTGCGCTCATCTTCACCGAGCACCGTGACGAACCGGACGCCGCGCGACGCCGCGTACTTGAACTGCTTCCCGAGCTTGTCCGGTTCAGGGTACGTATCGACGCGCAGCCCGGCCGCGCGGAGCTCACCGGCCAACCCCAGCACGTCGAGGACGCTATCGGCATCGAAAAGCGTCACCATCACGTCGGCCGCTGCAGATTGAACGGTGGCCGGAAACATGTTCCGCTCGGCCATGACGACGAGAATCCGTTCCAGGCCGAGCGAGAACCCGCAGGCCGGAATGCTCTCGCCGGAAAACATCCCGATCAATCCGTCGTAACGCCCGCCACCGCCCAGGCTGCCCGCGAGATCGGGAACAGCGATCTCCATGATCGCGCCTGTGTAGTACGACAACCCTCGCGCGAGGCTTGGATCGACCAGCACATGGTCAGCACCGCTGGTTGCAGAACACAGGCGGACGATCTCGGATAACGTGTCCACGGCGGCCTCGCCGTCAGGATGTCCCGCGACGTATTGCCGGACGCGTGCGAGCGCTTCCGCGTTCGTGGCCGCTTTCGACGCGGCCTTCACCTGTGGCACGTCATACGCCGCGAGCAGCTTGTTCACGGCGTCATCCGGGATGCCACGCGTCGCCAACTCCGCAGCCACGCCATCACGGCCGATTTTGTCCAGCTTGTCGACCGCGACGAGTGCTTGATCGTGTAAGGCAGCCGGCACTCCAAACGCATCAAGCATTCCGCGTAGCAGTCCGCGATGGTTCAGCCGCATCACGAAATCGCTGAATCCCAGCGTGCGCAGCACGTCGCTGGCCGCCGCGCAGAGCTCGGCTTCGACCACAGGCGAGCGTGATCCGATCGCGTCGACGTCGCACTGATAGAACTCACGAAAGCGACCGCGCGCAGGCCGATCCGCACGCCACACTGGCTGAATCTGGTAGCGCTTGAAGAATCGCGGCAGCTTTCCGCGGTGCTCCGCCACGACCCGCGCAAGCGGAACGGTCAGGTCGTAGCGCAGAGCCAGATCCGTCTCGCCCGACGCTTCGTGCTCACCGCGTCGCAGGACCCTGAAGATCAGCTTCGCGCCCTCGTCGCCGTACTTTCCCGTCAGCGTCTCGATGTTTTCGAGCGCGGGCGTCTCGAGCGGCTCAAAGCCGTACCCCCGGTACACGGACTCGACGATGCCGATCACGTAGTCGCGGCGGCGGACGTCGTCCGGCAGAAAATCGCGCATGCCACGCGCTGGGCGCGTCTGCTCGGGCATAGATCGCTGGCTGGTCAGAAGACAGGAGACGAGGAAACGGCGACGTACATCCAGACATTATAGTGGCTTCCTCGCTCGCGCTGGCTGGGGAGTCGTCTATGATTGCGGCATGCCCCCAGCGGATGCACGGCCGGCTGGCGCGCGGTTGGCGCCGCTGCTGCTCTTGTTCTTTCTTTCGGGTGTCAGCGCTCTCGTTTATCAGGTGCTCTGGATGCGCCTGCTGGCTCTGGTATTCGGCGTGACCGTCCATGCCGCGAGCACCGTGCTGGCGGCATTCATGACCGGGTTGGCCGTGGGTAGCGCCGTTGCCGGCCGGCTCTCGGATCGCGTACGGCGGCCGCTCGTCATCTTTGCCGTCGCTGAGGCGCTCGTCGCCGCCGCCGCGCTTGCGACGCCGCTCGGGCTCAAAGCCGTCGAGGCTCTCTACGTGCGGTTGTATCCACCGCTCAGCGACTGGCCCGTACTGGTCGGCTTCGTCCGCCTCCTCCTCTCGTTCGCCGTCCTCGTCGTCCCCACGACGCTGATGGGCGCGACGCTGCCGCTGGTCGTGAAGTCGGCGCTGGCGCGCGGCACGATCCTGGGCCGGCAGGTTTCCTTGCTTTACGCCTGCAACACGGGAGGAGCGGTCGTTGGCGCGCTCGTCGCCGGCATCTGGATGATCCCGCAGCTCGGGATCTCGTGGGCGTTCCGCATCGCGGCCATGATCAATCTCGCGGTCGCCGCGGGCGCATTGATCCTCGCGCGCTTCCCGCGTCGCGCTGACGTCCCGTCATCGACCGTTACGCCTGCCGAACAACCGAAAGCTCCAGGCCCGACCAGCGCCGACTTGTCGCCGATCGTTCTTCGACTCGTGCTTCTGACCTTCGCCGTGTCGGGATTTGTCGCGTTCGGGCTCGAGATCATCTGGTTCAGGATGTTGATCCTGTTGTTCCGCCCAACGACCTACGCGTTTACCGTGATGCTTGCGACCGTGCTGGCCGGCATCGCACTGGGCAGTTGGCTCTCGACGCCATTCACGAGCCGTAGCCGCAACTCTCTCGCGACGCTCGGCATACTCGAAGTCCTGCTGGCGCTGGCCGCGATCGGCTCGATGGTGCTGATCAGCAACGCCAACGCGATCTACATGGGATCCGGTCCGATGTTCGCTGGCGGGCCATTCTCCTATTTCGGACCAATGGTCGTGACCAGCATCGCGGCCATCTTCCCCGCGGCGCTCGTGATGGGAATGGCATTTCCAATCGGCATTGCGCTATGGGCCAGCAGCGTCGCCGACGACCGCGCCGGCGAGCGGATTGGAGCCATCTACGCCGTCAACGTGGCGGGAGCCGTCGCTGGCTCGCTGCTCAGCGGATTCGTGCTCCTGCCGACGATCGGCAGTCGCGCCAGTCTGCTCGTCATGTCCGCGCTGGCACTCGTGATGGGTGTATTGCTCTTGGTGCAATCGCCGCGGCGGCAGACCGCACTGGGGATCGCCACGGTTTCCGTGCTGGCGTTCGCGGTCGTGGCGTGGCGAACACCTGATCCCGTCATCAAGCTGCTCCGCTCGCGCTATCCGCGCGATGCTCCGATCTGGCGACAGGAAGACGGCCACGCCACAGTGACGATCCTCCGCCGCGACACGAACTTCGGCTCGCCGGTGCGCGGGCTCTACATCAACGGCATGCATCAGGCGAGCGACACGCCGGCGATGGTCAGCTATCACAAGCTGATTGGCACGTTACCCGTGGCGATTCATCCTGAGCCGCGCCACGCGCTCGTCATCGGCTCTGGAGGTGGCGCGACCGCGGGCGCCGTCGCCGCCTTCAGCAGCGGGACCGCCGTCGACGTTGTCGAGCTCTCCCCCGCCGTGGTCGAAGCGGCCCGGCAGTTCGGAGACATCAACCAGCACTTGTTCGAACGTCCAAACGTGCGGCTGCGTGTCGACGACGGCCGGAATTTCATGATGTTGACGCCCAACCGCTACGACGTGGTGACGGCGGACGTGATCCTTCCAGTGCACGCCGGCGCGGGCAACCTGTACTCGGTCGAGTACTACCGGCTGATGCGGCGCGTCCTCAATAACCGCGGCATTGCAGTGCAGTGGATCGGCAGCGCGGGCGAAACCGAATACAAACTGATCATGCGGACGTTCGTCAGCGTCTTTCCGCACACGACGCTGTGGCAGGGCGGCAGCCTGATGGTCGGTTCGAGCCGTCCCCTCGTGCTCGACGAAGAGTCGTTCTTGCGGAAACTTGCAGCGCCGCAGTCGCGCGCGGCGCTCGAGTCGATGGGATTCACCAGCTTCGAGAATCTGCTGTCACGCTACACGGCTGGACCGGTCGAACTGCGCGCGTTCCTCGGCGATGGACGGATTCTCACCGACGATCAGCCGTTGACGGAGTACTTCCTCTCGCTGCCGCAGAACGACACGCCCGTGGATCTCTCGAACGTCCGCGGCAACGTGCAGCGGCACGTGATCCGAGTTACTTCTTTACCGTCGGGTAACTGATCCCGAGCTGCTCGAGGTAGGTCTTGTAGCGCGACGGGTCGTAGTAGTACTTCTTCAACTCCGGCCGGAACCGATCCATGACGGCCTTGTTCAACTCGATTGCCGGCTTGTCCTCGGCGCGGATGAGCGGCTCGTACTTCATGTCCTTGGTCTGGACCGTACGGAAGTAGGTCCACGCCTGCTCGACGAGCGCCGGCTTCAACAGCAGATCGAGCAGCGTCATGGCCTGGGCCTTCGCGCCATTCGTCGCACCTTTGTGCGCGATGGGCGTCGCCATCGAGATCGCGTTGGCCCAGTTGTGGCCGGGCAGGCCGGGGATGTTCGACGGGAAGCGCAGTGTCACCGTCGGCACGTTCCACGAAATGTCGCCAATGTCATCGGAACCGCCGCCGCGGTTTTCGCGCACCGGCCCCTGGAGTTCTGTGCCAATTTTGGTGGTGAGACCCTGCTCGCGTACGCCAAGTTCCTTCTGCAGCGCTTTGGCCAGCGTCTGATCGGCCTCGCTCCATTGCGGCAACCCGACTTTCTGGATGTTGGCCCACGTGGTTTCGGCAATGACCTTATTGAAATGCTGCGGCCACGCTGTACCGAGCACGCGCGATGGCTGCACCTCCGTGTTGGTCATCATCGCCGCGCCCTTCGCGATCGAGTCGCCGACCTCCCACAGCTCCTTGATGCCTTTGTATGTCGTGTGCCGGAAGTAGTACCAAACCGATGCCGTGCGCGGCACCACGTTCGGCTGATCGCCGCCGTTGGTGACGACGTAGTGAGATCGGTGCTCGAGCGGAAGATGCTCGCGGCGGTAGTTCCAACCGATGTTCATCAGCTCGACCGCGTCAAGGGCGCTGCGGCCCCGCCACGGTGCGCCTGCGGAATGCGCCGTCTGGCCTTTGAACGTGTACTCGACGGACACCAGGCCGGTGCCCTGTCGATCGCCCCAGGAAACTGATAAATCGTCGGACACGTGCGTGAAGAGCGCCACATCGACATCCTTGAAGAACCCTTCGCGAACGAAGTAGGCCTTGGTGCCAACCAGCTCCTCTGCGGTGCCCGGCCAGACCCGGATGGTGCCGGAGAGCTTCTCGCGCTCCATGATTTTTTTCACGGCGAGTGCCGCGGTGATGTTGACCGCCTGACCGGAGTTGTGGCCTTCGCCGTGACCCGGTGCGCCTTCGATGAGCGGCGAATAATACGCGACGCCGGGCTTCTGCGAGGCCTGCGGAATGCCGTCGATGTCGGAGCCAAGCGCGATCACCGGTTTCCCCGATCCCCACGTCGCCATGAACGCGGTGGGAATTCCGGCGATGCCTTCCTGCACGGAGAATCCGTTCTTTTTCAGGATGTCCACGAGGTAGCGATGAGTCTCGTGCTCCTGGAAGCCCAACTCCGAGAAGCTGAAGATCGAGTCGACCATCTGCTGCGTGAAGCCGGCCATCGACTCGACGTCTTTGATCGCCTCGGCTTTGAGACGCTCCGTCCTGGCGTCGTCATTCGACGCTGGCGCGGCGGCGGTTGGTGCCTTCGCGCGAGCGGCTTCGTTCTGGGCGAGCGGCGACGCCGCAAGACACATGACAGACACGGAGGCCGCGATCAGATGAACTCGACGCATGAATCCCTCTCCCTCCCACGGCTCGGGCGACCCGAGCGCTCCCGCGGGCGAGGATAGCAGAACTCGGATGATAATGAAGACACATGGCGATTCTGGACCGCTACGGGCGCCCCCTGCGCAGCCTCCGGGTGTCGGTAACCGACCGCTGCAATCTACGCTGCCTGTATTGCATGCCCGAACCGGATTACGCGTGGCTGCCGAAAGAAACCCTTCTTTCGTTCGAAGAGGTCGGGACGATCGTTGACGCGTTCGCAGCGCTTGGCGTCGATCGCGTGCGCATAACCGGGGGCGAACCTCTGCTGCGTCGCGATCTGCCGTCGCTCGTCCGATCGCTGGCGAATCGCCGTGATATTCGCGATCTCGCGCTGACGACGAACGGTGTCCTGCTGGCTCAGCAGGCTCAGGCTCTGAGGGATGCAGGGCTCCACCGGATTACCGTCAGCCTCGACACGCTCGACCGCCGTCGGTTCGTGGACTTGACGAGATTCGATAGCCTCGATTCAGTCCTCGCCGGAATCAACGCAGCCGCGTCGGCGGGGTTCGACTCGCTCAAGATTGATACGGTCGTTATGCGCGGCGTGAACGACGACGAGTTGACCGCGCTCGTTGACTACGGCCGATCAGTGTCAGCCGAGGTGCGATTCATCGAGTACATGGACGTCGGCGGCGCCACGCGGTGGACGCCTGAGGCCGTCGTTTCCCGCCGCGAGATGCTCGACAGGCTCCGCGCGGCGTACGGGGACGTGGTGCCACTCGATGAGGAATCTTCTGCGCCTGCCGACCGGTTCGTCCTGCCCGACGGCACCGTCTTCGGAATCATCTCGTCGACGACCCAACCGTTTTGCAGCACGTGCGATCGATGCCGGCTGACGGCGGACGGCGTTTGGTTGATGTGTCTGTACGCGAGAGCCGGAACTGATTTGCGGCGGCCACTTCGCGCCGGCGCCACGGCGCAGGAGCTCCGCCAGCTCATTTCGACGGTCTGGGCGTCGCGCGCGGATCGCGGCGCGGAAGAGCGCCTGTCGTTCGAGAAACGCCAGCCCCTGATTCCGGTCAGCGCATTAAAGAAAGATGCGCATCTCGAGATGCACACACGCGGCGGATAATTCCGCTGTCCGCGGGTTACTTCTCGAGCCGAAACGACAGGAACATCAGCATGCCCCGGCGTTCGAGCTGAATGACGGCTGCCTTGCGAGGACCAAGGGCAGCGGTGGCCGCGTTCAAATCGGCCACAGATTCCACCGTCGTGCCATTCAACGCGTAAATCACATCGCCCGGCTGCAAACGTCCTTGTTGTGAGAAAGGAATGGCGGCGGTCACCGTGGAGACCACGACGCCTTTAGGCCGGCGGAGGCCCGGCAGCAGTTGGCTTATCTGCGGCGTCAGATTGAGCGCCATGAGGCCCAGCGACTGCACTGGCGATTGCTGACCGACCAGATCTTTGAGGCGCGACGTGTCGGTGGTGCGCTCGCCGACCGGCACCCGCACCGACAGGCGACGCTCACCGCGCTGGACGTCGAGTGTCACCGTTTCGTTGAGACCGCGCGTGTAGATGTTGATCCTGAACTGGCGCCCGTTCTCCATCCTCTTGCCGTCGAGCGCCAGCACGACATCGCCAGGCTGCAGGCCGACACTCGCGGCCGGGCCCCCAGGCAGCACGTCGCCGAGCACAACGCCCGAGTCAACGGTGATGCCCAGGGCTTCGGCAAGCAGCGGCGTGATCGTCTGCGGATGTACGCCAATCTCTCCTCGGCGCACTCGCCCGGTCTTCCGAATCTGCGCGAATACATTGCGAACGATGTTGCTCGGAGCTGCGAAGCCAATGCCTTCGTTGCCGCCCGATTGCGAGTAAATGAGCGTGTTCACGCCAACGAGCCGGCCTTCAGTGTCGACAAGCGCACCGCCGCTGTTGCCCGGATTGATTGACGCGTCGGTCTGCAGGTAGATCATCGGATCTTCAGGCGACAGCTGCCTCGCCACCGCACTCACCACGCCCATCGTCACCGACGACTCGAGGCCGAGCGGGCTGCCGAACGCGAGCACGAGCTGCCCCGGACGCAGGGTCTCTGAGTCACCCATGGGAAGCACGGGAAGTCCCGTCGCCTCGACTTTGAGCACGGCAAGATCGGTTTCGGTGTCGACCGCGACAATCTGCGCGCCCAGTACCCTCCCTCGGCGTCGCAGCACCGACGTGCCCGGTTTTCCGCCGCTGGCGGCGAGCGACAACTCAACCTCCAGCCGCACGGCACGCTCAACGACGTGCGCATTGGTGACGATGTAGCCGTCCGGGTCGAGAATGACGCCGGACCCAGAGCTCCGCTCGAGAATCGGCTCTGTCGTCGAGTGGTCCTCGTCGTTTGGCTCGCCGTAAGCCATCACAAAAATTTGCACGACGCTTGGACTGACCTTGTCGGAGAGTTCCTGAAGCGACTGCGAAAGATCGCTGAGTGCCCGGGTGGGAGTCTTCGCCGGTTGCGCCTGTGCGGCGGCCGCGCAGAGCGAGAGAGTCATGGCGAACGTTAATGACGCGCGTGCGCTCTTCATAAGGAGATTCTAAATGCTGTCAACTGACAGCGACAGCTAATGTAACCCCGCTCCACCAGCCGGGCGGCACACGAACGCCGTCGTCGACCGGCCGCACCGCTGTTCGTAGCCTGCCTCGACTGATGACATGACGCGCTCGACCGAGCCCTCCTCTACCAACGCAATCACACAGCCGCCAAAGCCCGCGCCGGTCAAGCGCGCCCCCGTGCAGCCGGGTTGCTCGATCGACAAGTCCACGAGCACGTCGAGTTCGGGAGACGACACTTCGTACAAATCACGCAGGCTCGCGTGGGAGTGCATCATCAGGCGCCCGGCGCGAGCCAGGTCTCCATCTTCAAAGGCAGTCGCGAGGACCAGCGGACGACGATTCTCGGCAATGACGTGTGAGGCACGCCTGACGTCCTGCGGATCGAGTGTCGACGCGACGGCGGCGAGCATCGCATCGTCAGCATCTCGCAGCGCGTGCACCCAACGGTCGCGCTTCTGCAGCGCAGCGACGACGCGCTCGCACGCGGCACGTCGATCGTTATAAGCGCTTGCTGCCAATTCGCGGCGGACGCCGCTGTCGAACACGACGAGCCGCGCGCCTGCCGGAATTGGGACATTCCGCGTCTCGAGCGACCGGCAATCGAGGAGGAGTGCAGTGCCTTCGTGTGCGGCTGAGACCGCAACCTGGTCCATGATGCCGCACGCAACACCGGCAAACTCGTGCTCGGCTTGCTGCGCGAGCCGCGCAACGTCCATCGGGTTCCATGGCAGCCCGGCAACTTCCGCGATCGCGCGCGCGACGCCAATCTCGAGCGCTGCCGACGACGACAGCCCGACACCAGCTGGCAGATCGCCCACGATCGCCATGTCAACACCGTTCAGCCGATGCCCAGCACCGATCATTGCCCAGGCCACACCGGCAACGTAGCCGAACCATCCGCCACGTCCGCTGCGTTTGGCGCGATCGGCGGCCGAGCGCCGCTCGAGCGTATCGAGCGAGACGTCGCGAGTCTGCCGAAACTCGACCGAGTGGGCGCGCAACACGCGATCGGCGCGGGGCGCGAACGCGACGGCCACGTGGCGATCGATTGCCATCGGCAGCACGAAGCCGTCGTTGTAGTCGGTGTGCTCACCGATCAAATTGATCCGGCCCGGTGCGGTGGCGATCCGCGGCGCGACGTCGGTTCCAAATGCCTGCTCGAATACCTGCTGGGCTTGCTGCAGAAGACGGGGACGGACGATCACGGCTGTGATGGTATCGCGGCTCGGCATTTCGGGTTCCGGCATGCGTCTCCAAAAAAAGAGCGGCGGAGCACTTTGCCCCGCCGCTCATACGACCCCTTCGACTTCGCTCAGGGTCGGCCTGAGCCTGTCGAAGGCCGAATCCCGAGTCCCGAGCCCCCGGAACTATTGCTGCGGTTTGTGCAGCACTTCCTGGACTGGATCCTTCTTCTTCCCGCCAAGTCCCTTGATCTGGATGACCGGCTCCGGCGCCGCCTCCTTGAGGACGTGCTGGCGGTAGAGCGCAGCCATGCGCTCGTTCTCGGCATCGGAGGGCTTCTTGCCGGCTGCACGCGCACGAAGCTTCTCTTCGCGTGCCGTCTTGGCGATGCCCTTCTCGTCCAGATCGGTCTGCTTGCCGGCCGCAACCGCAACCGGGTCGAGAACCAGGTTGTGCTCCTTGGTCGACAGCGCGACGTTCTTGCCGCCCGCGAAGATCTCGTGGCGGCCGTGCTCCTCGTACCACTTCGTGAGGGTGGCGGTCATGTGCATCTTTTCGATGATGTTCCGCCAGCCGATGCCCGTGTTGTACGCGCAGAAGGAAATCTCTCCTTCCTGCGTCGCATACGGGATGATGCAGCGCTCCGTGCGCCGGAAGTCGTAGTTGAAGAGATCCTGGAACCACATGCCCGCAACGAAGAGGAAGTTCCAGCGATCCGAACGGCGCCTGTCGATATCGGCCTTCGTCCGATTGCCACCAACGCTGCCGTAGTCCTTGCCCGTCGCGCCGAACGTCTTGTCGAACTTCTTCAGGAGATCGGCAAGCTTGAAGTGTGTCGGCGCCTTGAACGGGTCGTAGTTCTTCATCAGCGCGAGCGCCATGCCCGTCACTGACAGGAACCGGCCACGAGCCGCGTCGTTGACCTTGCGCAGATCCTTGGCCAGATCCTCGGCCTTCAGGAACGCCGTCACCGGCACGGCTTCCTTGGTTTCCTTGTCGATCATGACCGCCATGCCAACGCCGCAGTTGGGGTGACACCCGCAGGTCAGGTTGCCCCACTCCGCGGAGGGCCCGTGGACCAGGTCGGCCCAATCCGTGAAGGTGCCCATGAAGGAAATCGGGAACCAGTCGCGCACCGGCTCGCCAATGCCCGTCTGCTTTTTCACGTCGTGCGCGAGATGCGACAGCGTGTAGCGCTGCGCCGCGCGGCGCTCGTCGGTCACCAGCTCGTCGCGTCCGGTGAACGACACCGGCTGAAATGAGAGGAAGTTGATCTTCTTCGGATTGTCGAGAGCGAACTGGATGATCCTGCCGACCTGCTCGTTGTTCACGCCGTTAACGATCGTGGTGACGGGCACGATGTCGACGCCTGCGGCATGCAAGTTCTCGATCGCGCGCAGCTTGACGTCGAACAGGTTACC
>Ga0114129_10015164_pt1 | contig 10969 bp, 5 predicted proteins | sample RhiMetdeltSRZDD1_FD_80071 | JGI IMG/M metagenome (GOLD analysis project Ga0114129, IMG submission 80071) | Populus rhizosphere microbial communities from Tennessee, USA - Rhizosphere MetaG P. deltoides SRZDD1 (version 2) (version 2) | ecosystem: Host-associated > Plants > Roots > Rhizosphere >... | reverse complement strand
CTGCGGCCAGACGCTCGAGATCGACGCCCGCCTCCGCGGCGCCGGGTACGTCCGCGATGCGAAGATAGAGCGGGTTCCGATAGCGGCGGCTGCTCGGATAGTACGGGCTCGGCTGCTGGGGCAAGATCGGTAGCGCCGCGTGCAGCGGATTGACCAGCAACATGCCCGCCCCGAGCTCGCGCGCCGACCACCGTGCCAGCCGTCGCAGGTCGCCGAGGTCGCCGATGCCCCAGCTCTCCGCGGAGCGCGCGGCGTAGAGCTGCGCCGCCCAGCCCCAGATTCGCGCCGCCCCCGGCAAGCGACACTGCGCGGGCGTGACGATGACGCGCACCGGACCCTCGCCGCCGTCGAGGCGGAAGTCGTGATATCCGAGCGGCAGGTCCGGAGGAAGGTATCGATCGACGCGACGCCCGCCGCCTCCTTCGAGCGTGACCTCGCCGGAGCCGCCGAGATCCAGGCGTTCGCCTTCCTTGACGACGTGAACACGGGACGGCGCCGGCGGTCGCGGATCGTCCGGATCCTCACCCATCGCAGCCAGGATCGCGCGACGGCTCTCCGCCGGCGTCGGCACCCATTCTTCGGCCGCGTTCTCGTAGCCGTTGACGATTCCCCAGGCGTCGGTTCGTGATATCCCGCGAGTCACCGGCACCTCGATTGCACGTCAGCCGATCGGACGCTTACATGAAGACCCGCCCCGGCTACCCATATCCGCTCGGCGCCACGTGGGACGGGTCCGGCGTCAACTTCACGCTGTTCTCCGAAAACGCGACGGCGGTCGAGCTCTGCCTCTTCGACGGCGGGCAGCAGGAGACCGCCCGCATCAGGCTCAGAGAGCGTACCGATCAGGTGTGGCATACCTACGTGCCGGAGGCGCGGCCGGGACAACGGTACGGCTACCGCGTCCATGGGCCGTACGATCCGGCGCAGGGACATCGCTTCAACCCCAACAAGCTGCTCCTCGATCCGTACGCGAAGGCGATCGACGGCAGCGTGCAGTGGAGCGAGGCCGTCTTCGGCTATACCATGGGCGCCGCGGACGCCGATCTCACCATGGATGAGCGCGATAGCGCGGCCGGGATGCCGAAGAGTGTCGTCATCGACACCGCCTTCACGTGGGGCAACGACCGGCGCCTCCGCACCCCGTGGAACGAGACGGTCATCTATGAGCTCCACGTCAAGGGCTTCACCGCCCGCCATCCCGACGTCCCCGAGGAGCTGCGCGGCACGTACGCCGGGCTCATCGCGCCCGCCCCGATCAACCACCTGAAGTCGCTCGGGGTGACCGCGGTGGAGCTGATGCCGATCCATCACTTCGTCGTGGACAAGTACCTGATCGACAAGGGGCTCACGAATTACTGGGGCTACAACTCGATCGGGTTCTTCGCGCCCGACATCGGGTACGCGAGCGCGCGCGGGCTCGGCCAGCAGGTGACCGAGTTCAAGACGATGGTGAAGACGCTTCACGAGGAAGGCATCGAGGTCATTCTCGACGTCGTCTATAACCATACCGCAGAAGGCAATCACCTCGGTCCCACGCTCTGTTTCCGCGGCATCGACAACGCCGCCTACTACCGGCTCGTCGCCGACGATCGCCGGCATTACATGGACTACACGGGCTGCGGGAACACCCTCAACATGACCCACCCGCGCACGCTGCAGCTCCTCATGGACAGTCTCCGCTACTGGATCCAGGAGATGCACGTGGACGGCTTCCGCTTCGACCTCGCGTCCGCCCTCGCGCGGGAGCTCGACGACGTCGATCGCCTCGGCTCCTTTTTCGACATCATTCATCAAGATCCCGTCATCTCGCAGGTCAAGCTCATCGCGGAGCCCTGGGATCTCGGCGACGGCGGCTATCAGGTCGGCAATTTCCCGGTCCTGTGGGCGGAGTGGAACGGCATCTACCGCGACACCACGCGCGCGTACTGGAAGGGTGACGAAGGGCAGGCCGGCAGCCTCGCCTATCGGCTCACCGGCAGCAGCGATCTCTACGGTCACGGCGGTCGCCGTCCCTACGCCAGCATCAACTTCGTGACCGCCCACGACGGCTTCACCCTGCACGACCTCGTCAGCTACAACGACAAGCACAACGAGGCGAACGGCGAGGAGAACCGCGACGGCCACGACCACAACGTGTCCTGGAACAGCGGGGTGGAAGGGCCCACCGACGATCCCGCCATCCTCGATCTACGCTACCGGCGCATGCGGAACTTCCTGGCCACGCTCGTGCTCTCCCAGGGCGTGCCGATGATCGCGCACGGTGACGAGCTCGCGCGCACGCAGAATGGCAACAACAATGCCTACTGCCAGGACAACGAGATCGCGTGGGTGGACTGGAATCTCGACGATCGCCGCCGTGAGCTGCTCCAGTTCACGCGCGAGCTGATCGCGCTCCGGAAAGCGCATCCGGTCTTCCGGCGGCGCCAGTTCTTCTACGGGCGTCGCATCCGGGGCTCGGAGGTCAAGGACCTCTCCTGGTTCCGACCCGACGGCAAGGAGATGACCGACGACGACTGGAACAACCCGCACACGCGCTGCTTCGGCCTCCGCATGGCCGGAGACGCGATCGTGGAAGTGGACACGCGCGGCGAGCCCATCGTGGACGAAACATTCTTGATCCTCCTGAACGCGTACCACGAGCCGGTGAACTTCGTCCTTCCCGTGCACCAGTCCGGTGCGCAGTGGGAACCGGTCGTGGACACCAGCGTCTCCGTCATCCCGCCCTCGCGGGCGGCCGTCGCGCCCGAGCAGGGCTACGAGCTGGGCGGCCGCTGTCTCGTCGTCCTCCGTCTCCGTCACTGACGGGTTGTCGTTCCCCGGCGGCAACGGTACTGTGTGATCGCGGCCGCGGTACGCCGCGTACCGAGGCTCGGTCATGAACAACGTGCGCGTCCTCCCCCTGCTGCTCCTCGCGGCCCTGCTTGCCGCGGGGGGTGCGGGCTGCGCGCGGGTGACCGAGCACCGCGTTCTCCCGCAGCTCTCGCTCGGCGAGCCGTCGTTCTTTCCGACCATCGAGGCGTACTCGAACGCCCCCATCGTGGGCGGGAATGCGGTCGAGGTGTTGCTGAACGGGGATCACCTCTTCGCCGCCGCGCTCGATCTCATTCGCGGGGCCCGGCAAACGATCACGTACGCCCAGTACTACTACGAGGAAGGGCCGGTCGCGCGCGACATCGCGGAGGCGCTCGCGGAGCGATGCCGGGCCGGCGTCGGCGTGAACGTCCTCCTCGATGCCGTGGGCTCCTTCTATATCCCGGGGGAGTACGTCGATCTGATGAAGACGTCGGGGTGCCAGGTGGCGTGGTTCCGCCCGCTCAGTCAGCTCGTGTTCCGCAAGTACAACAACCGCAACCACCGGCGGGTGCTCGTCGTCGATGGCCGCGTGGGCATCACCGGCGGCTCGGGCGTCAGCCGAAAATGGATGGGGAACGGACGCGTCGAGAATCACTGGCGGGACACCGACGTGCGGGTGGAGGGCCCCGTGGTGGAGTTTCTCCAGGGTGCGTTCGCGGAGAACTGGCTGGAGACGACGGGCATCGTCCTCGGTGGCGAACCGTACTTTCCGCGCCAGTCGGCGCCGGTCGGCCAGGTCTACGCTCAGATCGTCCGCAGCTCGCCCGCGGGCGGCGGCTCCGCGATGTACACGACGTTCCTGCTCGCACTTGCCGCCGCCCGGCGCTCGATCCTCGTCACGAACCCCTACTTCATCCTGGACGAGAAGATGACGGAGGCGTTGCTGGCGGCGGTGGCGCGGGGCGTGCGCGTGCAGGTCCTGGTCCCGGGCGCCATCGACCACAACCTCGTGCGCCAGGCGAGCCGGCGACAGTTCGGCGAGCTGCTCCGGGCGGGGGTCGAGATGTTCGAGTACCGAGCCGCGCTCCTGCACGCGAAGACGATGGTCATCGACTCCGTGTGGGCCACCGTGGGGAGCACGAATCTCGACAACCGTTCCCTCGCCATCAACCAAGAGCTGAACCTGATCGTCTACAACGAGGCCGTCGCGCGCCGGCTCGAGCAGGTCTTCATCGAGGATCTGGCCTACTCGGCGCCGGTGACGTACCGGGACTGGCAGAAGCGGGGCGTCGTCAACAAGCTCCTGGAAGTGATCGCCCTCCCCGTCCGCGATCTGCTCTGAGCCGCCGAACGGGGTGTCGAGGGAGCTTACGGTCCGCCCCGGGGACGGCGCGCCGCCGCGTGGATATCGTTGATTTGCCGGAAGCTCCGCGCTTGGTACTGATTCTGCAGAATCTCCTGGCTGAGGGCGGGGCCGCCCCGACGACTGCGGGGAGGTTCGACGGTCCTTTTGCGGCATTGGCAGCGTGTTGTGCACGGGCGCCGAGATTCCGCCCGGCTATTTCGCCCGCCCGCCACGTGGACCGTGGCGAGACGCGGTCGCACGAGGAAAGCTCCATGTTCATCCGATCGCTGACTCTGGCATTCACGGCCGTCCTCCTCGTTTGCTCCACGGACGTGTACGCAATGGGCGGACGTCGCGGCGGCGGCGGCAACGGCAGCACCAGCACGAGCAGCGCCGGCTCCCAGGGCGGCGCGTACAACGGCGGCGGCGATTCGTCGAACTGGCATCCGACGCTCTACCTTGGCGACGAGAGCCACGGAACGACGGGGACGTACTACGGATCGCAGGATCAGCTGGCGTCCGCTCCCGAGCCGGCGACGCTCCTGCTCCTGGCGTCGGGCGCGGCCGGTGCTATCTCGTGGAGAGCGCGCCGGAAGAAGTAGCGCGGGGCGGCTACGCCGCCGTCTTCACCCACGCGCGCAGCACTTCGGCAACACTCCAGGCCTGCGCAACACATCCGCGTGGCGTGAACGGCGGCTCCGCGTCGAACACTTCGCTGATCGACCCGATGCACGCCTCGCCGAGGTGCGGCACGAATCCCTCGAGCATCTGGCGGGCGAGGCGACGATCCCCCGGGTGCGCGCGAAGCCAGGCATCGATGAAGGGCCCGATGAGCCACGCCCACACCGTGCCCTGGTGATAGGCGGCGTCGCGCGCACGCAGGTCACCGTCGTAGCGCGGCTTGTAATCGGGGTGCTCCGGGGCGAGCGAGCGCAAGCCGACCGGCGTCAGTAAGCGTCGCTCGACGGTTTCGAGCACCGCCTTCCAGTGCTCCGCGTCCAGCACCGGGTGATCGAGCGAGATCGCGAAGATCTGGTTGGGACGGCAGGCGGGATCGTCGCCGTGCTCGCCATCCACGACGTCGTAGAGGTAGCCGCCGTCGGCGTACCAGAACCGCTCGTTGAACGAGGCGCGCACGAGATCGGCGCGGTCTGCGAGCGGCTGCGCCGCCTCCGCGCCGCGCTCGGCCCGCACCCACGCTTCCGTGAGGCGCAGGGCGTTGTACCACAGCGCGTTGATCTCCACCGCCTTGCCGCGACGGGGCGTCACCACCCAGTCATCGACCTTCGCGTCCATCCACGTCAGCTGGTAGCCCTCCGCGCCCTGCCGTAGCAAGCCGTCCTTCGGATCGACACCGATGCCGAAACGGGTGCCGGCCACGTGATGATCGATGATGTCGAGAAGGCGCGGCAGCAGCACCGCCAGCGTCGTGTGGTCGCCGGTGGCCTCCAGATAGCGGTGGATGGCGTGAAAGAACCAGAGCGTGGCGTCCGCGGTGTGGTACAGGCCTTCGTTGTCGCCTTCGGGAAACAGGTTCGGGATGAGGCCGTCGCGCACGTACTGCGCGAACGTTCGCAGGATATAGCCCGCCTCCAGCTGGCGACCGGTGATCAGCGTCAGGCCTTCGAGGCTGATCATCGTGTCGCGGCCCCAGTCGGTGAACCAGTGATAGCCGGCGATGATGCTGCGGACCTCGTCACCGGCCGCCCGCGCGCGGGCGGCATCCTCCACGCGACCGGACGGCGTGATGATGAATTGATCCGCGGCCAGGACCAGCTCGGCCGCCGGTCCCGAGCGCGCCTCCTCGTGAGCGGCGGCGAGCAGGCGCTGCCGCCGCTCGTACTCGGCATCGCGCGCGCCCGCGGGGGACAACGCGCGGATCGTCTCCCACCCGTCCGTCGACGCCACCAGCGTGAGCTCCGTGCCCGGAGTGAGATCCGCACGGAAGTACCCGGGGCTCCACAGATCACCCGCCGACTCGTAGCCGCGGCTCCGCTCCACCCGGTAGACCGCATGCGGCAGCGTGCGGCCGTCCACCGTGAAGGCGGCGACGTCGGCCTGGAGAAACATCCTCAAGATCGGCAGGTTGTCGCCCGCGGAGAGCTCGTAGCGGCCGTCCACCGCGGAGAGCACGCAGCGGTGCACGACCTGGGCGCTCACGGGTGCGTTGTGCGGCCGGAATGGCACGGACGGCCGCAACGTCAGCCGCAGCGAGCCGCTGCCGGCGAGCAAGCGATACCTGACGTGCACGGTGTTCTGCCGGGAGACGAGCATGACGCTCTTCTCGAGCGCGAAGCCGTTCACCTCGTAACGCCACACCGGCAGCCCGCGGTCGAGCCGGAACTGGGTGAGGAACTGCGCGCCCTGCAGCTCGAGCGCGCCCTCGCGCTCCTCGCCGCTGATGACGACCACGCGGCGGTCGGGCAGACGCAGCCGCTCCCAGAGATGGCTCAGCATGACGAACCGTCCGAGCGGCGCCGGGAGCGCGGCGATGAGCAGACCGTGGTACCGGCGCGTGACCACGCCCGCCACCGTGCCCGACGCGTAGCCACCGAGCCCGTTGGTGACGAGCCACTCGCGCGTGAGCAGCGGGTCCGCCTCGGTGGCGCTCGCGGGCCACGGCATTTTGCGTACGAGGTCACTCGCCGCCGGCATCATCCTCACGTTCCGCGGCGAGCACGACCGCGGCGTGACCGGGAAGGAACCACCCGGCCTCGTCCTCCACGGGCGGGGTGCCGCAGCCACCGTACGGTGCGTCTTCGGTCGCGAGCGCGCGCCGCCAGCGGGCCCCGGGCGGGGGCGCGAGCAGCGGCTCCGGCACGTGCTCCAGGCGGAGGTCGGGACCGAGGTTCACGAGCAGCAGGCGATCGTCGTCACCGGCGCCGAAGAAGCGTAGGACGAACGCTTCCGGCGCCAGCACCGCACCGTCGACACCGTTCGCGCCCTGGGCCGCGAAGACCGCGTCGCGGTGGCGGAGCGCGAGGAGATCGCGGTGGAGCGCGTACGCCTCCGCGTGTCGCTCGCGCTCGCCGAGATCCAGCTTGCACTGCGCGAACGTCGCCGGCGCCGATGGATCGGCGAGGCATGCGGTGACCTCGCGCGTCGCCGTGCTCGGGAACTGCTGCAAAAATTTGGCGCGCCCCTCGCGTACCGCCTGCGCGAGCGGTGGCGCATGGTCGGCGAAGTAGAGGAACGGCGCCGAGGCGGCAAACTCCTGGCCCTGGAACAGCATCGGCGTGGCCGGTCCGAGAAGGACCAGCGCGGTGAGCGCTCGCCAGCGCCCTGGGCTGGTGAGGGCATGGGTCCGAAGTCCCCGCGCGGAGTTGGCGACCTGATCGTGATTTTCAAGGAACGTGACGAACGCCTCGGGTGGCACACCCCGCGTGGACGTGCCGCGCCGCTGGCGCTGCCACGCATAGCGCTGGCCCTGGAACAGGAACCCGCGCTTCACCGCCGAGATGAATTCCTGGGGCGTGCCGGCGTGATCGGAGTAATAGGCCTCCCGCTTGCCCGTGAGCGCGACCATCGCGCTGTGATGGAAGTCGTCGTTCCAGAGCGCGTCCAAGCCGTAGCCGCCCGCGTCCGGCGCGCGCACGAGACGAGTGTCCTGTGGCTCGTTCTCCGCCACGATGAGCGTCCTCCGGCCCCCGCCCGCTTTCCGCACCCGCCGGGCGATCGCGGCGATGATGTGCTCCGGCGACCTGTCGAAGATCTGCTGGGTGGCGTCGAGGCGCAGGCCGTCCAGATGAAATTCGTCGATCCAGTATCCGGCGTTGGCGACGAAGAACTCGCGCACCGGCCCCGAGGCGGCGCCGTCGAAGTTGATGGCCTCGCCCCACTCGTTTTCGTACCGGTCCGTGAAGTACTGGTCGGCGAAGGCGGGCAAGTAATTGCCGTCCGGCCCGAGGTGGTTGTACACGACGTCGAGGATCACGCCGAGACCGACGTCGTGTGCCCGATCCACGAAGCGGCGAAAGTCATCGGGCTCGCCGTAGAGTCGCGTGGGTGCGAACAGGTTCACGCCGTCGTAACCCCAGCCGAACCGTCCGGGAAACTCCGCGACCGGCATGACCTCGAGCACGGTGATGCCGGCCCGCGCCAGCTCCGGCAGCTCGCGCAGCGCCGCCGACCAGGTGCCCTCGGGGGTGAAGGTACCGATGTGCATCTCGTAGATCACCTGGCCGCGCAGCGGCACGCCACGCCAGCGCGTGTCCGTCCACGGAAACGCGCCCGGATCGACGACACGCGAGGGACCGTGGGGACCTTCCGGCTGAAAGCGTGAAACGGGATCGGGGAAACGTTCACCGCGATCGAGGCGGTAGCGATACAGGCTGCCCGCGCGGGCCGCAGCCACCGTGCCCGAAAAATATCCTCCACCTTCCGCCTTGAGCTCGAACGCAGCGTCGCCGGCGTCCTCGAGCACGATCTCGACCGCGTGCGCCCGCGGAGCCCATACACGAAAGTCGACCCCGCCTTCCGGCAGGGTTTCCGCTCCTACCGGGAGGCGTCTCCGGAGGGCACGTGCATCCATTTCAAGGCATGGAACGCAAATCAGAGGCCAGCGTGTTCAGCGGCCGGGGGGCCGTCGAGAAGGCCGCGCACTTTGGCGACGAGGGCTTCCGGCGGAAACGGTTTCTGCAGAAAAGGAAGACCTTCTTCCATCACCCCGTGACGAAGCATCGCGTTATCGGTGTACCCTGAGATGTACAGCACCTGCATTTCCGGGCGCAGCGGCGCCATCTGCTCGGCGAGGGACCGTCCGCTCATGCGCGGCATGACGACGTCGGTGACCATCAAATGGATGGGACCGGAGTGCCGCTCCGCGATCATGGACGCCTCGCCGGGGTGGCGCGCCTCCAGCACCGTATAGCCCTTCGCCTCGAGCACCTCGCGCGCGAGGCGACGCACTTCTTCCTCGTCCTCGACGAGCAGCACGGTCTCGGTGCCGCCCGCAACGCGCGCGGGATCCTCCGGACTGTCCACCGGCTCTTGCGTCGCCTCCGTCGGGGGAAGGTAGATGTCGAACGACGTGCCGAGGCCGGGCTGGCTCTCGACGGCGATGGAGCCACCGCTCTGCGTCACGATACCGTAGACGGTGGCGAGGCCGAGCCCGGTCCCTTTGCCCACCGGCTTGGTGGTGAAGAACGGCTCGAAGATCCGCGACACCGTCTGCGCGTCCATGCCGGTCCCGGTGTCGGTCACGCTGAGCACGACGTACGGCCCGGAGGTGAGCGAGATCGCGGCCGCCGCCGCCGGCTCCAGATCCACGTTGCGGGTCTGCAAGCGCAGACGCCCGCCGTTCGGCATCGCATCGCGCGCGTTGAGCGCGAGGTTGGCGATGACCTGCTCGAGCTGACCGCCATCCGCCTTGACTTGGGGATGGGTGGCGCGTGGCTCGAAGACGAGCTCTACGTCCTCCCCGATGAGGCGATGCAGGAGCGTGATCATGTTCCCGACCACCGCGTTGAGGTCGAGTACCTTCAGCTCCATCATCTGCTTGCGACTAAAGGCAAGGAGCTGCCGGGTGAGCGCGCTCGTGCGCGCCGCCGTCTTCTGGATGACGTCGACGTCCCGGCGGAGCGGGTCTTCGGGGCGCAGCTGGGAGAGCAGGAGCTGCGAGCGCCCGATGATCACGGTGAGGAGATTGTTGAAGTCGTGGGCGATGCCGCCCGCGAGCCGACCGACCGCCTCCATCTTCTGCCCCTGCCGGAGCTGTTCCTCGAGCTTGCGGGCGTCGTCTCCCGCGCACCGCAGGTCGGTCACGTCCTCCATGCTGCCCTCGTAGTGCACGATGGCGCCGTGGGCGTCGCGGACCACGCGCGTGTTGTTCCGCACCCAGAACACGGAGCCGTCGGGTCGTCGGTACTCGACCTCGAAGTTGCGCACGACGCCGTCACGCTCGAGGATCTCCCGCCAGCGCTCGCGATCATCGACGTTGGCGTAGAAGAGCTTCGCGTTCGTGCGCAGCAGCGACTCTCGATCGGGGTAGCCAAGCAGCTGCACCGCCGCCACGTTGGCGTCGACGACGGCGCCCTCCGGCGTCGTACGGAGCACACCGACGGGCACGCCGTCGAAGAGGCTGCGGTAGCGCGTCTCGGACGCCTCCGCCGCCACGCGCGCCGCCGCTTCCGCGCGGAAGAGGCGGGCATTCTGGATCGCAATGGCGGCATGGTCGGCGAGACGGAGCACGACGGCCTCGTCGTGATTCCCGAACGGTCGAGGCGACCGACGGTCCACGAGGATCACGCCTTCCACGCACTCGGCGATGCGAATGGGGGCGGCCATCGCCGCCACCGAGCCGTCGCGCTGCACGATGGGGAGATACTCGGCGCGGATTCGTGGATCGCGGCGGAGGTCGTCCGACCGCGCGGGATGGCCGGTCGCGATCACCTCTCCCGCCAGGCCCTTGCTCACGTCCATGGGCCCCGCGAGCCCGGTCGCGTCGTGCGTGCCCACCGAGTAGCGAAGGACCATGGCCCCCGTGCCGGGATCGCGGAGGGCGATGCGAGCGAAGTCCGCGCCGCTGAGGTCGCGCGCCGCCGAGGCCACGCGCTCCAGCACCACGTCCACGTCGAGGGAGGTGTTGATGGTCTCCACGAGCGCGGTGATGACTTCCGACTCGCGCCGCCGTCGCTCCGTCTCCTCGTAGAGGCGCGCGTTGTCGAGCGCGAGCGCGGCCTGATCGCCGAACGTCTGCAGCAACGCGATCTCGGCGTCCTCGAATCGCCGCCCCGCCCGGTCGCGCACGGTGAGCGCGCCGATGATCTGGCCTTTCACGCGGAGGGGGACGCCGAGCATCGCGCGGTGTTCGGTGGCCATCAGGGACTGTCG
>Ga0114129_10015161_pt1 | contig 10972 bp, 12 predicted proteins | sample RhiMetdeltSRZDD1_FD_80071 | JGI IMG/M metagenome (GOLD analysis project Ga0114129, IMG submission 80071) | Populus rhizosphere microbial communities from Tennessee, USA - Rhizosphere MetaG P. deltoides SRZDD1 (version 2) (version 2) | ecosystem: Host-associated > Plants > Roots > Rhizosphere >... | reverse complement strand
GCCGAGGAACATGGTCAGGAGAATCGCAGCCATGATGAGGAGGGTCTTCGCCGCGTTGTCCGCTTCCGGCGGCTCGAAGGCCGGAATGCCGTTCGAGATCGCTTCGACCCCGGTCATCGCGGTGCAACCGTTCGCAAAGGCGTGGAGCAGCACGAAGAGCCCGACCCCGGCCACCGCCGCGGTTTGAGGCGGCGCCGACGCGATCGGGAAATTCCCGATCGCCGCTCGTCCTGCGGCGACGACCAGCAGGACACCGACGCCGACGACGAAGACATACGTCGGAATGGCGAACAGCCGCCCGGACTCACGTACCCCTCGCAGGTTGCCCCACGCGATCAGGGCGATGAACATCACGGCGAGCGTGACTCGGTAACCGCCGACGCCGGGAGCCGCGGACACGACAGCCGCGACACCGGCGGCCACGCTCACCGACACCGTGAGCACGTAGTCGATCAGCAAGGCCGTTGCCGCGACGAGCCCCGGCACCACCCCGAGGTTGTCCTTGGCGACGATATAGGCGCCGCCCCCTTGCGGGTACGCGTGGATCGTCTGGCGGTAGGAGAAGGTCACGATCACGAGCAGCGCCGCAATGAGAAAGGCCAGCGGGCGCGTCGCGCCGACCGCCAGCAGTCCGGCGGGAACCAGGACTGCGAGCATCGCATCGGTAGCGTACGCGACCGACGACAGGGCGTCGGACGACAGTACGGCCAGGCCCGTCACCTTGGTGAGCCGCTCGCGCGGCGCCTGCGAGGAGGGGAGCAGGCGGCCGAGCAGGACGCGCCTCAATGGATTGAACACATGCCCACGTTCTCGAACGCGCCACGGCTCACGGCTGCGTCGTGTCCGTGAGTTTGGCCAGCTCGCCGACAAACAGCGGGTTCTGCGGAAATTCCGCGACGAGCGCCGTCAGCTGCGCCCGAGCGAGATCGGTCTGCTTCTCGCGCAGGGCGGCGAGCGCCAGCAGAATTTTCGCGAACGGCCGGAGGTAGCGGCCGCGCGCCGCGACGATCTCGAGCTGTCGAATGCCTTCGCGTTTGTCGCCGCGGATGCCGGCGAAGCGGAGGAAGAGCCGTTTGTGCAGCGCCTGGCTCCCGATCACGTAATTCGCCACGCCCAGGACCAGGTAGGCGTCGGCGGCGTCCGGCGCGACCTGCAAGAGTCGCTTGGCGTAATCGCCGGCGTTGCGGATCATGCGCAGGCCGTCCAGTTGATGCTTCTCAATCAGGGCGGCATAGTCGGCCCGCATCCCGAGGGCCAGCGTCATCGCAAAGAGCGCGTCGGCATCGTCCGCGTTCGTCGTCAACCGCAGCTGCGACAGATCGCGCGCCCGCTGGTCCGCCGCGAAGAACGCCGCGCGACCCGTCGCGTCCGGCGCGACCGCGACCTCACCCAACAGCCGCCTGTCGTCCAGAAAGAACTCGGACGTCAGCACACCCTGCCGGTAGCACTCCTCGAAGAGATAGCTCGCCGCTTCCGACACGCTCCCCAGCGGGTCTCCCGGATGGCTTGTCTGCCACTCCACAAACCGGGCGCGCGCCTCCGAAGGCTTCAATTCGTAGAGCAGCTGAAAGCCGGCGTCGAGCCCCGACGCGGCCGAGACTCCGATCCCGGCCTGCGGCGGACCTGCGGCACTCGAGGATGCCACGAGCACCCCCGAGACGGCGGCGCAGAGAAGGCGTGCGCGTCTGCCGATTTCGCGCTGAGGAGTACCCGACGGTCGCGTGCTTGCCAAGACTCATTCGACTGACTCGGCTCGCGCCGAGTCAGCGCCTCCTGCCGTCGATACCTATCGCATCTATTCGATCGTTAACCGGTTCACCACGCGATGCACGGCTTCCGTCCGTTTGGCAATGTCGCTGGCCTTCGTACGGCCGGGAAACCGTGTGAAGGGGACCCTATGCCAGCGAGCGACGACCGCTCACGAGCCCGACGACGAACAGCACGATCGCGACGACCAGGAGGACATGAAGGATCGGGCCGACCGTGAACGTCCCGACGAGGCCCAGCAGCCAGGCGATCAGCAGAATGACGGCGATCGTATACAACATGGTGATCTCTCCCTTGCAAATGCGAGTCGCCTCACACCCACTTCACGAGCGCGGGCAATCCGCGAATCCCGACGCGGTCCAGTCTGCCGCAATGGCTGTCCTGTGTCTGTGCGTTTGAGCACAGCTGCTGAATGTCGCGTCTCGCCGTGTTCGACGCGATCTGTCCCTGTTAATCGTGCAGGATGACTGTCAGGAGGGAATGGTTCACCTTGAGGCCGCCGTTGTACTCGATGAACCCGAGCTTCTTGAACTTGTTCATGAAGAAGTTCACGCGCGAGCGCGTCGTGCCGATCATTTCCGCGAGCGTTTCCTGAGAGATGCGCGGGAGTACCCGATGTGTCTGGTCTGGCTTACCGTACCGCGCCAGCAGCAGCAGCGTCCGCGCCAGCCGCTTCTCGCTAGAGTTGAACAATTGATCGATGAGGTCCTCTTCGATGCGAATGTTCCGAGCGAGCATGTGCGTGATGAACCGGTCCGACAGGGCGCGCTGATCATGAAGCAGGCGAGTCATCTCCGCCTTCGGGATGACCAGCACCGTCGTCACGGTCATCGCGGTCGCGATTTCCAGGCGAACGGGATGGCCTGCCAGGGCCCGCTCACCGAAAAAGTCGCCAGCGCCCAGCAGCGCGATAACCGCCTCTTTGCCGCCGTGCGACAGCACAGACAGCTTGACGGAACCATCCTGAATGTACAGCACGCTGTCCGCCGCATCACCTTGGGAGAAGATGACGTCGTTGGGTTGATACGTCACGATCCTCTTCCCCGCCCCTGCCGAACGGAGAAACGCCTCCACATCGAAGCCACCCTTCTGTTTCAGCTTCATGACGTCGTGGTCCAACCATTCACCGGTTATACCGGCATCTGGAGGTCCGGCATCGGCCGGGCCAGAAACAGCGGCCGACAGACGCGGCCGACCCAACGCGCGATTCGCGCCGATCGCGCAATCCGGGCGCTGTCGGTCGCTATACCGGTGTTGGCGTACATCTGACGATACAGCTTCGAGACGAGCACAAACGCGAGCCGCGCGCGCCACGTCTCGACGGCCGCCGATCGCTTCCAGATCGCGCGCCACCGGTAGAACTGATCCCATGCGCGCTGGGCACCGACACGGATCTCGTCGAACGTCATCGTCGGATGCGGCGCGTAGAGCCGCGGGCGCCGGTCCTCCGGGATCAGCCAGTGCCGCGTGATGGGCACGCCGTCGACGTTCGTGCCGGCGCGCGCTTGGTCGGCGGCCCACTTCTCGAAGTCAAGCGTTCCCGGAAACGGTGTCAGGAGCACGAATTGCGCAAACGTCAAGTGCGCCTGCTCGGCGAGCGCGACAGTCGCGTCGAAGGTGTCGGATCGGTCGCTCGGTAGTCCAAAGATGAACGAGCCGAGCACGTGCACGCCACGCTCCCTGAACGTGCGGAGGCGCGCGACGAGCGCGTCTCCCGAGAGATTGAAGTTCTTGTAGACGTCTTTCAATCCCTCGGACGTGATCGATTCGACGCCGACAAGCGCGCCGACGATGTGCGCGCGACGCATCGCGGCGAGGAACGCCGGGGCTTCGGCCGCCTCCATTGTAATCTGCGTGTAGAACACCAGGTCGTCGGGCAGCCGCGCGAGCTCCTCCATCAGCGCGAACCGCTCTGCGCGGATTGCCTCGAGCGCTCGGACGTGTGAAGAGTCGGCGCGCCGACGCGCAGCCGCGAGATCGTCCAGCGTGACCGGATAGAAATTGTCGTCCGCCAGCGCGATGAATCGGAACCCGAGGCGGCGCAATTCGACGATTTCGGCGACGACCTGGTTGGCCTGCCGCTGACGGGGCTGCTGGCCATCTGTACGCCACACGGAACAGAACGAACAGTGTTTCGGGCAGCCGCGCAGCGTTTGCACGGATGCCCACATGTAGCGTCCGCGGGGCAGCAGATCCCATCGTGCCGGCAAGAAGACATCGCCGGCGACACGGCCGCCTTCGTACACGCGCGACGGACAGCCGGCGCAGCAATCCTCGACCACCTTCGACCAGATCAGATCGCCGTCGCCGCGGACGACGGCGTGGGCACCGCCGTGCTCGTGGGCTTCATCGGGGAACAGCGTGGCGTGGACCCCACCGAACACCACCCACGCGCCGCGCTCGCGGATCTGGCGGCCGATCGCGTGGCCGCGAAGCGCGTTGCCTGTGTGGATGCCGATGCCCACCACGTCGCCAGGGGCAACGGTCCTGACGTCCAGTGCCTCGAGCGTTTCGTCCACGATCAACGGATCGCCCCAGCGAGTGCCGGTTGCGGCGGCAAGGACGTACAACCACCGCGGCGTAATGACGGCGACTCCGAAGGACAGCTCGCTTGGATTGATGAGGTGGACGCGCGGACTCATAAAACATCCAATATCTACGACGTCACGCCGTTCAAATCAATGTACGCCACGTAGGGCGCGCGTACGTTGAACAATGCCGAGACCAGCCGCTCACGGGCGCTGCCTTTCGGTCGTTAGGCGGCACGGCGTCTCGCCGCGTACGGCCCGAATGAGCCCGTTCCGATTCGCCGCCTCTCGGCCCTCGTTCAGCTGCTCCACCTCTTCGCGAATCCCCTTGTCACCATCCTGCTCGTCGCGAGCGCCATCGCCGGCTCGCTAGGACAGCCCGTCGACGCGCTGATCATCGTGACGATGGTGGGGCTCGGCGTCACGATCAATTTCTGGCAATCGTACCGGTCGCAGCAGGCCGCTGATCGGCTCCGCGCCTCGGTAAACCCGACGGCCACGGTGCTTCGAGACGGTGCGTGGGTCGAAGTCCCGCCGCGGACTGTCGTGCCAGGTGACGTCTTTCGGCTGTCGGCCGGCGACCTGGTGCCCGCCGACGCGCGCCTGATCGAGTCACGAGACCTCTCGGTTCAGCAATCGATGCTGACCGGCGAATCCCTTCCCGCCGACAAGATGGTCACCGGCACCGGCCACGTCGGTCCGACGGGGCCAGACGCGCCGGAGCTCGTGTTCCTCGGCACGTCGATCGTCAGCGACACGGGCACGGCCGTGGCCACCGCGACAGGGCCGAAGACGATGTTTGGCGACATTGCGGTGCGGTTGCGGACCCGCGCACCTGAAACGGAGTTCGAACACGGACTGCGCCGATTCAGTCTGCTGATCGTTCGGACGACCGTCGTGCTCGTCCTGTTCATTTGTTGATGGGCATCGAGTTCAAGCAAGACGCGTTCGAGTCGCTGCTCTTCGCCGTGGCGCTAGGCGTCGGCCTCACGCCCGAGTTCCTGCCGATGATCAGCTCGGTCACGCTCACACAGGGCGCGCTCCGGATGGCGCGCGACCAGGTGATTGTCAAACATCTGCTGGCCATTCAAGACTTCGGCAGCATCGACATCCTCTGCAGCGACAAGACCGGGACGCTCACTGCGGGGGTCATGTCCACGCGCGGCATTTCGGGCAGAAGTGACGTTCACGATTGCAACAGCGCAAATCAGCGCATCACCCGAGCGCCTTCACCAAATGCGACGTAACGCCGAGCGCCAGAACCTCTTCGAGCGCGTATATCGGGGACTGGTGTTACGAGGCAGCACGCACTGGTTCACGGACCCGGTCGCGAAGACGGGCCCGACGTGCGCCACCTTCGTTTTCCCACCGAAGGACGTCGATCCCGCCCGGCTCCAGTGGCAAACGATCCGGTTCGTCCGCCACGACCAACGGACCGCCAAGTGACGCAGTGGCGACATTGGCTGGACTCTTGAGAACGAGCATGGGAACCGCGGCGGCAACCACGAGCAGCAGGCCGAACCACCAACCGCGAGCCACGCCGGAGGCAGACACCGCGAATAGCGAAAACATGATCAGCCAGGCGAACGCGAGAGACTTGTAGGTGTAAGGCATCGCAAATGGCGCCTTCCAGGACGATTTTCTAATCGAACGTCGTGACCTCGCTGCGTGGCGGCTACGCGGCGGCAGCGAGGCCCACTGTTTTCCTGACAACCTCGAATTCCTCGAGCGCCGCATCGAGAAGGGACGCGAGGGATCTGTCTATCGCCTGGCCGTCTGCGAGAGTCGCCAGGATTGCGGCGTGGCGTGTCTCGAAAAATGTGTAGAGCTCGCTCTCGTATGAGCCAATGTCCGCCACGGCGGACCGATCGAGATATCCCCGCGTAGCGGCGTAGAGCATCACGATCTGCTTGTCGATGGACAGCGGCACGTGCTCATGCTGTTTCAACACTTCAACCAGCCGTTCGCCTCGATCCAGCTGCACACGGGTCGCCTTGTCGAGATCGCTGCCGAATTGCGCGAATCCGGCGAGTTCGCGATATTGAGCCAGGTCCAGCCGCAGTGTCCCGGCGACCTGTCGCATCGCTGCGACTTGCGCGGCCCCGCCGACCCGCGACACCGAGTTGCCGACATTGATCGCCGGCCGGATGCCCTGGTGGAACAGGTCCGATTCGAGGTAAATCTGTCCGTCCGTGATCGAGATCACGTTCGTCGGGATGTATCCGGAGAGATCGCCGGCCTGTGTTTCGATGATCGGAAGGGCCGTGAGCGACCCACCGCCCAGTTCGCGCCGCAGCTTTGCGGCCCGTTCCAACAACCGCGAGTGCAGATAGAAGACATCGCCCGGATACGCTTCGCGGCCCGGGGGCCGCCGAAGCAGCAGCGAGATTTCGCGATAGGCCTGCGCGTGCCTCGACAGGTCATCGTAGACGCACAGCGCGTGATGCCCTGCATCACGGAAATACTCGCCCATCGTCGTGGCGGCGTAGGGACTGATGTAAAGCAATGAAGCGGGAGCCGACGCGCTCGCCGCGACGACAATGGTGTAGCGCATGGCGTCGGCTCGCTCGAGCGTCTTGATCACCTGCGCGATCGTGGACTGTTTCTGGCCGATGGCGTTGTAGATGCAGACGACTCCTGTGCCTTTCTGATTCAGAATCGTATCGAGGGCCAGAGACGTTTTGCCAGTCTGCCGGTCGCCGATAATCAGCTCCCGCTGGCCTCGACCGATCGGGATCATCGCATCGATCGCTTTGAGTCCCGTCTGGAGCGGTTCTCGGACGGGCTGCCGATCGACCACGCCGGGTGCGAGCCGTTCGATGGGTGCGAATGCGAGCGTCGCGATTCGTCCCTTGCCGTCGAGAGGCCGTCCCAGCGCATCCACCACACGGCCGAGCAGGGCATCGCCGACCGGCACCGAGATGATGCGACCGGTCCGACGGACCGCGTCACCTTCCTTGACGTGTCGAAACGCTCCGAGGAGCACGACGCCAACGCGATCCTCTTCGAGGTTCAGCGCCATCCCGAAGAGGCGGCCGGGGAACTCGAGCATCTCTCCGAGCATCGCGCCTTCCACGCCACTGACGCGCGCGATTCCATCGCCGATTGAAATCACCTGCCCGACATCAGCCATATCGGCGACCACCTCGCCGGAGGCGAGGCGTGCACTAATCGCCGTTGAGATCATTTCAGGATGCACAGGGCAATCGTCTCACGCTCGGCTCGGGACGTCTGTGCTGTCTGGTATACGCAGATCGTCGAGAGCCTGAATGCGCAGAATGAGACACCTTCTCCGTTCTCGCTGAAATACGGTTCGAGTTTCCCCCGGGGCGATCACCGCATCCGACGTCAACACCGTGTTTGACGAGGCTCGATGCGCGCCGACGACGGCACCTGATGTCTCTCAGCTGGGACAGGCAGCACACGGAACGGCGGATCTTGAGCGACCACGCGTGCAATGTGCAACTCCGCTTTGGTGAGGAACTGCGACGTGTCGGTCACGCGAGGACGAGTGGCAGGCTCAGGAAAGCATCTCTAGCATGCGTGAATCACCGACATCTGTCTGTCCGTTTGAGGACAGGCGTGTCACCGGTCATCTCATCTCCCTCCGACCTTCCGGGGTGGGCGATGTCGACGCGTGCCGTTGAGGCGAAGGCGGTTCGCGGTACCGCGACGAAGCACGTGCTGGCGGTAACAGACAGCGACGATTATCGAGCGGCGGCGCGACCAGCATCCTTTCCGCGTGCCTGCAGTTCCTGTTCAGCGCGAAGCCAATCATCGCGATCGAACCCCTCTGATGCGCCCCGCTGAAGGTATATCTCGTAGGCGCGAGCAGCGATCTCCTTGTGCGACAGCACGATAAATGCGGGCAAGGTCGTGTGGGAATCCTGATTCATGGCGTATCCTTGGTAGACTTTCGAGCTTCACGGCGAGTCAGCGCCGACATCCGCGATTCATTGGGCACGGGCAACAGGAATCGTCTCGTCCGCATCATCGCTCCGCCACTCGACCCAGTGCCGATACACGACCGACGCGATAGCCGCGGCAGGAACCGCGAGAAACATGCCTGCGATGCCGCCCAACTCGGCCCCCGCCAGCACCGCGAGGATGACCGCCAATGGATGCAGGTGGATGCCGCGGCGAATGAGACGAGGGTAAATGACGTAGTCCTCGACCAGCCTGAGGACACTGAGAAACAGGACAGCCCAGAGCGCCAGCATCGGCGCATGTAGCGCACCGATCGTGGCCGCCAACGCCGCGAGCACGAGCGGACCGACCAGCGGAATGAATTCGAGCACTCCCGCCAGCACGCCGAGCACCACGGGATAGGGAATCCCGAGTATGGCGAACCCGACTCCGCAGAGAACGCCGACGAGGACGCAGGCCAGAAGCTGCGCCCGCGTATAGGCCGCGAGCGTGGCGTTCAGCTCCTCGAACAGCCGATGCCCCCTCAACTGGCCGTGGTGGGGCAGGGCCCCGATCAACGTCCGCCGCAGCGTGGCCGCATCCTTCAACAGGAAGAATGCAAGGATCGGGATCAGGAGCAGCCACGGCAGGTGGGCAAGAGAGCCCACGACCGCCAGCAACGATCCCTGAATCGATTGGACGGCGCCCTCCCCCGCGGCGAGCGCCGATTGATCGAGGCTCTGCCGCATCTCGTCAGGGATCCGCAACCGTTCGTAATAGCGAGACCAGCCACGTTCCCACGTGACGATCGACTCCGCATATGCGGGGGCTCGCGCCACGATATCGTTGATCTGCTCCGTCGCGCTGGGCAGCAACAGCGCCGCCCCTCCTGACACGCCCCCTGCGATGAGCACATAGACGAGAGCAATGGCGGCCGCCCGCGGCAAACGACGCGGCCGGCCCGCGATACGAATCGGGCGGCCGGCGAGCTGCACGAGTGGCGCCACCACGTACGCGAACAACGCGGCGAGCACGAAGACGAGCACGACCGATGCGAGTCGATGCAGCGTCCAGAAGCCGAGCGCGACCGCAGCGATGATGAGAATGATTTGCAGGACGATGCGTGTCTGCGACGGCGCCGCCACGCGATCTTTTTCAGTCAGTGTCGGACGGACGCGGTGTTCAGCCTGGGCAAACCGCTCCGAAGGCACGAGCACCCGTTCGACCGTACTTGGCTGCTCGATTTCTGCAGCACGCCCCCATTCATTCATGATGATCCCGTCCCGAGCCCCTACCTTACGCGTACGTCAGGATGTTACCGTCCTTAATCGTGCAACACGACGCTCAGCAACGAGCTGTTGATCTTGAGCGGCTGCTCCCCGTCGTACTCGATGAAGCCTAACTTCTTGAATTTGTTCAAAAAGAAGTTCACCCGCGAGCGTGTCGTGCCGATCATCTCCGCGAGCGTCTCTTGCGAGATCGTCGGCACCACGCGGGCAGGTTTGTCCTGCTTCCCGTAGCGGGCCAGCAGCAACAGCGTCCGCGCCAGGCGCTTTTCGCTCGAGTTGAAGAGCTGATCGATCAAATCCTCTTCGATCCGAATATTGCGGCCCAGCATGTGCGAGATGAACCGATCGGACATCGCATGCTCTTTGTGCAGCAGCGCCACCATCTGTTGCTTGTCGACGAGCAGGATCGTCGTTGGCATCGTCGCTGTGGCGCGCCCCATGCGAAGCGGCTGCCCTGCCAGACACCCTTCCCCGAAAAAGTCGCCGGCGCCCAGCATCGCCACGACCGCTTCTCGACCGGTCTTCGACAAGACCGACAGCTTGATGCCGCCGGTTTGAATGTACATGACGTGCTCGCAGGCGTCGCCTTGCGTGAACACGGCGTCGCCACGGCCGTATTTGGCGATCGTCTTCGACACGCCTGCCGACTCGAGAAACCGCTGCGCATCGAACGCCGGTGTCGGCCTTGCCGCGCCGTTCGACGCTTTTCTCGCTCGTCGTCCTGATTCCACATGTCGATGATGACAGAGGGTCGGTCCGGCAGCATGTGCACAATGGGACAAACACCTTCACACGCCGCGCGATACCGTCGCGGCCTGTCGGAACCCCACCCTCCGGGCGCTCGTCCGTTCGTCATCCCGTCGATGACGAAGGTGGCGCTCGGGGTCGGCGGCAGCTATGGTCGCGGGGCGATGGTCTGTCGATCGGGCAAGACGTTCAAGGGGCCCTGGGGCGCCCCTGCGATGTATTCGCTCGAGGGCGGGAGCTTCGGCTTCCAGCTCGGTGGGGAATCGACGGATGTCGTCCTCCTCGTCATGAACGATCGCGGCGTGGACGCGTTGCTCAGCAGCAAGGTCAAGTTGGGCGGCAATGCATCGGCCGCGGCCGGACCGAAGGGCCGCAACGTCGAGGCGTCGACCGACGCGTCGTTCCGCGCGGAGATCCTCAGTTACTCTCGGTCCCGAGGCTTGTTCGCCGGCGTGTCGCTCGAAGGGACGTCGCTTCGTCCCGACGATGACGCGAGTGAACAGGTGTACGGCCGCAAGGTGACCGCTCGAAATATCGTCACCGGAAAGCGGATCACCGTACCGGCATCGGGCCGCCATCTCGTCGCGGTGTTGGAAAAGAACGCGCCGCACAACGAATCGACGCAATCGACGAAGCGGTGATGCCTCGTGCCTCCCGTTCGATCTTTGGTGTGGCCGGCGGCGCCCGAATGTCGCCGCCGGTCGTTTCTGTCACGTCTACAGTTTCAACAGAGGT
>Ga0114129_10015160_pt1 | contig 10972 bp, 10 predicted proteins | sample RhiMetdeltSRZDD1_FD_80071 | JGI IMG/M metagenome (GOLD analysis project Ga0114129, IMG submission 80071) | Populus rhizosphere microbial communities from Tennessee, USA - Rhizosphere MetaG P. deltoides SRZDD1 (version 2) (version 2) | ecosystem: Host-associated > Plants > Roots > Rhizosphere >... | reverse complement strand
CATTCGTGAGCGTCTCTGTCTGCTGTGCGCTGCCAACTGCAAACAGTGAAAGACACAAGAGTGTTGCAGACAATAATCTTTTCATGATGTGGGCTTCCTGGTTCGTACAGTGGTGCGCTTGTATCGATAACTGATCTTCTTCACGTAATTACGCGTCTCCTGATACGGCGGCACACGGTTTCCAAACTTCGCCACTGCGCCTTCACCCGCGTTGTAACTCGCGAGAACAAGATCCACACGGTTATTGAAACGATTCAAGAGTTCGCGCAAGTACCGCGTACCACCCGAGATATTTTGTGCGGGATCGTGTGAGCGCCTGACACCGAAGCGAGCTGCGGTTCCGGGCATGAGTTGCATTAAACCGCGCGCGCCTTTTGGCGAAACAGCGTGCGTGTTGAAGTGCGACTCCTGCTCCATCACGAGGAAGATCAGATACGGATCGACGTTGTACTTGCTTCCGTTGACACGGATCAGACTGTCGAGTCCCGGTCTTCCGGTACTCCAACCGCTCGCCTTCTTTCCAGCCTTCGCAACGGTCGCAGGATCTTCCAGCTCGATTCGATCGATACGGCTGCGGTCGATGAATATGTCCATCGAACCGCGTTTGTACCAGACACCGGCGGGCGACTCATTTGCGCTGTCGGCCTCGACGCGCGCGCCGCCTTTTAAGTAAATCCAGGTGGGCTGATCGTAGTTTCCGTATTTCTTGGGTGTCTCGGCGACGACCTCAGTCACTTCGAAGTGATCGTCGTCGTTGTTTGATTTTGTTTCCTTAACTTCCGGAGGCGCTGGTGTGGTGCGTTCGATCTTCTTGACCTTCTCCTTCGGGAGCAGGTTGCTGATGTTGCCCTTGCGATACCAAACTCCCTGCGCCGTCTCGGATGCCTCGTCGACCTCCATGTAGGAGCCGTTCGCAAGCTTGATTCTTATCTGCTCCTGCGACAACGCAGAGCTGGAACACAAGCCCACAAGAAGAAACACAAAAAAGACTTTGCTGGCCCTGATCATACGTGCCTTTTGTGTACGCTTTATAGCTCTAATGGATCGGCCAGAGTGCGCTCGATCATCGTTTCCTGTGTCTGCACGGGCGCGAACGTGTGCGACGTGCCGAAGTAGTTGCGCCATGCGATATCGACGATGTGTGGCGTTAACTGGAGACCTTGTTTTTCAAACAAGCAGATGTCCGTTGCACGGTCGAGTATGTCGCGCGGCTCGCAACCCTTCATCTGGCGGCGCTCGACGCGGTACTTCGTCAGGATATGGTCCAGCACAGACTGTTCGACCTGAATGCCGCGCTTCCCGGCCTGGTACTTGAAGATTGCTGTGTACGCTCCAGCCGTGGGCGGCTCGACGCGTGCCCGATAACCCATGCGTCGTAGAAACGCCTGGTCCGCGAGATCCTTCTCGTCGAGGTTCGTCGAAAACACGACGAGCTGTTCGAATGGGACCTCGATCTTCTTTCCCGTGTGCATCGCGAGATAGTCGACGCGTCGTTCAAGCGGCACGATCCAACGGTTCAGCAGATCCTGTGGCGCAACACGCTGACGTCCAAAATCGTCGATAACAAGCGTGCCGCCGTTTGATTTCATCTGGAACGGTGCTTCGTAAAACTTTGCGGCGTCGCTCCAGGTCAGGTCTGCGTTCTCCAACGTCAACTCACCACCAACCACGACCAGCGGACGTCGAATCAGGATCCAGCGGCGATCGAAGTCGATCGGAGTCTCGTCGGCAGGCATCATCTCGTGACAGTGCGAATCGAACACGCGAATGATCTGTCCGTCGATCTCAACTGCGTAAGGAATCCAGATTCCGCCTGCCAGTGCATTGTTGATGCGCTCCGCGACCGCGGTTTTCCCCGTGCCTGGTAGACCAGTCAAAAACAGTGAGCGACGTGAATTGATGACACAACCCAACGTCTGAAGCAGCGACTCCGGGAGCACCAGATCGTGAAAAGCCTGACGCACAGTCTCGATCGACGCCGTGTTGGACGGAATCGACTGGAGCTTCATCATGTGCGAATAATCGCGCAGAGACACCGGCGCCGGTCCAACGTAACCGCAAATGGATAACAGGCGCGTGTAACGGTCCCAACCATGGTCCAACATCGCATAACGCGTCGAACCGATCGCCGACTGCATCTTCACTTCGATCAGCTTTTCGCGATACAGTTTCTGAAGCAGCTCCTCGGTGAGCGTGCGCGGAAGATTGATGCGTTCCGCGACGGCCTGAGTGGTCGGTTCGGGCAGCATGGCGACGTGCTTTAGCGCCAGGTCGCAGAGAAAACCTTCGGAAATACCGGTATCGGTGATCTCCTCCGGAAGTGGCGGCCCCATGCTTTCAATTTCCGCGCGCGTCAGAATTGCGGTGTGAGACATTGGCGTTTCTCTCTTCTTTGAATTACTACCTGATTTTTAGCGGCCAGTCGTCGGAACACTGTTATTCAAAGCGATTGCGAGTGCTACGCGAGCGTTTTCCGATTCAACCACTCGGCCTACGCGCTGGTAGAGATCCGCCAGCCGTCGCAGCGCGATCGTGTTATTCGGATCGATCTGCCGGGCCGCTTCGTAGTAGCGAATCGCGTCGTCCTCACGAGCAAATCTCTCGAGCATCTTCGCCATATTGAGATTGCCGTTCAATGGACCAGTGGCACGCGTGAACGCCTTGTGCGCTTCTTCGATCTTGCCGAGACGGCAGTACGCCAGACCCAGATTGTTCAGGATCCGCTCGTCATTCGGCGCGAGCTTCGCCGCGCGCTTCAAACGATCGATTGCGGCGCGATAGTTGCCATTCTGATAAAGCGAGAAGCCGAGGTTGTTCAGCGTGTCAGCATCCTCTTCGAGTTTCACTGCACGTTCAAACGAATCTTTCGCGCGGTCGCCAAATCCCTTCTTGTCGTAGGCCACACCTAAAAGGTTGTGCGCCTCCGTGAGTTTTGGATCGAGTGAAACGGCTGTCGTAAGTTCAGAAACAGCTTCGCTGTAACGACCCTCGAGAAGGTATTCCCTGCCCGCTTCCAAATGTTCCTGCGCGGAGCCGGACCCTGTTTCTTTCCGCGACGTGTTAGTGCGTGCATCTTCAATTCTGGTGACGCCGGCACTTTCAAACCTCTCGGCGTCCTTCTCGGTCATTCGGTAGACCTTGTTCTTTTCGTCGCCTCTACGGAAGAGCTTTCCAAAAGCCTTGAACGGCGCCGTCAAAACTTTGACGACTTTGTTTCCGCCCTTCTTCTGCGGCAGATCGGCGTTGCCTGCTTCCGCACCCGAATCCTCGAGCACGATTGCATCGGGATCGCCTTCGCGCTCGATAGTCGAAGCGCTCCACATCGCAGTCGCGAACACCGTCAAAATAAAAGCGATCAGAATAGCAATGAGTCTACGTTTGGTCATTGGTCCAACTCCTCAGTCCATCATGGAGAAAATATCAATGAGGTTCAGGAACGCCGGGCCAAGAATGGCGATGAAAAGTGTCGGGAACAGGAAACATGCAAGCGGAAACAACAGCTTGACGGCTGCTTTCTGCGCTTCCTGTTCGGCTCGCTGGCGTCGTTTAGTTCTGAGTGAATCCGAGAAAACACGCAGTCCTTTAGCGATCGAAGTACCAAATTTATCAGTCTGAATCAGCATTGCGACGAGGCTACGAAGATCGTCGACGCCGGTTCGCTCAGCCAGATTGCGCAATGCTTCATCGCGATCGCGTCCCACTCTGATTTCCAGATTGGCGAGCTCAAACTCGGTCGAGATTGCGAAATGCACGTCTTTCAGCTCAGTTGCGACTTTCATCATCGCGGCATTCAAACCGAGACCAGCCTCGACTGAGACCACCATCAAATCCAATGCATCCGCGAGTCCCCAGCGCAGCTCTCGCTGGCGATTCTTGGTGATTCTTGCCAGGACGAAACGTGGCAGAGCAAAGCCGATAACAAAGGCGAGAATGATGTAGACCACCGCGCTTGTCAGAGGTCGTCCCAGCAATGCGCAAACACCCGCGACCGTCAGCGGAAATCCGGCCATCGAAGCGAGTTGAATCGCGCGATAGATAATCGGAGCTTCCGACGAACGGAAACCGGCGTGCATTAGCTGCTTTTGCAGCTTCTTCGCTTCAGTCGCAGAAGGCGGCAGCAGTTTATTGAGCGGTGTGGCCAGACGTTGTGCGAGCTCTGTAGCTGCACCGTCATCCGGCGTGACCATCGACGGCACATTCTGCGTCGCAGCACTACCACCCTCTCTGCCGGCAAGTCTTCGCAGCCGTTCGGTGGCAGCACTCTGCGGCCGGTAGAGTAACCAGTAAACACCCAGCATCCCTAAGGAGATGCAGACGAAAGTAGAGATGCCGATAATGAGTATCATTTGCTGGGCCCTTAGATCTTGATGTTCAAAATCTTTCTAACGATCAACATACCCGTAATCTGCATGAACAAAGCTATAGCGATCAGGTAATGGCCGCGCTGATCTTTCCACAGGACGCTCATGTAATCGGGGTTCATCACTGTGACCATCAACGCCACCGCTATCGGCAGCGCGCACAGCAACCATGCAGACATGCGCGAGCTCGTCGTCAACGTTTTCAAATCACCCATAATGCGGAAGCGTTCTCGAATCGTGTAGCCGACTTTCTCGAGAATCTCCGCCAGGTTACCGCCCGTCTCACGCTGAATCATGATTGCCGTTACACACATCTTGAGATCGAGCAGCGGCATTCTCTGCGTCAGATTTTCGAGCGCCAGTTTTATTGAAAGGCCGAGGTTCTGTTCTTCGTAAGCTTTGCGAAACTCAGTAGCTATCGGCTCGGGCATTTCTATCGAAACCATGTGGAGAGCTTCGGAGAAAGCGTGTCCGGCACTCAGCGCCCTGCTGACCAAATCGAGAGCATCCGGAAGATTCTCGAGAAATTTATTGAAGCGCTGTCTTCGTTTCCACCAGACATGGACGAACGGAACCGCAGCACAAGACAATCCCGCGAAAATCATGATCGGAATGAATATGGTCAACACTGACGCCGCCAGCGCACCCAGCATTCCGGCCATGAACGAAAACATCAGCAAGCGCGAAGGCGTGATGTGCAGATCCGCCTGGTCCAACATGCGCTTCAACTGCAACGCCGCTTGTATGTTGACCAGCGTCCGGTTCACGGCAGGGATTTCGCTCATCAACTCGGCGCGAGCGAGCACCACATCCACGTCTTCTGTATGCGCCGAATGCATTAACGCTTCGGACAGCCGCTTTTGCAGGCGAGTACGCTTCTGGTCCGTGCTGGCTGTAGCCAGCAGGTAGGCGCCAAGGACCAGGAAGAGCGCAAACACGAATACGAGAAACGATATGATCATTTGACTAGTCCTCGAAGAAGACGCGTGGCAACTGCAAACCGGAGGCTTTCAACCGCTCCGCGAACCGCGGCCGAATACCCGTCGGGCGGAAGCGTCCAAGCACCTGGCCCTGAGAATCGATTCCGGTTCTCTCGTATTGGAAGATCTCCTGCATGGTGATCGTCTCGCCTTCCATGCCGGTAATTTCAGAAATCGATGTCACCCGACGCGAACCGTCAGACAAACGCGCGACCTGAAGTACGATGTTGATCGCCGAGGCAACCTGCTGGCGCATTGCACGGTCCGAGAGACGCATACCCGTCATCTGGATCATCGTCTCGAGCCGGGCCAGAGCGTCGCGTGGAGTGTTTGCGTGAATCGTGGTCAAACTGCCGTCGTGACCAGTGTTCATGGCCTGAAGCATGTCGATAGCTTCGCCGCCACGGACCTCGCCGATCACGATGCGATCCGGACGCATGCGGAGTGCGTTGCGAACCAGGTCTCTCTGCGTCACCTCACCGCGGCCTTCGATGTTGGGCGGCCTCGTTTCGAGTCTGACGACGTGCGGCTGTTGCAGTTGAAGTTCAGCGGAGTCTTCGATGGTGACGATACGTTCGTTCTCAGGAATGTAAGCCGACAACGCATTCAGCAGCGTGGTTTTACCGGCGCCGGTACCTCCTGAAATCAACACGTTCAGACGTGCGGTGACGACCATCTGAAGCATGTCGGCGATATCTTTGGTCAGTGCTTTGTTCTCGACCAGCATCGCCATGCGCAGCGGATCGGCGCCAAAACGGCGAATCGAAACAACTGGTCCATCGATCGCAAGCGGCGGGATGATGGCGTTGACGCGCGAACCATCCTGCAGGCGCGCATCGACCATCGGCGACGACTCGTCAATACGCCGGCCTACTGACGACACAATGCGCTCAATCACGCGCATCAGGTGCTCGTCGTCTTTGAACGTGACGTTAGTGCGCTCGATCTTTCCGCGTCGCTCGATGTAGATCGTGTTGTGCTTGTTAACCAGGATGTCGGAGATCGTCGGATCTGCGAGCAGCGGCTCGAGTGGTCCAAGTCCGAAGAGTTCGTGCTGAACGTCGTTGACCAGCCGGTCGCGTTCCGAGACGGACAATGGCATGGCTTCCTGGGCAAGCACGCTCTCGGCCAGGCGCGAAACTTCCGCATGGACCTGCTCCGGAGTAAGACTCGACAACTTCGTCAAATCCATCCGGTTGATCAGCGTCCGGTGCAGACGCGCTTTCATTTCCTGGAACGAATTTTGACCGGAGCCGTCCGATCCATTTGGGGGAACAGTGTTGTTGTTGCCGATTAATCTTTCACGTAGTGCCATGATGTTATCCACGTGCGGACGGGTGCCGCTTCGTTACACCTTTTCCATTGAGGTTTGAAGTTTGAACTGCTGCTGAGCCGGCTGCTTCTTGAGCAACGAGCCCCAGAACGATTTGCGATGTTTCGAGTCGTCGATTGGCGCGACACCTACAGACATCTGCTCGGCAATGCGACGAATCTCGAGCGCGATCTTTGACGTAGGTTCCGACTGGACCAGCGGCGTACCGAGATTGATGGAGCCGACTGCTGTCTGATAATCACTGGGAACAAAACCAACACAAGGTTCACCCAAAAACTTTTCTACCTGGCGCAGGTCGAGGTCGATCTGCTTGCTCCAGCGATTGACGATGATCTTTACCTTCTTACGCGGGTAACCCAGCTTGTCAAAAATCTCGAGCGCTCTTTGCGTGCTGCGAATCGCCGGAATGTCGAGCGTCAGTACGAGCACGATTTCATCTGACTGATCGAGCGCGGCGAGAGTGATTGAGTCGAACGTGTGCTGCGGGTCGAGCACGACGTAGTCGTAGTGCTCACGAAGCTTCTGCAACACCTCAAAGATGTGTTGTGGTTCGATCATGTCTGCGTGATCGGCTTCGCGCGGAGCGGCCAGTAGTGACAAGTGTTGCGAATGCGGCGTTACGAGACTGTTGATAAGCGCTTCGTCGAGACGCTGGCGTTTCTCGACCATGTCGGCGATCGAATACTTGGCTTCGAGCCCGAGAAAGAGCGGCAGGTCGCCGGCTTGAAGATTCAGGTCGACGAGAACCGTTTTCGAAGCCGTTGCGGCAGCGAGGTTGGTCGCGATGAAAGATGTGCCGCATCCACCTTTGCTCGAAAACACTGCGACCATGCGGCCTTTTCTTGCCGGTGTTTCCACCGTCTTCGTCAACACCTCTGAAACACGATTCAGCACAGTGCGGAGCTCTTCGGAGCTGATCGGAATGCGCAAAAACTCACGCGCTCCAGCGCGCAGGCTTTTCAAGATCAGATCCGGCGACGCATCCTGCGCTGCGGAGATGAGGGAGGTTCCCGGACATTCTGAGTTCAGGCGTTCGATGAAGTTGACTGCCTGATCTGAATTTGGACCAAGCGCAATGATCGCGGCTGCCGGCTTGAGACGAATTATCTCGTCGTAAAGCTGATCGGCATCGTTGCCGCCCGCAAGAAGTTTCACGCGCTCTTCAGCGGACAGGGCCCGGCGAATGTCTTTGAAGTTATCGAGTCCGGTGCTTAAAACGACTACTGAAATTGGTTCGGTCATGTGTTCCTCGTGATCGTTTTTTTCGAATCTCACTGCCGGCGGCTCTAATCTGATTGGAACTATGGACAGAGTGCCTGGGGGTTACGGTAGGACCATCGCAATGTTGCAAGGCCGGCTCCCTCCGGAGCGATGTTCGAAAGGCTGGCGCGCAAACGCGCGTAGTGGCGCCGCCTGGCAGTGGATTCGAAACCTGAGATTGGCATGTTTAGTTGCTGCCGCACTGAACTGTTAACCTTCGCTGCATTCTTTAAAGAGTTCCGGGAACAAAACCGGCGCTTTCACCTGTCATCGTCGTCGAATAAGCCGGCATCGTGATGCTGGTACCGACGATGGGAACGACAAACTGAAACTCGTAATCGTTGATGCTGACGCAGACCGTTCCCTTGTTTACTGCGATTTCAGAGTAGGTAACATCCACGTTGTCTGGGGTCAGGTTAGGCAGCATCGGTTTGGTGCCGCCGTTTTCATTTCCGTAGACGACTATGTTTTTGACTTTATCGGCGTCGTCAGGCGAATGAAGCGAGGCGTATCGTGCTCCGCGGCGCGCGGCGTCCGTGAGAGCGTTGTGTGTCCAGATTGCGCGACCAAATTCGATCACGCCGAACGTCGCGGTTAGAAACACTGTCGCGGCGATTGCGAATTCAACGAGGGTGCCGCCACGCTCATTCGAATGAAACAGTTTGATTTGCTTCATGATTTTTACCCTCACTTAAATTGGGGGCGGTTGGCCCAGGTAACGCATCGTCACGCTTGGTTTAACGTCAACTTGCGTAGAAAGACCCACAACTCCGGTCAGCGCTCCAAGATCGAAAATCGGTTGGTGCTGATAATCGGTAATCTCGATCGTGATGGTGTCTGGTACTAACGGATTAGGACCATGCGGCGTGATCGTGACGTTCGTCGGATCCAGGTCTCTCAGGATCGGTGAACCCGTGCCCGCGACGTTTCCATACACGACGAGGTTTTTAGCCGCGGTATCTTCGGGAGGCAGCCTCGGCACCACAGTCAGGTACCGGCTGCCAACGCGAGCTGCTTTCGCCAGAGTTGTGTATTCGTAAAAGTACCGGCCAAACTCAGCCGTCGCTGCAAACAACATTAGAAAGATCGGTATGACTATCGTTACCTCGACTAGCTGTAGACCACTCTCGTCTCTGGTGAAACGCTGCAGTCGAAGTAATCTTTTGGATCGCAATCTGTTGCGAATTCTTCGGATTCTTGTATGCATGGTTTCACCCCTACTTGTAGAGAACGGGAACAGCCAGGTTGGAATTTGAAGCACCAGCACCTGGATCGAAATAGCTGTTACCGGCGAATGCAGTGTCTTTTATGTATTCGGCCTTGAGTTCACTACCACTGCCACCGCCCACCGACGTTTGCAGAAAGAAGACACCGAACCTGTCCACGACGATCGTGTCTCTACCCTCTCCCGGCGCTGCCTTTGCGATAGGCATAATGACAACGCGCCGGCCCTCCTCACCGGGATGAGAGGGAGGCTTGAAGGGTGCGCCCTGTAAGCCTTTTTTGTCGTAATCGTCTTTTGTAATGCCTTCGGCGATGTTTTTATCGGGCGGTGACAAGGCAGGATTCATTCCCGCGACGTATTTATCGAATCGTGAATTGATCCCCTGGCGAACCGCACCGGAGGTCACACCCGGTTTTGTCTTGATTACCTCACCTGTCGAAATACACCAGTTAACTCCATTCGCCATTCCCTCTCGATCGCCGCTACCACCTGACTGCACGGGAGCGAGGAGCTGATAGTTTCCGGGAGAAACGTGTTCGCCGGGTTCAAGACGAAACGTGTAGGTCTTCCCTGACGTGATGGGAGTGGCTGCAATGTCGAGTATGAAAGCCGGCAGCCACGGACAGATAACATTTACCGGAACCGACAGCCCGGCCGTGGCTGTGGCCGACAAATTCTTGCTGTTACCCAGAATCAAAGACGCAAAAGAAACACCGACTGGCGATGCCGGCGTCGTAACTTTTACGAAGCGAATGTTCGTCGGCGCCCCAAATGCAGCACTCTCGCTCATGTAATTCTGATCATTGAGATTGACTGCAAAACGAACGTTGTCGCGCGTGAATTGCACACCCGTCTTATTGAAGTTGTAGCTATTCATCACCGTGACGGCGCGATCTACAGCTCCTGTTATTCCCGGGCCATTTCCGTTAAGACTGGATACCGCGGCCAATGCGGCTGCATCAGCCGCGTTCTGTAATTCAGTCTTGATTAGATAGAACCTGCTGATGTCGATACCTAACCCAACTGCCAGCAGGATCGACAACATTCCGATCGCGGAAGTCGCGAGGATTGAACCTTTTTCTCGCGCTCCCTCGTGACGTCGTCTGGTTCCTGCTGGTTTTCTTGGTCTGTTCCTCATAGCTACCCCTCTCGTGTTCACGAGTTAATCGGCTCGAAAGAAGAGTGCGAGAGTTACCAGGGCCTGACAGAGATCGGATTCGTATCCATCGTCACTGCTTTGGCGACTGGCAGGGCAGGGTGATTGTTGCGAACACTACCGACAGCGCCGCTGCCGCTGGTGGTCGTTTGAGTAGCACTGTCGACAGCCTTGGTCTTTGGCTCTTCGACTTTCGACGGAGCTGCTGCTGGAGTTTGCTCTTTCTGTCCGGAGACTTTGTAACCGCTCTGGCCCGTGACGCCTTCACCCTTCGGTTCGACACCCAAAGGTGAGCCGTTTTTCAGACCATCGACGCCACGCATGTTCGGCAGATCGTCTGGACTGACTGGCTTAACCATCTGCGCAGTAACGATGAACATCAACTCGGTCTCTTTCTTCTCGAATGACTTCGATTTGAAGAGCGCGCCGATGACCGGGATGTCGCTGACGATCGGAATCCGCGACAATGTCTTGGTTTCCGAGTTGTCGAGCAAACCTGCGAGCGCGAACGACTGACCATCGCGCAATTCGACTCCAGTGCGAGCACGACGAGTACGCAATGCGGGGATGACGAAGTTGTTGAAACGAACACCGTTCGCGAAGTCGATCGTGGAGACTTCCGGTTCGAGCTCGAGACGGATGTGGTCTTCGTCGATG